>OMNT01002072.1_pt1 | contig 16751 bp, 11 predicted proteins | sample 1672551 | NCBI WGS metagenome assembly OMNT01 (sample SAMEA3136698, study PRJEB25190) | human gut metagenome
AAAGAATCTGACCAATTTTTGAAAAATCAATGCCGCCAGATCCGTTTACCTTTCTTACCAGTCCGTTAAAAAGCTCTGTGGTCGCTTTTCCAAGGATCTTTGGCCCAACAATATTAAATATAGTTCCTGCAATAGCAAACAGAAACATCAGTCCAAAACGGAATTTATATTTACCCATGTACTGGAACAGACGACTCATGGCTCCTTTAAAGTCCTTAGCCTTCTCAACAGAACGCATACCATGCCCGCCTCCCATAGGTCTTCTGCTTCTCTCACTCATGCTAATTCCTCCTCTGACAACTGAGACATTGCGATCTGCCTGTAAACCTCACAGTTCTGCATCAATTCTTTATGAGTTCCCTGTCCTTCCACGCATCCGTTATCCAGCACAATGATCTTGTCTGCGTGGAGAATGGTGCTGATACGCTGAGCCACGATCAAGGTGGTCGCATCTTTCGTTTCCTGCTTCAGAGCTCGCCGCAGCACCACGTCCGTTTTATAATCCAGTGCGGAAAAGCTGTCGTCAAAAATGTAAATCTCCGGCTCCTTCGCAATCGCCCTGGCGATGGAAAGCCTTTGCTTCTGCCCGCCGGAAACGTTCGTTCCGCCCTGCGAGATCGGTGACCGCACGCCATCCGCTTTCTCGCTGATAAAATCCCACGCCTGTGCGATCTCTGCCGCGCGCCGCACCTCTTCCTCTGTGGCGTCCTCTTTTCCGTAACGGATGTTGGAATCTATCGTTCCTGAGAACAGCACGCCTTTCTGCGGCACATAGCCAAGCTTTGCTCTCAGCGCCTTTAAACTCATGTCGCGCACATCCACGCCATCCACCAGAATTCTGCCCTCCGTCACATCGAAAAATCTTGGAATCATGTTTACCAGCGTACTCTTTCCACTTCCGGTACTTCCAATAAACGCTACTGTCTCACCTTTGCGCGCCGTAAAAGAAATATCGTTTAAAACCTTTTCCTCTGCTCCCGGATAGGCGAAACTTACGTGATCAAATTCTACCAGTCCCTTGATTTCTTCTTCCGCACACCTTACGGTTTCCGGGTCTTGAATGGAAACTTCCGTATTCAGAACCTCATTGATACGCTTTGCCGATACGTTCGCTCTCGGAAGCATAATCGACATCATCGTAATCATCAGGAAGGACATGATGATCTGCATCGCATACTGAATAAACGCCATCATATTTCCCACCTGCATGGTGCCGGCATCCACCGCATAGGAACCATTGTACACTACCAGTACCGTTATCCCATTCATAATCAGCATCATGGCGGGCATCATAAAGGTCATGACCCGGTTGACAAACAGGTTTGTTTTTGTCAGATTCTGGTTTGCCTTTTCAAAACGCTCTTCTTCGTGCTTTTCCGTACTGAAAGCCCGGATGACCATAATACCTGTCAACGTTTCTCGCGTTACCAGGTTCAGCTTATCGACCAGCGTCTGCAATAAAGTAAACTTCGGCATGGCGACTCGAAATAAAACCATCACCAAAAGAAAAATCAGAACGACCGCCAGCGCCAGAATCCATGTCATGGAAGCGTCGGTCTGAAAGACCTTTATCACACCGCCGACGCCGAGAATCGGCGCATAGAGCACGATACGAAAAATCATCGTCGCCACCATCTGAATCTGCTGAATATCATTCGTGCTTCTGGTAATCAGGGATGCGGTGGAAAACTGATTCAGCTCTGCTCCCGAAAAGCTGATCACCTTCCGATAGACCCGGTTTCTCAGATTGCAGCCCAGATAAGCAGCCACACGGCTGGACAAAAAGGTTACTGTAATAGCGGCTGCCATGATCAGGAATGCGATTCCAAGCATTTTCAGTCCCGCCTTCACCAGATAGTCCGTCTGCATACGGTCCAGGTCTCTTCCCATCTGCGTATATTCATCCTGCAAATAAGTAATGGCCGTCTGCGTGACAATGGACTCCGGCATCTGCTCCAATTTTTCAGACTGCGCCGCAAGCATCTGCCCTCTTTCCTCCGCTGGCATCTGCGCCAGAATCTGAAACAGATCCACATCCTCTGGCAGTCCCATTTCCGTTTTCACGGACAGAGCCTGCGCCCCGTCTCCGGACAGGCCGGATACCATAAGCATCGGGACGCCTAATTTCTCGTTCAGCGCTTCCCTCTGTTCTGAGGAAATCTTTTTTAAATGATAAATCCCATCCTCTAACCTGTAACTGTCCTCCACATATGCCTGTGTCTCACTGTCCATAAAAAGAAACAGCTTCCTCATAGAATCCTCTCTGATCTGGTCCGGAACCCCGTCCTCGATTCCTTTTTGCTGAATTCCTACATTCACGATTTTCGATGTATAGTCAGGCAGCGCCAGATCGCAGTTGGCCTGTAAGAACAGTAAGGCGATAATCAGTACCACATAGTACCACTTATCTTTCACATAACGAAACATTTTCAGCATCTATTTTCCCTCCATATTCTTTATAATCTGTATCAGAAAGCGTCTGAGCAGGCACTCCTCCGTTTCCGTAAATCCCTGAAACAGCAGCTTCTCGTTTTCCTCAAACCCCTTCTGAATATGCTCCACTGCTTCCAGTCCCGCAGGACTTAGAGAAATCCTGGTAATTCTCTGGTCTTTTTCATCCGCCGTACGTACCAAAAGCCCCGCACGCTCCATTCTCCGAATGGATACCGCTACACTGGGCGGCTTCACATGCAGACGTGCGGCAATCTCACGCTGGCTCAGCCCTCCCTCTTCTGCCAGAAGCCGAAGCATCGGTATCTGCCCCGGATGCAGCCCTTTTGCCGTAAGCTGCTCATAATTCAGCGCAAAAAACATATGAGAAGCTTTTAAAAGCAGCATCTGAAGGCTCCCGCTGTCAAAATTCTCACAAAAATCACGTCCTCTCATCTTCTCACCTCACATTAATTAATCGGCTAACATATAATAGGACAAAAACCACAAGAATACAACCATATTTTATCGTTTTAATAAAAATTTTATAGTTTTTTTACCAAAATATTCATTAAATAGTTAAGTTTTTATTTTATTTTCCCTGCATTCTTTTCAAAGCATCCTTTTTCTGCTATACTTGTGTTGATTCAAACTATGTTGCAAAAAAGGAGACCCTTATGGCATTAGACGGAATTGTAATCGCAAATATGGTAAAAGAGATGAATGAAACCATATTAGGCGGAAAAATCAATAAAATCGCACAGCCAGAAGCCGACGAGCTGCTGCTTACCATAAAGAACAATAAGACCCAGTACCGCCTGCTGATTTCTGCGGGCGCAAGCCTTCCGCTGATTTATTTCACGCAGCAGAATAAGCCGAGCCCCATGACCGCGCCAAATTTCTGCATGCTTCTCAGAAAATATATCGGAAGCGGAAAATTCACAAAAATCTGGCAGCCCGGTCTGGAGCGTATCATCCATTTCGAAATCGAGCATCTGAACGAGCTGGGCGACCTCTGCAAAAAAGACCTGATTGTTGAAATTATGGGAAAACACAGCAATATCATTTTCTGCGATGACAAAGGTATGATTCTTGACAGTATCAAGCATGTGGGAGCGCATATGAGCTCTGTCCGGGAAGTACTGCCCGGAAGAAGTTATTTCATTCCCGCCACGCAGGAAAAGCTGGACCCTCTTACGATCACGGAACAGGATTTCCGGGATTCCGTGTGTAAAAAGCCCATGCCTCTGGCAAAGGCTCTGTACATGACGCTGACGGGAATCAGCCCTTTGGCGGCGGAGGAAATCTGCTATCGCAGTTCCCTCGAATCCTCCCAGAGCGCAAACTCCCTCTCCGAACTGGAACAGACGCATCTGTACCATATCTTCTCTCTGATCATGAACGATGTACGGGAAGGGAACTTTACGCCAAACATTCTATTTCACGGAAAGGAACCTGTGGATTTCTCTTCCATAGAGATGACCCAGTATCAGGATTTCACAGCACAGGTCTATCCATCCATTTCAGAGGTACTGGAATCCTATTACGCAGTAAAAAATACCCTCACCCGCATCCGGCAGCGTTCGGCAGACCTGCGCCGCATCGTGCAGACCGCCCTTGACCGCGACCGAAAAAAATACGATCTACAACTCCGCCAGCTAAAAGATACGGGCAAGCGTGAAAAATACCGGATAAACGGCGAACTGATCAACGCCTACGGCTACGGTCTGGAACCTGGGGCAAAAAAACTGGAAGCGCTGAACTATTATACCAATGAGATGGTTACGATTCCCCTCGACCCTACGCTGACTCCCCAGGAAAACGCACAGAAAAACTTTGACCGCTATAACAAACTGAAGCGTACCTACGAAGCCTTAAGCAGCCTGATTCTGGAGACAAGAGACGCCATCGAACATCTGGAGTCCATCAGTACTGCGCTGGACATCGCACTTTCCGAGGAAGACCTGGTGCAGATTAAGGAAGAGCTGACACAATATGGTTACATCCGCCGGAAATATACCGAAAAAAAGGTCCGCATCACTTCAAAACCGTTTCATTTCCTTTCCAGTGACGGTTATCATATGTATGTGGGAAAAAATAACTACCAGAACGAGGAGCTTACGTTTAAGTTTGCCACCGGAAATGACTGGTGGTTCCATGCAAAAGGCGCTCCCGGCTCCCATGTCATCGTCAAAAACCCGTCAGGCGGCGAGATGCCCGACCGTACCTACGAGGAAGCAGCCCGGCTTGCCGCACACTATTCGAGCAACAGCAAAGCGGAGAAGGTGGAAATTGACTATGTACAGAAAAAGCACGTCAAAAAAGTAAATGGAAAAATGCCGGGCTTCGTCATCTATCATACCAATTATTCTATGGTGATTGATTCCGATATTTCCGGAATCGAGCAGCTTCCAAACGAATAACCTATAGAACCTGCATCCGGAAGCTTCTTCCGGATGCCTGACAGTAAAAGAGAAGGTATCAAAAACTTTCGCTTCGGATACCCTCTCTTTTTTTGTTTATTTCACTTTCGCCTTTTTACTGATGCCCGCTCTTCTGAGCTTCTTCCATAACGCCGCCTTCTGATTCTTCTTCATCTTCTTAGCGCTGACGGTGATCTTCACCGCTGTTTTCTTAAACGCGCCTGCTTTTACCGTCTTTAACGCACTGCCTTTTAACTGGACGGATTTCAGCTTCTTACAGTTCATAAAAGCCTGTTTGCCAATCGTAGTGACATACTTGCCCAGGATCACTTTTTTCAGACTGCTTCCGTTTTTGAACACCCCATCCCCGATGGCCGTCACCTTACAGGTCACGCCGGCGATTTTGACGGTTGCCGGGACATTCAGCTTTCCTGCCGTTTTGTTCCGTACTTCTATCAGTGCGGCGGTCTTTTTCCCGACATCCAGCACCTGATAACATCCGATACCTGTCATTTCTCTTCTTCCGGCCTGAAACTCATTTGGGATCGGCGTCTTTTGATAGCGGATGAACACTGGCGTATCCTTTTCCGGCAGAAGATACCACTTTCCACCCTTTCCGGATCGTGTCAGCCCTATCACCTCCACAGACACCCGATACCCCGGTATGGCATCCAGGGAACGAAGTTCTACCTCCGTACCTCCCTTTGCATAAAATTCTCCTTCCGCCACGCCATTGAGAGAAGCCCCTTTTTCACCGAGCTGGCGTACTCTTACTTTTATGACTGCTTTATTCGCATTATCCGCCCAGACTGGCGCCCCGTTTTTCTGCGACCACTCATAAGTATTCGCTCCCGTTCCTCCGCTGCTGTTCAAATAATAAGCCACTTTTGCAGATGCGAATTGCTCCTCTGTCATGCTTCCGAGATCAGAGGAAGGACTGTAGCCGCCCCGTATGCCGCCGGTATTCCGATAATAGCAGTTCGAAATATCCCCATCGCCTTTATAACAATACACAGCCCCGAATTCCTCTCCTGCCCTGCGCCGGATGTCCCCGTAGTTATAGCAGCCATAGGTGTTTCCATACAAACATACGCCGATGCCTGCCGTCCTGGTTTCTCCAGACGGTGCTCCACTGATAACCGCCAGATTATAGCATCTGCTGATTTCAGACCCTTCATCGCTGTATCCTACAATTCCTCCCGTCGATGCCAGGCCATCTGAAACAATCTCCCCTTCCATAAAGCATCGGTCGATATTTCCCTCATTATGCCCGGCTACCCCGCCTGCAAACGCATCTTTCTGCGTCTGGTTCTGAAAGATCAGCGTTCCATTGAAAGAGGATGTTTCAATCCTTCCCTGATTGTCTCCTGCAACGCCTCCCACAGCGCCATTGTCCGATTCAATCCGCACATTTCCTTCTATGCTGCACCCGCTTATGGTTCCCTGGTTCACGCCTGCCAGAGAGCCGGAAAAAGAAGCTCCCAGTGTAAGATTCACATTGGTAAGTTTGACATTTTTTACAGTACCGTTTTCTCCCACGCATCCGAACAGCCCTCCGTAGCTGTACGAGCCCGCATAAACCAGATTGGCGATCGTATGTCCGCCTCCGTCAAAGGTTCCCATAAACGGCGCTGAAATATTTCCTATTTCCCTGTGTGTAACTCCCGTCATATCCAGATCGTTCAGAAGATACACCGTCTGTCCGTCATAATCTTTTCCGGCCAATACCTCCTGCGCAAATGCCTCAAACTCATTTTCATCAGAGAGATATATAGAAGAGACTGCCAGGGAGTCCTTTGCAGCCCTTAGGTCCCGCATCGCTTTTATGACCTCAAGCTCTGCTGCATCCGGTGCCTGGCAGACAGCCTTTGCCTGCTCCAGCTTCACACACAGCTTTTCCCACGTCTCCGCCACATAATCCGCGCTCTCCAGATTTTCCACTTCTTCTATCAATGCCAGAAGATCGGATTTGTCGACACGTTCCACACGATCCGTAAAAGCCTTGATGCAGACATTCTTATACCCATATTCCTGCGTATCCTTCCACCGGACGCCATCCCAGAGAAAAGACTGTCCTGCCTCTGATGAGAAGGAATCTCCGTATTCCACACAGAAAAAAGCCTGTTCTCCGTTTTTGGGCAGGAACTTCACGGATACCGCATACTTCATTCCGCCCGCAAGCAGTACCTCTTCGTCCAGAGAAATGGTATGATATCCGGGATGCTGCACCGTCCCTGTCTGAGAATACGCCAGCGTCCCATCCAAAGGCGCCTTTACAGACGTCCCGCTTCCGGTATAGATTTCAATCAGATAATCTATGTTACTGTTGGTATAAAAGGAAACCGCACGCAGCTTTTCTAAAGATTCCGCCGTAAATACATTCGCCACCTTTTCAGAACCGATTCCCAAATTCCATCCTGCCCCGTCATACTGATAGATGCGGTCATAATTATCCAGACTTTCCGCTTCAAAGCTGCAAAAATTCGTGAGCGTCGCATCTTCATACGAAATCCAGAAATACCCGTTTTCTGCACAGTCAGGCCCCCAACTGTTCCTGCACAGCCACGCCCCGTTATTTTCCGGCATCCTCCCATTGTCGCTAAAATTTGTTTTCGGATAATTATCATTCCATCCCACAAGGCTTACAGAATGATCTATGGCATGCGCCTCTGCATGATACACGTTCCCCTGTGCGCTCTCAACCGTTCCATCCCCTGAATAATAGGAACACATCAACGCCCCGGTGTTCATCACGGCATATTTGACGTCCTCCGGTGTGCTTAATATGTTCGCATCCGTCAGATGACACACAGAAGCGCTTCTGTCGCTTTCCGCCAGATTCTCCATTGTACCATAGGAGACGTACGGATAATCCCGTTCGTCCGCAGCACCGCTCCAGCTTGCCAGCGTAGCGATTGCGCTATAATGGTGACCTCCGCCATACCAGCTATACGTATCATGAAAAATATCCTCTCCATCTCCCAGCGCCTCGTTTCTCCTGTGGGAAAAATAGGACAGATGCCGCTCCGAATAATCCACATCCTCCGCGGCGATCAGACCTTTTTTTACCATATTGGTTTCCACAGAACATATTGCGGCATGAGCCCAGCAGGTTCCCCATTGCCCCTGGTTTCTGACTGCCGGGAGTTCTCCCTCATCCAGCATACTGTAGCTGGATGGAAAAGGAACCCTTGCCCTGGCCCGGCTTTTCTGCCGTGACGCTTCATAAGTTACTTCTTTCCCATCCTCATTCACCCATACCATGTCCTGATAGCCGGATTTTGATGGCTCTCCTTTCTTTACCAGCCTGTACACAGGTATATCAGCTTCCCCGGCTTCTGAAATCTCTCCCTCCATCGGCAGATTTTGCCGAACCTCTCCTGCATATACGCCAATATCCGGCATTGCTGTAAATGCCACCGCCACGGCCAGCAGCATGCCTGCTCCGCGCTTTTTCCAATATGTATCTCTCACCTTGCCCTACCTCCTGCACTTATCGTTTTTTCCAGAATTCATTTCCTATAGAATAGCTGTTCAAACAGCAGAATGTCAAGGAATTTTAGCACTTCCCCCTCCGCATACGTTCAGAGCTGCCGGCCGCACCAAAAAAGAGGAGCATATCATTCTCGACAGCCCCTCTTTCATTCGTCTCCCTGTTTTATAACGTTTTCATCCGAATCGTACTTTTCGCTCCCCTGCTCTGGAAAATGCTCCGATACTCCGCAGTTTTCGCAGACGGTACGGTGAAAACTGCCGTTGCCCGAATGCCCTTAAATACACCGGAGCCAAAACTTTGAGACGTCAGGTTTTTATTTTTGATAATAATGGTTTTCAGTTTCTCGGCTCTGTAAAATGCCCCTTTTCCAATCTTCAAAGAAGCTGTGGAGGCGACATTGAACTTCGTCATAGACGTACAATTCCGAAAGCACCAGCTTCCAATGGTCGTCAGATCTGTTGCTGACAGAAGTACTGCCTTTACGGAACTGCATCCCCAGAATACATTCTTGCCGATAAACCTTGCGGATTTCAGCGTGATCCTGCCCGTATATCCCCCAAGCATCGTCAGCTTTTTGCAGTTTCGGAACGCATTCTTGTAAATTTTCTCCACCCCGGCACAGCCGCTGACTGTTTTCAGTGAAGTACAGTTATAAAAAGCCCCGCAATTGATCACTGTCACGCTGCTCGGAATGGTGATCTTTTTCAATGCCGTATTGTTATAAAAAGCTCTCGAAGCGATCGCCGTCACCTCATAAGTATAACCGTCTATCTCCACCTCAGACGGAATCGTAACCGTTTCCGCAGAAGGATTTAAAGCTCCCATGTACGTGACCTTCATCCCCGCCGCCGTCACCTTATAGGAACCTCCGGTACGGGCATCCTGCAAAATTGTCCCCTTTGCAGGCGCCGCATAGGAAATCGGCATCACCTGCATTCCCTGCAAATACGGATACCCCTGATTCTGCGTACTGCCAATCGCCCACACATTTGTGAAGTCAAAATTCGTAAAACTGGAAGCCGTTTTCATCTGCGCCGCACTCAATGCCGTTGCCGTGCCGGAAATACGTCCCCCCGCAGTAAACGCATACTCTCCCGTGGCGCTATAATAGTAGCAGTCTGACAATGTACAATATCCTGTCGTCCCCTCATTCATAACGGCAGCCCGGTCAATGATTCCCATCGTAGAACTGTTATAGATCTGTATACCGATACATTTGCTGACACTGACACTTCCAGAAGCAATCGCCGCCTCCCCGACGATATTTCCGCCATCTTTCATCTTCCCCATGTTATAGCAGTTTTCTATCTTTACCGCCTGGGCTGTGGAAGCTGTACCCGGAACCTCCGCATAGCCCGCTATCCCTCCCGAATAGCTGCTGATGCTGTCGATGACTCCCACATTATAGCTCCGTTCTACCAGTATGTACGCATCGTATCCGCTGGCTTCATCCAAAAGGCAGAGTCCGCCGAGGATTCCTCCCACTTTGCTTGTACCTTTCACCGTACCGGAATTTGCCGTTCCTGTGATATGGAACTTCGCTCCCTCCCGGACGCTGCTGCACTTCACGGAACCGAGGATTCCTCCCACGCCGTTTACGCCTGTGATCTCCCCTGTGTTGATGCAGTCGCTGACCGTCATCTGATTGTCCACGCCGGATGCCTGCCCGATGATTCCGCCAACAGACCCTGTTCCTTTTACGACGCCGCTTACATAAATATTACGAATCTCACACGGCTCTGCTTCCTCTCCTCCAAGTGTTTTGGCCAGTGCGCCGGCATCTCCGTCTATATTGATCTGTACATCCGTCAATGCCAGATTCACGAACTGTCCGCCCGCGATCCCATCAAACAACGGAGCGGTCAGTCCCTTCACCTCATAGCCATTTCCGTCCAGGATACCGGAAAATCCCGTGATACTGCTCCAGGTCTGCCCGGTCAGGTCTATATCATTCATAAGAATATATTTTCCAGTGGAAACCGACGTCACCGGGGCTTCCGTCTCTGCCGGAGTTTCCGTTTCTGCCGGAGTTTCCGTTTCTACGGGAGTTTCTGTCTCTGCCGGAGTTTCCGTTTCTACGGGAGTTTCTGTCTCTGCCGGAGCTTCCGTTTCTGCCGGAGCTTCCGTCTCTGCCGGAGTCTCCGTTTCTGCCGGAGCTTCTGTCTCTCCCGGTATTTCTGTTCCTGCCGGAACGATGGCTTTCAGCTCTTCCGCTGTCCGAATCGGAAGATAACCTTCCGGTATCTGAGTCTGATGCTCTATGGCTGTCGGAAATGTGACAGTCGTCCCGGCTGCCAGGCATGGTTCTGACATCAATGCAAACAGCAGGAAAAAAGCAAGGGTTTTTCGGACTACATGTCTTTTCTTTCTGTTCATAATTACCTCCTTGTTAAATAAGTGTTACATTTTTATTAACTTTCTTTATGCTACCATTGCACTTTGATAGAAATGTGAGTAATATTTTTCTATTTTCCTCCTGCTATCCTATGATGCGTACTTTCTTCCCCTGCCCTTTCTTTTTCAGCAGCTTTTTGTATGCTTTCAGCTTCGCCTTCGGAACTTTGATGACTGCCTTTGCATGGATGCCTTTGAAAGCGTTCCTCCCGACTTTTGTCAGCTTTCCGGATTTGATTGTGATTTTTTTCAGCGCCTTACAGCCGCCAAAAGCCCTTGCAGAAATTACCTTTACACCCTTTCCGATTACCACGCTTTTCAGCTTTTTGCAGTTCCGGAATGCTCCGGCACCGATCGATACCACCTGATCGCCGATGATAACCTTTTTCAGATTTTTGCTCCCGGCAAATGCCTGTCCGGATATCCCGGTTACCTGATAAGTGACGCCGGACAAGGTAACGCTTGCCGGGATGCGGATGGATGCAGCCCCTGACGTTCCTGTCCCTGCGTACGAAACAGCTTTCCCCGGAACGGTAACGGTATAAATCATACTGCTTTTGGCATCTGTCAGTTTCGTTCCCTTCGGCAAAACTTTCTCCACTTTCCCGGAATTTTCAGAAGACGGAGGGTTTTTATCGTCGGTCACAGGTTTTTCTGTCCCGCTGCCGGAGCCATCCGAACAAACAGTTCCCGCATAAGAGTAAAGATTCCGGAAGGAAAGATTCAGGTTCAAAGCCGGACGCACGCCATTGTCATACATGTAGACATAGGAACCATAATTGTTCACCCAGCCGGCGTAGCTGACATTCACAGCCATGTTTCCAGCGTTGCCCGGCGTGCGCAGCCACCAGTGTCCATTTCCGGCATCGTCACTAATATCAGTACAACTGTAGATTCCCATAGCCTTCGCATAGGTACTGCTCTGGCATTCGCGGGCTTCATCCATGATATTCCTGTCTTTCACAAACCCATAAGTCTCAGCCCTGTCCGTATTCCATACATCCGACTCAGAGAGCAGGAAGATTTTGTCAGCCGTATCGTTTCCGCCCTCCGTGCTCCAGGCGATACTATCCGCATTCTCCAGCAGTGAATCTGCGATCGCCTCTCTCTGTGGAGCGGTAAAGGCGCTGCCGATGAAGTTCATCCCGCTGTAGTCTTCAGACGTTTTATTGCTTTCCGCCCCATAGCCGTTCAGCCAGCTCCGCACGGCGCTGGTCTCCCACGTAACATACGCCTGCCCAGGATTGTATGGAAGGTTGTCCAGGGCGATATCTGAAAGAAGCAGCGCCTGATCCCCGTCGGTATGGAGCACCCGCCACTTGACGGGTTCATATTTGAAATAGTGGTAGTCCGTGCTGCTGTCCCAGCAATAATAGGCGCTGTCCTGCCCGGTGCCGGAATCAGAAGAATCTTTTGTTATCCTCCGGTACTTTTCTCCGTTCAGAGTGATGTCTCCCCTGTCATCCCAGCCGGACACATTTTCCAGGGCGCTGTATATACTGTCCGAAGCGATGACGTCCCCAGCCCTCCGCACAGCGCTGTCCAGCGCTGTGTATTCTATGTTTTCCGGTATGACCTCCGCCTGAGGATAGCTGCCGAACCATATGCAGTCCCAGGTCACTTTCCTGCCTGACTGCATGTCAGAATCCGGCGTTATGCGGGGATTGAAAAGTCTCACTTCCTCCGCCGCTGTTCCCGTCAGGACAGGCGGAAAGGCTGTCACCGCCACAGCCGCCGCCAGCATGGCAGCCATCCCGTGTTTCAAAACTGCGAATTTGTTCTTCATGCTCTTTTTCTCCTCCTTCTATTGATTGCTCCTATATGTACAGGTACAGAATTTTTGTATATCTGCAAAGAAGCCAGAAGCGCATTCCTTCTATATAAAAATTCAGATTTTATATATATTTTAACGCCCAATACAGGGAAATACAAGGATGAATGCGTATCTGGCAGACAAATAAAGAATGATGTACCAGAAATAGCCGGAAAATCTCAGAAATGAAATCTTCCGGCTATGTTTCAACACATTTCTCTTTTGTTCCTTGCCTTTGCTTTTATGCCTGTATTGGTAAGCCTTTTCGCCGCAGCTCTCCGGCCAGGCTTTTACTCTCTCTCGTCCAGAGGCACATATTCCCTCTCGTCCATCACACTCTTATACGCCGGACGGATGATCTTATCCACATTGATCAACTCCTCGATACGGTGCGCGCTCCACCCTACGATTCTCGCAATTGCAAACATCGGGGTGAACAGCTCCTCCGGAATATCCAGCATACTGTAAACAAATCCGCTGTAGAAATCCACATTCGGGCTTACGCCTTTATAGATTCTGCGCTCTTCCATGATGATCTTCGGCCCCAGGCGCTCGATCATCGAATACAGGGCAAAATCTTTCTCCCTGTGTTTCTCTTCCGAAAGCTCTTTTACGAAGGATTTAAACACTTCCGCTCTCGGATCGGAATTTGAATAAACGGCATGTCCCATCCCATAGATTAGTCCTTTCCGGTCAAAGGCTTCCTTGTGGAGCAGCTTTCTTAAATATTCCTCCACCTGCTTTTCATCCGTGGTATCCTTTACATTCTTCTTCAGATCCTTTACCATCTCCACGACCTTAATATTCGCGCCGCCGTGTTTTGGTCCCTTCAGGGAGGACAGCGCAGAAGCGATCGCCGCATAAGTATCCGTTCCCGATGAAGTCACGACATGCGTGGTAAAAGTGGAGTTATTTCCGCCGCCGTGTTCCATGTGAAGAATCAGGGCCATATCCAGTACATGCGCTTCCATCGAAGTATACTGCATATCCGGCCGCAGCATACGCAGAAAATTCTCCGCGGTAGAAAGCTTCGGATCTGGACGATGGATATACATGCTGCCATCCTTTTCATAATGATTATAAGCATGATAACTGTAAACCGCCATCATCGGCATAATACTAATCAGCATCATGCACTGGCGAAGCACATTTTCAATCGAAATATCCGATGCCTGCGGGTCATACGAGGCTAACGTCAGAATGCATTTAGACAAAGAATTCATAATATCACGGCTTGGCGCTTTCATGATAACGTCTCTCGTAAAGTTTGTCGGCAGCTTCCGACAGTAAGCCAGAGCCTGACGGAATTCTTTCAGTTCCTTCTCCGTCGGCAGTTTTCCAAAAAGAAGCAGATAAGACACTTCCTCAAATCCATATCTGCGTCCTTCCACTTCTCCCCTGATCAAATCCTGGATGCTGTAGCCCCGGTAATAGAGGCGGCCGTCGCAGGGCTTCTTCTGTCCGTCGACCATCTCGAACGCCTCGATCTTCGACACCCTGGTCAGCCCTGCCAGAACGCCGTTCCCGTTCTTGTCACGGAGTCCCCGCTGAACATCATATTTTCCATAAAGTTCCACATCAATCTTACCGTTTTCCACACAGCTCTGAGCCAAATCTCTTACTTTTTCAAGATACTCTTTCTGTTTCATCATACATTCACCATGCCTTCCTGAATTTTTCTGTCTTATGACCATATCCCGCCTTCTTTAGTATCTTCTAAACTTTGATTGTTTATTTTTTAACTATATCTTTGTAAATTATACAGGAATCCTTTTTGAGAAACAATGAACAAATTATGAATTTTTTCGAAAAAAATGAGATTTCCCGCAAAAATGCACACAAAAACTTCTATTTGCTTTTTCAGGAAGAAACGATTATACTGAGAACCAAAAGAATACAGGAGAAGATCTATGAAAAAAACGAAACGAATTCTTGCCGTCACCGGCGCTGTCCTGCTGGCAGGCATGTACCTTTCCACACTGGTTTTTGCCCTGATGAAAAATGAGAACGCATCCAATATGCTGATGGGTTCCATCGCATGTACCATTATCATTCCCGTGTTTCTATATGCCTACAGCCTGATCTTTAAGGTTTTAAACCGAAAGGATGAAAAAGACGATTCCCGCAAGGACTGACAAAATAAGGAGGTTCCCATGATCGATACGATTATCTTTGATATTGGAAGAGTTCTGGTCAGATTTGAATGGAAAGAATATCTTGACAGCTTTCATTTTCCAGCGGAAACAGCAGACATTCTCGGAAAGGCCATATTCCTGAACCCCGCCTGGCAGGAATATGACAGGAGCGCCCTGTCGGACGAAGAAATCCTGCGCCGTCTGATGCAGGCAGCACCGGACTATGAAAAAGAAATCCGGACCGTCTTTGAGCAGTTTCCCTCCAGCCTTACCCTGCTCCCCCATACGGTTCCCTGGATTACTTCTTTAAAGGAACGGGGTTTTTCGGTCTATTATCTCTCGAACTATGCAGATACGACCCGGAAAAAGAGCGGCGATGCTTTAAGTTTTCGGAAACTCTGCGACGGAGGGCTGATGTCCTGCGACGTCAAACGGATCAAGCCGGAACCTGAAATTTATCAGGAACTGCTTGACCGCTTTGCCATTGTTCCCGATCACGCCGTCTTTATCGACGATTCAAAACCAAATCTTGAAGCCGCCCAAAAATTCGGCCTGCACACCATACACTTTCAGGACTATGAAAGTGCGTCTGCCGAACTGGAACGGCTGCTAAAACACCAGATGTAGAGCCTACCCCGGACGCCCCTCCGGGGTAAGCAAGGCCGCTTCTATTCTTCCGCGTTTGTCTCATCCTGTGAAGCCATCGTCGTAATCACAATATTTTCACCGGAAATCTCGGTTTTCCGCTTCACAATATCTTCAATCTGCGCTCTCTGTGCGTCCGTTACATTCATCTGGCTGATGACCACATCCACAGAGCCGTCCGTAATGCTGACGACTGCATCCGTAAATCCTTTTGATTCCAGCAAAAGCTCGGCTGCGGCTTCCTTCTCCGCAATATCCGCCATTCGATTCATACTGTCGATCGCATCCTGTTTCTGTTCTTCCGCTATGTTTCCATTATTGATGACTTCCAGCAGTGTTTCTTTATTCTTGGCGCGAACCTGCTCCCTGGAAAGCTTTGCCTCCGCCGAAAATCCGGAACTTCCCGGAACACTGGTAAGTACTGCCTCCCCCGGCGTGTCTGTCACCGGACTCTCCGAACCCGCATCCGCCGACAAATCTGCCGATGCCTCCTCATCCGCCGTGAAGTCCTCATCCAGACTTTCAATGTCGATCAAAGCGCTGTCGTTGCCCGTCTCCGTGGACAGGAGCTCTTCTGTCTCTTTCTTTACGCTGTTATCATCCGCCGAAGTGGGAGTCACTTCTGCTCCCAGCTTGGAACCCGAATAATTCAGGTAGCCCGCTACGGCAATCATGACCGCCAGCGCAGTAATAATGATCTGATTTTTCTTAAAGATATTTTTCACGTTTTCTCCTCCTAACTCATCTTCATCACTTTAATTTTATGCGCCTCTACTCCAAATAATGCCATGACCGCCTCGGTAATATTCTGAACCACCCCAGGATCATCCCCGCCCTCCGCCACGATGACGACTCCCTGTATCTGCGGCTCCATTTCTTCTATTACATAGGGAGTCTGGCCTCCGCTTCCATCCTGCACGTATACCGTCGATTCCTCCTGCGTCTTTTCCAGCGTGCTCCTTTTTCCGTCATCCCCTTCCTCGGTCGTGCTCCGGTCTGTCACGGGCATATCTTTCTCCACGATCTTTTCCCCACTGGACTTTCTCGTAATCATGACCTTCACCTTTCCCACGCCCGCCACGCTTTGCAGAGCCGACTCCAGCCGTTCCTCCAGCGTCTCCACCTCTTTCTTTTCTGTGGACTCTGCCGGAGCGGTATCCACAGACGTTTCCTCCTCTTTTCCCGGTACAGGCATCGCTATGACCAAAAGGAGGATTCCCGCTAATACCAGAATCAGCCACTGATCCTTTTTCATATGTTTCATCTTTTCTCTGAGAGCCCTGATTCCTTTTTCCATAAACTACTCCTGTATACTGATATTTATATGTCCCTCCGAAATATGATAGACTTCCCGAAGCTCTTTTTTTATTTCCGAAATTCCGGCGTCGGAGACCGCCTCTCCGGAAACTCTCAGC
>OMNT01002083.1_pt1 | contig 16701 bp, 11 predicted proteins | sample 1672551 | NCBI WGS metagenome assembly OMNT01 (sample SAMEA3136698, study PRJEB25190) | human gut metagenome
GATACTCTCTGTGTTTGCCGTAGAATTGAATCCAGTAACTGAAGATGAATTTATTGGAGAAAACCATATTGACCTTGATGGATACGTTTGCAAAGAACCAGTTTATAGAAAGACTCCACTTGGCAGGGAAATTGCAGATTTGCTCATTGCTGTGAACAGAGCTTATGGAAAGTCAGATTACATTCCTTGTATTACATGGGGCAGAAATGCGAGATTTGCATCAACATTAGAGGTTGGACAGAGAGTGCAGCTGCAGGGAAGAATCCAGAGCCGTGAATATGTAAAGAAAATTAGTGAGGATAATTCGGAGCGACACACAGCTTATGAGTTATCAGCCAGTCGGATTGTACTGAGTATGTAATATGTGGTGCCGGAACAGCGAGGGCTATAAAGATTACACTGCTGGTATTGCAATATCGCATGCCAGCAGGAACGAACGAAAGGAGCGGAATATGGCAAAGAAAAGAAGCTGCCGCAGAACGGTAGATGAAGATAAAATCCACGAGAAGGCGGTCAAAATCCGCAAAATGACGGACGAACAGCTGGTACATTACGTGGAGGACAGAGTAGAGAAAGCAAGGAGTGAGGGTTTTCATCGTGGGAAAGAAGCTGCTCCTGCCAAGCCACAACAGCCTTCTAAAAAAGAGGAAAGTGCAAATAAAGAAAAAGAGACTCCTGCTGTTGAAGTTAAAGCAGAAAATACCGCAGCTCCTAAACGTAAAGTAGGCCGTCCGCGTAAAAATGCCGATGCAGCAGAGCAAAAAGAAGTTGAAAGCGTGAAAACTGCAACTCCTAAAGTAACGGAAGATAAAGTAGTTACTGAGAAAGCTCCTGAAGTAATAGAAAAAGCAGTCCCGGCACAAGCTCCCGAAAAGAAAACAAAAGCCAACAAACCTGCTGAAGAGAAGAAAGTAGTAGTGAAACCGCAACCGCAAAAGAAAGCCGAACCCGTTATAGACGAAGAAAGCAATATCTTATCCGGTGCCGACGACGATGATTTTATTCCTATCGAAGATCTGCCTTCAGAAAAGATAGAACTTCCCACCGAACTTTTTGGAAAATTCGAAGCCACCAAAACTGAACCGGCACAAACTGCTACCGAACAACAAGCACCACAGCCACAACAACAGGCTCATCAGCAACAACAGCAACAACGTCCACGCATTGTCCGTCCGCGTGACAACAATAATGGCAATAATAATGCTAGCAATAGTAACAATAACGCCAATAATAATAACAATAATAACTTCCAACGTAACAATAACCAAAATCAGAACCAGCAGCGTGTACCGATGCCGCGTCCTGCCCAGCCAAACAACGCGAACGAAAATCTTCCGGTACCACAACAGCAGCAGGAACGTAAAGTTATTGAGCGTGAAAAGCCTTATGAATTCGATGACATCCTTAATGGAGTAGGCGTACTGGAAATTATGCAGGATGGATACGGATTCCTCCGTTCTTCCGATTATAATTACCTTTCTTCTCCTGACGATATCTATGTATCACAGTCGCAAATCAAGTTATTTGGCCTGAAAACCGGTGACGTAGTAGAAGGAGTTATCCGCCCGCCCAAAGAAGGAGAGAAATATTTCCCGTTAGTAAAGGTATCGAAGATTAACGGACGTGACGCCGCTTTCGTTCGCGACCGTGTTCCTTTCGAACACCTGACGCCGCTTTTCCCGGATGAAAAGTTCAAACTCTGCAAAGGCGGTTATTCGGATTCCATGTCTGCCCGCGTAGTAGATCTTTTCGCTCCAATCGGTAAAGGTCAACGTGCTTTAATCGTAGCCCAGCCTAAAACCGGTAAGACAATTTTAATGAAAGACATTGCAAATGCCATTGCAGCCAATCATCCGGAAGTATACATGATTATGTTGCTTATCGATGAACGTCCGGAAGAAGTAACAGATATGGCGCGCAGCGTCAATGCCGAAGTTATCGCTTCTACCTTTGATGAACCGGCAGAGCGCCACGTGAAAATCGCAGGTATCGTATTGGAAAAAGCAAAAAGACTGGTAGAATGCGGCCACGACGTAGTTATATTCCTTGATTCTATTACTCGTCTGGCACGTGCATACAACACAGTATCTCCTGCATCGGGCAAAGTACTTTCCGGTGGTGTGGATGCAAACGCACTTCATAAGCCGAAACGTTTCTTTGGTGCTGCCCGTAACATCGAGAACGGTGGTTCACTGACAATCATCGCAACTGCATTGATTGATACCGGTTCTAAAATGGACGAAGTTATCTTCGAAGAATTCAAAGGTACAGGTAACATGGAGTTGCAACTCGACCGCAACCTGTCCAACAAACGTATCTTCCCGGCAGTCAACATTACCGCATCCAGTACTCGTCGTGACGATCTGTTACTTGATAAGACAACTCTCGACCGTATGTGGATTCTCCGTAAATATCTTGCCGACATGAATCCGATCGAAGCAATGGACTTCGTAAAAGACCGTCTGGAAAAAACCAGAGACAACGATGAATTCCTGATGAGCATGAACAGCTAATTAGCAGTAAACCATAAATAATGAACGGTGAACAGAATGCGTTATAATCGCAGTTTGTTCACCGTTTATAGTTTTATCACCCATCATTTATTCCAATTTTGTACAAAAAACTTTCACTTGCGTCCAAAACAAGTATTCCCCCCTTTTTTACTTTCCCTTTTTTCCTACTTTTGCTTCAAAATCAAGTATCACTTAATTCTAACCAAGAATGAAAACAATTTATCCTTTCATGGGATTGGCTCTTTGCGGCATAGCAGCCCAAGCACAAGAAAAGCCCAATTTTCTGATTATCCAATGCGACCATCTTACACAACGCGTCGTTGGCGCCTACGGTCATACACAAGATTGCACCCTTCCTATCGACGAAGTAGCTTCAAGAGGAGTTATCTTTTCCAATGCTTATGTAGGCTGCCCCCTCAGCCAACCGTCACGCGCCGCTTTATGGAGTGGCATGATGCCTCATCAAACTAACGTACGCTCCAACTCCAGCGAACCGATCAATACACCTATACCGGAAAACGTTCCGACATTAGGAAGCCTTTTTTCGGAAAACGGTTACGAAGCTGTACACTTCGGAAAAACGCACGATATGGGTTCATTAAGAGGATTCAAACATAAAGAACCGGTAGCAAAGCCATTTACCGACCCGGAATTTCCGGTCAATAATGATAGTTTTCTGGACGTAGGAACCTGCGAGGACGTTGTTTCCTATTTAAGCAATCCTTCGGAAAAACCTTTCATATGCATTGCCGATTTTCAGAATCCCCATAATATCTGCGGATTCGTAGGAGAAAATGAAGGAGTACATACTGACCGACCTGTCAGCGGCACACTTCCGGAACTGCCCGACAATTTCGATGTAGAAGACTGGAACAACATACCTACCCCGGTGCAATACATCTGTTGCAGCCACCGGCGTATGACGCAAGCCTCCCATTGGAGTGAGGAAAATTACCGCCATTACATCGCCGCTTTCCAGCACTATACAAAAATGGTATCCAAACAAGTAGAAAGTGTTTTGAAAGCATTATACTCCACCCCCGCAGGAAAGAACACAATCGTTGTTATCCTTGCCGACCATGGTGACGGAATGACTTCACACCGTATGGTGACCAAGCACATCAGTTTCTATGATGAAATGACAAACGTACCATTTATCTTTGCAGGTCCCGGTATCAAGCATCAGAAAAAACCGGTAGACCACTTGCTCACGCAGCCTACACTAGACTTATTGCCAACCCTCTGTGACCTAGCCGGCATTCCTGTTCCCGCAGAAAAGGCAGGAATCAGCCTCGCACCGACATTAAAAGGAGAAAAACAAAAGAAGACTCATCCATATGTTGTATCCGAATGGCATAGTGAATATGAATACACAGTTACTCCCGGACGTATGGTACGTGGCCCCAGATACAAGTACACCCATTATTTGGAAGGCAACGGAGAAGAACTCTATGACATGAAGAACGACCCGGGTGAACGTAAGAACCTCGCCAAGAATCCCAAATATGCCAAGGTTCTTGCAGAACACCGTGCCATGCTCGACGACTACATCACCCGGTCAAAAGATAATTACCGCAGTCTGAAAGTAGACGCCGACCCGAGATGCAGAAATCATACTCCCGGCTACCCCAACCACGAAGGCCCTAGCGCACGTGATATTATCAAAAGAAAATAAATTAGAAAAAAAGAGCGAAGATTCTTGTCAGTCTTCGCTCTTTTTGTTTCTTTTGCATAAAACCTTGCAAACAAACATCCGGTGAATAGAAACTTACACCACATAATTACTACAATTATAACGGTATTCATATCGGTAACATTGTACGCTGCACATACTAATGCAGAACGTCTGTCTTTATTACAGCCGCTTATTCAGTATGACCTTGCTTTTAACACCGGCGTCACCACAGACAGTATTATCTTATGGGAGAAGTTGTTAACACCTGAACTTGAAAAGCAGCAACGATACGACATCTTATTCCAGCTCAAAGCAATGGCGGTTCAGTCATCAATAACAGAAGGAAATATCAGCCTGGCTATTGACAACGCCAATTCAATGTATAAGAAAGCTAAAGAGATAGACTACCCGCTAGGAACAGCTCTTGCACTACGTGCAATCGGAAATACATATTTAAGCTCATCAACACCACAAGTTGCCATAGGTTCTTATGAAGAAGCAATAGAGATTATGCAACAGATACCCGAAGCCGACATCTATTTAAAAAACGCATTATCTCAAATGATACTTATTAAGCTCAATAACCGGCAAATGGCAGGAATTGAGAAAGATATCAACTACTTGGAAGCTCTTTGCGACAAAAGGCCCGATTCACCTTGCTATTTTTATCTTCCCTGTTGCCGTGCGTTTTATGAGATACAGTCAGACAAACTCCCTTCGGCATTGGAACATCTGCAAAAAATGGAGCGAATCTATGCCAAACATCCGTATCCATATTTTCTTCTGTTAATCAAATACTTATATGCTTCCTACCATATCGCCGCAAAAGAATATACCCAAGCATTGCAATCGTATGATGAATTACTGCCATACGTCAAAGAATCCGGTTCGTACAAAGACATACAGATATCACAAGAACGGGCAAAAGTTCTTTCATTAATGGGACGTATCGAAGAAGCATGTGAGGAATATGAAGTGATTAACGCACGCAAAGACTCACTTGACGCCAATAGCTATCTGCGCCAGATCAATGAATTGCATACTCTCTATCAGATTGACAAGAATGAATTAAACAACATAAACAGGCAAAAGAAAATCTTATATTGGAGCTGGTTTATTATCCTGTCTGTCCTCTCCTTAATTATATTCTTCATCTTCCGCATCAAAAGGAACAACAAACGTCTGATCCAATCGCAACAAGAACAAGAAAAAGTAAAGAAACAGGCAGAAAATTCGATTCGCACTAAAAGCCTTTTCCTCTCTAACATGAGTCATGAGATTCGTACTCCACTCAACGCCTTATCCGGCTTTTCCACCATTCTGACGGAAGAATCCATTGATGAAGAAACGAGAAAACAGTGCAATGATATTATCCAGCAAAATTCGGAACTGTTGCTAAAGTTGATTAATGACGTGATTGACTTATCCAGCCTTGAAATTGGAAAGATGACATTCAAGTTCAAAATATGCGATGCAGTAGGACTATGCAGAAACGTCATTGATATGGTGGAAAAGATAAAGCAGACCCATGCAGACGTCCGCTTCTCCACTCCTCTCGATTCCTTGGAACTACTGACAGATAGTGCCCGCCTGCAACAAGTACTGATCAACCTGCTTATCAATGCAACTAAATTCACCTCACAAGGCTCTATCACTCTGCAACTTGAGCAACAAACGGAAGATACGGCACTTTTCTCTGTCACCGATACCGGCACAGGAATCCCTAAAGAAAAACAGAAAAAGATATTCAACCGTTTCGAGAAGCTCAATGAAAATGCCCAAGGTACGGGGCTCGGACTATCGATTTGCCAACTCATCATCGAACAACTGGGAGGTAGTATCTGGATCGACCCCGATTACGAAGAAGGTTCACGTTTCTTGTTTACACATCCTATTGACAAAAGCGACCAAGGAAAGGAGGAAACAAGATGAAACGATTAATACTACTGCACATAGTCTGTTGCTGCTTTCTTGTCGGAAAAGCCGATTATGAAATGAACACGGACAGTTTGATACAGGTGTTTCAAAACCTGCCTCATGACTCAACCCGTCTTGTAGCTTTAAACAACATTATAAGAATAGAACAGAATAATCCTAAATGCATCCAGTTTTCGGACACTTTAATGAAAGAAGCATTGTTTCAGAAGAATGATAAATACGCAGGACTGGCAGCCTATTATCACCTATTGTACTATTATAACCACAACAAAACAGACAGCGTAGCGAAATGGATTACACAAATGGAACCACACGTCCACAAATCCGATATATGGGATTATTTCTTCGACGCCAAACGTTTCCAGATCGACTTGTACACTTACAACGAAGAATACGAGCGTGCCATTAGCGAGGCAAACAAGATGAAGCAACAAGCTTTCGAAAAAAACAATCATCGGGGACTGGTAGCCGCTCATCAGTGTCTGAGCAATGCCTACATCGGCAGTCAACGTTGGGAGGAAGGCATCAAAGCACTGGAAGAAGCCTACAAGCTACTTGCTCCGGACGCTAATCCGGTAGTTCGCATCTCGGTACTGTCGCAATTGGTATCTGTCACCAAAGAAATGAAGAATAACAGCAAGCTGTTTAAATACCTGCAAGAACTCGAAAGCACACTCTATAAACATATCAAGGAAAATCCTTCTCTTAAAGACGGTTTCTCTGACGTATTTCTGTTCAACGAATTGTTCTATGCTTATTATTACCTGAATACCCAACAGCCGCAAAGAGCCTATGAACATCTGGTGAAAGCTAAGGAATATCAGAACGAAAACAACTATTTCATGTATCAGGTACTTTATTTCGACACCTACGCCAGATATTACAAATATATCGGTGAATATCAAAAAGCCTCAGATTATATCGACACCACATTAGTCATGCTGAAAGACAACTATGCCAGCGACTATGCCGAACAGTTATTGGTGAAAGCTAAAATATGGGTAAAGGCCGGCGATAGCGAAAAGGCCGTTCCACTATATCAGAAGGCACTTGCCATTAAAGATTCCGCCTCCATGTCGCTTGCAAACAATCAAATGGAACAAATAAAGAGCAGTTATCAACTGGATAAAATCAATATGGAACAACAACGGCACAACAACCGGATTCGCCTCATCTTTCTGGCTGTGATTATCGTTGTTTTATTTGTATTATTCATTTTCATGTTCCGTCTGGCTATGGTACGAAAGGCATTGAAACGTTCGGAAAACGAAATCCGCAAAGCCGCCGCAACCGTTCGGGAAACGAATGAAATAAAGAACCGCTTTCTTTCGAACATGAGTTATAACATCCGCACTCCGCTCAATAACGTAGTAGGATTCTCGCAACTCATAGCGTGCGAACCGAATATTGATGAAGGAACAAGGAAGGAATATTCGAACATAATCCACCAAAGCTCTGAAAAGTTAATGAGACTTGTCAACGATGTGCTCGACTTATCACGCCTGGAAGCTCAAATGATGAAATTCCAGATACAAGTTTACGATGCTGTCGAACTATGCAACGAAGCATGTTATATGGCACGTATGAAGAATGAAACGACAGGCATCCAAGTCCGATTCTACACAGAAACGAAGTCACAGCCCGTCCGCACAGATACCACCCGCCTGGCACAGATGATACTTAGCACACTGGTTTACCCGCATGAATACCAGCAAGACCAAAAACAGGAACGCGTCATCCATTTCATACTCAGCCGGAAAGATGAAATGCTTCATTTCCAAATCATTAATTCGCCGTTGGCGGATACTACCTTTGTCTCACAGGAAACTGTCATCCGGCACGAAATCAACCAATTATTACTGACACATTTCGGAGGAACCTATCAAATCAATACCCAACCCCCGGAGGGTCCGGAAATTGTTTTCACCTACCCGATCGCTTCCGATTCGGAATAAAGCGCTATCTTTGCAAAATGTAAACTTAAACGCTTAATATGTATACCAACAAACAGATTTGGAGTGTCAGTTACCCGATACTACTCAGCTTGCTGGCACAAAATGTCATCAATGTCACCGATACGGCGTTCCTGGGTCACGTAAGTGAAGTTGCCTTGGGAGCTTCTGCTATGGGCGGACTATTCTATATATGTGTATTCACCATCGCATTCGGATTCAGTACCGGTTCGCAAATCGTCATTGCGAGACGTAACGGCGAGGGACGCTACACAGATGTAGGTCCGGTGATGATTCAGGGAGTTATGTTCCTATTTGTAATGGCATTACTACTCTTCGGTTTCACCAAGGCTTTCGGCGGCAACATCATGCGGTTGCTGGTTTCCTCGGAATCAATCTACAAAGGGACAATGGAGTTTCTGGACTGGCGTATCTACGGATTCTTCTTCTCATTCGTCAATGTTATGTTCCGGGCATTGTATATCGGAATCACACGTACTAAAGTGCTGACCATTAACGCAGTCGTCATGGCATTGACCAATGTCGTGCTGGACTACGCACTGATCTTCGGGAAATTCGGTCTGCCCGAAATGGGTATCAAGGGAGCCGCCATTGCTTCCGTACTGGCCGAAGCCTCCTCTATCCTATTCTTCCTCATCTACACATATGTCACTATCGACTTAAAGAAATACGGACTGAACCGTCTGCGTTCGTTCGACCCTGCACTGTTGATGCGGATTCTCAGCATTTCCTGCTTCACCATGCTCCAATACTTCCTGTCAATGGCTACATGGTTCGTATTCTTTGTTGCCGTAGAACGGCTGGGACAACGGGAACTGGCGATTGCCAACATAGTCCGGAGTATCTACGTCGTATTGCTGATTCCAGTCAATTCACTGGCAACCACCACAAACAGTCTTGTCAGTAATGCTATCGGTGCGGGAGGTATCAAGCACGTAATGCCGCTTATTAATAAAATTGCGAGATTCTCGTTCTTTATTATGCTGGGGCTGGTAGCAGTCACAGCACTATTCCCGCAACTACTGCTGTCCGTCTATACCAGTGAGGCAGCACTGATTGCAGAATCCGTCCCTTCAGTCTATGTGATTTGTATCGCCATGCTCATCGCATCGGTAGCCAATGTTGTGTTCAACGGTATCTCGGGCACAGGAAACACACAAGCCGCCTTACTGCTCGAAACAATTACAATTATCATTTACGGCTCGTATATCATTTTCATCGGGATGTGGCTCAAAGCACCGATTGAAATCTGCTTTACCATTGAGATTGTGTACTATACCTTGTTATTGATAACGAGTTATATTTATCTCAAAAAAGCAAAATGGCAGAATAAAAAGATATAAATACAAGAGATTTTTGTACATTTGCAGGCTCAAAATATTAATTCGTAATTAAATAACTATGTTCGATAATTTAAGTGAAAGACTAGAACGGTCATTCAAGATTCTGAAAGGTGAAGGCAAAATCACCGAAATTAACGTGGCGGAAACGCTGAAAGATGTACGCAAGGCACTTCTTGATGCCGACGTAAACTACAAGGTAGCAAAGAATTTCACAGATACCGTGAAAGAAAAAGCTCTTGGACAGAACGTACTTACAGCAGTGAAACCAAGCCAGTTGATGGTGAAAATCGTGCACGACGAACTGACCCAGTTAATGGGTGGCGAGACTGTCGAAGTTGATATTGATGCCCGCCCGGCAGTAATCCTGATGTCAGGTTTGCAAGGTTCCGGTAAGACTACCTTCTCCGGTAAGCTGGCCCGGATGCTGAAAACCAAGAAGAACCGCAAGCCATTACTGGTAGCTTGTGACGTTTACCGTCCGGCAGCTATCGAACAGTTGCGTGTGTTGGCAGAGCAAATTGACGTACCGATGTACTGCGAACTGGAAAGCAAGAACCCGGTAGAAATCGCGCAACACGCTATCCAGGAAGCTAAAGCCAAAGGATACGACCTCGTAATCGTCGATACAGCCGGACGTCTGGCAGTAGACGAACAGATGATGAACGAGATTGCCGCTATCAAGGAAGCAATCAATCCGAACGAGATTCTGTTTGTGGTTGATTCCATGACCGGACAGGACGCTGTGAATACGGCCAAAGAATTTAATGAACGTCTGGACTTCAACGGTGTGGTACTGACCAAGCTCGACGGTGATACCCGTGGTGGTGCGGCGCTTTCTATCCGTTCGGTAGTCAACAAGCCGATTAAGTTTGTAGGTACAGGCGAAAAGTTGGACGCGATCGACCAGTTCCACCCTGCCCGTATGGCAGACCGTATCCTCGGTATGGGTGATATCGTTTCGTTGGTAGAACGTGCGCAGGAACAATACGACGAAGAAGAAGCTAAACGTTTACAGAAGAAGATTGCCAAGAATCAATTCGACTTCAACGACTTCCTCAGCCAGATTGCACAAATCAAGAAAATGGGTAATTTGAAAGACCTTGCTTCCATGATTCCGGGAGTAGGAAAAGCAATCAAAGACATTGATATCGACGACAATGCTTTCAAGAGTATCGAAGCTATCATCTACTCCATGACTCCGGCAGAGCGTTCCAACCCGGAAATCCTGAACGGTTCACGCCGCACACGTATCGCGAAAGGTAGCGGTACAACGATTCAGGAAGTAAACCGTCTGTTGAAACAATTCGACCAGACTCGTAAAATGATGAAAATGGTAACCAGCAGCAAAATGGGTAAGATGATGCCTAAGATGAAGAAATAAAAGATTTCGTTTCAAATTCTAATAAAGAAAGGAAGCTTCCGGCTTCCTTTCTTTATTTTTTTAAACCCCTCCTCTCCTTTCCTACATCTACTTTATGTGATTTTCTCCTTATAATCACATCAGCTCTGTCATTCAATTGTAATGATTACAATTTTACATAGATTTTATATGTATATTCATTTTTATTTGTTTACTTTGCAAAAAATAACAGAACAAAAGCACGAATATGCACTACGTCTACGTAATGGTATATATTTCACTGGCAGTTGCGATGCAACTACTTACGGGAAATTTTCCGGTTTCCTTTTTCGCCTTTCCGCTCAATCTTGTTTTTGCGGTGCTATGGCTTTTCTTGTTATGGATGTTGTATAAGGAATATAAAATTGCAAAATTTACCCGATTCCTCTATTCTTCCCAAGCAAGTATCCTATCTATCGGATTACTCATCTGCGGTTGCCTGATAATAGGTCTTTTCCCTCAACTATCCGATGCGGAAGCAAAAATGCGTGAAGGGCTTCCAGCCTTTTTAGGTTGCTATAACTTTATGACTTCCTGGATATTCATCGCCATACTTCTGTTCTTATTAAGTAACCTGGCAATGATTACCATTCACGCCTATCATTACCGCAAACAGGCACGTTGGAGATTCATCCTGAATCACGCGGGGCTATGGCTGGCTCTATTTGCCGGTTTTCTAGGAAGCAGTGACACACAGACTTTACGTATACCTATATATAAAGGTGAGCCATCACGCGAAGCATTCGACATGAACGGTGCATCGCATTATTTGGATTATGAAATCGAACTCAACTCTTTTGCCATAGAATACTACCCGAACGGGCGTCCTTCCCGCTTTGCCGCCAATGTACGTCTGGGAAATGAAAAAGCATTGCTTGAGGTCAATCACCCATACGCCTATCGGTTGGGAGAAGATATTTACCTCACCGGCTATGACGTAACGAAAGGCAACGAGAGTGAGTACTGCATCTTGCAGGTAGTAAAACAACCCTGGAAATATATAATAGTAGCAGGTATCCTGATGATGCTTGCGGGAGCTATTCTTCTATTCATTAACGGACCTAAAACAGATGATAAACTGGGATAATTTCTATGTATTTGCAGCAGTATCTATCTGCTTATGGCTGATAGGAGCAGTATTTGCCCTTCGCTCGTCAACAAGAAGTAAGACAGCAATCGGTTTTACGTCAGGCGGAATTATCGTTCTGGCCGTATTCATTACCGGATTATGGCTCTTCCTGCAACGTCCTCCGTTACGCACTATGGGGGAAACCCGTTTGTGGTACTCTTTCTTCATGGGCATAGCCGGACTACTGACTTATATCAGATGGCAGTATCGTTGGATTCTTTCTTTCTCGGCACTGCTCGCCACAGTCTTTGTCATTATCAATCTGATGAAACCCGAGATACACGACCAGTCACTAATGCCGGCTCTGCAAAGCATATGGTTCATTCCCCATGTCACCGTATATATGTTCTCTTACTCTGTATTGGGCTGTGCTTTTATAATCGCATTGACCGGGTTGTTCCGCCATAAGGAAGAATACTTGCACACAGCCGACAATTTGGTTTATGCGGGAATAGCATTCCTCTCCATTGGTATGCTGCTAGGTTCCCTTTGGGCAAAAGAAGCATGGGGAAACTATTGGAGCTGGGATCCGAAAGAGACTTGGGCAGTCATCACTTGGGCAGGGTATTTACTTTACGTACACCTCCGTCTTTTTCGGAAAACGGGACGGAAAACGCTTTATGTGTTGCTCATCATGTCCTTCCTGACTTTGCAGATGTGCTGGTACGGAGTAAATTATTTACCGGCGGCTCAACAAAGCGTACACTTATATAATCGTAATAACTAATCTAAAAAAACAAATGTGAAATGAAGAAAAGTACAAAACTAATTGTGGCACTGTTGGTAGTGGTAGCGGCATTAGCAGTCACTTATCGACTTATGCACCGCGTACCTTCTGCCGATCTGGAAGCAAATGCGCAGATGCAGCAGATTATTACGGATGCAGGATGTTTGAGATGTCATACCTCAACACCGGACCTACCGTTCTATGCAAGCATGCCTGTGGCCGGAAAAATTGTAATGGAAGACGTCAGCAAGGCATACCGTGCCTTCGACATGACCCAAATGGAGGCAGATCTGGAAGCAGGACAGCCCCTCAATCCGGCAGACCTGGCCAAAATAGAAAAAGTGATCCTCGACGGAAAAATGCCCCAGGCAAAATATTACCTTGTGCATTGGGGGGCTTCCTTCAATGACGCAAAAAAGGAAGTCGCACTGAACTGGGTAAAAAGTCACCGTATGGGAATGTATACGGACATTACAGTAGCACCGGAATTTGCCAACGAACCCATTCGTCCCATTGCCGATTCTATCGCAGTGGATGTACGCAAAGTCGTTCTGGGTAATTTGTTGTATCATGACACACGTTTATCTGCTGACAATACCGTATCATGTGCCAGTTGCCACGGGTTGGATACAGGCGGCGTGGACAACAAACAATATTCCGAAGGTGTAGGCGGACAGTTTGGTGGCGTCAATGCCCCGACAGTATACAACGCCGCATACAATTTCGTTCAATTCTGGGATGGCCGTGCCGGAACTCTTGCCGAACAAGCTGCCGGTCCTCCGTTGAATCCGGTGGAAATGGCTTGCGAATCATTCGACCAGATTATCGATAAATTGGCTGAAGACAAAGATTTCGTATCCGCATTCAACGAAGTGTATGCCGACGGATTGAGTGAGAAGAATATCACAGACGCCATTCAGGAGTTTGAAAAGACTTTGCTGACTCCCAACTCACGCTTCGACCGCTATCTGAAAGGACAAAAAGATGCAATCACCGAAAACGAAATCGCCGGATACGAACTTTTCAAGAAGTATGATTGCGCAACCTGCCATGTAGGAGAAATCCTGGGAGGGAAATCTTATGAACTGATAGGCGTACAGCACGATTATTTTGCCGATCGACAGGCAGAAATGACTGAAGAAGACAACGGCCGCTTCAAACAGACTCAAATAGAACGTGACCGCCACCGCTTCAAAGTGCCCGGTCTGAGGAATATCGAACTGACCGCTCCATATTTCCACGACGGCAGCATGGCTACTATGGATGACGCAGTCCGTGCAATGGCTAAATACCAGTTGGGCATCGATTTGCCACAACAGGAAGTAGATAAGATTGTAGCCTTCCTCCGCACACTGACCGGAGAGTACAAAGGACAGCTATTAACGAATAAGAATATGGAAATCTAATCAGGAAAAAGTCCTTTTTAGCCTGTTTCCGAACAGAGGCTCTATTTGCATCAAACGGAGGCTCTATTTGGGGTAAACAGAGGCTCTGTTTCACCTAAATAGAGCCTCTGTTTTTTTTGTATCCCGACAAAAACAACAATCCTTTTGGAGAGTTCAGTTATTTATTTTACTTTTGCCTATCACCAATAAATACTCTGAAAATATGACTCTGATAGACGGAAAAGCCATTTCCGAACAAGTAAAACAAGAGATTGCAGCCGAAGTAGCCGAAATTGTGGCTCAGGGCGGTAAACGTCCCCACCTGGCAGCTATCCTTGTGGGACACGACGGTGGCAGCGAAACTTATGTAGCCGCCAAAGTAAAAGCCTGCGAAGTTTGTGGGTTCAAATCTTCCCTCATCCGCTACGAAAGCGACGTGACCGAAGAAGAACTGCTTGCCAAAGTACGTGAACTGAATGAAGACAGTGACGTAGACGGATTCATCGTCCAACTCCCGTTACCGAAACATATCTCCGAACAGAAAGTTATCGAAACGATTGATTACCGTAAGGACGTAGACGGATTCCACCCTATTAATGTAGGACGTATGTCTATCGGACTTCCGTGTTATGTATCTGCCACTCCCAACGGTATCCTCGAACTACTGAAGCGTTACAAAATTGAGACTTCGGGCAAGAAATGTGTCGTACTCGGCCGAAGCAATATCGTCGGCAAGCCTATGGCTGCCCTGATGATGCAGAAGGCTTATCCGGGAGACGCAACCGTCACCGTATGTCACAGCCGCAGCAAAGACCTGATAAAAGAATGTCAGGAAGCCGACATTATCATTGCCGCTTTGGGACAGCCCAACTTTGTGAAGGCTGAAATGGTAAAAGAAGGTGCAGTCGTAATTGATGTAGGTATAAATGTTGATGAAAATGGAAATTTATGCGGAGATGTTGATACAGCATCTGTACAAGATAAAGTATCTATGATAACTCCAGTTCCAGCAGGGGTAGGTTCTGTTACAACATCTATACTTGCTAAGCATGTAGTTAAGGCTTGTAAGAATCAAAACAATAAATAATAGATTGTAAGTTTTAGGGGGAATAGAGATGATAATTTCTGAAAATAAGCCTATAAATGAAATCTTAGGATTTTTAAAAAATGTAGAGAAAGTAGTTTTGATTGGATGTAATCAATGTGCTGCAATTTGTAAAAGTGGCGGAGAAGAAGAAGTTCTTAAAATGAAAGAAGCTTTAGAAATAGAAGGAAAAACTGTTTTAGGATACCGTATATTAGACCCAGCATGTAATTTATTAAAATCTAAGAAAGATTTAAAGGAATTAAAATCTGAATTAGCAGACGCAGATGCAGTTTTATCTTTAGCTTGTGGAGATGGAACACAAACTATAGTTAAAAACCTTAAGAATATACCTGTTTATCCAGCAAACAACACAATGTTTATAGGGGAAGTTGAAAGAGTTGGTAAATTCGAAGAAGCTTGTAAAGCATGTGGTGAATGTGAACTTGGATGGACTGGAGGTATATGCCCAGTAACTATGTGTGCTAAAGGCTTAGTAAATGGAGCTTGTGGTGGAGCTAAAAATGGTAAATGTGAAGTTAGCCCTGACAATGACTGTGCATGGGTATTAATTTACGAAAGACTTAAAGATTTAGGTCAATTAGACAACTTAAAAGAAGTTAGACCACCTAAAGATTATTCTAAACAACTTAATCCAAGACGTTTAGATGCTAATAAGAAAGCAAGCGCAGAAGCTTAAAAACAAGGTTATTATTAAAGGGGGATTTTTTAGATGAGTAAGTTAAGAGAAGCATTCGAAAAAGGTGAATTTGCAATAACAGCTGAAATGGCACCTCCAAAAGGAACTGATTTATCACATTTAGCAGAATGTGCAAAATTAGTAATTGGTAGAGTTCATGCAGCTAATGTTACAGATAATCAATCTGCTGTAATGAGAACTTCATCTCTTGCTACATGTAAAATGTTAAAAGATTTAGGATTAGAACCAGTTATACAAATGACAGGTAGAGATAGAAATAGAATTGCTATAGAAAGTGAAATGCTTTCTGCAGGATTCTTTGGAATAGATAATTTATTAGCTTTAACAGGGGACCATGTCTGTGTAGGTGACCACAAACAAGCTAAACCAGTATTTGACTTAGACGCTGTTAGTATATTATCTACTGCAACTATGATGAATAATGGTACTGATAGTACTGGATTAGAATTAAAAGGTAAAACTGACTTCTTCCTAGGAGCTTGTGTTACTCCAGAATATGATCCAATAGAAGTACAATTATTAAAAATGGAAAAGAAAATAAAAGCTGGAGCTAGATTTTTCCAAACTCAAGCCGTTTATGATATAGAACATATGAGAAAATTTAGAGAATTAACTAAAGATATGGACTGTAAAGTAATGGCTGGTATAGTTCCACTTAAATCACCAGGAATGGCAAAATTCATGACTGCTAACGTTCCAGGTATATTTGTTCCAGATGACCAAATCGAAAGATTAAAAGCAGCTGGAAAAGGAAACTATGTAGCTGAAGGTATAAAAATGGCTGGTGAATTCATCAAACAATTAAAAGAAGAAA
>OMNT01002095.1_pt1 | contig 16629 bp, 11 predicted proteins | sample 1672551 | NCBI WGS metagenome assembly OMNT01 (sample SAMEA3136698, study PRJEB25190) | human gut metagenome
GGATGCTCCGGTTATCACAGGCACTTCACAGGAAGTATTTGATTACTATGGATTAAATGCTGAAGGTATTGCGAAGAAGGCTGTAGAAGCTCTGAAATAGAAATTAAATAAGAAACAAATTTAAGCGTGACTGACAGACTGCAAAGTGCAGATCCGGTCAGGCACGCTTATTATTTAGTTACAAAACAGACTTAAGGTACAGAGATGTTGATTTTAGAGAATATAAAAGTTTTAAGAGGATAGTAAACATGGCAAAATATATTATTAGTATTGATCAGAGTACCCAGGGTACCAAGGCGCTCCTTTTCGATGAGACAGGAAGCATTATGCGCCGTACTGACCGCCCTCACAGGCAGATCATCAATGAAAAGGGCTGGGTTTCCCATGATCCAGAGGAAATTTACAGCAATGTTCTGGAGGTTGTGAAAGAGCTTCTGGAGGGGGTAGAGAAGGAATATGTAGTTGGGCTGGGAATCAGCAACCAGCGTGAAACTTCCCTTGCATGGAACCGTATTACAGGTAAGCCTTATGGAAATGCAGTTGTATGGCAGTGTGCCCGTGCCGTGGATATTTGTGCCCGTGTGGAAAAGGCTGGCGCAGCAGAGCTGATCCGCCAGAAAACCGGAATGAATCTTTCCCCATATTTCCCGGCTTCCAAGATCGCATGGCTTCTGGAAAATGAAGAGGGCGCAAAAGAGGCGGCAGAACGTCACGAAATCTGCCATGGAACGATTGACAGCTGGCTGGTTTACAAGCTGACAGGGGGCAAAGAATACAGAACCGATTATTCCAATGCTTCCAGAACACAGCTTTTCAATATTTTTGACCTGAAATGGGATGAGAAAATCTGCGGATTATTTGGCATTGATCCGGCAAATATGGCAGAGGTTACAGATTCCGACGCCTGCTTCGGCGAGACGGATTTCGAGGGACTTCTTCCTCATAAAATCCAGATCCATGGCGTATTGGGAGACTCCCACGGCTCTCTTTTTGGTCAGGGATGCCTGCAGCCAGGCATGATCAAATCCACTTATGGAACCGGCTCTTCTATTATGATGAATATTGGTGAGAAGCCAATTCTCAGTACCCATGGGGTTGTTACTTCTCTTGCGTGGAAAATCGGCGGCAAGGTTAACTATGTGCTTGAAGGCAACCTGAACTATACAGGCGCTGTGATTACCTGGCTGAAGGACGATCTTCAGATCATTTCTTCTCCTGGAGAAACCGGTAAACTGGCGAAAGAAGCCATTCAGGAGGACAGCCTGTATCTGGTTCCTGCATTCAGCGGTCTTGGCGCTCCTTACTGGGACAGCGAGGCGAGAGCTTCTGTTGTAGGCATGAGCCGTACTACCCGCAAGGCTGAGTTTGTAAGAGCTGCACTTGAATGTATTGCCTATCAGATTACAGACGTTGTACAGGCTATGTCTGAGGACGCTGGTGTTCCGGTGAAGGAGCTTCGCGTAGATGGCGGTCCGACCCGAAACGACTATCTGATGCAGTTTCAGAGCAATATTGCAGACGCCGGAGTACTGGTTCCGGATTCCGAGGAGCTTTCCGCTATCGGACCGGCCTATGCGGCAGGATTGCAGCTTGGTGTCTGGGATGAAAGTATCTTCGGAAAATTGAACCGGGTTTCCTATAAGCCGGACATGGATGCCAAGAAACGAGAACAGAAGTATGCCGGATGGAAGAAGGCTGTGGCTTCGGTGATCACAAATAAATAACAATTGGTATTTAAGATGGTTTAGTCCGTCTCCTATATGCAAGCCCCATGAACAAGCTGACCTATAAAGGGTCAGGACAGTGCTCATGGGGCTTGTCCTATGTCCATAAAATTCTGGTTTCTGACTACTTGTAAGAGGCGCAGGCAGTTTCATTTATCTGAAAAATTTACATAATGGTCTGAAAAATGAATATACCAATGAAATTGAAAAGACTTTATAATGAAAAACAAGACGAAAGAGCAAGCTCCTTCTGATAAACTGCGAAGCAGTTATTCAGTTATGAGCAAGTAGCGAAGCGGACCTGGAATATCCGCTTGATATAGATTATGTAGCTGGAAAGAGAGGTTGAATTAAAATGCATGGAATTACGTTGACGAAGGCTCCTGCAGATTGGGAAATTTTGCAGCAGGAGAATGGTAAGGCATCTGTAGCTTTAAAGGGAAACTTTCAGGTTCATCCGGCAGCAATTGAAGTGGGTGTTGAAAGGGTTACTCCGGTTGTGAGAGTTATGCGTGAGGATGACAATATGACGGTGATTCCCTGGACAAATGCAGATCATTTTACATGTAATGAGAAATTTCAGGGGGAATTTGAGGTGACACTGGAGATTCCGGCCGGGGGACCTTACAGGATTGACACCAGCCTGGAAACAAAGAGCACTGTTCCGGATCTTACATGGCTCTATCGTGGAGATTGTGTGCTCCATCTGGGAGTAGGAAACCTGTTTATTATTGCAGGTCAATCTAATTCAGCGGGATACAGCAGGGATTTTTGCATTGACCCACCTAGCATGGATGTGCATTTGTATCGTAACAGAAACAAGTGGGATATTGCAAGCCACCCTATGAATGAAAGCACTTTTGCCGGATCTCTGGCCAATGAAGAGATGGGTGTGCCGGGAGTATCTCCTTATCTTGCGTTTGGAAAGACTTATGGGAAAATGACAGGAATGCCTGTGGGATTGATTCAGACTTCTCTTGGCGGTTCTCCTATGGAAAGATGGAATCCAAAGGACGGAGATTTGTACTTAAATATGTTGGACAAGATTCATCAGACCGGGGGAAAATATGCAGGAGTGCTCTGGTATCAGGGATGCTCAGACACCAATCCGGGACCGGCAGAAAAATATCTGGAGCATTTTAGAGAGTACGTGGAAGCAACCAGAAAAGAACTGGGATATGAGATCCCATTTTTTACCATGCAGCTGAACAGACAGATCAATGGAATCAATGACGAGTGCTGGGGAATGGTGCGTGATGCTCAGGCAAGAGCAGCGAAGGAGATACCGGGAGTTTCTGTTTTGACAACTTCCAATTTAAGCCTTTGCGATGGAATCCACAATACAGCACAGGCTAATGTAGCGCTTGGAGAAAAGCTGGCGAAGCAATGTGCCCATGTGTTAAATGGAAAGGAAGAGTATCAGCCGCCTGAGCTTGTAAAGGTTGAAAGAGCAGACGAAGCGGAAAGAAAGAGCTTCCAGCTGGAGGGAAGCGGAATCTGGCTGAAGCTTACCTGCGATCATGTTAAGAATTGCTTCCTGGTTTACTCAGCAGTGGGAAAAGACAGCGGATTTACTTTGACAGACAGTGAGGGTGAGGTGGAGATCCTTCATATTCGCGGAAACAGAGAGAACAAAAATCATCTTTATCTGGAATTGGCACGAGAAGTGGAGGATGAAGCAGAGCTTTCCTTTGTATGGCAGGCAGATCCGGTTAAACAGCCACCAGTGGACGAAGTGACCTTTTTGCCGCTTCTGTCTTTCTATAAGAAGTCAATAAAATTGTAATAAATTCAGCCTGCCCATGGCAGTGCAACAAAAAACGCCTGCGGGCAGAATGGAGTATTGGAAAACATGAGAGAAGTCAATTGGAACAATGTAAAAAGAGAAGCACCAAAGTGGTTTCGAGATGCAAAGTTTGGATTATTTTTTCACTGGGGACCATATAGCGTTCCGGCATATCAAAACGAGTGGTATTCCAGAAATATGTACTGCAAAGGCTTGGAGCAGAACCAGTATCATGAGAAAACCTATGGAAGTCTTCATGACTTTGGCTATAAGGACTTTTATGATATGCTCAAAGGAGAAAAATTTGATCCGGATCAGTGGGCTTCTCTTGTAAAGCGTTCCGGCGCAAAATATGCCGGTGCAGTTAGTGAGCATGCAGATAATTTTTCCATGTGGGACAGCGCAGTTAATCCAATTAATAGTATGAATTATGGTCCTCACCGTGATATTGTGGGAGAATGCACAGAGGCCTTTCGCAAGCAGGGAATTCGTACAGTGGCAACCTTTCACCACCAGTGGTTGTGGGGATGGTTTATGTCAACGGATAATGAGGCAGATGTGTATATTCCGGAAAATGAAAAATATTACGGTCCTGCACTGCCTCTTGAGACAAATCGCTATATTCCTTATCGCTATCCTGACGAAGCATTTTGCAAAATCTGGCGGGATAAGGTGTTGGAGGTTATCGACAAGTATGAGCCGGATGAGGTGTATTTTGACAGCCGTACCTGCATTATCCAGGAAGACTATCGCTATGATGTAGCCGAATATTATTACAACACCAGAGAAATTAAGGACGGAATCATTACATACAAACAGGAGGATTATCCTAAGGATATCGGCGTTTATGATATTGAGTGCGGAAGATTTTCTTCCCCAAAGGACTTCCCATGGCAGTCTGACGACCGGCTGGAGGATAACATTACCTGGTGTATGGTACAAAATCCCAAATATAAATCAGCAGAGCGGATTATCCATCAGCTTTGCGATATTGTTTCCAAGAATGGAAATCTTTTGCTAAATGTAGGTCCATATGCAGACGGTTCCTTCCATCCCGATGCAGTGCGTATTTTGGAAGAGATCGGGGACTGGCTGGCTTTAAACGGTAAGGCAATTTATGAGACAAGGCCATTTAAGGTGGCAGCAGAAGGTCCTACTACAGTAGATGATGCCAATTATGATGTGGAAAAAATCCAGGAGCAGCTTGATAAGGGGGATGCTGTTGACGTGCATAGTGATACTCTTACCGCTCAGGACTTCCGCTTTACCACACATGGCGATGCTCTTTATGCTATTGCATTTGGCTGGCCAGAGGATGGAGAGTTCCGTATCCGTACACTTCGTAAGGGCGGTATTCTTGATGGCGAGATTAAGAAGGTAACTATGCTGGGAAATGAAGGTGAGCTTGCTTTTTACAGAAAAGAAGACGGGCTTTATGTAAAAGCACCGGAAAAGAAGCCTTGTGACTGTGCTTATGTTTTGAAAATTAATTAATTTTTTCCATACGAAATCCCCACTGAAATGATTGCTGTATAAGCAAAGCTTCAGGTGGGGATTTTTAAATTAATTTTGTGATTCTGCGAAATTTTCATTTTGCCTTTGAATATATTCGTCCAGTCCGTCAGAGCGCATTTGCGTTAACACATTTTCCCACATGTCTACGGCATCGTCATTTCCGATAATACAGCTTATGAATTGTTTAAATGCATTGGAGGTGCTAAATTCCTCTGTTGGTTCTTTTGGATAGCTCATGAATGCATAAGGGCGGCTGACCTGCGTAGTGTGCTCCTTGCAGTAATTAGCGGATTCAGAAGCAAGAATAGTTGCAAATTTTCCATAACGGAGCGTATTCATATCATTGACTTCAAAATCTTTCCAGCTTCCGCCCCAGGTTGCAATACCGGAAAACAAAATAGAAGATGGATATTTTCTGGCAAGAGCTGTGGTAAGGCTTTCTCCTTTTGTATCCAGAAGGCAGGAATAATTTCCATCTTTATCCTTTTCATAATCAATTCCCTCTAATCCATAATGACAGAAATCCTGTCCTTCATCAGAAAGAAGAAATTCAAATAGAGCAAGAATGCGCTCTGCTTTTGTATCGTCTACATCTGAGGAAATATAAGATTCCGACCAGAAGATGCTGGAGGAATTACTGTATCGAATCCCGTCTGGTGCGGGAAAAACAGGAAGTACATCCACACAGTCCTCGAAGGACTTATCATTCAAGGCATCCCATCTGTTTTTTAATTCCATAAGTGAAGAAGGGGAGGATTTATATTCCAGGGCACCGAGCCGTCCTGCTGCGAAGTCGTCCATAACAGCAGAGGGGGATTTGGTGTAAAAATCAGGGTCCAGACCACCCTCTTCGTACAGCAGGCGATAATCCTTTACTACTTGCTTGAATGCGTCCGTGGACCAGGAAGGAACATAGAAACCGTTATTTTCCGTCCAGGAATAAACATTGCATTCAGGAGCGATGCCAAGAATCACCCATTTTCCAAGTGCATTTATGGAATTAACATTGTAACCAAGCGTATCATCAATGCCATTTCCATCCGGATCATTTTTGGCAAAAGCAATAGTCATGTCTGCAAAATCCTGAAAGCTTTCCGGATTGGAAATCCCAAGGCTATCCATCCAGTCCCGGCGAACCAGCATAGCAGCATCTGTAGCACCAAGAACTGGATCCAGAAAGGAAACACGGGGAATGGCATAATACTTGCCATCTGTATATCGGGTATAGGATACAGAATCCAAAATCTCATTCAGGCGCGGATAGTCTGTCAGATCCTCCGGCAGAGCACGGATGGCACCGGTATTGATAAAATCGGAAAAGGTTGCGGAATCATTATTGTCGTTGGAAGAAAGTGTTAATGTGGCAAAAACATCAGGAAGGCTTCCGGTAGCACTTAAAATCTGATAACGCTCTTTGTAATTTGACCAGGTTACAGCTACCGGTTCCAGCGTAATATTAAATAAATCTTCAATATACTGAGTCATAGCGTCTGGTTCGGCTGCTTTTTCCATCTCTTCAATATTCCAATAGCCAACACTGATATTTAAATGTTTATCAAAGGACAGATTCTGAATGGATTCAGGAAGTGCCTGACGGCTGGTTTTTGTAGTAGTTGAAGAGGAACCACAGCCGGTGGCTGTGAAAATCAAAGTGGCTGCAATGGAAATCCCCAATAACTGTTTAGAAATAAGATCACACATGTTCTTCAGAATCCTTTCGATAAGCGGTAGGTGTGCATCCTTTTACTTTTTTGAACACCTTTGCAAAATAAAAATAGTCACTGTAGCCAACCTGAGTGGCAATGGCAAATACGGTTTGGTCACTGTGTGCAAGAAGCCATGCAGCATGTTCAATCCTCAGACTGGTCAGATAGCTGACAAAGGTTCCTCCTGTTTCCTGACGAAAAATCTGACTGGCATAATTAGGATTGATGCTGCAGTATTCTGCAAGATTTTGTATGGAAATATCTTCCTGATAATGCTTTTCTGTATAATCAATCATCATCTGCACAGACTTGTGGGAAGAAACAAGATGCTGAGGATGAAAAATGTTTGGCTGCTCTTCCAAAGAAGCATCTTGATTTTCTGCTTTTTGCTCCTGCTCCTGAAGAAGCTGATAGGCCTTTTGCATGGAATCCATAAGCTCACTTCGGGAAAATGGCTTCAGACAGTATCCGATCGCATTGTGAAACATTGCTTTCTGAGCATATGCAAATTCAGCATGTCCACTTATCATAATGAAAAGAGTTGATAAGCCTTCCGCATGAGCTGCCTGCAGAATTTCCAGTCCACCCATGCCAGGAAGTCTTACATCCACAAATGCAAGGGCCGGTTGATGAATACGGATATATTCAAGACCGGAAAGGCCGTCATAAAATTCTGTGGTGATTTCAAAATAGTCCTGATTTTTAATGGTAGCAATCAGACTTTTTACAACCCATTTTTCGTCGTCAATTACAATTGCCTGATACATATAAATATTCTCCTTTAGATGCCCTGGTGAAGGGGTGAACGGTTATGATGTTTGTGAAAAATCATTTGTCTGATAAGGAACCCGCAGCTGAATATTAGTTCCCACACCTTCTTCAGAGTCAATGATAAGAGTGTAGTCAGCTCCATAATAAAGCACCATACGGCTATTGACATTTAGAATTCCGATGCTGTCGTGATTCTGCGCATCCATTTTTGCCAGATCAGCAGAAGCATCTCCGGTTTTGTCATGAACGGAAGCCGCAATGGAATGGCGCAGCTCCTGTAATTTTTCCGGAGGCATTCCCACACCGGTATCAAAAATCCAGATGGCCAGATAACCGTGCCGGGGATTTCGTCCGGCACCGATCAGAATAGAGCCTGGTTTCAGACTTTTTTCCAGTCCATGGACAATTGCATTTTCTACCAGTGGCTGGATGACCATTTTGGGTATCAGGCAGTCATAGGCATCATCAGAAAAATTATATTCAATGGTGAAGCGGTCTGCGAAGCGTTCCTTTTGGATCATCAGATAAGATTTTACGATTTCCAGCTCTTCCCGCAGAGAAACCATGTCGTTCCCTTTAATGCTGTATCGAAAAATCTGGGAAAGTGCACCTGTAACCAGAATAATCTTATCAGTCATGCCTTCTGCAGCCATACCGCAGATCATGGTAAGCGTATTGTAAAGAAAGTGCGGATTAATCTGGCTTCGCAGAAATGCAATTTCTGTTTTGCGGTTGTTGGCTTCCAATTCATACATTCTGGTATAGGAATCAAAAATGGTATGATTCAGTTCTTCGGTTTTGATCAGCATTTCGTTAAATGCGTTAAAAATATCGTTGATTTCAGTAGACCCAATTAAGCCCTGATGAATCTGAGCACCTTTTCTGATTGCTTTTCTGTTTCCGGCAGAAATACTTTTCATAAAATCAATCAGCTGCTTCAGCGAATCCAAAAATGGCTTGTAAAGGAAGGTTACAAAGAGGAAAACCAGCAGAAGTATAGCACCTGTAGCGAGAAACTGACGCTGGGAAATAGTTTGGATCTGGCTGGTTAGCTGACTTTTGTCTACAAGTACATAAAGGGAAAGTCCAAGCTTGCGAAAGGAATAGCATTTTGCGATATAGGTTACCGGGGAGCTGTTTGCTTTTACTTCGTAGGTGTCTGTTTCAGACTGAGGTGCGGGGGTGTTAAGAACGGTACGGTAAAGGCTTTTTGTTCCATAAATCAGCTCTTGCCGTGCATTTGCAAACAGGATTTCCGGTTCATAAAGCTTCTGGCTATTCATATTGGTCATAGAGTTGCTAAGCAGATGATTAATGTCAATGGCCAGAAAAAGGATGCCAAGGCGCTGGCTCTGTCCGGTACCTAAGGTACAGATTGGCATGGCAAGGATGTGGCAGTTGGTTCCGTTTATTAAGGTGGTGCCAACGGTGCAGTAGGGAAACGAGGTTTCCTCAAGCTTATCGGCAAAGGGCTTGTAGCTGAATGCAGATCCTCCAAGGGAGGCAAAGGTTCCGTCCTGTCCGTAAACTGCAATATCAGAAATATATGGATTCAGAAGGAAGGTGTTTTCCAGCTGTGTTCGCAGCTCCTGATAAGCTTCATAGGAACTCTGCCTGTTCTTACTGCTGAGAAAATCCTGAACTACAGAGCTGTATGCCGCGCTATAGCATATATTTTCGTAGCTATCGTAGGCTTCCTGGGTATTTTTGGCAAGCTGCGAGGAGTAAGAGTCCAGACTGCTGCTAAGAAAGTCAGTCTGTACCCGAACGTAATCCTGAGTGTTGTATAGTGTAATGCCTGCCGTGCAGACAATAAATAATACTAAGATAATAGAAAACTGCCGTCCAAGGGGAAGCAGGATTGTTTTGTGCTTTTTCATATATAATGCCTGTCCTTTCTTAATCCTATTTTACAATAAATCCTTTACAGGGTGTCATGGAAAATTATTGGACAAACCTGAGAATATTCCATATTTAGCGGGAAAACTCTGAAAAAAATGTAAAATATACATGAAAAAATTATGAATCTTCCATTCAAACACTGCGATTTATACAATACAATAATTACATCAGAAAAACAAGACCGGAAGGAGAGAGAAATATGGCGAAAAGGTCAAATACCACGTCTATTCCATATGCGGCAAAGAAAAAAACATTCTGGCAACTGCTATGGAAACAGAAAGCCCTTTGCATTATGGCACTGGCACCGCTGATCATGCTGATCATTTTCAAATATGTTCCAATGTATGGAATTCTGATCGCATTTAAGAATTATAAAGCATCAAAAGGTGTCTGGGGCAGCAACTGGCTGGAGCCTGTGCTGAAAAATTTTATTAAATTTTTTAAAAATGTAAACAGTGGACAGATTATATGGAACACACTGAAAATCGGAGTTCTGAATCTGCTATTTACGTTCCCGGCGGCAATTATTTTTGCCATTCTGCTGAATGAGTTAAGAGGAAAGGTATTCAAAAGTGCGGTACAGACAATTTCTTATATTCCTCATTTCCTTTCTGTAGTAGTTATCTGCTCTATGTTAAACGGATTTGGTTCTACCAGCGGACTTTTCAACGATATAAGAAATCTTTTGGGAATGGCGAGAGTGGACATGAATAATGGAAGCCAGTATTTCCTTCCTTTATATCTCGGTTCACAGGTATGGCAGACAGTAGGATGGAGTTCCATCATGTATTTGTCTGCACTATCCAATGTAGACGTAACCTTATATGATGTAGCAAATATTGACGGTGCAAACCGCTGGCAGAAGATCAAAAATATTATCTGGCCGACTATTAAGCCAACCACTACGATTCTTCTGATCATGAATCTTGGAAACGTGCTTGGAAACGCGCTGAACAGTGATTATACCAAGATCCTTCTGATGCAGAACGACACAAACAGAAGTCAGCTGGAAGTAATCGGAACCTTTGTTTACCAGAAAGGTATCGTGGAAGGTAAATTCTCGTATGCAACAGCCGTAAACCTGTTTATTTCAGTCATTGGTTTTGCTCTTGTATTTGGAGCAAACATGATTACCAGAAAAATCAACCCGGAAAACAGTTTGTGGTAGGAGGAAAAATTCATGTCATTTGGAAAAGCAAAAAAACAGAATAACAAAATACATATTGGCAGCAGAGCATTTGACGTGTTCCTCATTGTGTTCATGATCATTGTAGCGATTATATTTCTATATCCGTTCCTGAATGTAATTGCCACTTCACTGTCTAGCAACCGCATGATCACAACCGGTCAGGTTACCTTCTTTCCAAAGGAATTTCATCTGGACGGATACAAAGCCTTATTCAAGGATGAGAATATACTGGGAGCTTACTGGAATACGATTGTAATTGCAGTGGGAACTATGATTGTCAGCCTGGTTTTGAATTCTCTTATGGCTTACGTTATGATGGCACCGGAATTCGTACTGAGAAAACCATTGTCCATTATCCTGCTGATCACTATGTTTTTCAGTGGTGGTACAGTTCCTGCTTACCTGTTGATTCAGAATCTGGGCTTGTATGACAGCTGGTGGTCACTGATTTTGCCAAATGCGGTAAGTGCTTATAATATTTTCATTTATCGTTCGTTCTATCAGGGAATTTCCCCGGAGATCAGGGAAGCCGCCCGAATTGACGGAGCCAGTGAGTTCCAGATTCTTACAAAGATTTATGTGCCCCTTTCAAAAGCATTGTACGCAACCTTCGGTCTGTTTTCCGTTGTTGGCGTATGGAACAGCTACTATGAAGCACTTCTTTACATTAAGGATCCTGCAAAACAGCCGATTCAGATGCTTCTTAGAAAAATTGTATTTACATCCAATACTTCAAACATGAGTAATGCACAGCAGATGATCAGTAATGGTAACCTAAACAGTCTGAATGTACAGTATGCCTGCGTAATCGCAACCATAGGACCAATCCTTCTGGTATATCCGTTCATCCAGAAATACTTTGCACAGGGCGTACAGGTAGGAGCTGTTAAGGGCTGATATTCAGATTATACGGAAGCTGGGGGACAGCTTTCCTTATAAATAAAAGACACACGTTTACTATTCAACAATGTCTACAAAAGAAAATGGAGGAAATTATGAAGAGAGAAACCACCAAAAGACTTACCGCTATGGGAATGTCAGTAGCAATGGCTGCAGGACTTTTCACAACCATAGGAACAACTGCTGTATGGGCAGAGGATTCAGCACCAAAAGCAACAGCTGCAGATAACGGCATTGAGCTTCCGGAGCTTGAGGACGGAACCTTACATCTGGAAGTAAGCATCGCAGATTATCAGCAGTCTTCTGATGGAACACTGGTTCAGGAAAAATGGCAGGAGGCTATGGAAAATTACCTTGGCTGCAAGCTTGATATCACATGGACAAGAACACCTGCAAAGGACTATACGGAAAATGAGCTGGTTGTACTTCAGTCCGGTTCAGTTCCGGATATTGCCACTGTAACAAAGGGATCAGCTGTCAATGAGTACGGCGAGGACGGAACCTTATTAAATCTTGCTGATTATTCCGATTATATGGTTTACTATCCGGAATATATGAAAGAGACAAACGGTGGCGAGGATTTCGCAAAGAATGAGGACGGATCCATGTATTACTTTATGGACGGCTTCTATAACCCGGATGATATCCAGGGAGCACAGTCCTTCACAGCATTTGCGTATCGTTTTGACCTTCTTAAGGAAAACGGCTGGCAGCCGGCTGCTACACTGGATGAGTTTACACAGCTTTGCTCTGACATGCAGGCAAAGATTGACGATGGATCACTTGATCTTGATTATGTTATTATCAACAACACAAAAGATTACACCCTGTACCGTGGATTTGTTGGAATTTTCCACACATGGGACTGCCTGTACTACAACGGTGAGGAATGGGTATTCGGACCGATTGAGGATAACTTCCGTGAGTGCCTGAAATATCTGAACAGCTTATATGAGGCTGGATATATTGATCCCGAGTTTTCAACAGCAGACTTCAATCAGGGTCAGACAAAAGCTACCACAAATGTTGGCGGTATTTGCCCGACACTTTGGTCTGGATCTGTAGCGAGCTGGAATACTGCTAAGACAGATGAAAATATGGAATGGGGGCTTGCATATCTTCCGGAGAATACAGAGTATGGTACTGCCTGGAAATGGGGTTCCAGACAGGCTGCAAAATCTCTGAATGCAAATATGGGTATTTATATCAGTGCAGAAACCGAGCATCCGGAATATGCAGTAGCAATGATTGACTATCAGTATTCTGATGAGATGGTAAACCTTATGAACTGGGGTGTTGAAGGTGAAACCTATACAGAAACTGATGGAACTAAGACCTTCGCAGATGATATTTTGAACGATGCAACACCTGCAACAAAATCCGCTGAGTATGGACTTACCTCTTCTAGCGTTTGCAGAACCGGTATTCCATTTAACCCGCTTGATTTCAACGCAATGCTTGAGGTTGCTTGTAATCCGGAGCCATGGTGGAATGCTGAAAAAGGTTACTATGAAGGAAAATACTGGGTTGAGTCTGATGCCAATGGCGGAGAGGATTCTGTTTCTCCATACGACAGAGCACCGGTTACTTATCTGACTGCTGAAGAGTCTTCTGCAAAAGCAGAGCTTGGATATGACGGAACCTGCGAGACACGAGTAAAAGAGCTTGCACTTCAGTTTATCACAGGTGAGAATGACATTAACGATGACGATGCTTGGGAAGATTACATTGATGACATCAAGAGCCAGACAGATGAAGACTTTGATGAAATCCTTGAAACTCTGAATGAGAAAACTGTTAAATAAGACAAACAATAAAGCTTTAAAAATTCTGCTTTCATAAAGAGAAGCCCTCTTCAGCGGAAAGGCACAGGTTATGTGTTTTCGCTGGGGAGGGCTTTTTAATGTGGGGGATATGAAAAATCTACATAGGAGATATACGTTTTTTCCATTCAAAATATATCAGGTAAATTTTATAATAAATTATCCATAAAGAGGGAGGAATTTGCAATGAAACTGTACGATCTGATGACAGATAATCGCCGGGAAAATATCCTGGTAGGAAGTAAAAAACCTGTATTTGGCTGGAGAGTTGAGACAGAAAAAAGGAATGTGCGCCAGGAAAGCTATCGGGTGCAGGTCTGGGATGAGCAGGGAAATTCTGTTTGGGACAGCGGAACTGTAGAAGCTTCCCGGATGGCTGGAATTCAGTATGAAGGAAAGGAGCTTCAGTCAGGAAAAAGAATGACCTGGCATGTAAGCTGTATATTTTCCAGCGATGAGGGTGTGATAACTGCAGAGGAAGAGAGCTCCTTTGAGACAGCCTATTATAATCGCGAGGACTGGAAAGGGAAGTTCATTGGTGAGACAAAGGACCATGAATATCACCTGTACCGGAAGAAATTTGGCTGTAAAAAGGCGGTGAAGCTAGCCAAGCTTTATGTGTGTGGAATGGGGGCTTTTGAGTGCTGGATTAATGGAGAAAGAGTGTCTGATCATGTAATGGAACCGGGCTGGACAGATTTTCGAAGGACCTGCTTTTATACGGCATATGATGTGACGGAATATTTTGCAGAAGGGGAAAATACAGAGAACGTAATTCTGGTAAAGCTGGGGGATTGTATGTTCAATGTTCCGGGAGGACGTTATGTGTATTTCCAGCGTTCCTACGGAAAGGCCAAGCTTCTGTGCCAGCTGGAGCTGGTTTATGAGGATGGAAAACGGGAATATGTGGTGACAGATGAATCCTGGAAAAGAGCCAAAAGTCCGATTGAATTCTGCTGTATTTACGGTGGAGAGGATTTCGATGGAAGACGGTGGACAAGGGAATATTTAACATCAGAAGCGTCGGAAATCTGGGAAGCTGCAGTGTGTGTAGAACCACCTTTAGGGGAACTGAAACCAGCACCAATGGAACCATTAAAGATAAAAGAAATCTATCAACCGGTTGATGTGAGAGAAGTGGAAACAGGGGTATGGCAGTATGATCTGGGAAAAAATTTTTCCGGGTGGGCAAGGATTTTCCTGAAAACAGATGGCAGCAGAGCAGGACAGAAGGTGGTGCTAAAAACTGCGGAAAAGTTGGATGAAAACGGACGGATTGATCAGTCTGTAACAGGAAAAGACTACGCCTGGACATACATTTTAAATGGGGAAAAAGAACAGGAATTTGCACCGGATTTTACCTATACAGGGTTCCGTTATGTGGAGATGACAGGTGCTGTGCCGGGAAAAGAAATTTCTTTACAGGGGGAATTTATTTACCCTGATGTAGATCAAGCTGGTGATTTTTGCTGCTCCAACACCTTGTTTAATCAGATACATAAGATTATTTTGCAGGCAATCAAAAGCAATACAAAAAGTTATTTCACAGACTGTCCGCATAGGGAAAAGCTGGGCTGGCTGGAGCAGACACATCTGATCGGACCTTCCATTATGTATAATCTGGATGTGCATAATCTGTATGCAAAAATTGAAGGAGACATGGCAGATTCCCAACGGGAAAATGGTCTGATACCGGATATTTGTCCGGAATATGTGACTGGATTTGATAAGTGGCATAAGGGATTTCTGGATTCACCTGAGTGGGGAAGTGCCTGTGTGCTGGCTCCCTGGTATGCATACAAACGTTACGGAGATCTTGCATTGCTGGAAAAATATTTCCCGGTAATGAAGAAATATGTGGAGTATCTTTCGTCTAAAACACACCATGAAGTGCTTCATCACGGGCTTGGAGACTGGCTGGATATCGGTCCTTGCACCCCGCATTCCCAGAACACTCCGGTTCCCGTTGTGGCGACTTGTATTTATTATTATGACCTTCAGATTATGGCAAAAATAGCACAGCTTCTCGGGAAAAAAGAGGTTGCAGAAGCGTATCAGAAGAAAATGAAACTGGTATTTGAGGAATACAATCTGCAGTTTCTGGATGACCAGACCGGACGTTATGCAAACGGCAGTCAGGCGGCACAGGCCATGAGCCTGATCGTGGGACTGGTGCCGGAGGAGTATCAGGATAAAGTGGTTTCGCAGCTGAAGGATGACGTGGTAAAAAGAGGCTATGCCATCACAGCTGGTGATGTGGGACATCCGTTTTTGATTGCTGCACTGATGAAATATGGCATGTCAGATGTGCTCAATGAGATGACGAATATTACAGATAAACCAGGATACGGCTATCAGGTCGTAAATGGAGCAACAACCCTTACTGAGGAATGGGACGGACCAGAGCCTGGAAACATTCACGGTTCCCAGAATCACCTGATGCTGGGAAGTATTGAAGAGTGGTTTTATGGATCTCTTGGAGGGATGGAACTGGTTCGCGACGGGCTTTCATTTGAAGAAATCCGAATTCAGCCGCACCCGGAAAAAGGCTTGAACTGGGTAAGTGCCTGGCCCCTGCCGTCAGCCCCAAGAAAACCGTGGAGGGCTCTGTGGGCGGCCTGCTGGGCGGTATGCTGGGCATGATCATCTTCCGCATCATCTTCTTCCTGGTGACGGAGGTGCAGCTGAACATCGCCTGGTGCCTGCTGCTGGGCCTGGTGGGCGCGGTGATGGGCCAGCTGGGCGACCTGAGCTTCTCCGCCATCAAGCGGGAGTGCGGCATCAAGGACTATGGCAATCTGCTGCCGGGACACGGCGGTATACTGGACAGGTTTGACAGTCATTTATTTGCCGTTCCGTTTACTTATCTTTTCTGCACATACGCAGGCGGCTTCTTTTTATAAGCGCAGGAGGAATCATCTATGAAAAAATACCGTGCCGGGATCGACATCGGCTCCACGACCGTAAAGCTTGTGGTACTTGATGACGCCGATGAGATCCTTTACGGAGAATACAGACGGCATCAGGCCCACACGCAGGAAACCCTATCCACTTTGTTGGAAGAAGCCAAGAAATCTGTTGGGGAATGTGAACTGCAGGTTTGCATTACCGGCTCCGGTGCGATCAATCTGGGGAAAGCGTTGGATATTTCCTTTGTCCAGGAGGTCGTTGCCGTCGCTACAGCCCTGAAAAAATGTGCGCCGCAGACGGATGTGGCGATTGAACTTGGCGGCGAGGATGCTAAGATCATATACTTTACCGGCGGATTAGAGGAGCGAATGAACGGTGTCTGCGCCGGCGGAACCGGCTCTTT
>OMNT01002106.1_pt1 | contig 16574 bp, 14 predicted proteins | sample 1672551 | NCBI WGS metagenome assembly OMNT01 (sample SAMEA3136698, study PRJEB25190) | human gut metagenome
CGCCACTACTCCAAACTTGGTCTGTATTGTTACTTGGGGGACGAAGAGAACACAAACTAATTGGAGCAACGATAAAAACCAACTATGCAAGAGGGCACCGAAGGTTTCCAAAGGGCGATCGGAAAGCCCTTTGGTCGCCTCCGCAGAGGCGAAATCCCTGCGCACATGAAAACCCTGCAAATTGACAGAAAAACTCCAATCTGCTTTACAAGCACTGTAAAAGGCGGTATAATAAGCAGGATATTAAAAATAGGAAAGACCCGAAAGAGGGCGTGCAAACGCCCGGATGAGGTGAGAACATGGCGAAGGTCATTGCGATAATCAACCAGAAGGGCGGCGTCGGCAAAACGACCACCGCCGTCAACCTTTCCGCTTTGCTGGGGGCAATGGGACAGCGCGTGCTGATGATTGACCTCGACCCGCAGGGCAACACGACATCCGGCTTGGGCATGGAAGTCGATGACAAGAGCATCTATGAAGTCATCATGGGACGCATGAAACTTGCGGATGTAATGGAGGAGACGGAGTTCAAGAACCTGTCCATCGCGGGCAGCGACGTTCGGCTGGCGAACGCGGAACTCGAACTCGTCGAGGTCGAGAAGCGCGAATACCGCCTGAAAACCGCCGTGCAGTCCGTTCAGCAGGATTTCGATTTCATCTTCATCGACTGCCCGCCGTCCCTGGGGCTGCTAACCATCAACGCATTGGGCGCGGCGGACAGTGTCCTCATCCCGATTCAGTGCGAATATTATGCGCTGGAAGGTGTCGCGAGCCTGATGAACACCATCTCCCGCGTCAAAAAGACCATCAATCCGCATCTGGAAATCGAGGGCGTCCTGCTGACGATGCTGGATGGACGGACGAATCTGGGCTTGCAGGTGGTGGACGAGGTGAAGAAGCACTTCAAGAAGCAGGTGTACGCAACGGTGATTCCGCGCAGCGTCCGCCTCGGCGAAGCGCCCTCCCACGGCGAACCCATCCACGTCTACGACAAGCGGAGCGCGGGATGCGTCGCCTACGTCAATCTGGCGAAGGAAGTTCTCAAGCGCAACAACATCAAGGTGAAAGAATTTAAGCTGTAATCATCTTTTACCTTTTCATCCGGCGGAACGGAAATGACAGAGGAGTCGATTTGTTATGCCCAAGAAGACCCACGGACTGGCGCGCGGCTTGGATTCGCTGCTGCCGGAAGTAGACATGATGACATCCGGCGGCGGACAAGAAATCGCGATTGGGGACATTGACCCGAATCCTGACCAGCCGCGGCGGGCGTTCTCCGAGGAAAGCATCGCGCAATTGGCGCAGTCCATCCGGGAGCAGGGGCTTTTGCAGCCCATTCTGGTGGTGCCAATGAACGGCGGGCGCTACCGCATCGTTGCGGGCGAGCGCCGCTGGCGCGCTGCGCGGATGGCGGGGCTTGACCGTGTGCCCTGCATCATCCGCGAGATGGATGTGCCGACGCAGATGGAAATCGCACTGGTTGAGAACTTGCAGCGCGAAGACCTGAACCCGATTGAAGCAGCGCAGGGCATCCAGACGCTGATGCGCCAATGCGGCTACACGCAGGAAGCGGTGGCGGCGCGGCTGTGCAAGAGCCGGCCTGCCGTGGCGAACCTGCTGCGTCTGCTGACGCTGCCGGAGGACATCATCACGATGGTGCGGCAGGGGACGCTGAGCGCGGGTCACGCGCGTGTGCTGGCGGGGCTGGAATCGGACGAGATGAAGATGACGCTGGCACGGCAGACGATTACGAACGAGTGGAGCGTCCGACAGCTGGAAAACGCGGTCGCGCTGATGCGCAAGAGCACTCCGACGCTACCCAAAACACCGCAGAAGGTGCATTCTCTGCCTGCGGAGCTGACGGAGCTGGAAACGTTCTGCCGCGAGACGTTCGGCGTTCGCGCGACGATTACCGGCAATCAGAAGAAGGGCAAAATCACGTTGCAGTACTACTCGGCGGAGGAGCTGGAGCAGGTTTATGAGCTGCTGCATCAGCTGCATCACGACTGAGCTGCGCAGGGATTTCGCCGACGAATCAGCCTGACCTGATGAAATGAAACTCGAATGGGTCAGCTATGATGTTCCAACACCAAGCGTTTCATAGAAGAAAAGGGAGATGATTCCCGTGTCAAAGCAACCACTTCCGCAAATGCCGCGCTGGGATGGGCCGCTGTCCCATCCGTTTTACAGCCATGTTGTCAAGCGCATCATCGACTTCCTGTTTGCGCTGATTCTGCTCATCCCCGGCTGCATCATCATGCTGCCGCTGGCCATTTGGGTCAAGCTCGACAGCCCCGGCCCTGTGCTGTATAAGGCGGTGCGCGGCGGATACCATAATCAGCCGTTCTATATCTATAAATTCCGCTCGATGGTCGTCGGGGCGGATAAGACCGGCGGCTGCACGGCGCTCAACGACAGCCGCGTTACCCGCGCGGGCAAGGTCATGCGCCGCTTGAAACTTGATGAACTGCCGCAGCTGTTCAATATCCTGAAGGGCGACATGTCCTTCGTCGGGCCGCGCCCGGAGCTGCTGCTGTATACCACGCAGTACACCAAGGAGCAGGAGTGCATCCTCTGGGTGCGTCCCGGCATCACTGACCGATCGTCCATCGTTTATATCGCGCAGGATGAAATCGTCGGCACGGAAAACCCGGTGGAGAACTTCGAGAAGTACATCCTGCCGGAGAAGAACCGCCTGCGCGTGGAGTATGCGCTGCATCAGTCCTTCCCGCTGGACGTGGAACTGTTCTTCGAGACGATTGGCGGCGTGTTCGGCAAGGCAAAGAAGATGGCGGACGAAAAGCACAAGCAGGGAGCAAAGGAGCCGCAGAAATGAGTACGTCCTACACGGAGAAAACACATTCGGCGTTTCACGGCGCGCCGATTGACACGTCAGACCCCAAGACGCTGGCGTGGCTCATCCGCCGTCACGGGCTGGAGATGACCCACATCAGCCGGGGCAGTCACATCGGCGCAATTTTTTCAGTCGCGGAGATTATGGCGGTGCTCTACACCCGCATCCTGTGCGTTGACCCGAAGAATCCGCAGTGGGAAAATCGCGATCGGCTGATTCTCTCCAAGGGCCATGCGGGCGCGTCGGTGTATGCGGCACTGGCGGAGCGCGGCTTTTTCCCGGTGGAGGAGCTTTCCACCCATTACGCCAACGGCTCGCGCCTGTCCGGGCATGTGAGCCACAAGGGCGTGCCGGGTGTGGAGTTTTCCACCGGTTCTTTGGGTCACGGGCTGAGCGTGGCGGCAGGCATGGCGCTGGGCGGCAAGAAGGACAACGCCGATTGGCGCGTGTACTGCGTGCTGGGCGACGGCGAGTGCGACGAAGGCTCGGTCTGGGAAGCGGCACTGCAAGCGCATCAGTATAAGCTGGATAATCTGGTCGCCATCATCGACCACAACCGGATGCAGAGCCTTGATTTCTGCGAAAACACCTTGGCGCTGGAGCCTTTTGGTGACAAATGGCGCGCGTTCGGCTGGAATGTCATCGAGACGGACGGCAACGACGTGGACGCGGTGGAAAAGGCGCTGCGTCAGGCGCAGGAGAATCGCGGCAGCGGGCGGCCGACGGTCGTCATTGCCGTGACGACGAAGGGCAAGGGTGTTTCCTTTATGGAAAACGACATCCTGTGGCACTATCGTACGCCGCAGGGTGAGGAATACGACGCGGCATTGGCGGAATTGGAGGCACAGCGGCCATGAGAGACGCATTTACACGGGCGCTGATGCGCGAGGCGGCGAAGAATGACCGCCTGATGCTGGTGACGGGGGACTTGGGCTTCGGGGTGCTGAAGCCGTTCTGGGAGACGTACCCGGAGCAGTTTGTGAACGCGGGCATTGCCGAGCAGAGCATGACGGGTCTGGCGGCGGGTCTGGCGAAGACCGGACGCACCGTGCTGACCTACTCCATCGGCAATTTCCCGACCCTGCGCTGCTTGGAGCAGATTCGCAACGACTGCGCGTATCACAGCCTGAACGTCAAGGTCGTCTGCGTCGGCGGCGGCTTTGTGTACGGCAGTCTGGGCATGAGCCACCACGCGACGGAGGACATGGCGATTATGCGCGCCCTGCCGGGGGTGACGGTGTTTACGCCCGGCGACCCGGCGGAGGTGGAAGCCATCGTCCCGGTGATGCTGAAAACGCCCGGAACGTGCTATCTGCGTCTGGGGCGCGGCGGCGAGCCGACATTGCACGAGCAGCCGGTGAAGGACTGGCAGATGCCGAAAGCGCTGACACTGCAAACGGGCACGGACATCGCGATTCTATCCGCTGGCGGCATTCTGACGCAGACGGTGAGCGCGGGAAAGAAATTAGCCGAGCGCGGCATTTCGGCGGAAGTCGTGTCCTTCCCGTGCCTGAAACCGATTGACGCGGAGAAGATTGCAGAGCTGACACGCCGCTTCCGCCACATCGTGACGGTGGAGGAACATTCCATCGTCGGCGGATTCGGTTCGGCGGTCTGCGAGGTTGCGGCGGAGACAGGGAATCCCTGCCGCATCCACCGCATCGGCATGGAGGACGTATACTCCACGATTGTGGGCACGCAGCAGTATCTGCGCGCGCAGTATCAGATGGATGATGAAGCGATTGCCCGCCGGGCGGCGCAGTGGCTTCGGGAGGAATAAAAAGTGCAGCAGGAAGAAAAGAAGCTGTCGCTGGACGAGATTCACGCGGAATTATTGGAGCAGCTGCGGGACATTACCGCTGTTTGCAAGAAGCACAATATTTCCTATAATATGATGTGCGGTTCGCTCCTGGGGGCGGTGCGCCACAAGGGGTTCATCCCGTGGGATGACGACGTGGATTTGCTGATGACGCGCGAGGAATTCCAGAAGTTCCGCGAAATCTACCCGAAGGAGTGCGACAAGCGCTTCGAGCTGACGTATCTGGACACATGGACGCCGCGCGTGATGAACCGCGACCCGGAGAAGGCGGCGGCGTTCACGGACTTTTTCATTCTTGACCCCGTGCCGCCGGAAGGGTTTCAGCGCAAGTGGTGGTTCTTCAAGCTCCACACATTGCAGGGGATGCTGAAAAAGAACGTGGACTGGTCGCGCTTTAGTTGGAAGAACAAGATTCTGATTTTCGGCACGCATGTGCTGGGTCTGCCGTTCTCGGTGAAGACGAAAACGCGCTGGTACGAGCAGGTTTCGCGGCAGGAGAAGACGGGCAACGACCTGTGCATGTCCAACGGTGCGTTTGAGCTGATGATGCACATCTGGCATCCTGACCAGTTCGCGGAGAAGATTGTCGTCCCCTTTGAAGGCATCGACGTGCTGATTCCCGCGAAATGGGACGAGGTATTGACCATCCTCTTTGGCGCGGATTACATGACCCCGCCGCCGGAAGCCGAACGTGTGGCGAAGCACTTGGATGTGTGACCAGAGGCGCTGCCTCTGGACTCCGCAAGGGACATTGTCCCTTGACCCTTTTTTTGCGCCCCGGCTTGAGCGCGTTTCCTTTATGGTTAATTTTCGCGGCTGAGTGCCGCCAGAACCGCGTTGCGCATCTGTCGAACCACCCGTGTCGTACCGGAATCAACCGTGTTCTGCATCGACAGAATCGTCATCTGCTGTCCGGGGAAGTTGGCAAAGTATGTTCCCAGCCAGCCATCCCAGCCGTATTCGCCCGCGCAAGCTAATCCGGCAATGCGCCCCGGTTCAGCGCAAATGCGCATCAAATGCCCGTAGCTGTACCCGTCCAGCGAATCCCACATATCGCGGCGAACAGCGTCTTTCAGCTGCGGCTGCGTCATGCAGGCGACTGTTGCGGGCGAGAGAATCCGCCGCCCCTCGTAAGTGCCGCCCGCCAGCAGCATGTCGGCAAAGTGGCTGTAATCTTCCAGCGTCGAAACAAGCCCCGCGCCGCCAGATTCAAAGGTGGGTTCGCGGTCGTAAACACCGACGGCAAGGTGGGTGCTTGTCCACGGCACAAGTCCGTTTTCCGTGCGCTTGTAGACGGTCACAAGGCGATTCCGCTTGCTTTCGGGAACGTAGAAGCCGGTGTCCACCATGTCCAGCGGCTCAAAGAACTCCTTGCGGAGGAACTCGCCGAAGCGCATTCCGCTGACGACCTCCACCACCGCGCCGAGGATGTCCGCGCAGGTGGAGTAGCGCCAGTGCGTGCCCGGCTGGAAGGACAGCGGCTGCTGCCCCAAGCGGTTGCAGAACTCCACTGTCGGCACGCCGCCGCCCGCAAGGATTTCCTGCGTTGCTTCGTCAAATACCTTTGCGGCATACTGCCCCGCCGGGTCGCTGTCTGGGTAGCAGACGCCCGCCGTCATGCCGAGCAGCTCCATCAGCCACGGCGCGCGGGTCGCGGGGCGAATCGTGCCCTGCTTATCGACGACGCGCGCATTTCGGAAGCCCGGCAGATAACGGTCTACGCCGTCCATCAGGTCAATCTGCCCGCGCTCCGCAAGCAGCATCACGGCGGCGGCCGTAATCGGCTTGGATTGGCTGTACAGGCGGAAGATGCTGTCGCGGTGAATCAGCCGCCCCGACGCAACGTCGGACATGCCCGCCTGCGTATAGAGCATTTCCTCTCCGCAGCGCCGCACCAGTACGCTGATGCCTGCGCATTCCTGCGCTTCGACAGCGGAGGCGAGAATATCGGTGACTTGTTCGTGAAGGGTCATGGAAATAACCTCCTTGCATGTTCTTCAGCAATCATTCGTCGCTTTCGATGAAATCCGGCAGCTGATGCAGCGTCACAAAGCTGCTATCCCGATAAATCACCCGCAGCGACTCCGGCGTGTTCCCCTTGCTGCTGTCCGTCAGCCAGCTGGTGTGCCACACCATGAAGTACGCCCACGGGGCATCCGCCGCGTCCATTTCCGCGCGGGTCGGAATCTGTCCGCACTCGTGGAACACAATCGGCATCCCTGTCGGGGCAAGCGCGGCACATCGCCGGTATAAATCCCCCTGCGCGCCGACCTTGTAGCTGTCGCCGCCGAGAATGTCCACCACGTCGTCCCCCGGATACCACGGGCGCAAATCCTCCGTCGCGTCGGAGAAGCCCAGCACCCAAATTAGATTCCGCAGACCGTGAACATGCGTGTAGCGGTCGTACATCAGCCGCCACAAGCGCACAAAATTCGCCGCGCCGCCGCGTCCCCACCAGAACCAGCCGCCGTCCATCTCGTGGAAAGGTCGCCAAAGAATCGGAACGCCATCTGACTGCAAGCGCTTGAGGTAGGGGACAGCGTGGTCAAGCCCATCCAGCAGACGGCGGTTCGCTTCCGTGCCGTCCACAAAAGCGGAAGCCCAGTCCAGTCCGCTTTCGCGGCATTCGGGGTAACCGGAGAAGAAATCCGCGCCCGTGTGCCAGCAGATGGTGGGAATGCCGCCGCGCGCCCACCAGTCCTTCGCGCGCTGCGTCACGCCCAGATAGTCGTTATCCATGAAATCCAGCCCTCGAATGGCAGGCTGACGACCGGTGACATCGGTCAGATAGCTGATTTCATGCTCAGTCGAGCGGCACCATTGGCTTTCCATCTGCCCGGTCAGGCACTTGCCGGAAAGCGATTGCAGGTATTCATAGACGCGCCGAGCGGCGCGCAGCGGATTTTCCGCGCAGAGGGGACGGAACATAATGCTTCTCCTTTGCTTTGCAGGAATCTGCTTGCAGTATAGCAGGAAATGCCCGCCTTTGCAACGGGTAGAAGGGAAAAAGGGAGGGGAAAAAGCATGGAAAATCAGGCGGCGGCAGTTGTCCAAGAAGAGGGTTTGTGCTATACTTATTATGGGTGTTTATTGGAATGCCCATGAACCAGCGGGCATCCCCGCTATGGGAGTTAATAAATGAAGCTGAAAAAATTGGAGCTGTATGGCTTCAAATCCTTTGCCCAGCGGACGGAAATCGTCTTTGATGAGGGCATAACGGGCATCGTCGGGCCGAATGGGTCGGGCAAGAGCAACATCGGCGACGCAGTGCGCTGGGTGCTGGGCGAGCAGAGCGCGAAAACCCTGCGCGGCGCGAGCATGTCCGACGTGATTTTCAACGGCACGCAGAAGCGCAAGCCGCTGTCCTACTGCGAAGTATCGCTGGTGTTTGACAACGATGACCATGCGCTGGCGATGGAAGCTGCCGAGGTTATGGTCACGCGCCGCGTCTACCGCAACGGCGAATCAGAATACTACTTAAACCGCACCGCCTGCCGCTTGAAGGACGTGGTCGACCTCTTCCGCGATACGGGCATCGGCAAAGAGGGATACTCCATCATTGGGCAGGGGCGCATTGACGAAATCCTCTCCCGCAAGAGCGAGGATCGCCGGCAGGTGTTCGAGGAAGCGGCGGGCATCGTTAAGTTCAAGGCGCGCAAGGAAGAAGCGGACAAGAAATTGCAGCGGACGCTGGAAAATCTGGAGCGCGTCGATGATATTCTGGATGAGCTGACGAAGCGCCTGAAGCCGCTGGAAGAGCAGAGCCGCAACGCCCGCGTGTATCTGGAACTGTCCACCGAATTGAAGGATTTGGACTTGAACCTCTTCCTGATTCGCTCCGACCGGGCGCGGGCGCGCTTGTCCGAACTGGAAAGCGAACTGCTGACTGTCCAGACGATTCTGGCGGACACGGAAAGCAACCTGACCGACAAGACCACCCGCCGCGACGAGACGCAGAACCGCATCGATCAGCTGGAAGAAGCCATCACGAAGGCGCGCACCGAACTGATGGAATGCGCCGAGCATGTGCACGAATCGCAGAAGAAGCTCTCCGCCCTGCAAAGCCGCCGCGAGACGCGCAGCGAGAACCGCCAGCGCATCGTCCGCGAGCAGGAGGAAGCACAGGAGCGGCTGGCGGAAATCGAGAAGGATCATGCACGGATTCAGGCGGACGTGGAGAAGCAGCACAGCCTGATTGCCGACGCGGAGCAAATCCTCCGGGCAACGCAGGAAGCCGCCGAAAAGGCGCAGGCGAAGGAAAAGGAAGCGGACGCCGCGCTGGAAGCGCAGAAAGCCGCTGTCATTGACCAAATGAACCGCCTGTCCGATGTGCGCAACGACAAGACGCGCCTGAACACGATGCAGGCGCAGATGGAAACGCGCTTGACGGAAATTGAGGAATCCAGCGGGGCACTGCAGGAGCAGGAAGCTGCCCTGCGGGAAGCCTTGACTGCCGTCGAAAAGCAACTGGAAACAGAAAATCAGCATCAGCAGCAGTGTCAGGAGAAGCTGGCGCAGGCGCGGCAAGCGTCGGATGAGGCGGATGCCGCGTATGCCAATTTGCGCGCGGATGTCGAAAAGCAATCCGCCGATATGCAGGCGGCGGCGAGCCGTCATAACGTCCTGACCGAAATGACGCGCGACATGGAAGGCTACAACATGGCGGTTCGCCGCGCGATGACCTACGCCAAGCAGCGCGGCTTGACGGGCGTCAAGGGCGTACTGGCGCAGCTGATGACCGTTCCGCAGGCGTACGAAACGGCGATTGACATGGCGCTGGGCGCGGCGCAGCAGAACATTGTCACCGACACCGAAGAGACGGCGAAGGAACTGATTAACTACCTGCGCCAGAATCGGCTGGGGCGCGCGACGTTCCTGCCGATGAGCGCCATCCGCGGCAAAACGCTCTATGGCAATGAGCGCAATGCGTTGAAGCTGCCGGGCTGCCTCGGCGTGGCGAGCGAACTGGTGCAGTGCGCGCCGGAATATCGCGGCATTGTGGAAAATCTGCTGGGGCGCACGGTGATTGCCGACAACCTCGACCACGGCATTCCGATTATGCGCGCGGGCAATCACGCGTTCCGCTTGGTGACGCTGGAAGGCGACGTGATGCACTCCGGCGGCTCGATGACGGGCGGTTCGGCGCAGTCGAAGGTGTCCAACCTGCTCAGCCGCGAGCGTGAACTGAAGGAATTGACCGCGAAGCTGCAAACCGGGCGCGCGGAACTGGACAAGTGCCGTCAGGAACTGACGCAGCGTCAGCAGATGGCGCAGGAGAAGCGGCAGAAGGTCAGCGACGCGGTGAACGCATTGCATCAGCAGGAGATTGCCGTTGCCCGCGAACAGGCGCGCCGCGAAAGCGTATCCGCCGACCTGAACACCCATTTGCAGCGGATGCAGGAGACTGAGCAGGCGCGCGTGCAGCTGCATCAGTCGCTGGAGGACATTCGCCAGCAGCTGGAGACCATTGAACATCAGCGCACGGGCGCGCAGGGCGACCAGAGCGCGATGGAGCAAAAGACCATTGAAATGCAGAATGCGCTGGTCAAGGCGCGCGCGGAAGCCAGCGCGGAAAACGACCGCCTGATGGTGCGCACGCTGCAATTGTCCGACCTGCGCCACGGCTTAAGCGACTTGGAGCGCGACGAAGCCCACGCACAGCAGGATCAGGCGCAAATCCTCCGCGAACAGGAGCGCCGCGAACAGCTGCTGCACGAGATGGACGAACTGGACGCCATTGACGAGAACGACATGAAGCGCGAGGAAGCCGAATCCGCCCGCCGCCAGAAGGAACAGCTGCGGCAGGAGAGCGCCGCGCAGGCCATCGAGCAGCGACGTTCACAGGCGCAAAGTGACCTGCGTGACATCCTCAGCGACATGGAGAACCTGCACGAAGCCTACAACCGTGACAGCGAGAAGCTGCACAAGACCGAGCTGGCGAAGGCGCGCATCGAGGGCGACCAGAAGAATCTGCAAAACCGCATCTGGGACACCTACAAGCTGACCTATGCCGGGGCAGAGGAATTCCGCCGCACGCCCTTCGACGAGAAGGAAAGCGACTGCCGCGCCGCCGAGCTGCAAGGGCAGATTCGCGCGCTGGGGACGGTCAACGTCGGAGCGGTGGAGGAATACGCCGAAACCAAGGCGCGTGTGGACGACCTGACCACCCAGCAGCAGGACTTGAAGCGCGCGGAAATGGACTTGCGCGAACTCATCGAGCGGCTGCTGATTCAGATGCGGTCGACGTTTGTGGAGAACTTCTCGAAGATGCAGGGGTACTTCGCCGAGACGTTCACGCGGCTGTTCGGCGGCGGCCATGCGGAACTGAAGTTGATGGATCCGGACGACCCGCTGAACTGCGGCATCGAGGTCAACGCCCAGCCGCCGGGAAAGAAATTGCAGCTCTTATCGCTGCTCTCCGGCGGCGAACGCGCGCTGACGGCGATTGCAATTCTGTTCGCGATGCTGAAATTGAAGCCCACGCCGTTCTGCATTCTGGACGAGATTGAAGCCGCGCTGGATGACGCGAATATCGGGTATTACGCGGATTATTTGAAGGAATACTCGAAGGGTACGCAGTTTATCGTCGTCACGCACCGCAAGGGGACGATGGAGCGCTGCAACAGCCTGTTCGGGGTGGCGATGGAGGAACAGGGCGTGAGCCGGATGGTGTCGGTGTCGCTGCAGGACTATCAGGAGTAAGGGAAAACTGAAGGGGGTATCACGGCGGACAAATCCGCCTGATGAAAAAGGAGGTTTTTCGCATGAGTGAGAACGAAAACAATCAGTATCGACTACTGTCGCCGTGGGCGTATGTGGGCTATGGCATCCTGTTCACGCTTCCGGTCATTGGCTGGATTCTTGCCATCGTCTTTGCGCTGAATGACGACAACCTGAACCGCCGCAACTTTGCGCGCGGTTACTGGTGCGGCGTGCTGGTGGTGGTCATCGTGGCGGTTATCCTGTCGATTGCTGGAATGGTGATGGGCGTGTCGATTATGGATGGGTTCAGCAGCTATCAGTATAACTACCGATATTGATGAGAAAATTATCAGAAGCGAGGCTGCCTGCCGGGTGCGGGCAGTCTTTTTTGCTGCCCGGATGGCGCAAGCAGCGGAATCCTCTTGTGAAGTTCCACAACAAGTTGGGATGCTTTTGTTATGAATGCCAAAATTATATTATTCAAAAAGAGAAAGCTTGAGTTTTTTTGAGGGGAGGGTAGAATGAAAGTAAGGAACCACGAGGGAGGAAAATGACGTGGAAATTCAAAGAAAAGGGCTGAATCGGGCATTTATCGTGCTGGCGGTGGTGCTTCGGCTGCTGGGCTTGATTCACGGGGCTCTTTGGCGTTGACCGCTTCTACCTCGGCTACACGGCATTGGGCGTGTTGAAGCTGCTTACCGCGGGCGGCTTCGGCATCTGGGCGCTGATTGACCTCATCCGAATCGCTGTTGATTCAATCCGTCCGGCGGATGGTTCGCCGTGGGTGGAGGAAACGCGCGACGAGAACATCCGCAGCATCGCCGCAAATATGCAGGCCATCGCCGAAAAGCTGGAGAAGCTGCAAGCGCAGAATGTTCCGGCAGAAGCACCCAAGCCGGAAGCGGACGGCGAAAATCAGGAGACACACAAGGTGTCGCTGGAAAAATAACTTCCTAATGGCAATAACCGCAGGGCTGTCAGGCGCAGGACGCTTGGCAGCCTTTCGCGTGGGGAAAAATCCGCTTGCAAACTGCGCGAAAAACCAGTACAATAGAATCGTATCCCTGAATATCAGCATGAACGAGGTGCTTTTGATGCCTTTGTGGAAACGAACGCTGGCGGCGCTCCTGCTGGCGGTGATGATGATACTGCCCTTCGCGTCGGCGGAGGATGCGGGGGAGGCCGTGCCGGATGACAGCGTGGAGTGGACGGAGGGCGCGGCGAACATCACGCGCGATTTGACCCTGAATGATGAGGGCGACGACGTGTCCGTCCTGCAAACCGCGCTGACGGATTTGTGCTATTACAGCGGCGACGTAACCGGGCGCTATGGCGAGGCGACGAAGACCGCTGTGGAGGATTTCCAGCGTGATTTTGCCCTTGCGGTGACGGGCGTGGCGGACAAAGCGACGCAGGAAGCCATCTATGCGGCGGAGTATCGCCCGCTGCGGCTGGGATGCGTGGGCGAGGACGTGCGGCAGGCGCAGATTCGCCTGATGGCGCTGGGCTACTACACGGGCAAGATTTCCGGGCGCTATCTGCCCGCGACGCAGGAAGCCATCCGCCTGTTCCAGACGGCGAACGCCCTGCCGATTACGGGCGAAGCGGATGTGCAGACGCTGGAACGCCTGTTCAGCGGCGATGCCATCAGCCGGGATTCGTCCGCCGCGGCGACGCCCACCCCGTCGCCCACGCCCGGAATGCACCTCTCAGATGAAACCACCACCCCGACGCCCGCGCCGACGGTGGCGTTCGTCAAGAAACTGCAATACAACAAGTCCAAGGGCGAAGAAGTCAAGCTCGTGCAGACCCGCCTGACGGAACTGGGGTACTATTCCGGCAACATCAGCGGCAATTTTCTGGGGCATACGCGCAACGCGGTGAAGGCATTCCAGCAGCAGAACGCGCTGAGCGTGGATGGCATCGTGGGCGAAAACACATGGAACGCGCTGTTCAACGACCCGGATGTGCGTGCCGCGACTGATGATCCGAAGCCTACGCCCGAACCGACGCCTGTGCCGTTTGCCATCACGGTGGACGTCAACAATCAGGTGACGACCGTCTACGGGCGCGACGAAAACGGCGATTACACCGTTGTTGTGCGGCAGATGCTCTGCTCCACCGGCACGCGCAAGAATCCGTCGGATATCGGCACATTCACACTCAACGGGCGCACGGCGCGCTGGTGCTACTTCCCGGAGTGGGGCAGCCACGCGCAGTACTGGACGCGCATCAACTCGTCCATTGCGTTCCATTCCGTCATTTACAACACGGTCAATACCATGGATTTATCGGTCAAGTCCTACAAGAACCTCGGCAAGCGCGCGTCGCACGGGTGCATTCGCCTGACCGTTGCGGATGCGAAGTGGATTTACAACAACTGCGGGGCAGGGACGGTCGTCACGATTCGCAACGATATGCCCGCTGACCCGGAACTCCGCGCCGCGCTGAAGCTGCCCTCGCTGAATACGAAGAACATGCTGCCCTACGTCACGCCGCAGCCGACCGCCGAGCCGGATTACCGCGCCGGGACGATGCCGCCGCAGCCCTTCCGGACGCTGAAAGTGAACACCTCCGGCGAGGATGTGTACTGGATGCAGCGGAAGCTGACGGATTTGGGGTACTATTCGGGCAAGTGCTCCGGCACATTCCTGGCAGGCACGCAGAACGCGGTGAAGGCGTTCCAGAAGGCGAACAGTTTGTCTGCGACGGGGACGGCGGATGTCAAGACGCTGAATCTGCTGTATGCGGAGGAACTGTCGGCGACGCCTACGCCGGAGGTCACGGCGGATGACCGCACGCCGGAGCCGCTGCCGACGCCGGCGGCAGGGCAGTGAGATTCCCTGCGGGCGCGAAATCCTGCGCGGCGAATTTGAAAATAGTATAAAAACAGAACGCGCTCGTCAGCGGAAAGGCTGGCGGGCGCGTTTGCATTTGCGCACAATTGACGATGCTTGAAAATTGTGCTATATTCCCCGGCGTGGCGCAGAAATTGACCATTTTCTTGCTGTCATGAACGCCGGGGGGGCTGGCTGTCATTTTGCGTACGGCTGACCGCAGTATGTGCAGCGCGGCGCGCTGCCGCATCGGCCGCTGTTCTTCGCGCCGCAGCCCGGGCAAATCCACTGCACGAATGTGCCCTCCGGCGTGTACAGCGCAACCGTGCGCATCGCAGCGTTAATCTGCAGGTTTTGCAGGTATCCCGTGCCGATGAGCGATCTAAGCTGCTCAAGGGCTCTGCTGGAGGAGAGAACCGCCCCCAGCTGGTCAAAGGTCAGGCTTTCTTCGGTCAGCGGGAGCAGCGCGCCTGCGATACGGCGCGCGCAGGCTCTGCGGTATGCATGGCGAAGAATGCGAAAGACAGGCGTTATGAGCGCAGCGAATAGGAAAATACCCATCACGCCGGACAGCGTTTTCCCCTGCGAAAACATCGTTATCGTCGCGGAGACGGTCGCCGCCGCAAAAATGGCACAGACCAGCACAACGGGAATATCCGTTTTTTTCTTGGCGACAGCCTTTGCGCTCAAGTATGGATTGGTGATGTTTGTCATTGCGCGTCTACCGCCGCCTGACAGGTTTCAAATGCTTCGTAGGGATCGCCGCCGCTTAGTACCGCCACGATGCCGTCGCCGTAATCTTCCATATAGCTGTGCGGCATGGCGAACAGGTAGAACAGCTCGTTCTCACCGGGGAGAACATCCTCCACCAGGTTGCAGGAGCGGCAGGAGATATAGAATTCGTCTCCATCCAGATCGAGGCGGAACTGTGCATAGTAGATCTCGTTGTTGACCAGCGTGGTGAACACGGCCATCTTTTCAAAGACCTCCCGGGTTCCGTGAATCGGCGCGTCCACGGACACGGACAGCATATCATCGTAGATATAAACGGTTATAAAGGCGTACTCCATCGAGTTATCGACGGAAAAGGGCACGGTGAAGGTATAGTCGTCATATTCATAGGGGAATTCATTTTCTTCCAGAAAATTCTTCACCAGACTGGCCATTTGATCCTCTTTGCTCATCGGAACAGAATCGGCGAAGGCCACGGAAAACATCAGCAGTGCGGTCAACAGGAAAACGATTATTTTCTTCATGGGGGAAAATCCTCCTCTTTTTGTTTGATCAATGAAAAAGAAATGACGGTCGCTCGTTCCGCGTAGCACAGCGCAGTGCTTCATTCAGAAACGGCATTATTTTGCGGATTCTTCCGGGGTAAAATGGATCAGCATAGAGCCGAAATAGTCCATATCGCAGTCCCACTTAAAGGAGAAGGTATTTCTGCGATTGATGGGGGTATCAAAATCGTATCTCATGCAGCGCCACCAACCAGTGCAACGACGATCCACAGAATGATGGACACTGCCGCCGCCAGCAGCGCATAGGGGAGCTGGGTGCGGACGTGGTCAATATGGTTGCAGCCGCCGGCCATAGAGGAGAGCACCGAGGTGTCGGAAACGGGGGAGCAATGGTCGCCGAACAGGCCGCCGCTGACAACGGCGCCCACAGCGGCGTAGACCAGCGTACCCAGCTGACCGCCGGTGAAGGAGTAGGCCATGGGAACAGCGATGGGAATGCAGATGGCGAAGGTGCCCCAGGAGCTGCCGGTGGCGAAGGACACCACCACGCCGATCAGGAACAGGATGGCGGGGATCAGCGCCGCGGGGATAGAATCCTGCACCACGCCGGTGAGGAACTGGCCGATGTTCATGGACTTGGTCAAACCGCTGATGCTCCACGCACACACGAGGATCATAATGACCTGCATCATGCTGGCCGCACCCTTCGTCCACTTGTCAATGGCACCGCCCAGGGTAATGAGCTTTGACTTAATGCCCACGATTCCGGCGGCGATGGAGCCGGTGAGGAAGCACATGGCGATGGCCATCTGGATATTGGCGTGGCCGAAGCAGCCAATGAAGCCGTTGACCCAGATCTGGCCAGTGTAGAACACCACGGCGAAGATGGTGAGGATCAGAGTGATCATGGGGGCCAGGAAGTTTGCCATGCTCAGCTTGCAGTCCTCGGCGAAGTCGGTCTCGGGGGGAGTGGCAATCAGGTTGTCGGTGTCGCTGTAGGTCTTGCCGGTCTCGATAGCCAGCTTCTCGGCCTTGTACATGGGGCCGACATCCAGACCGAACAGGATGACCAGCAGGACGGTGATGACGGAGAACACACCGTACAGATTGAACTGGAACATACC
>OMNT01002114.1_pt1 | contig 16530 bp, 16 predicted proteins | sample 1672551 | NCBI WGS metagenome assembly OMNT01 (sample SAMEA3136698, study PRJEB25190) | human gut metagenome
CGACGGGTTTTTCATGCTTGTCACTTCTTTCTGCCCTTGTCTTACCACTTGTTCGTGTCTTTTTCTTGTCCGTTTCGCTATTTTTGACTTTTCAGATACATAGCCAGAGAAACCCATATCGTGGAAATATTATGGTAAAATCACACAAAATTGTAAGTATCATCTCAAATCGATAAAAAACCTTCTACTTATATAGGTACAAAAATCGAAAAGACTCTCGCCTAAATGGAAAAATTTAAAAAATTTTGAGAGCCACCAAAAGCAGCTCTCAAAACCTGATGATTCAGCTCTTACCTCGCGGCGGACGGAAAACGGACAGGCATCCCGCTGCCAGCAGCGCCGGCAAGGCGTAGGCCGAACGACCTGCGTAGCTGTCGTCCAGCTCAACGATGCCGGACTGCATGTATTTCTCGTCTCAATGTCCCATATTTCGGAATTTTACAAGATTTTGTGTCCATCTGCGTTAAGCCGATCAGCACATTGTATTTTTTATATCTATCTCTGTACCCTTCCGGTGCCGTCGCCGCCCATGAGCTTCCCAACGTCGGAGACGGAAACACGGTTGAAATCGCCGATGATGCTGTGCTTCAGGCAGCTGGCTGCAACTGCAAACTCGAGTGCAGACTGCTTGTCCTCATAATGGTTAAGGCCATAAATCAGACCACCCGCGAAGCTGTCACCGCCGCCCACGCGGTCGATGATATCCCGGATCTCATACTTCTTGGAAACATAGAAGTCCTTGCCGTCATTCAGGCACGCCGCCCAGCCGTTCCAGTCCGCGCTATGGCTCTCGCGCAGCGTGATGGCGATGCACTTCATGTTCGGGTAGGCTTCCAAAACTTTGTTGCCGAGCGCGCGGTACTTTTCACGGTCCAGCTCGCCGGATTCGACGTTTACATCGACCGTAATTTCGAGCGATTTCTGTACATCTTCCTCGTTGGCGATCGCCACATCGACATACTTTGCAAGCTCTCGCATGACCTCGCTGGCCTTCTTGCCATACTTCCAGAGGTTCTTGCGGTAGTTGAGGTCACAGGAGACGGTGATGTTCCGCTTCTTTGCTTCCTTGACGGACTCCAGGCTGAGTTCCATCGCGGACTCGCTGATGGCCGGGGTGATACCCGTGATATGGAACCAATCCACACCCTCGAACGCTCTGTCCCAGTCGATATCACCGGGCTTTGCAAGCGCAATCGAAGAATATGCGCGGTCATAGACGACCTTGCTCGGTAGTTGGTTCGCGCCGCCCTCTAAGTAATAAATGCCCATGCGTCCCTCGCCGCGGACGATCTTCTTTGTGTCCACGCCGAAATAGCGCAGCTCGCGGATGCAGGCGTCTGCAATATCGTTCTGTGGCAGAACGGTCAGGAATTCCGCGTCCATGCCGTAATTTGCAAGGGAGACTGCCACATTGGCCTCGCCGCCGCCGAAGGTCGCCTCAAGCATCGGGCTCTGGAAGAAGCGCTCGTGTCCCGGTGCTTTCAGGCGGAGCATGATCTCACCAAATGTCAAAATTTTCATGATTGCTCCTCCTCACTTTTGCAGCAGATGCACGGCAAAGCCGCCGAATTCGTCCTTCAGGTACACGGCGATCATCCGCTCACCCTTGTACTTGGCTGTCTCCATGTCGCATACGAAGCCCTTCTTCTCCAGCTCCGCAACGGCAAGCGGAACGGAATTCGTGCGGATGGCGATGTGACCGTTCTTGCCGAGGTACATGGATTTCATGACCTCAATACCGTTGGAGGCGAAGTTGGAGGAATTGCCCTCCTTCACGCCGAGCGAAAACGCCTCGTCCAGCTTCTTGCAGACAGCCAGCGAGTCCTCGCCGTTTTCGCAGTTGACGCCGATGTGTGCCACCTCAAAGCCGAGCGCGGCAGATCTTGCCTGTTTGCAAAGCGCGGTGATCTTCTCAAAATTGCCGGCTGCAATGTCCGCTTTCGGGCAGACCCAGCTGCCGCCGACCGCGTGGATGAACGGCGCGGCGATGAACTCGCCGATGTTCTGACCATTCACGCCGCCGGTCGGGATGAACTTGATCCCGCCGAACGGGCCTGACAGGGCCTTCATCGCGGACAGACCGCCATAGACGCCGGCCGGGAAGAACTTCACGACCTTGAGGCCGAGCTTCATCGCGGCCATAATTTCCGTCGGGGTCACACAGCCGGGCGTCACAGCAACACCGTTCTCTACGCACCAACGGACAACTTCTTCGTCAAAGCCGGGGGCAACGATGAACTTCGCGCCGCACTCGACGGCCTTGCGGCACTGGTCGAGCGTGATGACCGTACCTGCGCCGACAAGCATGTCCGGGCAGCTTTCGCTGACCGCCTTGATGGAATCCGCCGCAGCCGCCGTGCGGAATGTGATCTCCATCACGTCCACGCTGCCGGCAAGTAACGCTTTTGCGGTTGGAGCCGCGTCCTTCGCATTGTCCAGCACGACCACCGGAACAACGCCGCTTTGCTTTAATCTATCGAGAACATTCATCATATTCTATCCTTTCATCGATTAACCATCATACAAACATGAATTTTCATTGCAATCTGTTCTTTGGTATCTTTGATTATTGCACCGCTGCCACTTAAAACTGTAATCGTATTACTTTTCTCAGATGTATTCACCGCGCACGCGGGGCTCAGCAGGCATAACGCCCTCCTGCTTTCAAAATCAGTTCAGAATCATCTCCCCCAAAAATTCCGGGCGGTGGAAGTCCGGGGAAAGGGTGTTTACCGGATTCCATGCGAGGTAGTGGGGATGCTCCGTCCGGTCGCCGCATTTGTAACAGTTGCCGCGGAAACGGACACCGGGAACGAGTCGGAAGTCCGGATAGAACAGCCGGAAAAAGTCCAGCGGCAGGCAGTATTCCGCCAGCATGGGCAGGGCCGCCACCGCGCGCGAGGCGGTCATTTCGCGCAGGGTAAGGTCGTCCTTTGTGGTGTAAATGATGCCCATCGTGTTAATCATTGGTGCGCCGCCTCCTCACTGAGCTTTTCCTCATCCGTCTGCTCGCCCGCCGCCACGCGCACGCCGGCGGGTATGCGGGTGGAATAGCCGACCAGCGCAATCGGGCCGCCCGCCGCGCCGATGCCGTACACCAGCACAGCCACCAGCGCCAGCGACATGACGATGGACTGGATAAGGTCGGTGGTGGTCACAGCGCGGAAACCGCCCAGAATCGTATAACCCACGATGACGAGGGCCGACACCAGCATCGCCGCCATGTAGTCCACCCCGAACAGGCTGTGGAACAGCTTGCCGCAGGCCGCAAAGCCGGAGGCCGTGTAGGGCACGAAGAAGACGATGATGATGACCGCGCCCAGCGCGTTGAGCAGGTTGCGCTGGTCATGGAATCGCAGCGACAAGAACTGCGGCACCGTGATGGCGTCCAGATTGGCCGAGTACCGCCGCAGCCGCCGGGCCACGATCAGCCAGTTCAGCCATGTGCCCACCGCAAGGCCGATGGCCGTCCAGCCGGGCGAGGCGATGCCGGTCAGGTACGCGAGGCCGGGCATCCCCATCAGCAGCCAGCTGGACATATCGCTGGCTTCGGCGCTCATGGCCGTGACCAGCGGGCCCATCTTGCGGCCGCCGAGGTAGAAATCGGTGCTGTCGTTGTTGGATTTGCTGTACGCAAACCCGACGAGCAGCATCGCCACCAGATAGACAACGATGGTAACAATGATACAGATGTTGCTCATATACTTTCCCCTTTCCCATATAAGGTTGCTCTGATTTTACCACACTAAAGCATAGAAGTGCAAGCCTTTTTGGAAACTTCGGCCCTATCCGCAAAAAGTCCGCGATGGGCGGACAAAAAATCCGCAAAACGACAACAAAACGCCCGGTTCCTGCACGGTACCGGGCGTTTTGTTCTATGGAGAAATGATAATGATGAAGGAGAAACGCACTGTTTAGTTCTTCTTGGCCTCGCCTTCGGGGAAGATGATCTTATTGACGAAGAAGAAGATGATCATCGAGATGCCGCCGTTCAGGACGGTGGTGCCGATGTTGTAGATGAAGTCGGGCACCAGCAGACCGGCCACCGCGACCCAGATGCAGTTGATGGAGTTGACGATGCAGGTGATGACGCAGAAGGCCAGCACATACCATGCGATCTGCTTGCCGAGGTTGCCCTTGCTGCGGAAGACGAAGCTGCGCTGGATCGGGAAGTTAATGCACTCGCCGATGATCATAGCGATCATGTAAGCGCAGAAGTAGGGCAGACCGCCGTGAGCGGCGTCATAGCCGAGGATGTTCCACTTGAAGGTCTCGCCGAACAGGGTGATGTCGATGCCCGGCCAGCCGAAGTCCACCACCGGCAGACTCTTGAACGCTGCGGGCAGGAACTGCAGCAGCAGATACTTGAAGACGGTGATGAGGTTCGACACGATGACGAACAGACCGCCCTCACGCACCCATTTGGCAGCCGCCGGGTGCTTGGCGGCGAAATGATTCCAGAAGTTCATACTTACTTCCCTTTCAGCTGTTTTTCAGGCGGTTTTCCATCTGCCCGTTGAGGACGATGTTCTTCACGGCCTCCACGATGACCCGCAGCAGACCGATGATCCAGAAGCCCTGTGCTTCCATCACGATGCCGTCCACCATGCCCATGCTGATGGCACCGTTGGTCATCTTGGCCAAGGCACGCAGCGGCATATTGTACTGGAACAGGATGTTCAGATCCGGCTTGCCGCGCTGAATGCTCCGCCGCAGCAGCTGCCCCAGCACCGCCGCAACGATCCAGCCCAGCGGGCTGCGGCCGTGGCCCAGCTCGCCCAGCGTCATATTGCGGTCGATCTTGATCTTATCCTCCGGGATGGGGCGGCCCAGCAGGGCGGCAAACTCCTCATCGGAGACCTGCGTGACCTCGCCGGTCCGGTAGTGGGGCAGCTCGACGCTCTGGTAGGGGTTCGGGGCCCCGGTGCCCGGCACCGTGACCTCGCCGGTCAGGCAGATGTCATCGCTGGAAGCGCCCACACGGATCAGGTACTTGCCGCCCTCGACCTCCCAGCCATCGGTGGCGATATTCCAATAACGGAACGCCTTATCGTCCAGCGGGATGGTGACGGTCTTGCTCTCGCCAGCCTCCAGCCAGACCTTTGCAAACCCCTTCAGCTCCTGTGCGGGGCGGAAGATCTTGGCGTCGGGCTTGGCCACGTAGAGCTGCACGATCTCGGCACCGGCGCACCTGCCGGTGTTGGTCACGGTCAGGGTCACGCCGTCGGCCGCGGCTTTGAGGCCGCTGTAGGCGAAGGTGGTGTAGCTCAGGCCGTAGCCGAAGGGGAAGGCCACAGGCTTGCCCGCCGTCTCAAAGTAGCGGTAGCCCACATACAGGCCCTCGCGGTACTGCACGGTGCGGCCCTCGCCCGCGAAGTGATCCTTCACCGGGGAATCGTCGTAGCCGTTCACCCACGTTTCGGCCAGCTTGCCGCTGGGGCAGACCGCGCCGGTGAGCACGTCCACCAGAGCGCCCGCGCCCGCCTGACCACCGAGGCAGCCGTAGACCAGCGCCTTGCAGTCCCGCAGCCACTCCGTTTCCAGAGAAGAACCCGCGCTGAGCAGGACGATGACATTCGGGTTGACGGCGGCAACGGCTGCCAGCAGGTCCAGTTGGCTCTGCGCCAGCTTCATGTTGGAGCGGTCGATGCCCTCGCTTTCCTTGATCTCGTCCAGACCCATGCAGAGCAGAACGACGTTGGCGTTCTGCGCCAGCGCCACGGCTTCCTGCTTCAGGGTGTCGTTTGCCTTGCCCTGCCGCTCAAAGCCCTGCGCATAACCCGCGCTCACAAGGCCGCTCTCGGTCAGACAGCCGAGGAAGGAATCCACCTTGATGGAGTTGACGGCACTGGAACCGGCTCCCTGATACCGGGGCGTCTTGGCGAAGTCGCCGATGACGGCCACCTTCTCGCCCGCTTTCAGGGGCAGGATGCCGCCCTCATTCTTGAGCAGAACGATGCTCTCCCCCGCCGCGCGGCGGGCCAGCGCATGATGGGCGTCGGCGTCAAAGGTGCGGGGGGCCGCTTCGACGGCGGCCTTGGTGTCCAGCACCAGCTCCAGCAGCTCGTCCAGCCGGGCGTCCACGTCCGCTTCCGAAATTTTGCCGCTTTCCACGGCCTTCATCAGCTCCCGGACGGAGTCGTCGCCGGGGAAGGGCATCTCCAGCGTGGAGCCATTTTTCACGCCGAGGGCGTGGTCGTTGGAGCCGCCCCAGTCAGTGACGACGGCGCCCTCGAAGCCCCAGTCCTTCCGCAGGATGTCCTTGAGCAGATGGGCGTTCTCGTTGGCATAGGTGCCGTTGATGAGGTTGTAGGAGGACATGATGGTCTTCGGCTTTGCCTCTTTGACCACGATCTCAAAGCCGGTGAGGTAGATCTCCCGCAGGGTGCGCTCGTCCACGATGGAGTCGCTGGCCATCCGGCGCAGCTCCTGACTGTTCACCGCGAAGTGCTTGGGGCAGGCCGCGATGCCGTTCTTCTGGATGCCGCGGACATAGCCCGCCGCCATTTTACCGGCCAGATAGGGGTCCTCAGAGAAATACTCGAAGTTGCGGCCGCACAGCGGGCTGCGCTTGATGTTCAGGCCGGGGCCCAGCAGGACCGAAACTTCCTGTGCGGCGGCTTCCTCGCCCATGGCCTCGCCGACGGCCTCGCCCAAGGCGGGGTCCCAGCTGTTTGCCACGGTGGCGGACGTCGGGAAGCAGGTTGCGGGCACACTGGGGTTCAGGCCCAGATGGTCCGCCGCGCCCGCCTGTTTGCGCACGCCGTTGGGGCCGTCCGACAGGGTGATGGAGGGGACGTTTTTGCCCGGCAGCGCGCGGGTGTCGAACACCGTCCCGCCGGAAAGCAGGGCGCATTTCTGTTCCAGATCCAGTGTTTGAATGATGTCTGCGTGTTTCATCGCATTTTCCTCTTTGTTTCCTGAGCAGGGCAAAGGCCCGCTGTTTTTGCGCAGCGGGCCTTTGCCGTTGGTTCAGTTCAGGTGCTGCATTGGTTCAGAACCCAGAGTGCGCATCAGGCGTCCTCGGTTTCCTCTTCCTTGCGCTTTTTGTAGCCCTTGATGGCAGTGTACTCCAGACCAACGATGAGCAGGGCGACGATGACGTCAGCGCCGATCATGATGATCTTCCACTTGGGCATACCGGGGTTCAGGTTCTCCTCCGCATAAGCGCGGCTGTTGACCACGGTGTAGAGGATGTTCTTGGAAGCCTCGCGCAGAGCCTGCTTGCTGCTGTTGGTCAGCACAGTAACGGTATTGAAATCGTTGCCGGTGGTGCAGAGCATCAGGTCGCTGCCGTTGCGGACGCCCTGATCCGCGGTCATGTAGCCGTAGACACCGAAGTAGTCGGTCTCAACAAAGCCCACGAAGCCCCACTCCCCACGGAGGACATTCTTCAGCAGCTCGGAGCAGCCGCCAGCCCAGCAGTTGCCAATATAGTTGAAGGAGGACATGACTGCGTGGCAGTCCGCATCCTTGACCGAGATCTCGAAGGGACGCAGGTAGATCTCACGGATGGCCTGTTCGTTGGACCAAGTAGCCACCATGGAAGTACGGTTGCCTTCCTGATCGTTCAGGGCGAAGTGCTTCATGTAAGCGTAGACGCCGTGTTCCTGAGCGCCCTTGATGGCGTTGGAAGCCATGACGCCGGACAGGACGCCGTCCTCAGAGTAATACTCGAAGTTACGGCCAGCGAATGCAGTGCGGTGGATGTTCATAGCGGGGCCGTACCAGCCGGAGGTGTCCATCTCATTGGCCATCTCGCCGATGCTGTCGCCGAAGGAGTAAGCCAGCTCCTTGCTCCAAGTCATGCCGATGAGGGTAGCAGCCGGGAAACCGACAGAACCGACGCCGGTGAAGTTGTTATTGATGGAAGCAGGGCCGTCGCAGTCATTGGTACGGACCTTCTCGATGCTGGAGACCGCAGCGGTCTGGTAGCCGCCAAAGCCAATGGTCTGCTGCATCTCGTCGATGGTCATCTGATCCAGCAGGTCATCCCACTTGGGGTCGTTGTAATCCACGCCGCGCAGCTCAACCAGCTTCAGGCCGTTCTTTGCGCCGGTGGTGATGTCCTCAGCATTTGCGTCGTCGTCAGCCTCATAGCCAGACTCGGTGTAGCTGTGCGCGTTGTAGAACACAGCCTTGTCCGCATCGGACATCTCATAGTTTGCGGGAGCAGCGGTAGCCTCGGCATAGTTTGCGAAGCCGTCGGCACGGGACAGATAGGTGATGTCGCCCTCTGCGAAATCGAACTCGTTGGTCGCAGCCACAGCGTCGCTGCTGCGCTTGTTGGACTCGTTGTAAACGATGTCGGATGCAACGGTGTAGGTCTTGGAATCAGCCACATTGTGGGAATCGTTGTTGGCGCTGATGATATAGTCGCCAGCTTCCAGCACATAGCAGCCGTTGGTCTGGTAATCATAGGAAGCCAGATCCTCCACCGGGATGGAGAACTCCATGGTCTGAGACTCGCCGGGAGCCAGCTCATTGGTCTTGGCGAAGTCCAGCAGATTTGCAGAGGCCTTCTCGATGCCGCCATTGGTGTACGGAGGATTGCTGTAGATCTCCACAACATCCTTACCGGCAGTAGAACCGGTGTTGGTAACGGTGACGGTGAAGTTCAGGTTGGTGCCGTCGGAGGTGATGCTGCTCATTTCCTTGGTGAAGGAAGTGTAGCTCAGGCCATAGCCGAAGGGGAAGACGACTTCATCGTCGTAGTTGATCAGGCCCTCGTCCGCAGCAGTCTCATAGAACTTGTAGCCGACGTAGATGCCTTCCACGTAGTTAACGAAGGAAGGAGTGGCGCCTTCCGGGTCAAAGAAGCTTGCATCCGAGTTCAGATCCTCGGTGTTGGTGTACTTGAAGTCGCCGAAGTTGTTCCACCAAGGAGCGGCGGTCAGATCCGAAACATAGGTATCCGCGGTACGGCCAGAGGGGTTGACCTCGCCGGAAACGACCTTGCCGAAGCCCTCAAAGCCGGACTGACCGGTGCCGGGGCAGAGCAGAACGCCCTTGATCTGAGGATAATCCTTCAGGAAGTCCATCTGGAAAGCGTTTGCGCCGTTGTAGACCAGAATGACGTTGTCGAAGTTGGAAGTGACCAGATCGAGCAGATCCTCTTCGCGGTTGGACAGCTGCAGGAAGTGGTCGCCCTTATCCCAGTCATTGCCCTCGTTCAGGGAATCGTCGTAAGTACCATTGTAGTAAGCGGTGCCGCGCTCAGAGCCGTAAGCCTGTGCCACGCGGCGGATCCAGCTGCCGTCCACGACGGAAGCCATATCGGTGGGCAGGTCAGCGCCCTCGCCGCCGACGCGGGTGATGACGACCATGGCGGTGTCAGAGAATGCCTTGGCGTTCTCCATCATCTCATCGGTGTACAGGTTGACATTGGGTTCGGGCAGGGTCCAGTCCTGCTCCACCATGCCAACGCTGGGGCGGTCCGCCTTGTAATCGGTGTAGAACTTGCTCAGTTCCTCGTTGGTCTCGATGCCAGCATCGTGCAGACCGGTCAGCAGATCGGTGACAGGGTAAGCGGTGTTCAGCGCACCGGAACCGGTGCCGCCATAGCAGGGGTTGGTGGAAGACCAGCCGAAGACGTTCAGCTTGGAGCCAGAAGCCACCGGCAGAACATTGTCCTCGTCCTTTGCCAGAACGACGCCCTCTGCGGTGATCTCATTGACCAGCTCCGTAGCCTTTGCAGAGGTCTCCTCGTTGATGGTGCCGCTGCCGGAAACGAGGTCCAGCATGGTGGACATGGGGCCGGTGCAGATCAGGTTGATAACGATGGTCAGCGCCAGCAGAATGGCAAGGCCAGACTGTGCACGGATCATCTTCTTTTTTGCTTTGGGCAGCTTCCGCACCGCAACCATCACAATGATCGCCAGAGCGAGAACTACGCCAAACGCGATGAGGTAGCTGCGAACGTTCGTCAGAACCTGCATCACGTCATCCAAATTGATGGACAGCATAATGTTTCTCCTCCTTCTTATGGGGTTGATAAACGGATGGCGGAGCGCACAACTCCGCCGAACTGATCTATAGGATAACAAATCCACACAGAAATTTTTCAGTTTCTTCATAATCTGTCGTTTTGGAAGCATAATCTGTCAAAAGTTTCAAATCGGTTTCAATTTCTATTGTGCTAATATACAAAGAAAAGGAGGGAGCATTTGTGCAATTTGCAAAATGCTCCCTCTCGTTTATGCTTTTTTCGGCAGCGGCAGCAGCATCCGCACCGTGAACCACCGGTTCTCCCAGTGGACGGTCATGCTGCCGCCGTGCTGCTGGGCCAGCGCACGGAGGCTTTTCAGGTCATAGCCGCCGTGGGCGCTCCGGGCGGGCAGACCGTCCGGGCCCAGTTCTACGGGTTCAGCGCAGTAATTTTCAAACCGGAACATGACAAAGCCGTTCTGGACATAGACCGCCGTTCGGATGAGCCGCTTTTCGGGGTCCGGCTCAGCGGCGCAGCTCTCAATGGCGTTGTCCAGCGCGGTGCCCACGATGGTGCAGATCTCCCGCGTGGTCAGGAAATTCAGCGCCCGGCCGTCGGCTACGCTGGTCATCTGGATGTGTTTTTCCTGACAGTCCATGCTCTTGGCCGTCAGCAGGGTGTCCAACACCGGGTTGCCGGTCTTGTTCTCGGCCTCATATTGCAGGATGCCCGACTCCATCCGAGCCAAGGCCGCGTCCTGCTTGGCGCGGTCCCGCTCGGCGCGGATGTCGGCGATTTGAACTTTCAGCTCGTGGTAGCGCCGGTTGATGAGCTTGACGCCCTCCTTGCTCCGCTTGTACTGCTCGTACTGGCGGTGAAGCACGCTGTCCAGCGCGGTCAGCTCCTTGTGCAGGGCCGCTTCCCGCAGCTGGTCCTGCTGGACCGTCAAGATCAGCACGCCGCAGATATCCACCAGCGTGCGAACATAGTACAGCATCATCGTGACCTTGCCGTTGCCCAAAAACAGCAGGTTGCTCACCGCAAAGACGGTCCCGGCCATGACCACCGCCACCAGCGCCGCTTTGTTGCTGATGTCCAGATGTCCGCTGGGCTGGGGGCGGCTGGTCTCCAGCCAGTACATCTCCCCATACACCGCACCGTACACGACCACCAACAGCAGCAGTGCCAGCGGGTCGCCGCCCCTGCGGTGCGGGAAGACCCAGCAGTGGAGCTGCCACTCCACGCTGGCGGCCAGCTCGGCCAGCATAAAGGCCCGCGCCGTGGTATACAGCGCTTCCAGCCAGTTCACGCACCGGGTGCCCCAAAGGTAGATGTAGAGCAGACTCACCGCACAGAGCATACAGGGGATCCACCACATCAGCGGCACAAAGCCGGTGCATTTCAGAAAAGCCCCCAGCACGATCACCCAGACCACGGTGATCGCCCCTGTGGCGGTCTTTCCGCACCGCAGCGGCAGACGGTCGGCGTACAGGCAGACGGCCAGCACCTCCGCCAGCGCCGTATAGAGGCGCGGGATATTGGGCAGCTCGATCATAAGCCGTCACCCCCGATGTAGTCGGTCAGCGCCGCAAGGAAGCTCTTCCGCTTGGGGCGGCTGACCTGCAGCTCATAGGGCCCAACCTGCACCGTGTTCTGCTGCACGGCCTGTACCTGTGCCAGATTGACAAGGTAGCCGCTGTTGCAGCGGGCAAAGGGGCGGTCGGCCAGCTTTTCTTCCAGTGCCTTCAGCGCGCCGGGGGCCGCAAAGTCGCCCTCTTCGGTGTAAAAACGCACTCGGTGCCCTTCGCTTTCTATATAGTAAATGCGGGAGGTGTCCAGCCGCCGCAGACCACCCTCCACCGGCACAGCCAGATAGTGCCGGGTACGGCGGCGCAGCTGCTCCTCCGCCTTTTGAAGCTGCTGGGAGAACGCAAAATAGGGCACCGGTTTCAGCACGTAGTCCAGCGCCCCCACCGCATAGCCCTTGATGGCATACTGCGCCATGTTGGTGATGAAGACGATCATCACGTCTGAATCCAGCGCCCGGATGCGCTGGGCCGTTTCCATGCCGTCCAGATGCTTCATCTCCACATCCAGCAGGATGAGATCGAAAACCGGGCGGTACCCCTCCAAGATCTCCACCCCGTCCGAAAATGTTCTTACTTCAAAGGTCGTGCCGTATTGCCGGGTGTAGCGCTGCACATAGCCCAGAAGCTGCTCCCGCACCGCCTCTTCGTCCTCCACGATGGCCACTCGGATCACGCCCCGCACCTCCCCTGTTTTCCATGTTCGGCAAAAATCCAGTTTTATTATACAAAATTACGCGAGGCTTTTCAATCACTCCGTTTTTCTTGACACTGCGTGCAAAATCTGCTACGCTTGACCTCCAAGAAAATGAAAGGGGAACCCGCCATGATGTACACGCTGCACTACGATTCCCCGCTGGGCGGCATCCTGCTGGCAGCGGATGAGGTCGGCCTGACCGGACTCTGGTTCGATGGCGAAAAATATTTCGCCGATACGCTGGACCCGGAGCATAAGGCGCAGGAAACGCCCCTCCTCTGCGAAGCAAAGCGCTGGCTGGATGTTTACTTCCGCGGACAGGAGCCGGACTTCACTCCGCCGCTCCACCCCATTGGTTCCCCCTTCCGGCAGGAAGTCTGGGCGCTGCTGCTCCAGATCCCCTACGGCCAGACCACGACCTACGGCGCGCTGGCAAAGCAGCTGGCGGCGATGCACGGTCTTCCCCGGATGTCGGCACAGGCCGTGGGTGGGGCGGTCGGGCACAACGAGATCTCCATCATCATCCCCTGCCACCGGGTCGTCGGCACCAACGGCAGCCTGACCGGCTACGCAGGCGGCATCGACAAAAAGGCAAAGCTGCTGACACTGGAAAAAATCCGCATGGAGCACCTCTTTCCGCCAACCAATTACTCTCTTACTCCATCCACCAGATGAAAGTAATCATAGTACGGTGTTGTATAGGTTTCATACCGCCCCACCACGGTAATCGGTGTGCCTTCTTCCGGGTAATCGCCATCGGTCAGCACGAACTCCACTCCCTGCTGGCAGCAGGCAAACGCATCGTAGATGACGCAGGAATGATACAGTTCACCGGTCTGCTCATCTGTATCCTCCTGATATTCGCCCGTCATACGAACAATTTTATCGGTGTAGTTCTCCGGGGTAACGAGCATATTGTAAACTTCTGCGTTCACAACCGTATCACTGAGTAAGGTCAGGTCAATCTCTGCATCCATCCCGGCGTAAACATCGCTTGCATCAGCAGTGCTGCTTTCCGGGAGCTGCATAGAATGTTCCGGGGCGGGCGCAGTAACAGCATTGGAGGATGCGGGTTCCGGCAGGACCGTCACCACAGAAGATGCTGTTTCAGATTTTGCACCGCAGGCGGTCAATGCAGCGGCGATCCCCAGCAACAGAAGCCCTTTCAAGAATCGTTTCATGATGCCCTCCCCAGCAGTTTTCCGGCCAGACAGCACAAACCAAACGCCGCCATGTCAACCGCAACAATGGTCGAGCCAACCGGCGTTCCGGCTAGGATGGAAGCCACGATGCCCACAAAGGCACAGCCCACGGACAGTACCGCCGAGCAGATGGTGACGGCGCAGAAATTCTTGCACAGGCGCATGGCCGAAAGAGCCGGAAAAATCACCAGTGCAGAAATCAGCAGCGAGCCGACAAGGTTCATGGCCAGCACGATGATGACGGCAATGACAATGGCAATCAGCAGATTGTATCCGTTCGCATTGGTTCCGACCGCCTTTGCAAAGGTTTCGTCAAAAGTGACAGCGAATATCTTATGGTAGAACAACACAAACACCAGAACTACAACGATGGACAGCCCGATGCAGAGCCAGACCTCTGATTTTGTCAGGGTCAGAATCGAGGTAGAGCCGAACAAGGTGCTGCACACATCGCCGGACAGGTTTGCCGAGCTCGAGAACAGATTCATCAGCAGATAGCCCATTGCAAGCGCGCCAACGGACACCATCGCAATGGCAGCATCGCCTTTGATCTGGGTGTTCTGCCCGGTGTGCAGCAGCAGGACTGCACAGGCCACAGTCACGGCCAGCGTCAGCGGCATCTGGTCGGACATTCCCAATACGGTCGCAACGGCCATGCCGCCGAACGCCACATGAGAAAGGCCATCTCCAATAAAGGAGAATCGCTTCAGCACCAGCGTCACGCCCAACAGCGAAGAACACAGGGCAATCAGAACGCCCACGATGAGCGCATAGCGGACAAAAGGATAGTTCCAGTAAAAGGCCAGCTTTTCCAACACGTTCATACGGCACCGCCTTTCCCAGCCGCAAACAGCCGCCCCTGCGGGCTTTGCAGATACTCTCCCCGTGTGCCGAAAAAGACACTTTCGCCGATATGGAGAATGTGGCTGGCGTAGCAAACCGCAGCCCGAATGTCATGGGAGATCATCAGGATGGTGATGCCCTCCTGTCGGTTCAGCGTTTCGATCAGATGGTACATCTCCGCAGTCACCTTTGGGTCAAGTCCGGAAACAGGCTCGTCCAGAAGCAGCATTTTCCGGGTAGCACAGAGGGCGCGCGCCAGAAGGACGCGCTGCTGTTGACCGCCGGAAAGCTCCCGGTAGCAGCGTTTTGCCAGCGGTTCGATCTGCATTTTGCGCATGGCATTCTGCGCAAGCTGCTTTTCTTCACGACTGTAAAACGGACGCAGACCGCAGCGGCTCTGGCAGCCAGACAGCACGATCTCCTGCACCGACGCCGGAAAATCTCTCTGCACGATGGTCTGCTGGGGCAGATAGCCGATCTCGTTCTGGCGCAGACCATCGCCCATCTCGATCTGCCCGGAAATGGGCTGCTGCAAACCGAGCAGCGTTTTCATCAAGGTGCTTTTGCCCGCACCGTTTTCTCCGACCACGCAAAGATAGTCGCCTGCGTGGATCTCAAAGTTCAGAGGATCCAGAATAGCCTTTCCCTCATAGCCAACGAGAAGGTTCTTACAAATGAGCTGAGACATGACGGTTCCTTCCTTTAGTTCAGAGCCTGTTTCAGCACGTCAAGGTTGCTTTCCATCACGGAAAGATAGGTCGTGCCGTTTGCCGCATCGGCGGATGTGGTGGACTGCATGGAATCCAGCGTCAGGACGGACTGGTTCTTGGCGGCAGAATTCTGCACGATGGTTTCAGCGATTTTATGCTGTGCGCCCTCAATGGTCAGCACACAGGGCAGCCCCAGTTCATCCACCTTGCCAGCAAGGAAAGAAATGGTCTCAAAGCTGGCTTCCGTTTCCGCAGAGCAGCCTGCAAACGCGGCATAGTAGCTCAGACCATAATCGTCCGCCAGATAGCGGAACGGGAAACGATCGCCGAACAGCACGGTTTTCCGGGCGGCATTGTCCACCACCGTCTGATATTCGCCATCCAGAGCGGCCAGCTTTTCCAGATAGGATGCAGCGTTGGCAGCATAGGCATCTTTGTTGGCCGGGTCGATTTCTTCCAGTGCATCGGTGATGGCGTTGCAGAGGGTCTCGGCGTTCTTCAGGGACAGCCAGACGTGTTCATCGTACTCCGGCTCATCTTCATCCTCGGATTCTTCTTCCTCGGCCTCCATGCCTTCTACGACTTCCTCCTCTTTTACCTGCTCGCCCAGCACATCCAGCAGGTTGATGACCTGCATATCCTTATTGGTGGCTTCCTTCAAGGCATCCTCCACCCAGCCATCCGATTCGCCGCCAACATAGATGAACAAGTCACAGTCCGAGATCTTAATGATATCATCTGCGGTGGGCTGATAGCTGTGCAAATCTACGCCGTTGTCCAGAAGCATGGTAACCTCGGCATGATCGGCCTTGTCGCCGAGGATTTCGCGCACCCAGTCATACTCCGGGAAAATAGTCGTGACGATTTTCAGCGGCTTGCTATCACTCTGCGATGCAGACAGTGCAGGAGCGGACGAAGATGCGGCCTTCCCACAGCCACCCAAAATGCCAGAAGCCAGTAAAAGGCAAAAAAATACAGCGAATATACGTTTGAGTCTTTTCATAGAAATGCTCTCCATTGTTTGATCTCAAGAATCATACGGACAGGCATTTCTTAATCCGACAGCTTTACCTTTAGTCGAATCGGTGTTTTTATCAGCAAAAGCGGAGAGCAAAGCGACAGCAAAGCCGCCAGCACAAAATGCGGCGCGGATGTCCGAATGAACTGCTCGGAACCATCTTTTCCGGCGTGCAGGATATTCTCGCAAAGTTTCAGCTGTGCGCAGACGGTGCAGTCTGCCCCGGTACAGTCGTGGTTGACTTCTTCCGCGCAGAACGTCAATGAAACCAAAATGGCCAGCAGAAAACCAACCAGCAGAATCCACGCAGCGCGGCGTTGTTTTACAGTGCAGTTCATTCCATTGCCCTCCCCTCTCGAATTTGCAACTTAGTTGCGAATTGGATTATAGCAAGGCAATATTGGATTGTCAAGTGGAAATTTTTGGGGTTACATAACGAAAAAGAGCGTCGAATCTTACGATTCAACGCTCTTTTGTTGGTGCACCTCGCGCACTCATATCCGAACTTTTCTCCGCTTTCACAGCTTCCCCGAAAGCGACCGTTTC
>OMNT01002124.1_pt1 | contig 16448 bp, 11 predicted proteins | sample 1672551 | NCBI WGS metagenome assembly OMNT01 (sample SAMEA3136698, study PRJEB25190) | human gut metagenome
CAGCTCCCTCGGCCGCGCGGGAAAACGCCGCCGCGAAGGAGGCGGCGCATGTGCGCATGCGGCTCATCGTGTCGTTCGTGTTCACCATCCCCTTGTTCTACTTATCCATGGGGCACATGTTCGGGTGGCCCATCCCCGGCATCTTCCTGGGCCATGAGAACATGCTCACGTTCGCATTTACCCAGTTCCTGCTCTTGCTGCCCGTGATTTTCGTGAACTTCAAGTTCTTCCGCGTGGGCTTCAAGACGCTCTTCCACGGCTCGCCGAACATGGACTCTCTCATCGCGCTTGGGTCGACGGCCTCGACGGTCTACGGCATCGTGGCGATCTATCGCATCGGCTGGGGGATGGGCCACGGCGACATCGATTTCGCGCACATGGCCGCGATGGATTTGTACTTCGAGTCGGCGGCGATGATCCTCACGCTGATCACGCTGGGCAAGTACTTCGAGGCGCGCGCGAAGGGGAAGACCACCGACGCGATCGCGCAGCTTATGGACCTCTCTCCGAAAACGGCGATTCGCCGCAACGCCGATGGTGCCGAGGAAGAAGTCCCTGCCGAGCAGGTGCGACCAGGGGATATCCTCATCGTTCGCGCCGGCGCGGGCGTGCCTGTCGACGGAGTGGTGATTGAAGGCGAGGGCACGGTCGACGAGTCTGTCATCACGGGCGAAAGCGTACCGGTTGAAAAGGTCGTGGGGACTGCGGTTACGGGTGCGACGGTGAACCGCACGGGATGGTTTGCCATGCGCGCCGAGCGCGTGGGCGCAGACACCGTGCTCGCGGGGATCGTGCGCATGGTCGACGAGGCGACAAGCTCTAAGGCGCCTATCGAAAAGCTCGCCGACAAGATTTCGGGCGTGTTCGTGCCCGTGGTCATCGCGATTGCGCTTTTCACCTTCGTCATCTGGATGTTCGTCGGTGCGGGCGTGGCGACCGCTCTTTCCCACGCGATCAGCGTGCTCGTTATCTCGTGCCCTTGCGCTTTGGGGCTCGCCACCCCGACCGCCATCATGGTGGGGACGGGACGAGGTGCTGCGAACGGCATCCTCGTGAAGTCGGCAGAGGCGCTGCAGACCGCGCACGGCGTGAAGACGGTCGTGCTCGATAAGACGGGGACCATCACGAAGGGTGCGCCCGAGGTATGCGAGGTGCTGGTTGCCAAGGGACGTTGCGACAGCGCTTCGAGCGCCGCGGGTCGCGTCGGTGGAGCCCCGAGCGCTGCAGATGGCTTCGGCGGCGCCCACAAAGCGAGTTCCGCACGAGCCGAACAGTCCAGTGGACTGTTCGTGCGAGTCAGGACTGCCGAGCGACTGGGTGCTGTCGAAGCCATTCAAACCTCTCAGGTTGACGCTCAAACACTCGCCTTCCTTTCCCTTGCGTACTCCCTCGAGAAGCGCTCGGAGCACCCGCTTGCGCAGGCAATCGTGGCATACGCCGAGGCTTGTGGCGCGATGGCACAAGAAGTCGAGCGCTTCGAGCAGATTCCCGGCGGCGGGCTTCGCGGAGTTGTCGCTGGTCGCGCGTGTCTCGCCGGCAATGCGCGGCTCATGGAAGACGGCGACGTCGATGCGGCGTTTGCAAGCGAACAGGCGCAGCGCTTGGCCGATGAGGGAAAGACGGTGATTTACTTCGCGGTCGATGGCTCGCTTGCAGGAGTTATCGCTCTGGCCGACGAGCCCAAGCCCCGAAGCGCTGCGGCGCTCGCCGAGCTCTCGCGCATGGGTATCCGTACCGTCATGCTTACGGGCGACAACGAGCGCACGGCGCACGCCATCCAGAAGCGCGTCGGCACCGACGACGTCATTGCCGGCGTGTTGCCTCAGGGCAAGGAGGAGGTCATTCGCGACCTGCAGAAACAGGGGACAGTTGCCATGGTGGGCGACGGCGTGAACGATGCTCCCGCCCTCGCGCGCGCCGATGTGGGCATCGCCATCGGCGCAGGCACCGACATCGCTATCGACAGCGCCGACATCGTGCTCATGAAAAGCGACCTGGCCGATGTGCCTGCGGCGATCTCGCTTTCGCGCGCGACCATGCGCAATATCAAGCAGAACCTGTTCTGGGCGCTCATTTACAATGTAATCTGCATCCCCGTGGCGGCCGGCGCGCTCTCGTTCGCGGGCGTGACCTTGAACCCCATGATTGCTGCGGCGGCGATGTCGTGTAGCTCGGTGTGCGTGGTGTCGAATGCGCTTCGCCTTCGCGGATGGAGGCCTGTGGTGCTCGGCAAGGAGGCATCGGCGCTGGAACCCGAGGCTGCACCCGATGCCGCATCCGGGGCTGCGCTCGCAAGCGAGGCGGGTGTGCCCACGATGGACGGGCCCTCTGCGGAAAACGGCGACGGGTTGCCTGTTTCCGCTGGTCATAGCGATGAAATGCAAACCGTGAAACCGAAGGAGATCATCATGGAAAAGAAGCTGTCCGTCGAAGGAATGATGTGCCAACATTGCGTTGCCCACGTGAAGAAGGCGCTCGAGGGCGTCGAGGGCGTGGAAGAGGCCGTGGTCGACCTCGATTCCAACAGCGCGACGGCGAAGCTCTCTGCCGACGTGGCCGACCAGGTGCTTGTCGACGCCATCGTCGATGCGGGATACGAAGCGAAGGTCGTCGAGTAGCAAGACGCCTCCTTCGTGGTCAAAAGAAAGAGTTGTGCGCTGTTGTTGGCTCGCTAAAGTGACATTCACTCTGCAGTTACACCCCACATTACCCAAATTTGGGGTGTATTGCGACAACTTTCGACTCTCACCCATTTGAGTGAAGCAAACGAGCGCGCACAACTCGCTCAGTTGACCACGAACTTGCCCTACTGCTCCACGAGGCGTTGCGAGCACCTATCCACTGCGATTTTGAGGGCAAGCAACGCCCTCGCCCCCTCCCTAATCCGCGAAAGCCCACCGGAAGGAACAAACCCATGGCTAAGACAGCCGAACCGAACACAACCCCCGCACCCGATGGGCGCCCGCTCGTTGCGCGCACATCCCCTCTCGAGGATCGATGGGGAAGGCTCTCCATCGTGTTCGGCCAGGACGGCGTCGAGCTTCTTGCTGGCAAGAAAGTGCTCCTCTTCGGTTTGGGTGGCGTCGGCTCGAACTGCCTTGAACCCCTTGCGCGTGGTGGTGTCGGGTCGTTTGTGCTGGTCGATTGTGATATCGTGCAGCCCTCGAACGTGAACCGCCAGGCGGTTGCTTGGGAGAGCACCATCGGTCGACGCAAGACGGACGTCGCGCGCGAGATGGTGCGCGCGATTAACCCCGAGGCCCATGTGGAAATGGTCGACGAGTTCGTCCTGACCGAGAATCTGCCTGCCTTCCTTGACGCGCACGGTGACGTCGACTTCGTGATCGACGCAATCGACACGGTCTCCGCGAAAATCGCGCTCGCGAAGCTGTGCGAGGATCGGGGCCTTCCGCTCGTGTGCTCAGCGGGTGCAGCGGATCGCTTCTTCCCCGAGCGCCTTTCGTTTGCGAACATCTACGACACGCACGATTGCGGGCTTTGCCGAATCTTGCGCAAAGAGGCACGCAAGCTCGGCATCAAACGCTGGACCATCCTGTATTCCGACGAGCCTTCTGCGCGCGAGCTTTTGGGCACCCCGCGCCTGCCCGAGCCCGAGCAAGTGCCCGGTGAGCGACGCCGGAAGCCTCCGCTCGGCACAACGTCCTGGATGCCTCCCATCATGGGACAAATGATCGCGGGCTATGCGATCTGCTCGCTTATAGGTTTGGAAAACGGCGGGCGATCGCTATGATGGAGGGGATCCCGCTCATCGACACGCACTGCCACCTGGACTTTGCGGGCAATGCGGCGGAACTTGCTGCCGCTTATGCTGCATGCGGCGGTGCGCTTTCGGGAACCTGCGATCCGCGGGATTTCGATCGCGTATGCGCGATGCTCGCCCCCTACGCCCCGCGCGTGCGGGTTGGCTTGGGGCTTCACCCGTGGTGGGTCGCCGATGGCACCTGCGGGGAAGGGGAAGTCGCGCTGTTCGAGCGCCTGGCTCCCGCCGCGCCTCTTATCTCGGAAGTGGGGCTTGACTTTCAGCCGCGACGCGCCGATACGCGCGATGCGCAAATCGAGGCGTTTGAGCGCGTCTGCGTTGCTGCCGCGTGCCCTTCAGCGGAATTCCCGCGACGCATTATGTCCATCCACTCGTCGGCGGCAGCGGCCTGCGTGCTCGATGTGCTCGAACGCACAGGGTGCCTCGATGCTTGCATCTGTATTTTCCACTGGTTCTCCGGCTCGCAAGAGGAGCTGACTCGCGCCATCGATGCGGGCTGTCTCTTCTCCGTGAACGAGCGCATGCTCAAAACGAAGCGCGGACGTGCCTATGCGCGCGCAATTCCCAAAGATCGCCTGCTCATCGAGACCGACTTCCCGAGCAAACCCACCGCTATGACGATTCCCCAAGACGTCGCCCCGCGCCTTGAACGCATGATGTCGCTGCTCGCTGCGGCTCGCGGTGACGATGGGCGCTCGCTGGCATCGGTCATTGCCGCCGCAAGCAAGCGGCTTCTTCTCCCGTAGAGAGGCAATTCGAGGTTCAAAAGTTTTCCGCGGTATATTTAACGAGGAAGCCATGGTAAACTTCTTGTGATTTGTTTGAATATCGAATAGTAAGCAGGTACGATACGTGAACGAACAGGCTGCGCAAATCGAGCAGGGCGTTGCGGTTGAACAGGCAAAACAAGGTAGCTGTCGCCTTCGCTACGGACTTTGGGCGGCAGGTGGCTTTCTCTTTTTTGTGCTGGGAATGGTGGGCGCAGTGTTGCCGATTCTGCCTACGACGCCGTTCATCCTGGTGGCAGCCTTCTGCTTTGCGCGCAGCTCCGATCGTCTGAACGGCTGGTTTAAAGGCACGAAGGTCTACAAGATGGTGCTCGAGGGCTATATGACCAAGCGCTCCATGACGCTGAGTTCGAAGCTCACTATCCTTGTGCCCGTTACCGTGCTTCTGGCTGTGAGCTTTGCCATGATGAGCAGCGTTCCTGTTGGCCGTGCAATTGTTGCCGTCGTGTGGGTTGGTCATATCGTCTATTTCGGGTTTGTCGTGAAAACCGAGCGCTAACCAGGGAATTCGCGCCAGGAAATTCGCGCTCAGCGATGGGGGTTTGCCCTGTGCCAGAAGCTACCCCATGGCGCTTTCCGCCTTGCGGCCCTTGTACGGCGATCCTGCCCGCTTCTTCAGCCCCGCTTCTCGCCCGTCCTCCGTGCCCAGCCCTCACCCATCGCCTTTTTTCTCTTTTTGCGGGCGTCGCGCCCCATTGCACCTGCGCTCCTGTATTATAGGGCGGTTTGGTGATTCGACGAGAAAGGGAAGCTGCCGCGTGAGGCGAATGGGCGAAAGCGATCGTGCCACGATGGTGGGCTTTCTTGCGCTCGTGTTCTGGAGCATGATGTTCGGGTTTGTGCGCCTGACCTCGCAGGGTTTCGGCGTCTTGCTTGGCGGTGCGCTCATCTACACGCTCGGCGCCATCTCGCTGTTCATCGTTTTGCGCCCATCGCGGCCGAACGCTTATTCCTTGAAGTACTTCCTGGTCAGCGGCGGGCTTTTCGTGTTCTACGAGGCTGCCATAAGCGCCTCGATCGGCCTTGCCGCCTCGTCCACGCAAACGGTCGAACTCAGCATGGTGAACTACCTTTGGCCCTCACTTACCGTTCTTTTGAACTCCACGGCGATGCGCGGCGCGCGCGGATTCGCCCGTGCTCTGCCGGGTGCTGCGGTCGCGACGGTGGGCGTAATGCTCGCTATCGGGGGAGATGCCGGCCTTGACGCGGGCGTCGTCGCGGCGGATATCTCCTCGAATCCGCTTCCGTTCGCCTTGACGCTCGCGGCGGCGCTTGCCTGGGCGTCCTATTCCGTCGTTACGCCGCGCATCACGAACGGCAAGGATGCCACGCCCTATTTCATGATCGGCGTCGCGGCGGTGTTCTGGGTGATGTTCGCCACCTCGGGCGCGCCTGCTCCCCAAAGCATGCCGTCTATCGGGTCGATCCTGGCGCTTCTTGCCGCCATGGGCTCGATCGCCGCAGGGTACGCGTGCTGGAACCACGGACTGCTGTTCGGCAACGTGTCGCGCATGGCGCTAGCATCGTACGCGGCGCCCTTTCTCTCGGTGGTGGCAAGCTCGATCATCTTGGGGCTCGCGCTGCCTGGGCTTTTCTGGGCAGGCGTTGCCTTCGTCGTTGCGGGTTCGTTGCTGAACCTGCTCATGGGCAAGCGCGCGGAGAGCCGCGGAGATAACTAAATCGGGAAGGGAAGGCTTGAGGAGCTCACCCGATAGAAGGGCGTCTCTGGTTCTTCTGCGTCCTGACAGCTCGTTTTCTCACCGTTTGTCCGCTTTAATTCTGGTTTCGCGCGAATTTGCCGCTTTGCGCTGGTCTTTCGCTCGTTCTTCCAATACCATCAAGGTCGATTTGACCTTATCTTTACGGAGGAATCCCCATGCATCTTTGCGCCGATGCCGAAGCGCTTGCTTTCGCCCAATCCGAACCTGCAGGAACCCGCACCGCCGCGCTCGTTCGCGATGCCGCCGCGTCCGCCGAGGGCGCCATTATCGAGTGGCGTCGGCTGTTTCATCAGCATCCTGAGCTTTCGGGGCGGGAATCGCATACACAGGAGATGCTCTGCGGCGAGCTCGATCGCCTGGGGGTGGAATATCGCCGCCTCGATAACAACGGTATCATCGCGACGATTCGCGGGGAGGCCCCCGGAGCCTACGATGCCGCCGGCGTCCCTGTTCGCCGCGTGGCACTTCGCGCCGACATCGATGCGCTTCCTGTAACCGAGGACACGGGCGTGCCGTTCGCCTCCGAGAACGAGGGCGTCATGCACGCGTGCGGCCACGATGCGCACATGGCCATGATGCTCGGTGCGATTCGCATTCTTCTCGAGACGAAATCGCAGCTCAAAGGCGAGGTTCGCATTTTGTTCCAGCCTGCTGAGGAAATCTCGATAGGAGCGCTCTCCATGATCGATGCCGGCGCGCTCGACGGCGTCGACGCCATTTACGGCGCGCACATCTGGAGTGAGGTCGATGCGGGCACGGTGTCGTGCGCGCCGGGGCAGCGCATGGCCAACACCGACTGGTTCCACATCGACATCGAGGGCGTCTCCGCGCACGGTTCCATGCCGCACAAGGGTGTCGATGCCGTCGTCGTGGGGGCGGAGATGGTGAACGGGCTGCAGGTGCTCGTCAGCCGCGACGTGTCGCCGTTCGACCCGGTCGTTGTCACCGTAGGCGAGTTCCACGGTGGCGAGGCGCGCAACATCATGGCTGGTCATGCCTACCTTTCGGGAACGGTGCGCACCTGGACTGACAAGCTGCGCCGCGAAGTTCCCGATCGCCTCGAGCGCATCGTGAGCAAGATAGGGCACGCTTTCGGGGCCAAGGTAAAGTTCACGTTCGAGGAGGGCAATGCGGGCCTCTCGAACGACCCGGTGTGCGCGGAGGTCGCGCGGCGTGCGGTCGTGGACATGCTGGGGGAGTCCGCGGTGTCGGACTACCGCGGTACGCTCTCGGGCGAGGATTTCAGCGAGTACTTAAACGTCGTGCCTGGCGTGTTCTGCTTCGTCGGAACGCGAAATCCCGAGGTCGGGGCTTCGCACCCGCAGCATAGCTGTCACTTCACCATCGACGAGAGCGTGCTCGCGAAGGGCAGCATGGTTGCCGCCCAATGGGCCTGCCGCATGTTGGCGGCGGAATAGGGGGCGTCGTCGTGAGCGCCTTGCGGGTTCCCTGAGGGCCCGCGGCTGCTTGCGGGCGCTCCGCCCCGATGTTGGCGGAGATTCCTCGCGGCGGCGCATGTCGGGCTCTCGCGCGCCTTCCCCGAAAAACCATCATTTGTTCGCTGTGTTAGCCATGCAAAACTTGCCACTTGCTGCTATGATTAGACGCGAGAAAACAGCTGCGCACCCACACTTGCAAACACACTCCGCGCGCGCACCACGTAAGCGATTCGAGGCATATCCATGGCGTTCGTACATTTGCACAATCATACCGAATATTCCCTGCTCGATGGCTTGACCCACGTGAAGGACATGGTTCGTCGCGCCGCCGATCTCGACATGCCGGCGGTGGCTATCACCGACCACGGCGTCATGTCGGGCGTGCCGGAGCTGTGCGACGCGTGCACGGCGGTCGAGAAGGAAACGGGCAAGAAGGTCAAGCCCATCTACGGCTGCGAGGTCTACTTCACAACCGACGAGGAGCTGCGCAAGGACGTAAAGCCGAAGCTGTACCATTTACTGCTCCTTGCGAAGACCAACGAGGGCTATCACAACCTGTTGCACCTGGTCAGCGAATCGCATGTCGACAACTTCTACTACAAGCCGCGCACGACGTTCTCCATGCTGCAGAAGTACGGCCACGGTATCATCGGCTCGTCCGCGTGCATCGCGGGCATCATCCCGAAGCTTCTGGACAACCGCCAGTTCGACGACGCGGTCGAGTGGGCGCGCCGTTTCGCGAGCTGCTTCGACGAGGGCGACTTCTACATCGAGCTGCAAAACCAGGGCCTGCGCACCGACGCCGGCATGACGCAGACCGAGCTCAACCGCCAGCTCACCAAGGTCGCCCAGCTTGCGGGCCTAAAGACCATCGCCACGAACGACTTCCACTACCTGAAGAAGGAAGACGCAAAGGCGCAGGACATCATGCTGTGCATCGGCACGGGTTCGGCGGTGAACGACGCGAACCGCATGCGCTTCGAGAACGACGAGTTCTACATGAAGACGGAAGAGGAGATGCGTGAGGCGCTCTCCGAGTTCCCCGAGGCGTGCGACAATACAGTCGAGGTGGCCGAAAAGATCGACGTCGTGCTCGAGCGCGACTCCATTCTGCCGCGTTTCCCCTTGCCAGAGGGCGAAACCGAGGAAAGCTGGTTCCGCAAGCAGTGCGAGTGGGGCTTGAAGAAGCGCTACGGCGACCCCGTGCCCAAAGAGGCATGGGATCGCTATGAATACGAGGCTGGCATCATCTTACAGCAAGGCTTCCCGGCGTACTTCCTCATCGTGCAGGAATACATCGCTTGGGCCCGCAGCCAGGGAATCGGCGTCGGCCCGGGCCGTGGCTCGGCTGCAGGCGCCATCTGCACTTACGCCATGGGCATTACCGACCTCGACCCGCTTCCCAACGGGCTTCTGTTCGAGCGCTTCCTGTCGCCCGAACGCGTGGAGATGCCCGATATCGACGTTGACTTCGAGGATGAGCGTCGCCAGGAAGTCATCGAGCACATTAAAGAAGTCTACGGCGAGGACCATGTGTCGGGCGTTATCACGTTCGGCAAGCTGCAGGCGAAAAACGCCGTGCGCGATGCTGCGCGCGTGCTCGACTACCCCTACAGCGTGGGCGACCGTATCTGCAAGATGATCGGCGACGAGCTCGGCATCACCATCGACAAGGCGCTTGAGACGAACCCCGACCTGAAAAAGGCCTACGACGGCGAAGAGGACGTGCGACAGGTTGTCGATGCTGCGAAGTCGATCGAAGGCCATGTGCGCGGCGAGGGCGTGCACGCCTGCGCAACCATCATCTGCCGCGATCCTATGGCCGACCACGTGCCCATGAAGCGCGACACCAAAGGCGGCGGCATCATCACGCAATATGACGGCCACTACACGCCTGACCTGGGCTTGCTTAAAATGGACTTCCTTGGACTGCGCACTTTGGGCGTGCTTTCGCGCGCGTGCCGCAACGTCGAGCAGACCACTGGCGTCAAGATGGTGCCCGAGGAGATTCCCACCGACGACGAGGGCGCGTTCGCCCTCATGCGCTCGGGCAACATGGACGGCCTGTTCCAGGTAGAAGGCTCGCTGTACGTGAGCCTGTTCGCACGGCTCCCACCGCGCCGCTTCTCCGACATCGTCGCATCGATCGCCCTCAACCGTCCGGGCCCGCTCGAGTCCGGCATGGTCGACGACTACGTGAAGGTGGCGAGCGGCAAGACGCCCGTCCACTACTACGACGATCGCCTGCGCCCTGTGCTCGAGGAAACCTACGGCACCATGGTCTACCAGGAACAGATCATGCAGGTGTCCATGGTGATGAGCGGCTTTTCCGCCGGCAAGGCAGACAAGCTGCGCAAGGCAATGGGCAAGAAGAAAATCGACATCATGCGCCTGCTCCAGGAAGACTGGAACAACGGTGCCGTCGAGAACGGCTACTCACTCGACATCGCGAAGAAGATTTGGGATGACGCGGAGAAGTTCGCTAAGTACGCGTTCAACAAGTCGCATTCGGCTGCATACTCCATCCTGGTCATGCGCACGGCGTACCTGAAGGCGCATTACCCCAACGAGTACATGGCCGCAGTGCTGTCGAGCTACATGGGCAACACCGACCGCCTCATCCGCTACATCGCGAGCTGCAACCACAACGGCACGCCCGTGCTGCCGCCGGACATCAACTCGTCGAACGCCGAGTTCACCCCGGTTAAGGATGGCATCCGCTTCGGGCTCGTTGGCGTGCGCGGCGTCGGGCGCAACGTGGCCGACGCCATCATTGCGGAGCGCGAGGAGAACGGCCCGTTCACCAGCCTGCACGACTTCGTGAACCGCGTCGATGCGAAATGCTTCAACCGCAAGACGCTTGAAGCGCTCATCAAGGGCGGTGCCTTCGATTCGACGGGGTACACGCGCAAGCAGCTCATGTACTTCCTGGAGGAAACGCCGCTGCTCGAGAACGCCTCGAAGCGCCAGAAGGACCGCGACGCCGGCCAGGTGAGCATGTTCGACCTGTTCGCCGCCGATGAGGATTCCGGTTTTCAGGAAGACGTGCCCGCGCCCGACGGCATCGAGTGGGACAAGCGCACCAAGCTTGCCTACGAGAAGGAAATCATGAAGATCTACGTGTCTGAGCACCCGCTTGCACCGTACGAGAGCGCGATTTCCCGCATGACGAAGTTCCAGCTGGGCGACTTGGCCGAGCGCACGAAGGAAATCAAGTCGGCGACGTTCGTCGGCATGGTGTCCAACGTGGTGACCAAGCTCACCAAGCGCGGTACGAAGATGGCCACGTTCACGATCGAGGACACAACGGGTCATATGGAGTGCATCTGCTTCAAGTACGACGAGAATGCGGAGGCCATTCACGAGGATGCCATCGTGAAGATCAAGGGGAAGTTCGAGCACAGTGACCGCGGCAACCAGATCATGGCGTTCGAGATCGAGGAAATCGAGCTGAACGAAGAGGATGCTCGACCTTCGCATCTGCAGCTCAACGTGCCGTCGTGCGAGTTCGACCAGCAAAAACTGTTGCGGCTGAACCGCATCTTGCAGTCGTATCCGGGCCGCGACGGGGTTGTGCTCCTCGTCACGCAGTCCGACGGCCGCCGCTTCCGCGCGGAGCTGCCGGTCACGGTCGACTCGGGCTCGCCGGTTATGCGAAGCGAGCTGCAGGATTTGTTCGGACGTGGCGCGCTGATCGCATAGAGAGTTTGCTATCGCTGGCCCGGGGATTGACCTCGGGTCAGCGTTTTCTTCTCCCCGATAGCTCATTGCAGGTCGCTGAGCTGCAGGTCGCCCGTGACTTGCCTCAGGTAGCCTCCCTTGGTTCTTCGCTGGGTCGGTGCTTCGCGTCCCTCTGGCTCGCCGCAGGTCGCCGAATCTCGCCCCGGGCTCTTTGCAGTTCGCTGTAGTTCGATATGAGGTTCGCCGCCTTATTGCTTGTCGTGTTCGCGCACAAATGAGGTATCATGCTCGATATGGATAATGTCAAAAACAATATGACGCTTTCGCTTGCCATCGCCTACAATGGCAAGCCTTTCAGCGGCTTTGCGCGCCAGCCTGGCCAACTTACGGTGCAGGGCGAGTTGGAACATGCGCTTGAGCTGCTGTTCCGCCGCGAGGTTGAAACCACGTGCGCCGGCCGCACCGACGCGGGCGTCCATGCGCGTGCTCAAGTCGTGAGCTTTGATATCTCGCCTGATGAATTGCGTGATCGTACGCTTGAAAGTCTCGCCCGGTCGATGAATGCGCTCACGCATGAGGCCATCGTCGTGCGCTCGGTCGACGAGCGCGAACTCGGCTTCTCCGCCCGCTTCGACGCGACGGAGCGCGAGTACCGCTACTTCATCTGCGTCGAGCCCGCGCCGCCTATTTTCCTGCGCGATTTCTCGTGGCATATCCCGAAGCCGCTCGATGTCGAGGCGATGCGCGAGGCATCCCGTGCGCTCATCGGCGAGCACGATTTCAAGAGTTTCTGCATGGCGGCAAGCGCGGTGGGGAAGCCGACGTGTCGCAATGTGCATGAAATCTCGTTCGCTCAAGAAGAAGTGATGGGGGAGCGGGCTGTCGTCATCACGGTGAAGGGCAACGCGTTTCTCCACTCCATGGTGCGCACCATCGTGGGCACGCTTGTCATGGTCGGCCGCGGCCAGCGGAAGCCCGAATGGGTCGCCGACGTGCTCCAGGCGTGCGACCGATGCGCTGCAGGGGAGAACGCACCTGCAGCCGGCCTCGTTTTCTGGAACGTGAGCTACGACGGCGTAAGGGACCACATCTGATCATGGTGGAGCGAAAGACACCTTTTCGTGGTAAGCGTGAGTACGCCACGTTCGGCGATGGGTTTCCCGGCTTTGGGGAAACTGACGAGCACAAGGATTCGCGCTGGAATGCGGACCTCTTCGAGGAAGCGCCTGTTTCGGAACCTGAGAATGCGCCTGTTGCCTATACGGGTGATGAGGATTTCTCGACGCGCGGTCGCTACAGCGGAGTTGGCGTAATCGTCGATGAGACGGGGGAGTTCGACCCTGAACCTGTGCGCTGCGGGAGCGCGGGGCCTCTGCCAGGAAAGAATGCGGAATCCGTGCGCCGAGACAGCATGGAGTCTGTGCTGGTCAAGAGCTCCGAACCTGCGCGCCGCGAGAACCCCAAGTCGGTCGCGACCGCAAGTAGCTCCAAGTCGGCCGCCCCTGCGCACAACCCCGAATCAGCGCAATCTGTCGAGGCCAAGCTCGATCTCTCGCTGTTCCGCGAGCTCTATCGAAGCCGTGATGGGCGCCTCGTGTTCTTCGAGCATTGTGCGACCGGCCATCTCGCCGCCGTCGACGCATCGAAGCTCGTGTAAGCTGAGCATCCTCGGCTTCGGGTGCCGTCGACGCATTCCGCCGCCCTACGTTTAATCGGGCGAACTTAAGCGGGGAGCAATAAGCACGCTAACGAATAACGCCCCTTGCATCGATTGGTCGAGCAAGGGGCGCTGCTGTTCTCGTCGTAGGAACGAATTCGTTAGCGTGCTTCGGGCTTTTTCGGCACGGTGCGGTCGACGAAGTAGATCTTGTACCACATGAGGAACATGTACACGATCCAAATCTTGCGCGAGCGATCGGCTCCCGCCTTGTGCTCGTCGAGCAGGCGAACCAGCTCATCGGTGTTGAAGAACTTGCGTGCGATGTCGCCTGTGAACCACTCCTTCACCATGGTGTAGTAGCGCTCCTCGCGCAGCCAATTCACGACCGGCACGGGGAAGCCGAGCTTCTCCTTCTGCGCCCAGTCCTTTGGGATGGCGAACTCTGCGGCGTCACGCAGTGTGAGCTTCGTCTGTTGCTCGTTGGCTTTGAGCGGCGTGGGAATGGTGGCCGACAGGTCGAACACGCGGCGATCGAGGAAGGGTACGCGCGATTCAAGCGAATGAGCCATCGACATTTTGTCGGTCTTGAGCAGGATGTCGCCCACCAGCCAGAAGTACAAATCGACATACTGCATACGCGTCGTCTCGTCGAGATCGGCAACCTCGGCATACACGGGCGCCGTGAGCGATTGCGGGGTTGGGGCGTTGCAGCCACCCTTGAGCAGGTTTGCGCGCTCTTCGGGTGTGAAGGCGACGCCGTTCGCGTTGGTGTAGTACCAGTCCTCAGGCGTTTCGCTTGCGCGCTCAAGATAGTTCGCGCCGCGCAGATGAAGCGCGCGCATCGCATGGGATGCGCCCTTGAGCAGGCCCTTCGGCGCCCAGCTTACCTTCGCGTTGGAGAACGGCGTCTGATAGATTCGATAGCCTCCGAAGAACTCGTCGGCACCTTCACCGGAAAGCACGGCCTTCACCTGGGTGGCGGCAATCTGGTCGACGAAGTACAGTGCCACGGCGGAAGGGTCGGCGGAGGGCTCGTCCATGTGCCACTGCACGCGCGGAAGGCTCGCCCAGTATTCCTCCTCGCCGATGTATTTGTCGGTGTTGGCGATATGCAGGTCGTCTGCCAGTTCGCGCGCCCAAGAAATCTCGTCGCGCATGGTCTTGCCGCCGACGCCTTCGGCATTGTTCGCCGCTGCCTGCTTGTAGCACTCGAAGCCCACGGTGAACGTCTTGATGTCGGGGTTCTCCTTGGCCAGGCACGCCGCCATGTAGCTCGAGTCGATGCCCGACGATAGGAAGCTTCCGACCTCGACGTCGGCCACGTTGTGGTAGCGCACGCTGTCGCGCATGACCTCGTCGATGGCGCGTGCGGTGTCCTCGCGGTTACGGCTCTCGTCGAAGTGGTACTCCGGGCGCCAGTAGCGGCGCTCGGTGATGGAGCCGTCGGTGTGCACGGTCATGCAGTGCGCGGGAGCAAGCTTGAAGATGCCTTTAAAGAAGGTCTCCGGCAGCGCGCTGAACTGGAAGCACAGGTACTGCTCGAGTGCCTCGCGATTGAGCTCGCGGGTGTAGGCGGGGTGCTCCAGGATGCATTTGATCTCGGACGCGAAGATGAACTGGCCGTTTTGCTGCGTGTAGTAAAACGGTTTGATGCCGAAGAAATCGCGCGCGCAGAAAAGCTCGCGAGTCGCGCGGTTCCAGATGGTGAACGCGAACATGCCGCGCAGTCGGTCGAGCACGCCTTCGCCCCATGCGAGATAGCCCGTGAGCAGCACTTCCGTGTCGGATTTCGTCTTGAACTGCCAGCCCTGCGTCTCGAGTTCGGCGCGAAGGTCCTGGTAGTTGTAGATTTCCCCGTTGAACACGATGGCGAAATCGCCCTTCGCGAGCATGGACTCGGGCGTGCCACACGGCGTGCCGTCGGGCATGAGCGCGGGGGAGGTGATGGCCGAGTCGTGTTCGCCTGTCGCGCGAACCATGGGCTGGTTGCCGTTCGCCAGGTCGATGAGCGAGAGGCGGCGGTGCCCGAGCGCGATGCCGCTTTCCGCGTCGAGATACTGGCCCTCGCCGTCGGGCCCGCGATGCGCCATGATGTCGCACATGGCCTTGAGCGCGGGGGCGTCAGCGCTGGTCGCTTGGGTGAATCCGCAGATTCCGCACATGCAAAAGCTCCTTCATATCGATGTCGTGCGCTCGCGCGCAGCGATTCTCGTGTGGGTAGGGTTCCATGATAGCGAAAGCGCATGACGTGCAGCCTTCTTCTGCGAAAACTGCGGAAACGCCGCGCAAATGGGCACTAGCGGACGGGCGGATTGGGCGCGGCCGGGGGAGCGGCTTGAGCGCGGGCGTCGGGCGTGGAGGCAATCGTCACGTCGGGGTTCTCGTACACCACACGGGCCTCGGTCTCCGCACGGGCGAAGTCTTCGGCGGTGAGGGCCGAGCGGAGGACCACGTCGACCGTGCAGCCGAGGTCCTCGGCGATGAAGCGGCGGAACTGCGCGGCGTCGGCGCGCGAGAACGTGCATCCGACGTCGAGCAGAAGGCAGGCGTCCCCGCCCGTGCGTGCCTGGTCGGAGGCGTAAAGCGAGAATACCGCGACCTTTGCGATGGCATAGCGTGGCGCGACGCGGGAAACGGCGTCGCGGATGGATCCGAAATCGTTCATGAGATGGCTCCTTTGCAGCCTGGTGGGCTTGATGGTTGCGTAGGGTTCCAGTATATCGCCAATCGCGAAAAGGGACGCGTCGGCGGGAGTCTTTCGGGCGCGCGAAGGGGGCGTGTGCGAGAGCAAGGCTATGATGGGCGTCCGAAGTGCGCCCATGACGCTATTTTGGCAGGCTATGCCTACCGATCAGATAATCGAACACGGTCATAGTCAAAATCACCTCGTTATCGTAGGTTGGCTTCGCCGCTTCGCGTACGAGCTCGCCGCATTTGGCGGAGGCGCCGCACCCGCTGCTCCTTGAACCTGTGTGGATTTCGCCATTGGTGCGACTGCATGCGAGAAAGCTGCAGATGGAGGAAAGGCCGCCCATCGCGCAAAGGCGCGCGAGTTCGCCACCATGCGCCTTCACGTAGAAGACGGCGTGCTGACCGAAGCGTGCTAGGACACTTTCCTGCATAGACTTCGTCAAACGCTTCTTGGGCCTCTTCCTCGAAATCGCGTCGTCGTGGACAGAAATTGGCGATATGTGAGGAGTATGAACAAGCTAACTTCCATTCAAAAATATTGGCCTGGGAAAATGCCGACGGAAGCGCGGGCGAGCGATCTTTACTGGGCGCAAGGACTCACATATCGGCCATATTTGTCCACAGCCCCCCGTTCTCTATGTTAAACCACTGTTGACATGGGTGTCCCATCGGCGGCCCTCCCGAAAA
>OMNT01002125.1_pt1 | contig 16447 bp, 18 predicted proteins | sample 1672551 | NCBI WGS metagenome assembly OMNT01 (sample SAMEA3136698, study PRJEB25190) | human gut metagenome
TGCTTGCATCCTATTATATTTCCGGCTTATTCATTCTTCCGGATGTGACGCTGATCAACTATGGGGAATACTTGACATACATATTATTACATTCTTTCCGCTTTTTGTAGAATGAAAAGACGCATGTCGTCATGGGAACCGCATGTATAAATTAATGTCGGAGGGTTATACTTATGAAAAACTTTAAAAAGTCTTTTATCTGCGATGTTTGCGGGAAAAATCGAGGATATTAAAGATATCATATTTGAATAAATCAATGTAATATCACACTGCATATTATACTTATTCATTATAACAAAAATATAAAATAGTTGTAAAAATACAATAAAAAGAGAATACTTGAATTAGTTACTTGCATATGCTATACTGGCAGTAGCTAAGAAAGAGATTGCGTTCAAGCAGAACACAACAAACGAACCCCCGAACAGTGGCCGCTGTTCGGGGGTTCTTCTTCTTTTTTTAACGGTGAAGTCTCCGTTTGTAGGTTAATTGTCACTGTCGTTTCTATCTAACCATTTGCAAATATAGTAGCTAACGATACCTGCCATAACAGAAACCAAGAAAGAGATTACTATACTCAAGCTAGAACACCCCCTTTCCGTTGTCGGATTGGGTGTGACAACAGGTGTCATTATATCATAATTACAAAGAGGATAAAAGCTTCTAATTCCAACATTGCATACTATTATATTACTTAATATTGCTGAGTAACAATTCTTTTTTGTATTTATAATATGTATTCCGACTGATACCGAGTATCTCTATAACCTCTTTATCCTTCATACTACCATCAAAATCTTTCGCCATCTTTTGAATGCGCTCTTTCATTATCTTCGCCTTCTTTGTCTCAAATGTAGCTCCTTTTTTCTGGCCAATTTGCTTTCTTTGCATCTCTGGCAAAGATTCATTCAAACGCTGTGTAGTTCTAATACCTTCCGAAATTCTTACATGAAGGTCTTGTACCTCTTTTTCCGCCTGCTCAAAGGCAATCCGGATTTTTTCTTTTGTCTCTTCATTCTGAAATTCTGTGATAGCTTCCATAATTGCATCTATCAACTTATCTGTAGATTCTTTGCCGGTACTGGCTATCCTGGTCTTCTTACTCTGCATTTCTTTATAATAAGAAGTATTTATATGAGGTTCCTTTATAAAAATTAAATCAATGCCTTCCTGCAGAAGCTGCATATATAAATCATACCCTTCATCTGCAGAACGACTCATTCTAGATACAGAATCAAAGATAATTGTATCGCCAGTGCAAACAACTGCAAGAAGTTTTTGAAATTGCGGTCGCCCCATTTTTGTACCGGTATACTTTTCACGATAAATTTGCTCAATTTTCTTATCTTTGCAATAATCTTCTATATTCTTTATCTGCCGATCCAGACGTTGATTCTTCGTTGATACTCTGGCATAACCATATATCTTCCCCATTACTATCCTTCCTCTCAAATATAAGTATTTATTTTAACTTTAGTTATTTTTAATACTTATATTGTACCATGATAATTAGGCATAAACAAATAAATTTAATATTTTTTGATGTATAGTTATTATTAATACTTACAAATTGGGTTCTCTAGCTATCTCCTATTAAATTCTAAAAATTTCCTCACGAATAAAACCATCTAGTTATGGTACAAAATTCTATAAAAATTTAGAAGACTGCTCCAATGTAACTTTTTCATTTATAATTATTTTCCGTATGAATCTTTAATTTCTACTACTGGAAATCAAGGCATAAAAGGCCAGCCTCACCACTGGATTTTACTCCGATGTATGGCTGTTTTTTATTTTGCCCTCTTCTGTTTTAAATCAATTAAATCTTTTTCATTGTACATAGGAATTGTCATATCTGGTAATTGCTCCTCTTTTATAAGGTCTTTGATGAGTTCAAAATATATTTTCTGAAGTTCGTATTCAGAAAGTTTAACCCTTTGTTCTCGATTCTGCTCCTCATTGTAATCGGAATCTTGTGCAGCCTTTAATGTCTTAATTGCTTCCAAAAGTTCCTCTGTAGGCTCGATATTGTTTTCTTTAAAATCATCAATAACTCCGCATTCATCATCAGCGATACACTGATACTCCATACACTGATAAGCTTGTTCGAGTACATCTTTTTTTATTTTTGCAGCACCTCTATCCATGTAAGATATAGGATGCTTCTGTCGATAGACACTTTCCGCATACTCTCTAGCTTCTTTAATGAAGGCATTAAAACTTCTTGCTGTTAAAATATAGCGAAGCACTGATGTATATTCATGAACCATGTTTTTTTCAAAACGATTTACACACTCTCCAGAAGTGATTCCCTTTATTGCTTTTACACCATCTTCCTCTAATCCTAAGAACTCACAAGCCTTTTCCATTTCAAATGATTCATAATCTGTTTCTCCAGTAAGATAGCCCACTGATACACCAAAGAAGTCCGCCAAATTTAGCATTGTTTCATATGATGGGAAACCTATAGTCTTTCCATTTGCAATCTTACTTCCCACACGCAACCATCTACTAATGTTCGCTTGTGTTCCACCACCATATTTTTCCTTGTACTCTTTTAAAAAAGTTTTTTGTGTGTAATTTCTTTCCTTCATCATTTTGTTTAGGCGACTACACCAGCATTTTGCTCTATTGCTTTTTATATTATTCATAGTATATTTTATCCCTTTTATTATTCGTAATTATATCATTTATATATTATATTTAATATTTACATTTATAAGAATAAGACTTAGAATAAGAATTGTCAATACAGAAAAAAACGAGGAGGTATCCCATGAATGAAAATAATTTAACTCAGACCACAAATCAGAAAGGCACCTTACAGAGCATTGTCATACCCGAGGTCCGTCAAAAGATTTTTGATGCAGCAACTGATACTGAAAACATGTCGAAAGAAAAATACACAGCAAAGCAAAAATTAATTGAGTCAGCCAACGATATGACCACACAAGAAAAATTGGATGCTATGGACAAGAATTATGACCGCAGAAATCAAGAACGTTGGCAAAATGTAATCTGTTTTGTTGTAGTATCCTTATCCTTTATAGCAATTAATAGCCCTGCGGCAGTAAAAAATGTCCGCAAACTTCTCACTGCCGCATAAAAACATCTCAAAACCCAGAAACATAGTGATTATGCACAGTTTTTTATATTTCAACTCTAAAACATAACAAAAACCTCAGAGTTCACACTTCTGGGGTTTTTTCGCCTTACTATAGCAACAATTCATATTATAATAAAATAATTAAATTTCCAGAGCATAAATTCAACGCAATTTTATTCCAGGACGTGCAATATGACATTGTGCGCATTAACACGTTCAAGGGTTAAAAAAAGATTTGAAGCTGTACTGCAAGAGGAAAGACAAGTAAATAATTCATCATGTAAACATGATATTATATTGTTTCTGCTACCCTTTTGTGCTATATTAGAAAATAGCACAGGAGGGCTAATTTTTATGACTTTCAATTATAACAAGCTATGGAAACTATTGATTGACAAACGCATGACGAAAACGCAAATGCGCCTTAAAGCAGGTATCAGCACAAACATACTTGCAAAAATGGGGAAGGGCGAACCTGTTGCTATGGAAAGCCTTGCAAAAATCGCAACCGCCTTAAATTGCGGGCTTGACGATATTGTAGAAATAGAGAAAGGCGGCGAATAATATGGCGGGAAATAGCAATCTAAACAATTCCGCAAGAAATAAGCAGGACGAATTTTATACACAACTTTCACTTGTAGAAAGCGAATTGAAACATTATAGACACCATTTCAAAGGCAAGACGGTTCTTTGTAACTGTGATGATCCCTACGAAAGCAATTTTTTCAAATATTTTGCAATGAACTTTAATGCGTTAGGCTTGAAAAAATTGATAACAACCTGCTATGCAACATCACCCGTAACAGGCAAAGAATTTCAGTACTTTGTTGATAAAGGCGGACAGCTTTCTTTTATCCCATCTGAAAGTAATACCCCGGTACAGGAAGAAAATGTGCGAAAGCCTTACAAGGTGGAAATCACCGACGTTACAGACGAAAACGGGGATGGGCGCATTGATCTTACAGACGTTGAATATCTTATGCGAAATAAGAAAAACACAATGACCCTGCTTGACGGGGACGGTGATTTTCGTAGTCCTGAATGTGTAGAACTACTGAAAGAAGCCGACGTTGTGGTAACTAACCCGCCATTTTCTTTGTTCCGTGATTATGTAGCTTTACTGATGAAATACGCTAAACAATTTCTAATTATTGGAAACCTGAATGCTGTAAAGTACAAGGAAATATTGCCCCTGTTCATGACAGACAAAATTTGGCTTGGCTGTAATAGTGGGCATTATTGGTTTAAGGTACCAGATAACTATGAAGAAAAGAAAACGGATTTTAAGATTGATGAGAACGGGCAAAAATGGCGCAGAATGGGAAATATTTGTTGGTACACAAACCTTGATACAGAACGCCGCCATGAAGATATGACATTATTTAGGCAATACGACCCGTTGAACTATCCGAAATATGATAACTATGACGCGATAGAAGTTAGTAAAACGGCAGATATTCCGTGCGACTACTATGGAGTTATTGGAGTACCCATTACATTTATGACAAAACATAACCCAGAACAATTTTCTATTGTAGGAGTACTGAACAGCGGCAGCGCAAACAAATATGACTTTGCAAAGGCTATACTAAACGGAAAGCAGCTTTATGCCCGCGTTTTAATACAAAGAAAGCAGGTGAATACAAATGAAAATTGAACTGCATGAAATCCTCATCCGGGACGTTGTTGCCGGATATGTGGATAGCGCAGAAAACGGCGTTGTGGGATATGACGGCAAGCTAAACATTCGCCCCGCTTTTCAGCGTGAATTTATCTACAAAGACAAGCAACGTGATGAAGTTATCCGAACCATTACAAAACAGTTTCCTTTGAATGTAATGTATTGGGTAAAAAGTGATAATGGTAACTTTGAATTGCTTGACGGGCAGCAAAGAACAATCAGCATTTGCCAATACGTCAACGGTGATTTTTCAATAGATCATTTAGCTTTTCACAATCTGACCGATACAGAGCAAGAACAGATTCTTGACTATAAGCTGATGATTTACATTTGCGAGGGTACGGACAAAGAAAAACTTGATTGGTTTAAGATCATCAATATTGCAGGTGAACAGTTAACAGTGCAGGAACTCCGCAATGCCATTTATACGGGCGAATGGTTGACCGAAGCAAAGAAGTATTTCAGCAAGAGCCAATGCCCCGCATATCAGATTGCAGGTGATTATTTAAGAGGCAGCGCTATTCGGCAAAATTACCTTGAAACAGCGTTGAAATGGATTGCTGCCCGTGATGGTATCGAAATTGAAGATTATATGTCACAACACCAACACGACACGAATTGCAATGAATTGTGGCTGTATTTTCAATCTGTTATCAGTTGGGTAAAGGCTACATTCCCTAATTTCCGTAAAAAGCTAATGTCCGGACTTGATTGGGGGATTTATTACAACAAGTACGGCACCGCCGCACACGACCCTAAGGCATACGAAAAGCGCATTGTTGAACTACTTGACGATGAGGATGTAAGCAATCAAAAAGGTATATATGAATATCTGCTTGACGGAAACGAAAAGCATTTAAGCATTCGCGTCTTTTCACCTAAAATGGCGCGCACCGCTTATGAACGGCAGAAAGGTATCTGCCCGAAATGTGGCAAGCATTTTAAAATTGAGGAAATGCAGGCTGACCACATCACACCGTGGAGCAAGGGCGGCAAAACTACCCCTGAAAACTGTCAAATGCTTTGTGCAGATTGCAACCGCCGCAAGAGCAACATATAAATTTCAAGCGTCTGTCGCACCACGCGGCAGGCGTTTTTCTTTATCGCTTGCTATGCCCGCTGTCGCTTATCTTCTCTTATCTTACAGTATCTTATAGCAGATTTAAGCGACAAGCCACAAGTTTCAATGTTATGAAAGCACATGAAATTACAATATATAGTATAAAACAACTCGAAAGCGTCCCGTATTTAGTACAGAAATCAAATACATGGCTGTTGCTACATTACTATGAACACATTTCCTACTGATAGTATATCCTATATATTTTTTATTTTTAATATTCTTCATTCCCATAAGAAAATTGTTTTTTTCTCCTATGAATGCTATACTTTACCCATATATATCTATTATTAATATGAGGGTTATCTACATGAGTGAAAAAAGAATTCTTCCCGATACACTGATTCATAAAATCTTAAGTAAATATGGAGATTATAATTACCTCCCCATATTTGATACTTCAACAGAAATCCCTATCAATACAAATACATATGACAAAAAGGATAAATCTGGAAGTATTCGTATTGAACCAATCGAATATGATAAAAACATTCCTTTATCTATTTTAAATCCAGATAAAACTACCTATCGTTTAGATTATTGGAGCTTCACGCCTGACGGAACAGATGTTTATTTTAGTCACACTCTTAATACAGACGGTTCTAAAGAGACTAATTTTAAATGTCTGCCAGAAAATAAGAAAGCTTATAAACATCCAAGTAAAACACAGCTTCTTGAAAGGAAAATAAATCAATTAAATACAGAAAATCACGAAAAAGATATTAAAATCCAGCAATTAGAGGCTCGCCTTGCCTTTTATGAACAACAGAAACCTAATATAATCCCTGCAGAAACTATAAAATCTACACTTAGTGAATCGCAAAAACAATCGGTAGAAATCCTTACAAAAAATATTGAACAAGATAGGCAGGATAAAATTTCCAAAAGGAAGCCTGCCGGCCGACCTAATAAGCTTACAGAATCAGAGATTCAAATTATCTATGAATTGAATCAAAAAGGATATTCTCTACGTGAGATTGCCTCACAAATGAATTGTAGCAAATCTACTGTTGATAATTATCTTAAAAAAGCAAAAAGAAGGGGCATCCCTAAATAAAGGAGATGCCCCTTCTTTTTATTTTATGACTATGTGATGATTTTTATTTAATCTGTTACTCAATCGTAATATACTTTTTCTCTTCTTCTGCTGGCTTTTCAGCTTCTTTTGGAACTGCTACAGTAAGAATTCCGTTGTTAAATGCAGCTTTCAAATCTTCCTGTTTTACGCCTTCGCCAACATAGAAACTTCTCTGGCAACTTCCACTGTATCTTTCTTTACGGATATAGTTGCCTTCTTTATCTTTCTCATCTTTATTCGTATTCTGCTGTGCGGTAACTGTCAGATAACCATCTTTCAGTTCTGCTTTAATGTTCTCTTTTTCAACTCCTGGCATTTCCATTTCCAATTCATAATGGTCGCCAGCATCTTTTACGTCTGTCTTCATCAGATCATAATTAGCAGTAGTATAACTTCCTGCAAATGGGAACATATCATCAAATACATCATCTACAAAATTATTTCCAAAAATACTAGGCATCATCATAGGTCATTTCTCCCTTCAAATCTAATCTCAATCTATCTATTTGGACTACTTAAACACTTTCACCCTTGTTATAATCTATCTTATTTATATCGTATCAAATACCTTACGGGCATCTGTTAAATCTCAATATATTCAAACTTACTTTCTGGCAAAATCATCTAAAAGATTATTCACCAATCGTAATATAGTTCTTTTCTTCTTTTGCTTTCTTTTCTTCTTTTGGAACAGTAATTCTTAAAATACCATTCTTAAAAGAAGCTTTAAAATCTTCCTGTTTTACGTTCTCTCCAACGTAAAAGCTTCTTGATAAGTTACCTGCATAACGCTCACGACGGATATATTTTCCAGTCTTTTTATCCGTTTCATCTTTATCTAAACCTTTTGCGGCAGAAATGGTAAGATATCCATTCTCAAGCTCCAGTTTGATTTCATCTTTCTTGAATCCTGGAAGGTCTACATCTACTTCATAATGGTCTTTCTTTTCCTTCACATCTGTCTTCATAAGGTTCTTTGCATGTTTTCCATATAAAGGATTCTTCTTACCGAAAAATCTCTTTTCAACTGGTGCATCAAACCAGCTATCAAAATCATCAAATAAATTTTCTCCAAAAATACTAGGCATCATCATAAGTCATTTCTCCTTTCAAAATCTTTTACTGTCTTCAGCAAATCGGAAGCATCTTTCTTTCGACTATGTTGAAATGAATTTTATGAACTCCGGTTCGGAACTTATTTCCTATTCCTTTATGCCCTCTCTTTTGTTCTAGTTGTAATATAACACCTATTATTAGCCACGTCAAGTATTGAGTGCTAAATTTTTGTGAACATTCTGTGAACTCTTTTCCAATCTCAAATTAATAATTTAAAACTGCCCTTACAGTCTGCTAAAAGTCAAATTCTACTTTATTTTTACTCAATAACAAGGATTTTCTTCTTTAATTTCTTATAAAACCATCATTTTCACATGTTATATTAATATTAATTGATTAATATTAATGCATATGCTATAATTTTATTAGTAGTTTTAGAATCAGATTATTGTAGTAAAGGAGGATATTATATATTATGGCAAATTTTGCAGTTGCAGCTTCCCCAGAAACAATCGAAAAAGCGAATAAAATCATGGAAATCTATGCCCAAAATGGAGATAAAAAAGAAGATACTCTCCTACGTATCCTTGATTTAGCAGAAGCAGAATCCGTAAAAGGGACTCATCCGGCACTAGAGCCAAACCTTAAAGCCATAGAAAAGACACTTGGCTCTCTTCTTAAACAGATCAATGGCATTGTGGCCGGACAGGATATTCAACTGGCTGAAGCAAAAGAAAAATTAGATTCAGCCATTGAAGAGAAAAAAGCCGCACTAGAGCAGGCAAAAAAGGAAACAGAAGAAGCACAACTAAAAGCTCAGACAGCCGAAGAAACTATAAAACAGGCTAAAACAAACATTGCAACAGTAACTTCAACAGCTCAGGCAGAGATTGCAACTATAAAACAGCAAACTCAAACAGAAATTGAATCTGCAAATCGTGAACGTGAGCAAGCAATACGAGAAAGAAACGATGCCAGGGCAATCGCTAATGAAAAAACTGCCAGTAATGACTTACTATTAAAGCAAATGTCTGATATGAAAGAAAGCCTATCCGCTTATAAATCCCTGCAGGAACAATATAAATCCTTACAAGATAATTTTGCTTCTCTCCAGGCAGATTTAAAGGCAAAAAATACGGAATTATCTAATCAGAAAAAGGAATTTGAAACCTCTCTTAATGCTGCACAGGCTGACTTTGAACGTCAGAAGGAAACATTGCAAGCCCAAGCAGCATTAGCAACAGAACAGACTGTTATTGCAAAGGAACGAGAATTACGTAAAGAATATCAAGAACAGCTCCGGCAGGCAGATAAAGAAAATGCTAAATTATCTATTCAGATAGAACAGCTTCAGAAGCACATTAAGGAATTATCCAATAGAATCAATGATTCTAAAAAGGAACCTGATCCACAATAGTAAAAAAAAACAATACTCGTAACTACAAAATATGCGAGCTTGTGTATATTGAAAAACAAAAATACATATGATATAATGCCTTTAGGCAAACGATGTTATTAAGCCGTATATTGGCGATCACAAAAAGCCCCCAGAGAATCCGCAATTCTGGGGGCTTTTTTATTCCGTTTTGGCAGGATGGCTTAATCCCTCGACTGGCTACCTTTTGTTATCTCCATTCTCCACATTTCAACCTAATTTTTGCTGTGAGTTTTATACAATTCCATATTGTATTCTCTATATGTTGCAATAATATCATTCAAAAATTGGGTCATTGTAAGGCCTCTCTTCCTTGATTCTTTACTGATATACTCGTAATTTGCATCAGAATAAGCCAAGTTAAGCCTTTTGGCTTTTGCTCCCTTTTTCCCTTGAGTAGCAGGCATTTCTTCATGAACATCTTGTACTTGTTGTACATTTTTTGTTTCTTTTATAGTTTTTTCTTCTTGTACCTCCTGTACTTCATAAACATTTTGTACATCTAATGTTTCTTGTTCTTGTGTTTCAAATAATCCTTCTGCTGCCCCAAATTTACTTGTTTTATTTCTCGCCATTTTATAACTCCTCTTCTTTTAATAATTCGTCTACAAATCTACTATAATCCTGCGCTGTAGTAGATTTCACATCATAATGTATAAGAGTTTCTCTTACCGCCTGTGCTTCTCTGGCTTTTGTACTCTCTCGAATTGTTGTTTCAAACACTTTTGTATTCATAGACTTTGCAATTTCTTCCAAAGAACCTTTTACTTCTCTGGAAAGTAAAGTTCTCTTATTATATTTTATCAAAAGTAAACCAATAATCTTGAGGGTTCTATTCTGCCTTCTTTTAATTGCATTAATTGTATTATTTAACTGTGATAATCCCTGTAAACCATAACGATCAGCTGTTACAGGAATTAAAACATCATCTGCTGCCACAAGGCAGTTATATAAAATAGAATTTAACGATGGTGCTGTATCAACAATGACAAAATCATATCCTTTTAGTTGATCTAAAGCATCTTGAAAACGGTAAAGTCCTTCCGGATCACCATTTAATATTTCATCTGCTTTGCGTAATAATGGGTCAGATGCAACGATATCTCCTGATTCTGTATGTTGTATTGCCTCTTCCAAAGAAATCCTTTCTTCATCCAATAAAACATCAAATAAAGTAGCACTCCCTTCAATAGCTGCTCTGTACGTATCTGAACTATTTCCCTGCTGGTCTGCATCTATAAGTAATGTTTTATACCCTTTAGCATTCAAAATACTTGCTACTGCTGTGGCTGTCGTAGTTTTTCCAATTCCACCTTTTTGATTCGCTACAATAATTGTTTTCATTTATTCCCTCCTAAACTTCTTGTACTTCATATACTTCTTAAACCTATTTTATCATAAATTCTGAATTTTTCAATCAAACATCTTATACCTATTACACTTCTTAAACTTCATATACTTCTTGTACTTCATATGTTTCTTTATTATTTTTCATATAATAAGTATTACTTTTTATATGTTTTTTCAATGAATAACCCTAAATTTTTTATTATTTTCTCACTATTACTATTATATACGGTATACTATTTATAATTAAATTTAAGGGGGATGTTCAACATTATGACGGCGGACTATTATACAAAGGAATTAGAAAAAGTAATTGCAAACTGGCATGATTGCGGAGAAAACGAAAATCCAACTCCAATTTTCAATATCATTAAACTCGGCATGAAACACGATATGCAAGTTCTTGTACCAATAGAAACACCAAACACATTTTTAAAATATATGGGAAATATTGATGAAATCAATCCGGGTGACTGTTTTACTTTAAGAGAAGACAGAGGAATAAAATTTCGGCATTTTGTAATCAATGAACAGGGAGAATATTATATTCCTCTTTTTACTAGTCAAAAAGAGATTGAAAAAGGAGAAGCCACTTCACAAATAAATTGTTCACTACAGTCTTTATTTGATGCTCTAAAAGGCTGGAAACTCTGCCAGGGATTTATTCTCAATCCTTGGGGAAAGAAATTAATATTACCACTAGAAGTAATTGAACTACTTTTCACTCACAAACCAACTTCTTTTTTTACTGTTGTAAAACGAAGTGTTGTTCCAATGCACACAGATGCTATTGTAAATGCGGCCAAGAATAGCCTTCTTGGTGGTGGCGGTGTAGATGGTGCCATTCATCAAGCAGCTGGCCTAGACCTTTTAAAGGAATGTCAAACCTTACATGGATGTGCTACAGGAGATGCCAAGATAACAAAAGCATATAATATTAAAAATGCGGATTATATTATTCATACGGTAGGTCCTATATACAGTGGCCGAAAAAAAGATGCTGAATTGCTACGCTCCTGTTATCAAAAATCTTTAGATATAGCTTTGGAAAACCATTGTAGTACTATTGCTTTCCCTTGTATCTCTACGGGAGTATACGGTTATCCAATAAAAGAAGCTACTCAAATAGCCATTCTCACTGTAGTAGACTGGTTTAATGCTCATCCAAACATTGTAATGCATGTATACTTCTGTTGCTTCAAAGATTCAGAATTTATAACTTACCAAAACTTCTTATCATCTTTGTAAGATGTTTTGATATAACTTCATGAACTTCTTGTACATCATGTATTGATTTAAAAAATAAGTCAGTTAAGGAACACATTTTTTTAACTGACTTATCTCACAATAGTAGTCTTTTTATTTTTTTATAAATATCTTATATCTCTTAAATCCGTTTTTTAAATATTTTTCTCTATGTCATTAAAACTTCATATTATGCCTTTAAATCCATTTTTATTTTCTGATGAAGATTTCCTCATGTATTAATTCAAAATCAATTACAGAGCTTTCTGATGCGTTTTATAAGCATTGAAGTTTTTAACTCATATTCAATGCTCAAGTTACACTATTAAAGTAAACCAATATTTTACAATTCGAAGCATATAAATAAAGATATATATTTATATTCAACACAACGTATTTATTTATTTATTTATTTAGACAGGCAATAGAGCCTGTATTTATGCGGTTTTTGAAAGAAAGATACGGCCAATTTTGGTAAAAGATACGGCCAATTTTGGTAAAAGATACGGCCAATTTCGGTAAAAGATACGACATTTTTGGTAACAAAAAATGCTGTTGAAAATCAAAGATACAGCCAATTTCGGTAAAATAATAAGCAAAAATCAAAGATACGGCCGATTTTGGTAATAGACATTGAAAGATACGGCCGATTTTGGTAAGATAATAAGCAAAATGAGAAGGTAAGTTGCAACCTTTTTGGTGCGTATTGCAACTTTTAAGGAAAGATATATGAAGAAAACAAAAATTGTGGAACTTCCAGAGACAAATGAAATATTAAGCCGTTCTAATAAATTGATATTGTCGAGATATTCAGCAACTTTAGTGGAAAATAAGATAATGGCATTATCATTCAAAAGAGTAAAGCTGAACAAAAATGGAAATCCGGCGGTAGTTTTCACAACAAATGAATTACGGAAATTAACTGGAGTGAAGGGAAATGGATTTTATGACCAGTTAAAGATAGCAGCTGCAGGATTGATGAATAAAATGGTGTATATGGAAGATGAGCAGGCCCAGTCGTTCAGTTTTATAAATCTCATTCAAAAGGCAGAATATCGAGAGGGGGCTTTTACAGTCGTATTTACAAATGAGAGTAAAGCGCTGTTATATGATTTAAAAAGCAATTTTACTTCCATGTCGATTGATACTCTTTTTTCTTTTAAGACCAATCATGCATACCGTTTGTATGAAATACTAAAAGTACATGAATACAAAATAGGAGATAATAATAAGCCAGTAGAAATTGTATATCCATTATCAGATTTGAAATTACAGCTGAATTGCATAAATACAGAGGGGAAAAAAGTTAAAATAGAGTTGATGAAACCTCATCCTAACTATGATAAAATTGTAAATGATTTAGATACAGAGAAAAAATTTGAGTCGTGGTATGAATTTAAGCGTAGAGTTTTAGAAAAAGCGATAAAAGAGATTAATCAGACAACAGAGTTGAATATATCCTACGCTCCGATCAGAACCGGAAGGGGAGGAAAGACAACAGCTGTTAGATTTTATTTACAAAGACAAGTAGTTGAAAAAATTGATACAGTAGAATCCAAAGAAACTACAAGAAGCGAAATGGTAGGTAAGGTAAAAGAAATTATAAAGGATGTAAATTTATCTAGGAAAGACTGTGTTTCGCTTTTAAAAGCTTCTGATAACAATCTCGATAAAATTGAAACGGCATATGAATTAGCTAAAAAACAAGAAGATATTGTAAATTTTGTTGCATGGATGATTTCAGCTATTAAAAATGAGTATGAAAAGCCAGTTGAAGTTGTGGAAGGTAGTCAAGAAAAGGCAGAAAGAGTTAAAAAGATAAAAGAAAGTATGGATGAACAGAAAGAGGTATTAGCAGAGGAAATTTGGAATAAATTCAAGGAAAAAGAAAATTTCAATGATTTTGTTAAGAAAGTAGAGGAGGAAACTGGATTATCTTTTTATTTTTTTGATTCCATGATTCCTGCTTATGAGAAGAATCAGCGATACGTCCAATGGATGGAGAAGAAATAGATTGACAGTAGGTGAATTAGATGTTATCAAATTATTTTGCGAATGAATACACTTTTGAATTCCCGTTTGAACAATTTGTGGAAGAAAGAGAAAGGTTTATCAAAGAATGTGGATGTAAAATTAAGGAAAATAGAGATGGATTTGTAATTAAAATAAAAAAAGGAGAAAAATATATACCACTTTCTGAAAAAGAAGAAGAAATACGCAACAATTCTTTGTTTGGAGAAAAATTATATCCAAGAGAGTTAATATATAAAATTAATAAAATAAATTTACCTGAATTTAAAGTAATTCCACAATATAATGGAATCAAATTTCATTATAAAATTATATGTGAACCACTATTAGAAGGTGAGAAGCGTTCATATATTATGTTGGATTCAAAAAGGTCTTTTGTAGATCAATTAGAAAAAAAATATCCATTTCCTCAAATTCACAATGCCTTGTTGCTTATATTAGGATTATATTTTGAAAGGGTATGTGAATACCGAACAGAGCATTTGGTAAAGAATGTAATTACTGGCTGGAAAAACAGTACTTACAAACGTATATTTCTAAATTCATCTCTGGAAGAAGATGAAGAAGGAAATCAGAGAATGTATATGTTTAAATTAGAGGAGGAAACATATGATTCTTTAACGGAAGAATCTGTAGGAAATATATTGCAAATGTTAAAAAAATCAGTAGAATTAACTTTTATATTTGCATATGGGTTATTGGCTGTAACATTAAATGCAGAAAAAGAATATCCTGAAAGGAATAAAGAGATACAAAGTTTATGGAAAGGAACTGCTACATTTAGAGAAGTTGTTCCGTTCCAACTATGTATTTGTGGGACAAATAGGTACGGGATACTAAAGAAAGATATTGCTGTGATTTTTTTAGATTATGCCAAGAAAATGTCAGATTCTTTTCAAAGAAGTTACAACCAAATTCCTCATCTACCCTTAAAGCGAATTAACAACAATATTCACCGTATATGTCTATATAAAGATTGTCCAATCATTATGTACCCATCATCAAATGCTGCTACAATTTCTTCCAGTGCAGCTGTTTTAAATAAAATAAAAAGGTTGATAGCGCAGGGAATTATAAAGGGATTTCCTGTATTAATATCAGAGAAGAGAGTTATGGATGACTATATTATAAATATAGATATTTCAGATATTACTCCTTTTACGGATGGAAAAAGAAAGAAATTGAAAACTCTGCCTGATGGGAAATCAAAATTATCTGATGAGGATTTGTCTGTTCAAGTAGAATCTATTGTTTATCATTATATTAACTATATCGAGGATCTGTTATTTTGTGACAGTAAAACTCCTCCAGAAAAATTAGAAGCCAAGAGGCATTTTTATCGTGTTCCATTTGACAAGTATAGTGAGATTTTCTCTGATGAACGATATAATTTACCTTTAGCAAAAATGTATAGAGATTTATTAACTGCATTAAACGGATTTTCTTATTACATAAAAAGGAAATATCCTAATTTTAGAGATATAATGGATGAAATTTTGAAGCAGGCAATTTGTGTAGCAAAAGAGGATGCTTTAGATTGCGAAATAAAAGAAATGCAAAAAGTATCTGGTAAATCTCCTGTAAAAAGGATAAATAAGAAAGACATAGCCGAGGAATTCTTTAATATTGTGCTTAAGATATTAGAAGATGAAAATGCCTATCAAGCTCAGGATGATGAATTTCTTCTGCTAGATTATAAAATGTTTCAAAGATATTATAGAGGAGCAAATCATAAAACTTTTTTATCGAATTGTAAGAAAATAGGAATAATAGAGACACCAATAAGAAAAAAGACTGGAGAACCAAGAGGCTATGCTTTTGATAAAATGAAAGATGGAAAAAAATATAAAGTATTAAAAATAAAGAAAGCAGCTTTTGAAAAATATAAAAAAGAGACGAATAATAAAAACTGATTGAATTCTGTCATATAAGAAATTCAACTCTCCCCACCCCAGAATGTTCTAAAAGAACATCAGGGTGGGGAGAGTTTTTATATTTCTTGATATCTATATTGATTCTCCACCCCTCTGTTCTTTTAGAACATTCTGGGGTGGAGAGAGTTGAAAATTAAATATCTAATCATGAACTACATTAAATTTATTCTCTTCCAGCAAGAAAAAGCAGGAGCAATCTCTCGCTCCTTTATTTTTTTGAGTTTTCGCTTATGGTGGAGATTCACCAGCTTTTTAGAATTAAAATTACTTAATTTCCTACTGTCAAGTAACAAGTTCATGAGATTCATAACAAACTTCTTATACTTCTTGTACTTCATAAACTTTTCTCTTATTTTTATCCGTAAATTCTCAAATCATAATGATACACCATCTTCCTGTAACAAGAGTAACATT
>OMNT01002127.1_pt1 | contig 16433 bp, 5 predicted proteins | sample 1672551 | NCBI WGS metagenome assembly OMNT01 (sample SAMEA3136698, study PRJEB25190) | human gut metagenome
TATATAACATCATACACTATGTTTTTTAAACTTGCACGCATTCAACAAGTACATTATACGCCGAGAGAAGACCTGCGTCAACAGGCGCCGGCAAAAATGTATATTATATGTATCATACGTTAGGTAATAAAAAAGAACCACGCTCTCCCCTAATCCGAAAAGAACGTGGTCCTCCTTGTCCTGTTTAGCTGTCTTCGCCCTTGAGCCTGCGCCGCAGAGCAATAACGCCGTATACTCCAAGCGAAATCGCTATGACTGCAGCTGCCATTGCCGCTATGGGCATGTCTTCGCCGCCGGTCTGCACGGTTTTCGTATTGCGCATGGTGTACGGGGCGGATGCATTGTCCCAGTAAGACGTCATCTCGAACGGGATAACGTCATTGGACAGCGCATATCCGCTGGGAGCTTTTAGCTCTTTGAAATAATACTTGCCCGGTGTGAGACCCTTGAACATTACGAGCCCGGTGCTGTCCGTTATCACGGATTGCAGGAGCTTCCCGTCCCCGGCAGCGTACAGTCCTATGGTAGCCCCAGCAAGGGGGTTGTTTGAACCGTCAACCTTTTTGAGAGAAACCACCGTCATTTCATCGGTGAAAGACACATCGCCGGTTATGCTCCCATCCTCCTTTATGGTAAAGGAGTAGGTCTTGGGATTCAGCGCATATTTTTCCGGCGCCGCGACTTCGCGGTAATGATATGTGCCGGCAGGCAGCGATGATATGTTTATCCTGCCGTTGCTGTCGCTGACGGCGCTCATGACCTTATTGCCGTTTGCACCTGTTATATCCACCTTGCAGCCTGCCAATACCGAGTTGTTCTCGCCATACTTGGTCAGGTACGCCGCCTTCCGCACATTGGTAAATGCCGTCGTTCCCGTCACGGTCCCGTCCTGATTGACGGTGAACTCGAAGGAACCGGTATTCAGCACATATCCTGCGGGAGCCAGCGTCTCCTTGAAGGTATACCTGCCCGGTGCAAGAGAAGTAGAGGTGAGAACGCCGTTCGCATCGGTCACGTCCTCATACACTTTTTTGCCGGTGCTGTCGTATATGGCTACCTTCGCGCCGGGCACCGGCGCCGCCGTAGTCAGGTCAGTCTTGGTTATGCGGACCACATGCGACTGGCGTTCGTTGGTAAATGCCATCGTACCCGTTACGGTCTTGTCGCCGTTAATGATGAACTCGAAGGCGTTTGTGTTCAGCTTATACCCATCAGGGGCCAGCGTCTCCTTAAATGTGTATTTGCCGGGCTTGAGCGGTGTAGAGGTCATCTTTCCGTCAGAGCCGGTGATGCCTTCAAACACGAGGTTCTCACCCGCATCGTATATGGCTACTTTTGCGCCGGGCACGGATGCGGCGGTGGTCGAATCCGTCTTGGTAATGGTTACGCTGATATTCCCCTGGTTAAGGTCTATTTCTCCACCGTCGCCATCGCCGCCGAAGCTGCCGCTATTGGGTGTGTTTGGCATCTTTAAGACGCCTTCCGTGGTTCCATCACTCTTTAGAGTAAAGGAGAATATCTCCTGATTCAACGAATACCCGCTGGGAGCTTCCACCTCCTTGTAGCTGTATCTGCCCGGCGAAAGCGTCGGAACCCTGAGGTTGCCGTCCGCATCCGTCGTGCCGCTGAACACATCCCTGCCGATGGAATTGTATACCGTTATAACGGCGCCCGCCAGCGGCTCGTTTGTTTTTGAATCGTATTTCCGCAGTGTAACGGAGTAGCTGCCCGGAGCGTTGGGGATTCGCAGGTTTTCTATCTTATCGCCCTGTTCGTTGGTTATTGTGCCGTCAGCGGCTGCATGGAACTGATATTTCTTCGTGTTCAGCTCGTAGTTGTTCGGCGCATTGGTCTCCTGTATATAGTAGTCGCCCGGGTCTACCTGGAATTTTAATTTGCCATTGGTGTCCGACGTAACGGCGGCTACCTGTTTATTCGTCAATACGTCATATACGGAAAATGCGGCTCCGGCCAAGCCTCTGTCGGTAGTGGAATCATACTTTTCAAATTTCACATCCACCTTGGCCCTGCTGTTGGGAATCACAACGCCGACCGGGTTATTCTCATCGTTCTGCTCAGTGACCTGGAACGTGAAGTCCGCCGTGGTCTGTGCATATCCCTCAGGCGCCACGGTCTCCGTAGCGATATAACTGCCCACAGGCAGCGCCTCCACGAGCACATACCCGTCCGCATCGGTAGTGTACGGCCCATACGGGGTGTTGTTTGCCGCACGAATCTGTATCTCTGCTCCGCTCAAGCCTATTTTCGTGTCCTTGTCCTCCTTGCGGATTCTGACGACAGTAGGTTTGTTTTTGATTTTAATGAGAGTCGTGCTGTCGGTCCCTCCCGCTACGACCGTGCCGTCCTTCTTGACCTCAAAAAAGTATTCGCCATCGTCTTTTATGTATCCCTCCGGAGCGTTCACCTCGCTGTATGAGTAATTGCCCACGGCGAGGTCGGGGACCTCAATCTTTCCGGCAGCATCCGTGGGGCCCCTGAATACTTCCGCATCAGAAAGTACCTCCTTGACCACGATGACGGCCTTTGCCAGCGGCTCTTCATTGCTTCCTACCTTATAAATGACCGCCGTGCCGGCCGCAGGCGGCAAAGGTGTATTCGTGAAAGCCGTAGTGCCGGTCACAGTCCCGTCCGCAGCCACCTCAAAGGTATAAGTGTTTTCATTGAGCTCGTATCCCTCGGGCGCCGTCTTCTCTTTGTACTTATATGTGCCGGGGCTCAGCTTTTCGAGGGTTATGCAGCCCAGGTTGTCCGTCGTATACGTGCCCATGGACTGTTCAGCACCATCGAAAAATTCTATTACCGCGCCGGGAACACGATTCCCCGTAGCGGCGTCCGTTTTCTTTATGGTCACGTTAATCGCCTCATTGGAGAGGACCGTTACACCGGAGACCTCGCCATCGCCGCTCACAGTAAAGGAAAGCTCTTCGGCGTTGAGCTTATATCCCTGCGGCGCTTCGGTCTCCTTGAACGTATACTCTCCCGGAACGAGATTCGGGACGGTCAGCTTGCCGTCGCTGCCTGTCGTGCCTTCGAAAACGACATCCCGGGCAGCGTTGTATACCGCAAGCTTGGCGCCCGGTACTGCGGCATTGGTAACGGCGTCCACCTTCGACAATGTGACCTGAGCTTTGACTCTTTCGTTCACAAACGTCAGGTCTCCCGTTGCGGCGCCGCCTTCCTCCGAAACGGTGAAGGTGTGCGTCCCGGTGTTTTTCACGTATCCGCTCGGCGCCTCCTTCTCGGTATACGAGTATGTTCCGGGGGCAAGGTTATCCACCTTGACCGTGCCGTCGGCGCCTATGACATAATCTCCAACCTCCTCATTCCCCGCGTTTTTTACGGTTATAACGGCGTTGGGCACGACGTTCCCGTTTTCATCGGTCTTCGTTATCAACGCCCAGCCCGTGGTCTGGCCCTTGAACTGCGGGAAATCCAGCGTCCTTGTGGCGGAAACCCGCCTTGGCACGCCGCCCAAGCCGATATGCTGGAAGGGCATTGGCGTCCCGTCTTGCAGAGTCATCGTTGATTGAGGTACCATGACCCTGCCGCGAGACCCGCCCTCAAAGGTATATGCGGCAGGCGATGATGCGGTTATGGACAGTTCGAAGTCTTCGGGCAGGGTCGAATTGGAGATGAAGACATAGAAATCCTCTTCCGCCTTGACCTTCGATGTTTCCGTTAGGGCCGTGACCCTTCCTCCGCTTTGCGTTACTTTGCATATCTTGGATATCCCCGTTCCATTACCCGTCAGAGACAGATTAACATCGCCTACAGCCAGCATGTCGGTATACAGGTGGAACGGCCCGTACAGAAGCCCCTCACCGCAGGAATCAGCAGCAGTGGTCACGGTAGGCTTGTTCTCGTTGGTGGACGAGAGAAAGAAATTCTGGCCGAGCACCCTGTCGGCGTAGCCTTTGTATATCTCCCTTTCCCTGCACAGGTAATTGTATATCTTCCTTAGCGGTTCGGGCCCGTTTAACATGGTCGGCCCTGAAACCAGTTTGCCGTTGGCGACGTCGGGCTTATGTTCGTGGAACCATACCGCCTCCTGTATTACGCCGCAGATATACACGTCCGCTATAAACTCGCCGGCAGCCTGCCACGAGCCGAACTGAGCAGTCAAAGCCGCCTGCTGTGCTGCGTATTTGGTCTGCATTTCTCTCACCAGCGCATCGTAATCTGCGCCGGCCTCGTTACACATGACCTCCATGGGCACTGACGGGAATGCGTGCTCTACGCACCACAGCATGCCGTTATTGCTCTCAGTGTTCGGCATCTGCTCTACACTCCACCTTGTGCTGTTTTCAGCATAGTCTATAGCATTGCTTCCCGACGCCATGGCCTGCGTCATGCCGGTAGGCCATGCATCGGCGTGGCGCAAACACCAGCCGGTCCACGTCGCTCCGTCCGCAGCCTTTACGGTGATTCGCCTCATGTCGCCAAACATTGGGTTTTGCACGATGTTTGTCCCACTGTTTGTAATCTCCGTCAGCTTGCCATTCTGCATTGTGTATATGCTTTTGTTGTATTCCGACAAGTCCACCCCCATAAACGGCGCGTCTGAAACGGTAAAAGCCGCCGCCCTTTCCCCGACTTGCAATGGCCTCGTCGGTATGTGCCCCACCATGCCGTGAATTTCATCCCGCGTGTACGCGAAGGCAGGGACAGCAACAGTCAGCATTGATATGAATGCCACGGCAAGAGCCAATCCCCTTTTGTACCGCTGTGTTCTCATTTTCCCCTTACAACCTCCCCTTCTGACGTTCTCGTATTGCTGTTTTACTACGCACGTTATCCGGGCAGAAGCGTCCGCCCGAATAGCGTTTATTTGACCCTTTAGACCTTCTTGCGGCGGCGGAACCATATCCCTGCCGCGCCGGCAGCCAGTGCGGCCGCACAGGTTATCACTGCGGTGTACGGCAGCGGTTCGCCGCCGGTCTGGACTATGTGCGTGTTGCGGAGCGTGAAGGTGTTGTTGCCGTCATCGACCGTTGTGTCGGTAATGGTCTGCGTTATTACCTCGTTGGATATAACGTAAGGCTGCGGCACGGAATCCTGGCGTATGGTGTAGCTGCCTCGCCCCTGCAGCCAGAAATCCACGCTGCCGTCCGCACCCGTTGTCGCCGCGCTTACCAGTGCGCCGTCCTTATACAGCCCGACCCTGACGCCGCTCAACGGGACATTAGTCTCCGCATCTACGCACCTGACCGTCTTGATTATCTTTGCATCCTCCTGCTTCAGCTGGCCGATGACGGTATTGTGCTTGTCCACCGTTATCTCCAGCGGCTTGGGATTGAGGTAGTAGCCGGCAGGCGCGGACGTCTGACTTATGGTATACTTGCCTTCCGGCAGCGCCTTTACGTCAATATGTCCCGTGTTGTCGGTCGTACCGGAATACACGGTTTTATTATCCGCATCCTTCACCTCAAACTTGCCGTCGCCCAACCCGCGCTGCGCAGCCAGGAAGAAAGCCTTCGGGGCTTCCTCCACAAGACGTACCTTAAACGGGACCGGCCTGTACACCACTGTTATCTGGCTTCCGTTCCCAAACAGGAATCTCCCGTTGTATCTGTTCTTGCTCAGCAGGCTCGCTTTGAAATTCTCCACGGAAGGCGCTGCCGAAACGAGGGGCTGAACTTTCGGCGTGCATTCCGTGCAAGCCTTGTATTGCCCCGCGTTCTTCATATCGGCGGCCGACATTACGATGCAGTCTTCTCCGCTGCCCTGCTTGCTGCAGCCGCTCCTGTGATACACTGACGTCTCGGAGTTGGCTATGTAAAGCGGTCCGCCGTTCACATCCAAACGCGCCTGGACCAGGGTGTAGTTATCGATGTTGGGAACGCTCAATTCAAAGCTCTCGCCCCGGTCCCCGGTCAGCATCGTCGTCACGGTCTTGGGAGCCACGCCTGCAGCCAACAGGTCCCGTCCTGACGTATCGATATACCGCACGGGGGCCTCCGCCCATGCGCGATAGTGGACCACTATATGCGAGGCGTCCCGAATGCCGTAAGTCAGTGTCTCGTCGTGCTTGTTTTGTATGTACCCGGAAGGATGCGAGCCGTATGTGGTACTTAGTGTGTAATGGGAGAAGTTCATATACTTCCTGCTCGGGGTAGGTATGGTTTCATCATCGTCCCTGTACCCTACCACATGCTTTGGGGGCTCGGTCTCAAACAGGCCCGTTATATCGTCGCCGTTCTCGTCCACATACCTCATCTTGACCTCAGCCCTGCCCCGGTATTTCGCTATTATCGTACTGCCGTCCCGATGCCCGTATGTAAAGGTCCCGTCCTCGTTCAGTATGCAGGAAGCCTCTTTGCCGGGCGTGGTCTTTACCTCGTACCCTTGCAGCTCGTACCACGGATTGTCCGAAGTGGGTATCGTCTCCGAATCGCCCCGGAGCCCTTCCATCTCGCCGACGGCAGACTCCCCGAACTCGCTGGACAGGTCGTTGCCATATTCGTCCATGTACATAAACTTGACCTTGGCACGGCCGCGATACGCAAGGGTTATGGTGGACTGGTCTTTCAATCCGAAGGTGACGGTGCTGTCGTCAGGACCGTCTATAAAACCCGACTCGCATTCTGCGCCCGCTGCGGTGGCTATGCTGTAGCTTTGAAATTCGTACCACCTGTCCATGGGCGTGGGAATGCCAGCCTCAGTATCCCTATACCCCTTGAGCGAGGGAACAGCTTTCTCTCCGAACACCGAGGATATGTCCTTGCCGTTTTCATCGACGTAGACCACGTTTACCATAGCCCAGCCGCGATACCTGTCGGTGATGGTGGAGGCGTCCCTGACTCCGAAGGTGACGGTGTTGTCCTTGGGCCCGTCTATATAGCCCGAGGGCCGCTCCCCTTCCCGCGTCACCAGCTCGTAGCGCTGGAACTCGAAGAAGTCCAGCTCCGGTGTGGGTATCTCCTTTGTGCGCTTGTGATAGCCCTCTATGAACTCCGGCGGCGTAGGGTCGCATCTTGGGACCAGGTCGTTGCCGTACTCGTCCTGATACCGCATCCAGACCGTGCCGCGATAGTTGTACACCACGGTTATCTCCGCATTGTCGTACAGGCGCAGCACGCCGTCGCCGGTATTGGTATCAAAGGTCGCGGATATGGAGGTGAGCGCGTCCGGCGGGATTATCTTGCCCTCGGGCAGCGGATACTCGCCGTTGAGCCTTATCTCCATGTGGTCGTAGGAATAATCGCCTATCTCCTCGGCGTGGTAGACGCTGAAGGCGTCGTCCCTGTTGCCCGCTTTGAGAAACTCGATGTTGTCGGGCTCCAGCTCCTTGAAGATGGCGTTGACGTCGTTGAATTCGTCGTCTATGTAGCGTATCTTCACGCTGGCCTTTCCCTGGTATCGGACGGTAACGGTGCTGGCGTCCTCGTGGTTGAGCGTTATCTTTTTGTTCGCCGCGTCCAGGGTGGCACTATGCATCCTGCCGTCCGGGGTTGAAATATCCATGCCCGCGTATTCGAAGGAATAGATTTCCGGAGCGGCTATGTCGTGAACCGAGTCCCTGTCTCCAGATATGGCGTAAGGAACCGCGCCGCCTATGATGGGCGACAGGTCGTTGCCCTTTTCATCCACATACCTGACCTTTACTTCCGCCTGAGCGGTGTAGCGGAGATATGTGGTGGTAGCGTCCTTAAAGCCGAGTGTCACGGTATTATCGGGATTGAGCGTCGCTGAGACAGGCTCGCCGTTCTTAGTGACCGTCTCCAGCCCGTCGAATCTATACCACGCCTTTTCAGGTTTTACAAAATCCTTCACCTGCCCGCGATAGCCGCTTATTTCGGTAGGCGCATTTTCGAAGATAGAGGCTATATTATTTCCGTGGTCGTCCTTGTAGTCGAAATAGGTCTTGGCCTTGGCCATATAATTCAACTGCAGCACGCCCTTTTCGTCACGCCCCATGCGCAGCGTGATTCCGTTATTGTTGGCCGACACGACTTCCGTTGCGGCCACGGTCTTATTCAGCTTGTGCGAACGGTATTCGTACCATTCGAACTCCGCAGGCTTGCAGAGCACGTCCTCAGTGAACAGGCTATACAGCCGGGTGTTGTACCCGGCAGGAGGGGTTATTGCAGCGCCCTTTTCGTCCACAAGAGAAACCCTCAGCTCGCGAGAAGATGTAATCCAGAACAGCCACCGGCGTTCCCCGCCTCCTCACAAGTCCCCACAGCCTTCGAGCATTTCCAGCATGACCGGCTTCCCGTCGTCCGGGAAGGATATACTGCCGGACAGCGTATTGTGATATGTGTGCGGGTAGATGAGAGTCGCATTGGTCCCCGGCATACGCGAAGGCTTCAGGTCGCGCTCGCGGCCTGTTTCGAGATAGTACATGAGGTCCTTGCTGCCGTTAGTCCAGTCTGAGTTGCCCCACACCTCGTCAGCAGTAGCATGGCGGCGGCCCACGTCTCCTATCTGGAGAGGGCCTTCGCCGCCCGTAGGCACAGCGTTAGCCGTGCTGTAATAGTATGGCTGCGCCGCACGGACGAGATAATGTATGGCCGTGCCGTAGCGGCCGTGGGTATTAGACATGTTATACGAAAAAGTCACCGTGTTATCGGCATTGCGCTTGAGTGAAAAGCGATATGTGCCCGACCCGAACGCCGTATGGACCTCATCCTGTGAGGAGTAGTCCTGCGCTGTCATTATGACGACAACACTGGATACCGCCCTCACGTTGGGCAGCGAGAGAGAATACTGGTCGCCCGACTTTGAAATGGCGTAGGTCTCGCCTCCCACATTGGCGGTGGTCTCGCCTTTATTTATTCGCCCCACTTCATTGCCAATATACAGGTTGACCATGGCGTACTCGGAGGTGGCGGACCAGGAAACCGTGGCCGTATCGCTTACAGAGACCAGCTGGTCCGGCGTCTGTATGGTACACTTGCCCGTGTTATCGGTACTCGCCATGACGGAGTACTTCTCCGCAAGAGTCAGGGTGACGTCCGACTGAACGGATTCGATTGCCAGTGAATAACTGCTGCCGTTGTTCTCTATGCTGTAGCTTTTGCCGCCGACTTCCACGTCAAAGAACCTCTGCCCGGCGTTTCCGTGGCGTTCGGAGGAAGCCTCTATTGTCCCGGTATCGGAGCCTATTTTCAGAGTAGTCCCTGCAAGCGACATCTGGTCGTTGCCGTCCCACCGCAGCGTGACCGCAGCGCCGTCATCCACAGTTTGCGACTCCTGGCTGACCAGCGTTATAGTCGCGCTGGGCACTATGGTAACAGTATGCCGTGCGGGCGGGTCGTCTCCTTGGTCCTGGTCTTCGGGTCCCCTCAATGACCCACCCAATACCGTATTGAAAGAGTCGTCTACGACGCTCGCAGCGCCGCCTGAAGATGCGCCGTCCTCCTGATTGACGGGAATTACTCCATTTTCAGCAAACACATGTCGGGTTGGCATAAAGACGAGCAGCGCTAACACCAGGCTTGCAGCTCTTAACCAAAAACAACGTTTTAGGTTGCCCTTCATCTTCACGTTCTCCTTCCTTTGGTTTGTCTTTTGTTTCCCGGGGACATTACCTCTAATGTCCCCGCTTTACTATCAGCTGCTGCGTGTGTTCGCTACCAGCCGAGCATCGCCCGCAGTTTCCTTATCCCAAAGAAGCCCAGTACCGTAACGCTCGTCACAAAGGCCGTTATATGCCCGCCTATGAGCGTATTGTTCTCCGCCCCGGTCTGCACCAGGGGGCTGTCCTTGATAACGTATGGGTTCGCGGGATTGACGTAGGTGGGCGTTATTTCGAGCTTTATCACTTCATTGGACAACGCATATCCCTTGGGCGCTGCCGTTTCCTTGATGTAGTACCTTCCTGCCGGCATGCCTGTGAATGTGACCGTACCGGACGTGGTCGTATCGTGCAGCGGCGTACATGCCGCACAGTGGGTGTAATTGCGGGCGTCCGTGGGTGACACAGTGGATAATCCGGGCGTACCGGCAATCTTTGTGCAGCTCGGGTTATGTATCGTCCTTTGGGTGTCCAGGACCAGCGCAGGGGTCACGCCGGTGGTCAGCGTCTTGACCAGCACGTTGTTGTCTGCCCTGTACAGCGAGAAGGTAGCCCCCGACAGCTCCACAGAGGTATTCTTTGCGTCCACTTTTCGGACGGGGACCCTGATGAGTTCATCGGCGATGGTAGTCGCACCCGTCACCTTGCCGTCGCTGCCCACTTCAAACGCAAAGCTGTTGACGTTCAACGTATATCCGCTGGGCGCTGCGGTCTCCTTGACCGTATACTTGCCGGGCATCAAATGCGACACCTTTATCTCGCCCTTGTCGTCGGTCACGGCAGATAAGACGTTTTTTCCCGTACTGTCGTATACCGCCAGCGTCGCGCCCTTCAGCGGCGCATTGTTGACCGCATCCAGCTTCTTCAACGTCACATCGTACCGGAGCGGGTCGTTGGTAATGGAAGTCGTACCGCTTACCCTGCCGTCTCCGGCAACATCAAAGCTATAAGTGCTGTCCTCCTTTGCGTATCCCACAGGCGCGGCAGTTTCCTTGAAGGTATACTTGCCGGCCTTCAGGTTGGAGATTCTGACCTCGCCATTGACGTCGGTCCTCGCCTCGTGAACCTTCTCCCCGGCCTGGTTGTATACCGTTATGGTGGCGCCCTGTACCGGCGTCGTCGTCCCGGTCCGGGTCTTGCGTATGACCACCTCGTACTTCAGCGGCGTGTTGCTGAAAGCGGTAGTACCTGATATCGAGCCGTCTTCGTTCAGGGTGAATTTAAATACTTCCCTGTTGAGCTCATATCCTGCAGGCGCCGAGGTCTCCTTAAAGGTGTATTCGCCGGGGGTAAGCGGGATGGTCAGCACCTCGCCGTCAGCGTTGGTAGTCCCTTTGAACACCTCAATGCCGTCCTTGTCGTATACGGACACGCCGGCATTGGATACAGGCGCCTTGGTCTCTGCATCGTCTTTGGAGATTCTGACCTGCCTGCCTTCGCGGGAGTTGGTTATCTTCACGACCGGTGTCGCTGTCCCATCGTTGTGGACGACGAACGGGATTTCCGCGTCATTGAGCTTATACCCTGCCGGCGGCACCGTTTCCTTGGCATAGTAATTGCCTGCGGCCAGGCCCTTGACAACGGCCTTGCCATCGGCGCCGGAGGTCACGGTAGTCACCTGCTGGTTGTCGCCGGCGCGGTATATGCCTATCTGCGCCCCCGCTACGCCGGCGCCGGTAACCGCGTCTATCTTCTGTATCTCGACTGACGTTTTCCTGTTGGCCAGAGACTGTTCCCCCGTTATGGTGCCATCTTCGTTTACGACGAAGGTGTGCTCTTTGTTGTCCAATATATATCCGTCGGGCGCTTTGCCCTCGACGAATACGTAATTGCCAGGGTCCAGCTCGCCGGTGGTGACCTTGCCATCCGCATCCGTTACGCCACGGAACACTTCTTTGCTCGTGGCCTTGTCCTTTATGACAATCTCGGCTCCGGGCAGCGGGCGTCCGTCATCTCCCGTCTTGGATATGACCACCTTTGCGCGGGCCCCTGCAGCAAAGTGCGGCTCCTCAAGCTCGTCTCTCGCAGGTATAGTCTCTATGACGCAGCCCAAGCCAACAGACTGAACGGCGCTGTTATTATCGCTTTCCAGCATTCGCCCGCGTCCATTTTCGGGCATCGCCCTGCCGTTAGGCGTTTTCGCTTCAAGCTGCAGCTTGAACGACGGCACATTGCCGCCTGCAAACACGTAAAAGTCCTGATTCAAAGCGACGTTGGGGATATCGGACATGGCGGTGACATTGCCGTTTGCGCCAATCGTAGTGGATACGAATTTACACTTGCCTGCGCCCTCGCCCTTTATTGCGATGCTCAGGTTTCCTACCTGTATCAGGTCGGAAGTCACCTTGTACGGACCGAACAGATATCCCTTGCCGCAGCTGTCGGCTTCCGTCGTCTCCCTGACGCCGGGATTGTTGCCGTACAGCCTGTTGATTTTGACCGAGCGGCCAAACGTGTGCTGGGAATAGTTATTGTACTCTCCTCTTTCCATGCACAGGTAGTTGTACAGCTTTATCAAATCTTCCGGACCCTTTGTCATCTGAGGCCCCATATAATTACCCGGGTTTCCCTTGAGCGCCTCTCCCTCGTGATACCATATCGCCATCTGCACCGTCCCGAACACCGCCTGGACCGCATATGTCATCAGGAATTTTTCACGCGACCCGAAGATTTGGATGTATTGTTCATCCACGGTCGGGTTTGACGCCTTGAGATTTTCGTAAAACGCGTCAAGGCTGGCGCCGGCGTTGCGCATCATCTCGTCCATGGGTATAGCGGGCCAGCTGTTTTCCAGCACCCACAATATCTTGTTGTGAGCTCTGTCGTTTATCCACGGCTTTACCGTCCATGTCGAACCACCCGCACCCGGATAATCCTTAGCCGCCTTTAAACAGTAACCAACGAACTTCTCACCCTTCTGAGTAGTGACCTCAAGGGTTCTCATAGGGGAAGAGAATATGTATCTTCCGAGAGGCGCCCCGCTGCCGTCTATCATGGAAATTTCTACTCCCAGCGAATCCATATGTATTCCAAACCCGGAAGCCTGGCAATACACCTTCTCCCCTATGGCGAGGTTTCGATTGAGCGCTACGGCTACCGAGTCGATTATTTTCTGGCGCTCGTCAGCGCTGAAGTCAGCGGCGAACGCCGTTGTTGCAGTGCTCAACAGAAAAATCAAGCACAAGCAAAACGCGAAAATCCTTCCCGCTACTGATTGCCTCATATTATTTTTTCGCCTCCCTTCACGCGAATCAGCGCAGCCGCCGCACGTAAACGGCAGCCGCTTTTGTCAAAGAAACCAATGTCATGTCTGCTGCGTCCCCCTCATCTTCCTATAGGTCACAAAAACGAGCGTTCCCATGCTCAGAACGAACAGGGCTGTTACCACACCCATGTCCTCGGCTCCGGTCTGAACGGTGGGGCTATCCTTTATCACATAGGCGGCAGTGGGGTTAACATAGGTCTGGGTTATGTCGAGCTGTATCACTTCGTTGGCGAGGGTGTAGCCCTTGGGCGCCGAGGTCTCCTTGATGTAGTACTTTCCTACCGGCATGCCTGTGAATGTGACCGTGCCGGACGTGGTTGTATCGTAAGTCGGAGTACAGTGCTTGCAGGGCGTATACTTGTTCAGTTCATTCTTCGCAACGGTCGCCAATCCAGTAAGGTTCTTTATCTGTGCGCAGCTGGGGTTGTGATACACGCGGTCGGAATCCAGCACATAGGTGGGGGCAGCCCCGGTTGTAAGCGCTTTGACAACGCTGTTGTCGCTGGAGCGATAAAGGACGAAGGTAGCCCCTGAAAGCTCTTTGCTGATGTTTTTAGCGTCCACCTTCTTGACCGGGACCTTGATGTATTCATCGGTAAAGGTGGTGTTCCCGGTACAGGTGCCGTCGTTGTTTATGACGAAGGTAAAGGTATTGCTGTTTAGGGCGTACCCGGAAGGCGCTAAAGTCTCCTTAAAGGTGTACTTGCCGGGAGTTAAGGAGAAGGCCGGGGTCTGCCCGTTACTATCGGTTACCGCCTGATATACACGCTTGCCGGAGCTGTCGTAAATCTCGATGGTCGCGCCGGGCACAGGCGCTGCAGTGGTCAGGTCCGTCTTCCGTATGCTGTTGCCTCCGCCGGTACGCTCGTTGGTAAAAGTGGTGGAGCCGGTAACTTTGCCGTCCTGGCCTATGGTAAAGGTGAACGAGTTGGTGTTCAGCTTGTAGCCGGCGGGCGGCAATGTCTCTTTGAAGGTGTACTGCCCGGGGCTCAGCGTCGTAGACGTCATCCTGCCGTTGGCGTCGGTCACGTCCTCATACACCTTTTTGCCAGTGCTGTCGTATATGGCGACCTTCGCGCCGGGCACGGGCGCTGCGGTGGTCAGGTCGGTCTTTGTTATGGTCACGCGGAAATCCATGCGCTCGTCGGTAAACGAGGTGGTACCGGTCACCTTGCCGTCCTGACCTATGGTAAAGGTGAATGAGTTGGTGTTCAGCTTGTAGCCGGCGGGCGGCAGAGTCTCCTTAAAGGTATACTGACCAGGCTTTAGTGCCGTGGAGGTCATCCTGCCATTGGCGTCGGTCACATCCTCATATACCTTGTTGCCGGCACTGTCGTATATGGCTACCTTTGCGCCGGGCACGGGAGCAGCCGTGGTCAGGTCGGTCTTGGTTATAGTCACCCTAAAATCGTTGGGCTCGTCCTTAAAGGAGGTAGTACCGCTGACGGTCCCGTCTTCCGATATGCTGAAGTCAAAGGAGTTGGTGTTCAGCTTGTAGCCAACGGGCGGCAGAGTCTCTTTGAATACATATTCGCCCGGGGCGAGATACACCTCCTTGGTCTTGCCGTCAGCACCGGTGATGCTCTCGTGCACGAGGTTCCCGGCCTTATCGTATATGGCGACCTTGGCGCCGGGCACGGGTTTTTCGTTGGTCAAATCGGTCTTAGTGATTTTGACCGGGTATTTCGCCAGCTCATTGGTGAAAGAGGTCGTGCCGGATACGGTGCCGTCGTCGTTTATGGTGAATTCAAACGAACCCGTGTTCAGCTTGTACCCACGCGGGGCAATGGTCTCCTTAAAGGTGTACTTGCCGGGGGTCAGGGACATGGTGGAAATCTGGCCGTTATCGTCGGTAATGTCCCTGTATACCATGGTCCCCTGACTATCGTAAATCTCGATGGTCGCACCCTTGACGGGCGCGGAACTGGTCAATTCCGTCTTGGTTATGACGAGTTCTCTGGGGGCTTTGAGCTGTATCTGCGCGGATACCGACACTACGGTGCTGGTGCTAAGCGGCACCGCCATTATCTGGTGGGTGTCCTGCTGCGTCTGTGCGACATAGAACTGGAGCTGCGCCGAGGAACGGCTGTCCTTGCCCTCTATGGTCAACGTGATGGGTTCCCTGGGCGGAGAATCCATACTTACGGTTATGGTATGCTCGTTGCCAAGCAGCACCTCCTCCTGCATGGCGCCCTGGGGCAAGCCCTTTATGTCATATGAGCCGGAGCAGTTGACCAGCTTAAAGCTGAACTTCGCCTCATATTTGTTGGTGGCGGGGTTGAAGAGTATGTTCGCAGATGCGGGCAGTCCGTTTATCGAGCTTTCCCGCACCTCTTTATTGGCCGCCTTGCTAAGAAGCGCGGCAAAATACATGAACGCCCGCTCATTGGAAGTCAGGTCTGTCATATTGACCCCGTCCTTAAGCTTTACCGAAAACTTAGACGTACCCAGCTCCAGATGCTTCCGGTCTTCCTGCATGGCAGTGGGGTAATTGTACCCGGACGGCGCCAGTTTAGCCGGGTTCTTCTTGTAATTCAGATAATGCTCCGCCTCGGTGATGTATGTACCTTCACTGCCCACAGGTGAATTTTCATATCCCGCCTTGCCGTTCGCAAGCATCCATGCCTGCAGTGCCATGGCTGTGGCGTACTGAATCTCGTCATCGGTTATTCCGGGATAGCTGTCGGTAAGGTCCTTTGCCTTAATCATCGGATACCCGTTCTGGAGTATGGATATCATGCCGTCCAGCGTACTCTGGCCTATAGCCCCGGCGATGTCTGCCAGAGTCATTTCGGTGTCCTTTGGCGCATCGAGGGGACGTTGTGTGCAGTACGCTACCTGCCCTGTGTTTTTTACGGTATAGTAGGAAACATTTATCTCCTGCCATGCTTCCGGGGTAGCCTGATTGGTATTGAAGTCATAGCCCTTTTTGTACGCTTCGAAGTATTTGGGATACTTGGGGTCCAGCCTTTCGTTTTCTTCAACAGCGCTCAATGTTGCAGGCGGCGCGGCAAGAGCCGTGACCGATATGGACAGACACATCGCCAGGGCCAACATAATCGCAGCAAACCGTTTCATTGTTTTTTCTCCTTCATCGTTTTTTCTGTGTTCGCGTTTCATCATTCGCTTATATAAATGAGCTCTGCGTCCTTTATCTGTACGTATACGCCCGAGGAAAGCGATATCTCGGTGCCGTCATCCACCTTGGAATACGTGGCAACAGCGCCCTTCCTGCTCGCGTCGGAATAGACCGTTACTTCGTTATACGCAAAATCCTCTTTGGAATTCCTCACGGAATACCGGCCTGCGGGGATGTGCAGCCCTGTTAGATAACTACCGTCGCGGACGACCCCGCCCTGGAGGTCCACCGCCTTGCTGGCAGTGAGGCCCGTAATGGTGCAGCCACCAGTGTTGAGCGTTTCCCCTTCATAAACCTGAATCACGGTCTGACAGCTGAACCCGTCGTGGGATATTATGCTGCCGGTCCCGGAGTCAGTTACGCTGGCAAAGGCATTGAAGCCGTCGTCCGTGTAAGACGTGCATACATATATGCCCGCAGGGATATCCTTGGGACAACGGTAGCTTCCCTCTTTCCTGTCCTTAACCCTGCTCTCCTTGGCGTTGGGA
>OMNT01002152.1_pt1 | contig 16325 bp, 12 predicted proteins | sample 1672551 | NCBI WGS metagenome assembly OMNT01 (sample SAMEA3136698, study PRJEB25190) | human gut metagenome
AAAAGCCGTTCCCAGGCTGTCTTCCAACGCCTTCATACCACTTTCCATGTTCGGCGGCCGGCGAGTCATGTTGTGAGAATCACTCCCCAGAAAATGAGCCTCTCCGTTCCGAAACATCTTGATGAGTTTTTTTCGCATCGATCCTTCTGCAACCGATCGACAATTAATCTGAACGTACAGCGGCAGCCGATGCGTCATTTCAATTACCTTTCGAATATACTTTCGATTCTTGAAGTTCATATACCGTTCTAAATGAACCAGCACCACTCGATATTCGCAGCACAGGTCTTCAATCTCGCTTATGTAGGAATCCTCCCAGACATCAAAGGGCATTTCCAAAAGCAACACGTTCGTACCCCGGATGGTCAGCTTCTTCAGATCCTTCACTTCGCTCATGTGGCGGAAAAAAAAGACCTCTGCAGCCGGATATAGCCGAATGTCAACTGCGTCCGACGCATCGATCCATTTCTGAAGTACTTGAAATGCGTGATCCCGGTTTATCAGGAATTCTTCCATCCGATCTTTGGCCGCATCAAAATGGGGTGTACACACAATCTGCTGCACACCTTGCGTTTTCGATGCCTCCAGCATAGATGCGGAGGTTTCCAAATTTCGGCTTCCATCATCAATGCCCATCAAAACATGACAATGAAAATCAATCATATCCCTCTCCTTTTTGCAAAGAAAATGCATATGCATTTTCGTATTTTTATTATACACGCTATTCTTTATGATGTCAATGCACCTATGGTATCAAAGGATTCTACCTGTAGTTTATTTGTTATTTTTTTGTTATTGTACAGATAAAAAGGCTAATTTAAAAAGATAAATTTGCGCTTTTTCTCATGCAAAACCGGCATTCTCCTCAGATGCCGGTTTCATTTTTCCGTTTTAATCAGTTATTCCTCCGCTGCCAGAATTGCGGCACCGATGGCTCCGGCATATCTTGCCAGCGGTGTGCTCTTTACCGGCGCATTTAATGCCAGCTCCAAGCGCTCCCGCACATAGTCATCCTCGCACAATCCGCCGGTGAGGAAGTATTTATCCGCCGGCACTTGAGCAATTAATGCCACCACCTTGTTGATGACGGATTCGATTACGCCAAACGCAATATCCGCTCTCGGCGTCCCCTTTCCAATCAAGCTGATCACTTCCGATTCCGCAAACACGGTGCACATGGAACTGATGGATATTTCATTTCCTTCCCTTGCCAAGTCCGACAATTCTTCCAATGTCAATCCCAACCGGCCGGTCATAACCTCCAGGAATTTTCCGGTTCCCGCGGAGCATTTGTCGTTCATGATAAATTTCATGACGCGCCCTTTCTTAAGAGAAATTCCTTTGGTGTCCTGTCCGCCGATATCGATTACCGTTCCGTTTTCCCTAAACAGGTAGTCTGCGCCTTTTCCGTGACAGGTGATTTCCGTTACCACATTGTCCGCATACGGAACGGAAACCCGGCCGTATCCGGTGGCCACGTATTTCGCATTGTCTTTGGTGATTCCATCGGACACCAATGCCTCATAGATTTCGTCTGCCACTTTTCGGCTGCTGAACCCGGTGTCCAACAGCATTGTTTTCACCACTTCGTCATCCTTGATTACAGCCACCTTAGCGGCACTAGAACCGATGTCTATTCCTACTTGATACATATTTTTCTCCTATAGAAAAGAGCAAGAGAACTCTTGCTCTTTGTGATGCTATTGAAAGTCTATAACATTTCCAGGAATGCTGCAAGTCTTGTTTCAATCTGACCGCTGTCGGTTGTGGAGTAATCCGTTTCCAGCTTCATGTACGGAATGCCTTCCTCATCGCACATCTCCTGCATGCGGGTTGCTTCCACGTTGAAGGTGTGACACGCCTGAAGTACCAGTTCTACCACGCCGTCCACGTTATACTTCTTGCACATTTCCTTTGTGTTCTCGATACGGCCTTCATTGGTGGTCATAACGGAACAATGAATCTCCAAATAACGGTCCGAAATCGCTCTCAGAATATCGTCCGCATCCTCGTCGACCATCATCTTTGTGGTACGTTCACCGCCGCAGTCGTCCAGACAGACGATTACGCCGCCGTTGTTCTCAATGGTAACACCTACCTTTTGAATAACACCGGTGGATGGACAGCCGGTCAGGAGAATTCTCTTAGCCTTCTCGGAAACCGGTCTTTCTCCCGCTTCATATGCTGCTTTTGCCGCATCGACCCTTGCCCGGTAGGTTTCATGCTGTGCATCCACGCCGAAGTGAAAGAGTCCCTGAGCGAGAGTGGACATCACCTCGGTGGATTTCAATGCCGGCGGATTCATTCCCTGAAGTGCGTACAGCTCCAGCTGAGTTCTTCTCAAGGCATTTCTCTTTCGGGCCGCCTCTCTCAGCTTTTCGTCCGTGATTTCCACGCCGTATTTTTCTTCCAGCTTTTCTTTCAGGAGTTTAACTTCTTCGTACCAGATATCCTTCGCATACGCTCTCTTCTGACCCTGCGGAAGCTGCATTACGTAGGTTTCCTTGATGTCGTTGAGCAGTTCAAACATCTTCTTTTTTCCGTCGCAGGTGGTTTCGCCAACGATAAAGTCGCAGAAGTAGGTGTACGGGCACTTGTCCGTATATGCGAAACCGTAGCTTGCTTTGATCAGCGGACATAGATTCTTCGGAAGCACCTTCTCCGCATCCGCAATCGGCTCATTGCTGGTTCCGCACAGGCCAATCGCACATACGCCGGCCGCATCGAACAGCTCCAGCGGAGTGTAGGAGCAAAAGATTCCGACTAAATGTCCGCCGTTTTCCACGTAATCCTTTACGTGAATGAAGCCGGCTTTTCTCGCATCCACAAATTCGTCAAATGACTTTGGTAATTCTAAATTAGGCATATTATTCAATCCTTTCTCAGATGATACAAATTCCCCAATTATTGTACCCGCTTATTGTAATCGCCGAAAAAATTGAAGTCAAATTCACGATTTCAATATAAATGTGTGCTTATATTTATTTTTTGTATCTTAGTCATTCTCTTTCTGCAAATATTTCTCTGCGATTTCCGCCGCGGTGCGACAGGCGCCCACGCAAGGGCGGCTCCGGTAATACTCCTCGGTTCTGACCGCCGGCTCCTCCAAATCCTGTCCCTTTTTCAGTCCCAGCAGCTCGCGGCAGATGAGGGATCCCTCTTTTTCCTCAAACTCCCGGCACATCTTCTGCACCAGCGCATACAGTGCTTTTTTCCCTTGCGCATCTGCCGGGTCGGAGTATCCCTGAAGAACACCGGCTGCCATCGTCATTCCGGAGACGGCCCCGCACACTTCCCGAAGCTTGCCGAAACCCGCACCGAAGGGAGCTGCCATTCTCGCCGCCTCCTCCTCACTCATTCCAAGTTCCTCTGCAAAAGCCACAAATACCGACTGGCTGCAGTTGTATCCTTTGCGGAATAATTCTTCCGCTCGGTCTGCCTTATTCATTACGTCCTCCTGTGTTCTCTAAAAACAGCTTTCTTAACATCCAAGGTATCCGGCAATCTCTGAATCGAACAGTTTCATCACGCGTCTCAGAGTTGCATCATTCACATCATATTCTATCATCCGATTCTCATCCTTCACAAAGCGAATCGGCAGTACATTCGGCGATGTTCCGCTGATAAACGCCGCATCGAAATCCCCCAGTTCCTTCCGTGAAATCTCCCGATATTCGATGGGCACCCGGTGCTCCTCGCACACCGAAATGATTCTTTTACGAGTAATTCCCAGAAGAACGCCCTCGGCCGGACTGGTCACCACGACGCCGTCCTTAATGAAGAACATATTGGACCGGCTGCCCTCCGTGATGCAATCCTTTCGGTTGGCCAGCATCACCTCGAAAAACCCGTTTTCCGCAATCATTCGATTGGCGAACTCCCGAAGCCGGTAGTTGCTGATCTTCACCTGGGGATTCTCTCGAACCGCCGCCAGAACCCCTACGCCCACGCCGTCACGATACATCTCTTCGCTGGGATAGGTGGCTCCGGTGAACATCATGCACACCGTGTCCTCCCAAATGATGATTTTCACGTTATCCGACGAAACACCGTTCGCCGTGCAAAGGCGCCCGAAATCCGCCCGAAGCGACTCCGCCGTAAAATCACATTGCATCCCGATTCCCGCCAGGGTGTTCTTCAGCCTCTCCAGGTGATCCTCCAGGAAAAGCGGTTTTCCCTCAATAACCCGAATCACTTCGTACGCATACGCTTCCTGGGAATTAATCAGGGCATCGTACTCCGAAGCGTCACACAAATTCCCATTTACAATAACAATATTTCTTTCATTCATAATGCAATCTTCTCTCTGAATATTTTTTTCTCGAACTTTATCATTATAGCCTATTCACTCGTATATTTCAAAAAAAGAACCTCCGCATTGGATTGAAATGCGGAGGTCCTTTTCTTCTAGTGACTATTTTGAATTAAGTTGTCTTGAATTGTACGATGCAGTCTAGAAATCTACTTCGGTGTCGTAGTAGCAGCACTTCAGCAGTTTTTCCATCTCTTCCTGGCTCGGCTGTCTCGGGTTGGAACCGGTGCAGGCATCCAGAATTGCGTTTGCAGCGATTTCAGGGAGTCTTTCCAGGAATACGTCTTCCGGTACGAAGCCCTGTTCGGTCGGATAGCTGTCTCCGCCGTAGTTCTTAATGCAGTGCGGGATGTTCAGCTTGTCGTTCATTCCGCGAACGTATTCAATCAGAGCGGCAACCTTTTCATCTTCGGTAGTTCCGCCGAGGTGCATGTAGTCTGCGATTACGGCATATCTCTTCTTAGCTTCTTCATTCTTCGCATTGTAAGCGATGACCTTTGGCAGATACATTGCATTCGCCGCACCGTGGATGATATGGGAACCGTAGTCCGCAAATGCAGCACCGGTCTTGTGAGCCATGGAGTGTACGATGCCCAGCAGGCCGGACGAGAACGCGATGCCGGCAAGGCACTGTGCGTTGTGCATGCTGTCGCGAGCGGTCATATCTTCATTGTAGGAATCGATCAGGTTCTCCTGAATCAGCTCGATTGCACGGATTGCCGGTGCATCGGTGAAATCACTGTGAACTGTGGATACAAAAGCTTCAATCGCATGGGTCAGCGCATCCATTCCGGTATGAGCTACCAGCTTCTTCGGCATGGTCTCTGCCAGCTCCGGATCCACGATTGCAACGTCCGGGGTAATCTCAAAGTCGGCGATTGGATATTTAATTCCCTTTTCGTAGTCTGTGATGATGGAGAATGCGGTAACTTCCGTCGCTGTTCCGGATGTGGAAGAAATCGCACAGAATTTTGCCTTGGTGCGCAGCTTTGGCAGTCCGAATACCACGCACATATCCTCGAAGGTTACTTCCGGATATTCGTACTTAATCCACATTGCTTTCGCCGCATCGATTGGAGAACCGCCGCCGATTGCTACAATCCAATCCGGACCAAAGTCCTGCATAAATGCCGCACCCTTCATTACGGTCTCAACGGATGGATCCGGCTCGATTCCTTCAAATACACGAACTTCCATTCCGGCCTCTTCCAGATAACTCTTTGCTTTGTCCAGGAAACCGAAACGCTTCATGGAGCCGCCGCCCACACAGATAACTGCTTTCTTTCCTTCAAATTGCTTCAGCACTTCCAGTGCACCTTTGCCATGATAAATGTCTCTTGGGTTAGTAAATCTTTGCATTTTATTTTCCTCCTCTAGTACCGGAAATAAAGTCCTTTTTGAACTTGATATTTATTTATCAATTTCTGACAAAAGTATAACGGTTTCGTAATTTATAATCAAGTCTTTTGGAGAATTTGTTTGTATATTATAAAGAACACTTTCACGACGGTAAAAAAACTTTCATTGCAGCCAGCGACAACCGGCCTCCTCAATACACCTCTTTCAACAATTTCGGTTCATGCCCTTTCTGCGCTTTTATAAAAACAGACAGCGCAATGCCAACCACTGCCGTAACGATTTTTGCCGCAACGGAGCTCCACCAGATCATGATCTGACCTCCCAACAGCGGCGGCAGAATCAGCACCAGCGTAAACACCGGCTCCGACAGAATCAGCACATAGGACCACACGCTTTTCTCCGTTGCGTAGAAGGCTGCCGATGTCACTCTTGTAATGGCATCCGCCGGGAGGGAAAGCAGAAAAATCGGCATGACCATTATGATTTCCGCATTGACTTCCGGCGATGAACCGAACAGCACACCGATTTGACCTCGAAGCAGATACATCAGAATCCCGCCGATTACCGCGATAGCCATCGATGATCTGTATGCCAGCTTCTTGGTTTCCTTCAGATTTTTCCCCTGCCCCGCTCCGTAGAATTGGCTCATAAGAGGCTGGCTGCCGTCGCCTACGCCCTGCAAGAGAAGATAGATAATGCAGATGACATAGGAAATGCAGGCATAAGTTGCGATTGCCCGCTGTCCACCGTAGGAAGCGGAAAAGCGATTGATAATCACAAGGGAAATTTCCGGAGCGAGAGTCAATCCGAAGGGCGCCAGCCCGATTTTCACGATTTGCAGCGCCCGTACCCCCATATCGCCGGAAGTCATCTTCAAAAACAATTTCTTTTTGGCAGCACAATAAACCAGCGCCACCGCCATGGTGACTCCCTGTCCCATCACCGTCGCAAGGGCCGCACCGGTCATTCCCCGGTTCAGCACCCATACGAGGATGTAATCCAATATCACATTGGTGGCAAAACCGCATATCATAGCGATCATGGCCCACATCGCGCCGCCGTAATTTCTCATAAAAGGAACCATTCCGGTGCCGAATACCTGCAGCACGGTTCCCAGGATGATCACCGTCGTGTACTCTTTTCCCAGGACCAGCAGCTCGCCGTATGCCCCCAGCGCGGAAAGAAGCCGTTCCGACAACACGTAGAAAGCTCCGGTAAGGAGCACGCTGAACAACAGCATCATCCATATCGCTTCAGCGGCATAATCCCGCGCCCTTTCTTCGTGCCCGCCGGCGTTCAGTATGGAGTATTTGACAGCACCGCCCATGCCGATTCCGGTTCCGGTGGCAACCAGCACCGCAGTAATCGGATACGCGATATTGATTGCGGAAAGTCCCGCATCCCCGATGGAATTGCCCACAAAAAAACCGTCCACAATGGCGTAAATTCCGGAGAGTGCGAAGGACAACACGGAGGGGATCACATAATAAAAGAAGGTTCGCCTGTTACTCATTCCCCAGACCTCCGTTCCGCTCTTTTTGCCCATGTCGCATTAAAACGATTGGTTTCCATAAATCCTCCAACTAAAAATAGTCTTTGCAAGTGCTAATTTAGCACTTGCAAAGACTATTGTCAAGATTTTCATTTACATTCCGGTGGTGTAATTATCAAAATATCCCTGAATGTGAATTACCGGTGTTCCCTTATCTCCGGATCCCGATGTCAGGTCGCAGAGCGAACCGATCAGATCGGTGAGTCTTCTCGGCGTGGTGCCTTCCGATGCCATGTTTCCCACAAGGCTCTCCTCCGGCTTATCGCTGATGGCCTGCTTAATCGCTTCTTTCAGCTCATCTCCGGTAAGATCCGAATATTCGTTATCGGCCAGATACTTCAGCTTCAGCTCATTCGGTGTTCCGTTCAGGCCTTCCGTATATGCCGGTGAAACTACCGGATCCGCCAGCTCCCAGATTTTGCCCACCGGATCTTTGAAAGCGCCGTCTCCGTATACCAGAACTTCCACCTGCTTTCCGGTTTTCTTCTTCATGATGGCCTGAACCTCATCCACAAAAGGCTGACAATCTCTCGGGAAGAGCTTTACGCGGTCGTCGGTGGATTTGTTGGTTCCCAGAAGGCCGTACTCTTCGTTGAAGCCGCTTCCGTTTACCGAGGCATTCAGAATCTCATCCATGCCGTAAACATTTGCGCCCAGATCCTTCAGCTTATTTCTGGTTCTGAATCGGGTATGAATGTCGCAATTGATGACATTGTTCGTGTACTCGAGAATCGTCTCCGGCTTGTTGGAGAAAACAATCTCCGCCTCAGCACCGGCTTCCCGAATAATTTCACTGTAGAACTCCACATAATCCACGCCTGTGAACTGATGCTTGTTCACGCCGAACAGTTCTCTGTATTTCTTCTCATCCAGCACATCGGAATACGGATTGATTCCCGCATCCACCACCTGATCGATGGTAAGCAGTGCATTTCCCACTTCATCAGACGGATAGCTGAGCATTACAACAACCTTCTTGGCACCCATTGCCATGCCCTTCAGGCAGATGGAGAATCTGTTTCTGGAAAGAATCGGCCATACGATTCCGATGGTCTCTCCACCCAGCTTGTTCTTTACATCCTCTGCAATGTCGTTCACACTAGCATAGTTTCCCTGACATCTGGCAACCACAGACTCGGTAATACCGATTACATCTCTGTCCAGAATCTCGAACCCATCGGATTCCGCTGCCTCCAGAACACTTTCCACAACCTGCTCTGCCAGATTATCTCCTTCACGGAAAATCGGACACCGGATTCCACGGGAAACCGTACCTACACGTCTTTCTGCTTTCATCTAAGCCTCCATTAAATTGTACATAGAATATGCGAGCTCATTTCTTAGTAAATCAATGAACATAACAGAATTAGTATACCTTATACGTTTATTCTTTGTAAACCAAAAAAGCAGTCTCGCCGCTAAATCCGATAATTTCCGTCGGAATCCGTCCGGATATTCGATGCGTAGAATTCCGTCACTGCTTTTACCATATACTCCATATCCTTCACTCCCGCTGTCTCGTACGCCGAATGCATGGCAAGCTGCGGCAATCCGATATCCACGGTATTCATGGACACCTGGGACATGGCAATGTTGCCCAGAGTGCTGCCGCCCGCTTCGTCCGACCGATTGGAGAAAAACTGTACCGGCACCTCTGCTTTTTCGCAAATCATCTTGAAAATCGCCACGCTGACCGCATCGCTGGTGTATTTTTGCCCGGCGTGGGATTTGATCACGATACCCTCGTTCATGTAGACGCGGTTCGTTTCATCGCTCTTCTGCCGATAATTCGGATGTACCGCGTGGGCGTTATCGCAGCTCAGCATAAAACTGCTCGCCACGGCACGGCGGAATTCTTCTTCGTCCTTGCCCAGCGCCTTGTTCATCCGCCACAGAACATCATAAAGGAATGTGGACGCTGCTCCCTGTTTTGTGCCCGATCCCACCTCTTCGTTGTCGAAGCAGGCATAGACATTGATATTCCGATCGTTCTCTGCCGCCAGGAATCCCTTCATAGAGGTAAAAGCACATTGCAAGTCATCCAATCTCGGGCATCCGATGAATTCATCGTCATGGCCCCATCGTACCGCTTCCATTCGGTTGTATAAAAACAAATCCATCCCGTAGATGTTCTCTTCCGACACGCCCAGCTCTTCCGCAATCAGTTTTTTAACGGCACCCGGTCCCTTCACGCTGCCGGATAATATGGGCAGCATGTCCACCTGCTTGTTGAGGGGCCTGCCTTCGTTAATTTTTCGATCCATATGAATGGCCAGGCTGGGAATCATCAGAAGATCTCGATCCACTCTCACCAAGTGAGTCTCTAACCGATTTCCGTTTTTTACCATTACTTTTCCCGCAAGGGAAAGGGGCCGGTCGAACCAGGTGGAACAGATCATTCCGCCATACCCTTCGGTGTTCAGCATCGTATATCTTTTTGCAATTTCGATTTCCGCATTTTCTTTCAGCTTAAAAGAGGGAGAATCGCTGTGGGATGCGGTCACATGGAAGCTGTAATCATCCAGGTCGGTTCCGACCCGGACCGCGATGATGCTGGAATTGTTTCTTGTGACGTAATATTTTTTTCCGGGTTCGATCTCCCACCGCTCGGATTCATGCAGTTCTTCGAACCCGTCTCGATTCAGGAGATTCTTTAATTCCGCCACCGCATGAAATGCCGTGGGGGCGTGTTCGATAAATGCAGTAAGTTCCGATATAATACTTTTTTCCATTGCAGACCTCTTTATTTCTATTGTTGTAATCCGGATAAATCAACCTCGTATATATACTTCTTCGGCTCTTTCTCTGGCTGATAAAACATACTCATATACCATGGGAAATATTCAATTCCTGATTCTTTCGTTACATTTCCTTTGCAAAATACAATCTTTCTTCCAAAATTCCAATTCCCTACAGCAGCAACTTTATCCAGTGCCAAGTGCCGTTGATAATCATTTCCGGATTTAATTTCAAGAAGATCGATTTTCATCCCATTCTGAATCACAAAATCCAATTCTCCATACTTCTTTGATTCAAAATATGTCAGAGAGAATCCATTCGCCTTTATCATCTGTGCGAATACATTTTCCAGAATACTTCCCATATTCACGTCCATGTTTCCCTGCAATAATTCAAACTGTATGTTCTCCATACAAGAAGCACACAGAAGACCTGTATCTCCCATAAACAATTTGAACAAATTTCTCTTTACATTAAGCTGCAGTGGAGGTTGAGGTTCTGTCACATTATAGGATGGAAGTGCAACACCTGCATCACTCAGCCATAGGATTGAATCCTCATACCGATTCATTCTTGCATTTTTATCAATCCGATTCAGAAAAAATCTCCTGTTCTTATCGTCTAATTGTGAAGCAATGCTATCAAAAATAGCTTTAATTTTTATCTTTTCTGTATCAGATGAGTACTTGGAGATATCTTGTCTGTATAATTCTAAAATGCTTCTCTGGAGCTGAATTACTTTTCCGATGTCATGTGAGTTCACATAGGTCTGCACAACGTCCGGCATCCCTCCTACAACGATATAGGTCGCAAACAACTTCAACAATGTTTCATGTATCGTCTGCGGAACCGGTTCGTGCTTTTCATAGCATGTTTGTAATATCTCGAACGTCGATTTCTGCACGCCATTCGCAATAAAGTATTCCTTAAGGTTCATCGGATACATATATACGATTTCTTCAAATCCCACGGCATATGATGGTACTTCTTTGTACCGAACTCCCAACAGCGACCCGGATTCTATATAATCAAATCTGCCATCTTCCACAAGAAATTTAATGGCGCATCTCGCATTCGGACATTCCTGAATCTCATCCAGGAAAATCAGTGTCTTTCCCGGCTTTAATTCCTGCAGCTTAAATGCCGTGAGATTCTCAATGATCGTATCTGCATCCAATTTTCCTTCAAAAATCTTCTCCGCGCCTTTATCCAGTATAAAGTTAATTTCGACAAAATATTCATATTGTTCCTTCGCAAACTCTCGAATTGTCGTCGTCTTTCCAGTCTGCCTCGCACCAATAATGCAAAGTGCTTTCTTATTTTTTTGATTTTTCCACGAGATTAATTTCTCCGTAATGTTCCTTTCTAGCATCTCACAGACCTCCCAACACTAGCATTGTAACATTTTTCCGACACTTTTCAATGTATTTTGTAACATTATTCTTCATTTCACGGCAGAACCTGCAACATTTTTCTGATGTTATTCGATGCATTTTGTAACATTATTCCTCATTCTACGAAAAGAAAAAGAGACGACCCGGTCGCCTCCTTCTCATCATATTCATTTGCCGTGCTTTCATTTCTGACGCTCTGTTTCTTTTATTACATGCATCAGCACCATTCGGATAATTGCAGAAAGGGCAATGCACGCAATCAGCAGGCCGCCCCAGAGCGGCCACGTGGTTCCGGCCAAACCAACCCCGATGCCGAGAATCGAATACGAATTGGCAAGTCCGCCCATTCCGGACCCTCCCCAGTTCTTTCCCCACGCATACAAGAAATCCTGCTTGGTCAAGGCTTCCGCAAAAATATACACAAATCCGCATAAAATCGCCAGCATTCCGCCAAAAAAACAGAACACTGTGTCTTGCTGCGTGTCTTGCTGCGAGAACCCACTCATGATTAGCACCACCGTAAATTTAACACAAACGGCAAACGCTGCGGTAAAAGCAACGCCTTTTAGAATAAAGCGTTTATCAATATCTTCATCGACGATATGCCGCAGCTTTTCCGACCATTCCTCTCGATTTCCCGAAAGAACCTCCGGTGAAATGTCAACAAGCTCCATACCTTCTTTTATAATTCTCCTGCAAGACTCCATCCGGTTATCCAATGCCTTCGCCTGAAGGTTCATCTCACTCAGGCGTTCCTCCAAAACCGCTTTTAACTGAACATCTCCATCAAAGAGTTTTTTTATCTCCGGAATCGGAACGTCAAGCATTCGAAGCGTCTTAATGCGATTAATGCTTTTCACATCTTCATCCAAAAAATCCCTGTACCCATTCTCATTTCGCCGAGGATTTATCAATCCCTCTCGCTCGTAGAATTTGATGTTCGCTTCCTTAACCTCGGTAAGCTTCTCAACTTCGCCGGTACGCATATATTCATCCTCCTTCTCATACGCATTATCCTCTAATCTGAGTATAATGTAAACCCGAAAGTCACTTACGAGTCAAGAGGTTTCTGTCAACTATTGTCTTTTTTTGTAAAAAGAGTTTCACGCCCGTCGAAGCGTCCAATTTTGACTCTCTTTCTGGCACTGCATCATGTGAGTGAAAATGCCGTCTGCCTGCAAGAGCTGTGCGGGAGCTCCCTGCTCTGCAATCGCACCGTCCTTAAGCACCACAATCCGGTCTGCACCGGAAACGGTACGCATCCGATGGGCAATCATGAGGACAGTTTTATCTTTGATGAGGCGGGAAAGAGCTTCCTGAATTGCCGTCTCATTCTCAACATCCAGACTGGCCGTCGCCTCGTCCAACAGAATAATCGGTGCATCCTTCAGGAAAGCACGGGCAATAGAGATTCGCTGTCGCTCGCCGCCGGAGAGCTCGCAGCCGTTCTCCCCAATGTTGGCGTTCCAACCGTCCGGCAATTTTTCAGCAAAACTGTCTACATTGGCGAGCTTCGCCGCCGCAATGACCTCCTCATCCGTAGCATCTTTACGGCCGATACGAATATTTTCCAAAATGCTGTTGTTAAACAGCGTCACATCTTGGAATACGATAGAATAGAGGCTCATCAGCTTTTCCGGATCGATTTTCGACACATCCATACCTCCTACGGTAATCATGCCCCGATCAATATCCCAGAATCGTGCCGCCAGACGGGAAATCGTCGTCTTTCCACCTCCGGAAGGGCCCACAAGTGCCGTGACCTGTCCCTGTTTCGCAATAAAAGATACATCCCGAAGCACCGTTTCGCCATTCTGATACGAAAAACCCACATGATGAAATTCGATATCGCAATTCTGATTCGTAAGATGCTCACTGCCGGTCTGCACAGGGCAGTCCAAAATCTCATTCATTCGCTCAATATTACTGTTTGTGGCAATGATAGCGGCAAGATTTTGAAGCGTGCCTTCCAACGGATCGTATAACCGCGACACCACTAGCAGAAACATAAAGAAAGTCAGAACGTTTATTTCTCCTTTTACCAGCAAAGCGGCACCTGCAAGGGCTGTAGTAGCAATTCCAAGTCGCAGAACCAGTGCTGCGGAAACCACGAAAATGGCCGTTCCCAGCTCACTTTTAATGAGTCGGTTCTCCACGCCGCGGATTTTCTTTTCCAATCCGACAAGATATCCGATTTCAGCATTGACTGCACGCAGATCAGGCATAGACTCTATGCATTCCTGTATCCCGTCTTCACATATGATTTTCGCCATCATCGCCTTTCGGGATAAGCTCTTGTGCACACCGGAAGCCAATGCCACAATGGCAAACGCTATCGGAAGAGGCCAAATAGCAGCAAGTGCCATACGCCAGTTAAAAACCAGTATGGATATCGAGATGGCCGTAGTAGAGAGAATCGCACCATACAACGGTGCAACGAAGTGAGACTGACTCTGTTCCAGCACAGCACAATCATTCATGATGGACGATGTCAAATCCGCAAGGTCTTTCTTTCCAAAGAAAGAGAGCGGAATCTTCCGCAATTTCTCCGCAAGCCCCACCCGGCGCACGCCGGATTCCACATAGGTGACAAGGTAGGTGTTGTCGTATTCAAGCCGAGTACAAATCACAATGAAAAACGCTGCCACAATACAACCGACTGCATAGAACGGGATTCTCTCCGCCGTCAACGTGCCCGCCATAATATCCCCTACCAGAAAATACAGCAAGCACACCGGCAGCATGAAGGAAACATTTTGCAAGGCACAGCTTAAACTCCCCTTGATAATGTCCGCGGCTCCCTTTCGGGAAACGGCATAACGTCTCTGTAAATACTTCATCATCATTCGGCCTCCTTTGCCACTTTCCAGCGGACGGACTTCTGATAGTTCTCCCACATGGTTCCAAAAAGACTGTTCTTTTGCCCGGACAATTCCGCAAAGCTGCCGCTCTCTTCCAGATGACCGTCCTTTAACACAAAAATGAGGTCCGCGTTTACAACGGTAGTCAAGCGATGAGCAATCATGATGACGGTACGGCCCACTACCAGCTCGTTGAAAGCCGCCTGCACTTTCGTCTCATTGTCGGGATCTGCAAAAGCAGTTGCCTCGTCCAGAATCAGCACCGGCGCATTTTTCAGCATTGCACGTGCTATGGTCAGTCGCTGGGTCTCACCGCCGGAAAGGTAAATTCCCTGCGAACCGATTATCGTATTTACACCATCCGGAAACTTCTCAACGATATCCATGCACTGTGCGGCTTTGAGCGCAGCCATCACTTCCCCCTCCGAAGCATCGGGATTTCCCATCCGAACATTATCCAGAATACTTCCCTTAATGAGATGGCTGTCCTGGAACACAAAGGATATGGTATCCATCAACTCGTTTTTTTCAATATCCTTTACATTTACGCCGCCAATGGAAATACCGCCGCTTCGCGGGTCAAAAAATCGAGCAATCAATGCTGCTAACGTAGTTTTTCCGCCGCCGGACGGACCTACAAACGCAGCGGTTTGTCCCGCACCAATTGACAGTGAAACATCTTCTAACGCATTTTTTGTACCATCATAACTGAAGGTGACATGGGACAGTACAACAGAATTATCCTTTGGATGCTGCGGAACATTCGGCTGCGAAAGACCCGGGCTCTGCAGCACACTGTCAATTCGGTTGATTGCATCCTGCACAATCATACCGTTTTCACTCATGAACATCAGCTTGGTAAGCGTCAGAGAAATGACGGGCGTAATGATGATGTAGAAAAGGATGTTCAGCAGCATCTCGTTGTCCGCACCTCTATAAGAAAGTACGAAGCCGCCGGCAATCAGGAACACAAACACGCTGTTCACCGCCAACGTATAGAATGTCATGGGCCAGCGCAGCTGTTTCGTATACGCGACGACCCAACGCTCGTAATTATCGATCGTTTGCTTAAATTTTTTAAAAGAAAACACGGTCTGTCCAAACGTTTTGACGACAGGTATCCCTCGTACATACTCCACCGCTTCGTTGGACATATCCGCAAGTGCATTCTGGTATTGCGTCATCTGCTCCTGCATTTTCGCTCCGGTCATACGAGTCATAACAAGAAAAGCGAGTGCCACCGGCACGAGACTCAAAAGTCCTAATCGCCAATCAAAAATCAGGAGCAATGCCAACAGACCGACAATCGTTGCCATCGCCTTCGCCTTGTCCGGCAGTTGGTGCGCCAGATACGTTTCCGTTGCCCCGGCAGTCTCGGAAATGATTCGGCGCAGTTTGCCGCTTCCAAACTGTTCGATTACACCCAGCGGAAGCACCGCGACGTGATTCGTCATGGAAAGGCGCAAATTGGTGGCAATCCGAAATGCCGCAAGATGCGAACACATCAGCCCGGTGATGTACACCAATACAGAGGCAATCGCAGCGGCGACCGCCATCCAGCCGTATTGTGTCACATGAACAGCGTTTTCATACTGCGGCGCCACTTCGATAATCTCCTTTAGAATGCGCCAAATATACCAGAACGGTACCAATGCCAACAGCGCACTGACGGCGGAAAACATCCACGAAAGATAGGTCAGAATTCTGTATTTCCCGGCATAGTCCAGCAACCGAGATAAATTAGATTGCTTTTTCAATGTAGTAATGCCTCCTTTAATAATTTTCAGTTAGCGTTTTCTAACCATGGAAACTTTACCACATCTTCCGAAACTGCGACTACTCCATTTTCGTTCACTTGCTCCGTTTCTCCATGTTCTTTGCATTGATGCGATATTGCGACGGAGTCATGCCATACCGTTTTTTAAAACTCTCAGAAAACTTGCTGGCATTATCATATCCATTTTCCTGTGCAATCTGTGTCACAAGTTTTCTTGTTTGAACCAGCTCTACAGCGGCTTGTTCCAGCCGATACTCTTTGATATAGCGATACACGGGGAGACGGTAGTTCTTTTATCCCACAAAAAAGCCGACAGTTATATCCACATTGA
>OMNT01002166.1_pt1 | contig 16249 bp, 10 predicted proteins | sample 1672551 | NCBI WGS metagenome assembly OMNT01 (sample SAMEA3136698, study PRJEB25190) | human gut metagenome
CGGCGGCGTATTCCAAGAAGTATCCGGCGGAACGGAGTGGCCAAAAGCCAAATCCGAACCTTAAGAAGGTAGATTTTCGAGGTCACGTCAACGGGTCTGGTCCCATCTTTCAGGATAGAGACCACCCGGGCGAAGATCTCGTCCCGTGTGCAATGCTCCTTTGCCGCGAGGACACCGTCACCTTGTATCACGGCATCACCGCCGGCGGCAAAATCCAACACCCGGTGAAGGACGTAATGATTGTTGAAGCGGAAAAGGACGATGTCTCCTTTTTCCGCACAACTACGGCACCTGGTTCCCGGAGAAGCGGCCTCGATGCCTTCCAGCACCACCAGATCCCTCTCGGCGACAATGAAAGGAAGCATGCTTGTCCCCTTCACTGGGATAGTGACCCTTTTCCCCTCCCGTAGCAGATCGATCACGCTTGCGAAAAAGGCATCGTTATTGACAATCATCATCTCCCATTTTTGACTTTCAACAAATATGACGCGAAACCGCATCAGCACAAATATATTGAAAAAAAAGTTATCTTTGTGGAATAACAACTAAAAAGCCACATCAAGAGAATCAATAGCGGTTTCGTAATCCGCGACATCTGCGGGGAAAAGGTCATTTCCGGAGAAGGCAACGAATGCATCAACTTCAACAAGCTTATAAGGCTCAACGAATCTGCTGCCTTCCTTCTGGAATCGGTCGGAGAATCCGAGTTCACCGAAGAGACCATGGCAGACCTGCTTTGCTCAAAGTACGATGTAGACCGTGAAAGAGCCTTGGCCGACGCGGAAGCCCTGTGCTCGACCTTGAAGGAAAACGGAATCATCGCATAGCATGAAGAACGTTTCGGCCATAAGGCACTACCGCGTGGGCGGGATTCCTTTCAGGATCGAGTTGGAGTCCCCGTGGATTCCGATGGAGTGCACCGAACCTGTCAAGAGGCGGATTGAGAATGCGGCGGCCAAGGGAATATAGTCTCCTCACACGAAGTGTCGGGATGGAGTGACTGTCACCGGGAACGGATGAGCATTAGACAGTGAGAGGGCGACCCAAACAGGCCGCCCTCTCACATTTCTTGGTAATCTTATAAAATAACTTGGTAATCTTTGATTGTCTTTCTTATTCTTTAAAGCTTACTTACCGTAGTCGTAGATCTGAAGTTCGACAGGGCCGAGAAGGCCGGAAGGCTGAAGCTCGGAATCCTTGTTGAGGTAGGTCGCCGTCTGGAAGGTGAACCTCTCGTTGGCAGGAATGGCTTCCTTCTCTCCGATCACTCTGTTCCTCCAGCAGTTTACAACCTCCACCTCGATCGTGTTCACGCCCTTCCTGAGCAGGTTTGTGATGTTGAGCCTGTAAGGAGCCGTCCAGACACCGCCGGCATATTCACCGTTGACCTTTACCTTCGCCATCACCATGACCTTTCCCAGATCAACGTAGACCTCTCCCTGTGGCAGCTTCTTAAGCTTGAAGCTGTTGGTGTAGGTGGCGTCTCCGGAGAAATACTTGATCCTCAGATCGTCGCTGGTGGTCCAGTCATAGAGCGTGTCGAATGTGACCGGTGCCTCAGGGCCGCCCCTCTTCTCCTGGAAAGCGACGGTCCAAGGGGTGTCGATGGTCGCCAGGACAGACTTCTCCGGATAGTTGCAGCCTTCAGAGACCGCCTTGTCAGTGTCCTTCCTGAACACGATGAACGAGCTTTCGTAGGCTTCAAGCCTCATCGGAACCTTGGTGGTCTTCGTGAGTGTCCTGTACTGCCTCAAGTCACGGACATCCTTGGTGAGCGGATTCCATAGCTCAGGAGTCTTGCCCTGCACGCGGAACAGGCCGTCGAATGAGATAGCCTTGTCTCCCTGGTTGGAGACGAAGTAATACTCCCCGTCCGCGAGTCTGAGATGGATGAACTGGATAGGCAGAGCCGGATCCTCCGTGGTGAAGTCAGGGGCGATGCCCAGATCGGCGAACACCTCCTCAAGCGAGGCGTCCTTGTAGATTCTGCCCTTGCCGTAGCTCACTGAGCGCGAGAACGGATCCGTGTTGTTTCTCCACATCCTGGCAGCGATGCCCCTTACCTTCACATCGCACTCCGGGTAGCCCTTCATGCTCGGAGATCTCTCCGGAGCCGGGCCAAGGATCACAAGACCGTCACGGACAAGCGTCTCAAGCTTTTCAAGGAGTTCCGGACGCATGGTCTTGATCTTAGGAAGAACGAGGACGGAGTACTGCATACCGCTTTCAAGGGTGAGTTTGCCATCCTTCACACAGGCCTTCATGACCACATCGCTGTTGATGTAGTCGAACGAGAATCCCTCAGGAAGTTCCGGATCCTTCGTTCCGGTCATCTTAGGACAGTCTTCGCCAAGGAAGTAGGCGACATCGGCCACATAGCGTCCCTGCTGGAGCATGTAGTTGCAGCGCTTGATGTAGTCGTTGAACACGTCCAACTGGGAGAACCAGGTGTTGTGACGATTGAACTCATTGCCGAACCATGCGTTGACGCCAGGCACTCTGTCGTCAGGCTGCTGTATGTAAAGATGGTACAGGGTAGCGTTGATGCCCTCGGTGAAGAAACGGTCACCCCGTTGTTTCATCTGGCCGGGATACTGTGTGAAGTCAGGCCCTCCGCAGGTGAAGCTCTCGGCCCAGACCTTACGCTTTCCGTAGATGTGGCCGCAGGATGAGGCCACCCGGTTCTCGATGTCGCCAAGGTCGCCGAAACTCCAGAACTCGCCGGCGATCTCATCGGACTGCGATCCGTACTGGAGAAAGTCTCCAGGGAAGCCCCAATGGCCGTAGTTCTCAAGCCAGGTGGTCAGGCCATGCTCGTTGCTGACCTCACGAAGACCGCCCACATAGTTGTAGGACACCTCATCGGCGACAAGCCGCCTGAGATCCCAAAGGAAACGGTCGGACATGTCCTCGCTGCCGACCACCACACCACTCATGACAGGGATGAAAGGCACCGGATCGTAGCCGTAGGCCGCGATGAAATCCTCAATCATATTGTCGGTCCAGTTCTGGCCTCCTGTCTCGTAGCTGTCCTCCACACAGACCTTGAACGTCTTTCTGTCCTCGGCAGGGATCCTCTTCAGTATCTGGCCGAGATAGTTGTCAAAGTGTGTGCGTATGTGCTTCTTGCTCATCTTGTCCGTCTCAAGTCCGGTCCCCTCCACAGGCGCCGGGGAGCAGAGCGTGCCGGTAGGAAGCATGGCCGTCCTCATGACCACCCAGTCGCCTGCCGGAACATCCCAGACGAGCGTCCCGTCTTCGGACACATTGGCGGTTATGTCCTTGACCTCACTTTCAGGAACACCCTCATAGTCAGGCTGATCCCTCCACATGTAGGCATCCCACATAGGATGCGGTGTCTGCCACATCTTTGAGAGGGACTTCTCTGGGTATCTCTCCACGGCCGGTTTGTCGGACAGGGTGACGCTCTTCACGACCCCAGGCTTGACCTTGAGGACAAACTCGCCCGCGACCGTCTCGGGGATAGAGATCACAACTGGAGCGAATGGCTCGAAACCGACATTCGTGTCGGAACGGCTCCTGTCGATAAGGAACTCCTCGACAAGCGTGAGTTCTCCGCCTTTCCTCGCGTAGAGAGACGCCTCGCTGACAACCTCCTTATCGACAGGCTTGATGAAGACCGAACGCACGACTGCCTCCTTGCCGGCCTTGAATGTGATGGTTCCGTCTTCGGCCACCTCGGACGCGAAGCTGACGGAGGCAGCTGACAGAGGATAGGCAAGAACCCTGACAGGCTGCGCGTCCTTTCCGAGCTCACGAAGTTTCCCGTTGAACCTCACCGGACCGGAAACCGTGTCCTTCACATAGCCAAGATACCTCATCGCCTGCGATGGCTCGACCCAAGGGCCGCCGCTCTGGCTCCATCCAGGACTGTTGAACATACCGATCTCGATGCCGAGCTCGCCCGCGGTCTTGAACATCGTGTGAAGGATGTCCCACCATTCGTCCGTGAACATCCTGACCGGACCCTGAGGAGCGCCCTGCCCCTCGCCGATCATGCCGATGAAGGCCCTGTTGATGCCTACAGACTTCATTGCCTGGAGATCCTTTACGACTCCTTCCTTGGACATGTTCCCGGCAACCCAGTACCAGTAGATGCCAAGTTGCTGACTCTCAGGAGTGTCCTTGAAGTTCTTCTCAACTGTACTGATGCTGTCCTGGGCGAAGGCTGATCCGCCCAGAAGCAGAAAGACGGCCACAAGCCATCTGAATTTTTTAACCATAATCATTTATTTTGGAATATTACATCCTAAGTAACTCTTTGTAATCCCTAAAGATCATCAATTAATTTTTAAACGCTTACTAAAAGTGGTTTTTTCAAATTTAGAAAATAATCTAAACGGGCTGCAATTATTATCAAAATGTAAATGCCAATTATCAAAATGCCAATACCACCGCAGAGTGGATTCGAGGGAGACTCCGCCCACATAACCAACGAAGGTAGGCGAGAGACGTAAAGTCTGGTGCGAACGGCATAAAATTCGTACTATATTCTTTTAAAAGTGTTATTTTTGAGGTTGAGAGCCATGCCGCCGGGCAACCGCGCGACAGCGACGGCTCCAATCTGCGGAGAAAGAAAGAACATGAAGGTGAAAAGGATTATTATGATGGTTCTGGCCGGGATGCTGATGGCGTGCGGCCTGGGATATTCACAGAACAACAACAAGATAGGGAAAAGGATTGACGGCGAACTGATTGATGCGGTCTCGGCGCTGGACGAAGGGCAGTACAAGGAGGCGCAGGTGACGCTGGAGAGGATACTGACGGCTGATCCACGGAACGACGCCGCACAGTACTACCTTGGCATGTGCCGGCTCTACGCCAACGACCTGGACGGCGCGAAGACGGCTTTCAAGAAGGCCTCTGAACTGGATCCCGGGAACTTCTGGTACAGGGAAAGGCTCGCGCGGACATATTCATTGACAGGAGAGGACGATCTGACCATCGCGACCTACGAAGATCTGCTGAAGGACTATCCCAAGAAAGATGACATCTATTTCACCCTTGTCAACCTCTACCTCAAGCAGAGCCAGTACGACAAGGCTCTCGGCGCGCTCGACCAGATCGAGGCCGTGTTCGGCAAGAGCGAGAACGTGACCGCCACGAAGTACGACATCCTTCTTCGGCAGAACAAGCCGGAGGAAGCGTTCAAGGTTCTCACGGATTTCAACAAGGAGTTCTCCTCGCCCTATGTCCTGACCAAGCTCGGGGATCATTCGATGGCGGAGTACAAGGACACCGCCGCCCTGGCCTACTACCAGGAGGCTCTTGATCTCCAGGGCGGCTACATGCCGGCCCTGCTCGGAGAGTCGGAGGTCTACAGGACACGCAGGAACTTCCCGGAGTTCTTCAAGACCCTGAACAGGTTCATGGCCAATGACGAGACCGACACCCAGGTCAAGACCCAGTACCTGAATATGCTTGTGACACGGACTGACCACAGGTTCCTGCAGAGCGTGAAGCCGCAGATCGACTCGCTGTACGACAACCTCGTCGCCCATCATCCGACCGACAGCACGGCTCTCATGGCCGCCGGACTCTACTGGTACTCGTCCGGCAAGGCTGACAAGGCCAAGGATCTTATTCATAAGAACATGGCCTTGTACCCTGACAATCTGGAAGCGGCCATCGCCTACGCCCAGCTTCTGGTGTACATGAAGCAGTGGGGCGAGTTGGAGAGCGAATGCGACAGCGCCATGGCCAGATTCCCTAATGAGACGGTGTTCCTGGACATCAAGAATCTGGCGTGCTTCAACAGGAAGGATTGGCACGGCATCATCGACAACAACAAGAGAATCATAGAGATAGCCCAGGGCGACACCTCCCTTACCATCCCGGCTCTCGCCACGATAGGCGACATGTACCACGAACTGGGGAAAGAGAAGGAGGCCTTCAAAGTCTACACCAAGGTTCTGAAACTGAACCCGGACTACGCTCCCGCGCTGAACAACTACGCCTATTACCTGGCTCTCAAAGGCGCCAAGCTAAAGAAAGCGTGCGCGATGAGCAGGAAGACGGTCGAGAAGGAGCCGGATAACCCGACCTACCTTGACACCTACGGATGGATCCTCCATCTTCTGAAAAGGGACAAGGAGGCGAAGGCTCAGTTCAAGCACGCGATGCTCTACGGGGGCAAGGAAAGCGCCACATGCCTGGAACACTACTCAATTGTGCTTGAGGCGCTAGGGGAAACCGATCTGGCGAAAGTCTACAAGACGCAGGCGGAGAATAAAAAAGCGGAAGGAAAGGAATGAGGAAGAGATTAGGGATATTCATGCTCACGCTCCTGGCCGCCTTGTGGTGGCAGACACCGGCATATTCACAGGACACGAGATCACAGGAGGCCCGCAGGGCGCGGCTTCAGAAGGAGATCGCCATTCTCGACGAGCAGATCCGGAGCAACGCGTCCCAAAGCGCCAACGCCCTGAGCCGGCTCACACTGATCAGCGGCAAGGTCAACTCCCGAAAGAAGCTGATCGAGGAAAGCGACCGGATGATTTCTGAATATTCAGACTCCATCGCCGTGAAGGAGAAGGAGATAAAGGCTCTGACAGCGCGTATGGACACTCTTTCGTACCACTACGCCAAGCTTGTGAGGGGCGCCTACGTGAACCGGAGTCCCAAGGTCTGGTACATGTACATCCTCGCGAGTGACGACGTGGGTCAGGCGTTCCGGAGGTACGGCTACCTCAGGGATCTTTCCAAGCAGATGAACGTTCAGGCCTCCAAAATCAAGGAGGTGCAGTCCACGCTTGAAAGGGAGAGCGAGGTTCTCTCGTCGATGAGGAAAGAGGCCGAATCCATCCGCGCGCAGAGGATGTCGGAGATGAGCAAGCTGCAGGCGGAGGAGAATGATTCCCGGATGCTTGTCAACAAGCTTAAGAAAAACAAGAGAAAGTACCAGCAGGACATTTCCAAGAAGCAGCGAGAGGTGGAGGCTCTGAACAGGGAGATCGCAAGAATCATCCGTGAGGCCACCGAGGACGGCAAGTCCGGCAAAAAAGGTTCGTCGTCCAAGGAGCGCAAACCTATCGACTACACCCTCGCCAAGAAGTTCGAGGCCAACAAGGGCAAGCTTCCGTGGCCGGCTGAAGGGCCTGTGGTCGATCATTTCGGGCAACGATTCCATCCGGTCTACACGAACCTCAAGCTTCCTTTCAACAACGGTGTCAACATCGCGCTAAAGGCCGGGACACAGGTCAAGGCCGTGTTCGACGGAGTAGTGAAGCAGATTGTCGTGATGCCGGGCTACAACAAATGCGTCCTGGTCCAGCACGGGAACTACTTCTCGTTCTACTGCAAGCTGGGCAGTGTAAGCGTCAAGGCCGGCGACAAGATCAGGACCGGCCAGGTGGTCGGCACGGTGGACACCATAGGAGGAGAGACGCAGCTACATTTCCAGATCTGGTCCGGGCGCACCCCACAGAATCCTGAAACCTGGCTGAGACCTTAGATTATCATGAGACACGAGATCATCATAAAAGACCTGCAGGACATTGACAGAGCCGCGGGCGAGTTCCTTTCCCGGACGGAAGGGCACAATATTCTTGCGTTCTACGCTCCTATGGGGGCGGGCAAGACGACATTCACTACAGCGGTGTGCCGCCGCCTGGGAGTGCGCGAGGACGCTGTCAGCTCACCGACCTTCGCGATTGTCAACGAGTACCGCACCGGCTCCGGCGAACCGATGTACCATTTTGATTTCTACCGCATTACCAAGATCTCCGAAGCGCTCGACATCGGTTTCTACGACTACATCGACAGCGGATGCCTCTGCATTATGGAATGGCCGGAAAACATCGAGGAGATCCTTCCGGAAGAGACGCTCCGGATCCACATCACCGTCAATCCGGACGAGTCCCGCACCGTTTCATGGGAGGACTGACCCTGGAAGGCATCACAGACTGTCCAGGTTCAGACGGTCGAGGAAGCGGTAGCCCGCGGCCTCACGGAGATATTCAGGCCTGATGTCCCGTGACATCTCAAGATCCGCGATGGTTCTCGCGACCTTGAGGATCCTTGAATATGCCCGGGCGGACAATCCAAGCCTCCCAATCAGCACCTCCATCACTTTCCGGCACTCCTCGTCCAGCGGACAATGCTTCTCCAGAAGGCGGTTGCTCATCTCGGCGTTCGTGAATATCCCGTCCTCGGCGAACCGCTGCTTCTGCAGGGTCCTGGCTTTGAGGACCCGACCGGCCACAACCTCGCTGGACTCGCCTTTCTTCCGTCCCACAAGCTTCACGGTGTCAACAGGATGGAGCCAAAGCTGGATGTCTATGCGATCCATGACCGGGCCAGAGAGCTTGGAGAGATAATTCAGCCTTTGACCCGGAGTGCAACGGCACCGGTCACCCTCGCCGTAGTAGCCGCACGGGCAGGGATTCGAAGCCGCTACCAGCATGAAAGAAGCGGGGTATTCCAACTTTGACCTTAGCCTTGAGATTGTGACTTTCCTATCCTCCATCGGGCCACGGAGAGCCTCCAGCACGGATTTCGGCATCTGGCCGTACTCATCAAGGAACAGGATTCCGTTCTCGGCCAGGGTCACCTCACCGGGACGGATGTCGGCGCCAGCGCCGCCACCGATGATCGCGGGCAGCGAGGCGCTGTAGTGCGGGGCACGGAAAGGTCTCGTCCGTATAAGGCCGATCTGGGAGCCTTTCATCCCCGCCACCGAGTAAATCTTGCTCGTGACGATGGCCTCCTCCGTAGTCATCGGCGGAAGGATTCCGGCCATCGCCTTGGCCAGCGAACTCTTGCCGCTTCCCGGCGGGCCGACCATGATCAGATTGTGTCCTCCCGCCGCCGCGATCTCCACACCCCTCTTGGCACCCTCCTGCCCGATGATCTCGGAGAAATCCATCACATCCTGACCTGCCGGCCTTTTCGCACGCTGGGCATTTCTCGCCAGTTTCCTGTAAAGCCGTGTGTTCCAGACAAGAAGATCACTGCAATCCTCATTACCCTCAAGGATTCTCAGCACATCTGTAAGTGTCTCGACACCGAAAATCGACAGATCCCTGCACTCCGTCGCCTCCAGCGCCGAGCGGATCGGGAGGATGCACCCGGATATTCCCATCTCCACCGCAAGGTCTGCTATCGGCAACGCCCCCTGCACCTCCCTCACAGATCCATCCAGGCCCAGTTCCCCCATTATCAGGTACCTGTCAAGACCCGGAAAGCTTTTCTGCCCTGAAGCCGCGATGATGCCGACGGCGATCGGCAGGTCGTACCCGCTTCCGTTCTTCCGCACGTCCGCCGGAGCCAGATTGATCACTATCTTCTTGCCAGGAATCCTGAAACCCAGCGACTGAAGGGCAGTCACTGTCCTCAGAAGGCTCTCCTTGACAGCCACATCCGCAAGTCCGACAAGATGTATTCCTATACCATGCGTTATGTCCACCTCCACGGTGACGGGGACAGCCTCGATGCCGACGCACTTCGCCCCAAGAATGTCTATCAACATAGTTTGAGTTCATTTGTACACCGGCAAAAATGGCACAACAAAACGTAAATTTTCTAAAGAAACAGAAATTTCGTCATAAAAAACAGAAATATTTTTTCTTTATGGTCAAATAAGATGGGAAGATCACTGTTTTTGCGTTACCCGAATATGTTAATTTATTGTTACAACGGTAACGTTGAAGGCATTTTTGAGTATCTTTGAAAGATTTTTATAGCAAAAACGGAAATGGAGAAGAATGAGATAACTTTGTTCTGCGTCAATGACGGGAAGAACCACAAGATCGAGAAGGGAAAGTCGCTGAAGGATCTGGCGGACAAATGCTGCAAGTGCGTCACGGACAAGAAGACGGGACAGAAGTCCGACGTGCTGGCCGCACTGGTAGACAACAAGCTTAAGGAGCTGAGTTTCAAACCAGTGAACCTGCATCAGGTCGAATTTATCGGCTACAATCATCCGGACGGGAGAAGAAGTTACGTGCGCTCGCTCTGCTTCGTGCTGCAGAACGCCGTCAGGGAACTCTATCCTGACAAGGTGCTGGTGATCGACCATTCCCTGCCAAGCGGGCTGTACTGCGAGATCCGGGAGATCGGCAAGACGGAGGACGGACGCAGCAAGGTCTACTTCGTCACAGACGATGAGATCGACAGGATCCGCGAGAAGATGAAGGAGATCGTGGCCAGGAACCTTCCTTTCACCAAAGTCAAGATGTTCTCGGAGGAAGCGGAGAAACTGTTCATCGAGAACAATCAGCCGCAGAAGGCCGAACTCCAGAAAAGCCTTGGAACCTTCATTTGCAGCGTCTACTATCTGGACAGAATGGCCGACACGTTCCACGGGCCGCTTATCCCGTCCACTGGCTACCTTAAGGTGTTCGACATCAGCGGAATGGGCAACGGATTCTGTCTACAGTCGCCAATGATGACAGACTTCTGCAAGGTGATGCCGATGAAGCGCCAGGGAAAGATCGCTGCGGCGCTCAAGGAATATTCCGACTGGTGCTCCATCATCAACATCGGAAGCATCGGCACGCTGAACAAGGCTGTCAAGGACGGCAAGGCCGTCAGCATCATCAACCTTGCCGAGTCGCTCCACGAACGGAACTACGCCAGGATCGCCGACAGGATCTATGCTGAAAGAGGGCTGAAGAGGATCGTGATGATCGCCGGGCCTTCCTCCAGCGGAAAGACATCGTCATCCCTCAGGATCGCCCTCCAGTGCAAGGTGCTGGGACTCAAGCCGAAAGTCATCGAGCTGGACAACTACTTCGTGGACAGGGAACACACTCCCAAAGACGAGGACGGCAACTACGATTTCGAGTCTCTCTACGCTATGGATCTCGAATTCCTCAACAAACAGCTGAACGAGCTACTTGAAGGAAAAGAAGTTGAGGTGCCGCGTTTCGACTTCAAGACAGGAAACAGGATCTTCGAGGGCAACAAGCTACGTCTGGAGGACAAGGACATCCTTATCATGGAAGGCATACACGCCCTCAACCCTGAGATGACCTCGGCGGTGGACGACTCAAGAATATTCAGAGTCTACGTCTCCGCCCTGACATCGCTGAACATCGATGAGAACAACAACATGTCCACTTCGGACAACCGACTGCTCCGCCGTATGGTGCGCGACAACAGGGTCAGGGGCATCACTCCGGAAGAGACCATCATGAGATGGAACAGTGTGCGCCGGGGAGAGAGCAAGAACATATTCCCGTTTCAGGAGAACGCTGACGCCCTGTTCAACTCCGCTCTGATCTTTGAACTTCCGATGCTGAAATATTACGCCGAGCCGCTCCTGCGCAGGATCGCTCCGAACTCCCCGGCCTACACCGAGGCCGTGCGGCTGCTCAAGTTTCTGGACTACATCGTGGAACTCCAGCCAAGCGAGATCGCCGCGATTCCTCCGACATCCATCATGCGCGAGTTCATCGGCGGCCAGACACTGACCAGAGACTGAATCGACGTGCAGACGCAAGACTCCATACAACTCATGGGCTGTCACGAAGTGACTGTGCTTAAACATAAAGGGCCGGCTAATTGCCAGCCCTTTATTTTATATCACCTCCAGCGAGCTGGAAGTTATCCAGCCTTGGCGACCGTCGGCAAGGGAAATGTTCTTCCAGGAGCCGACCTCGTCAAGTATCCTGACCTTGGTACCTTCGTGGATGACAAAGAGATCTTTGGAGGAACCGCTTGACGGAGAACTCTTTACGGACGAAACGGGCGACATCACGATCGCTTTGTCCGTCTTCATGCTGTCGGACTTCTGCCAGAGAGAGAATCCCAAGGCACCGGCGGAAAACAGCAGAAGCACGATTCCGCAGTAGAATCCGGCGCGTCTCCTGCCTGCCGAAGCACCCAGCAGGAACAGCAGACCCATTGCCAGAGCGGCAGCGAGCAGTATAAGGAACATGACGGCCCACGCGTCGGAACTCATCACATAGCAGACCTTTCTGGCCACACTCTTGAGGATGAACTCCGGCACAGGCTCGATCTTGTCCTGCACAAAACTGTTGGTGAACTCAAGATTGTAGCGGGCGTCTGAATAGGACGGATCCAACCTCAGCGCCCTCTCGTAGTCAAGGATGGCGCGTGGATAATTGCCCTGCTTGAACCAGGCGTTGCCAAGATTGTAGTACAACGTGGCGGATTTATACCCCGCGTCCTCGACCTGGGTCCAGGCCGCCGACGCGTCGGCGAACCTTCCGTCCGTGTAGGCCTGAACGCCGGCAGTCCACAATGAGTCAATATCCCTGGCCTGGACATTCATGGAAACGCCAAGCGAGAGGATCACGGCGATGACCGTGGCCACCTTGCCGGATGACTTGCCGCCGGACTTCAGGCTGGAGTCAATGGATGAGATGACCTTGAGAGCCTCATCGTAGTGAGACCTCATGGCATCGTTGCCGCCGTCAGGAGAATAACGGGCGAACTCACAAGCGTCAAGAAGATCGGTAAAATCCCTTGTAAGTTCCTCGCTGACACCACCTTCGGTCAGAGCAGAGGAGATGTTGTCCTTGCTGATTTCAGACATGTCCATGTTCAGTTTGTCGGAAATAAATCCGATGAGAGCCTTGTGAAGCTCCTCATAGAAAGCCGTGTAGAGATTCTTGTCAAGATAGCCGCCAGCCTGCGCGAGACGTTTCTGAGCCATCTTCGCGGCGCGCCTGTTCTTTGTTCCGGCGACATCAGCCCTCAAGGCAGCCACCTTTCTGAACGCAAGGAAGACAGCCAGCGCACCCAGAACCAGGATCGTCAAGAGGATCCAGAACAGCACGGAACCCACAAAGAACGACCCCGAGGCGGACAGGCCCGGTTTGCCGGTGAATATGAAACGTATGTCGTCTGCAAGACTCTTCACATCCTTACGCTCGACACCCGAATTCACCGTCACGGCCGGAGACGAATCTCCGCCCTTACCCTTAGCCACCTTGATGTGCATCGGCTCAGTCCTGAGCGTCACGTACTTGCCGGAGTTTACATCGTAGTAGGAATATTCCACAGGCTCGATCGTGAAATCACCGTGGCTTCTTGGGATGAAAGGATACTCGAAAGACTTGCTGCCGGACGTGCCGCCGGTGCTCTTGTCCGTGTTCTCCGTCGTCTTCGTGTCATAGGTCTCGAAATCAGGAGGGAAGCTGACCTTCGGTTCTTCAAGAAGCGAGACATTGCCGCGTCCGGAGACCGTAATGACCAGAGAGGCCGCGTCATGAGTCTTGAGGTTGTCCGATGTCAGACGCGCGGATATTCCGAAATTACCCACGCCTCCTCCGAATGACGCAGGCTGCCCCGCGGGAAGCGGGTTCACCTTGACTTTCAGCGGCGAGGTTGCGACTCTCTTGCGGATGGTACGGTAGTCGTCCTCGAAGAACCGGTCGAAGATGCTGCCGGACGAGGACGGGCTGTTCCTCACATTGACAAGGCAGACAAGCTCCGCCGGATCGATCGGGATGGTTCCCGACTGCTGAGGGATCAGGACATAGGATCTGAGGACTGCCGTGTTGTAGATCTTGTCGTCAAGGCTCTCGCGCTTGAACTCTATGTTGGTCGGAACGTAAGTCTCCTGGCTCCAGAAGCCATTGAATGTAGGGAACTTGGCATTCTCGAAGCCCACCACATTGGCTCTTTGGTAAATCTTGAGTGTGGCCGTGATCGGCTCGCCGATGACCACCTCATGCCGGCTGAGGCTCAGCCTCAGGAACAAGTCTCCGGAAGAGACATCACCGGTAGAGGAAGAAGGCCGACGTTCACTTGAGGATGACTGGCCCGCGCCGCCGGAAGACCCGGAAGATCCTGAAGATGACGCTCCGTCGCTCACAACCTGCACGTTAGCAGGAGAGGACGAGATTCTTTCCCCTGAGACACTGGCTGTGGCGGCAGGTATCTGGAATGTGCCGGTGGATTTAGGAATAAGAATGTAGGTGAAAGTTGTCTGGCGGGAGGACGACCTCTTGCCATTGATGATCTGTATGCTGGCGCTGGTCCCCTTTTGCGGCCCCCAGACCAGCTGGAAGTCATCACCGGCAGACCATTGGAAGTCTGTCGGGGCCTTCTCGCCGTCAATTATGAACGTGACATTGAACTGCTCGTTGACAGCGACGACATCCGGTACCTCCACCTTGATGGAACTCTGGCCGGACGCCTGAAAAAAAGCTACGAGCAATAATGCCACTACGTAAACCAATCTCTTCATATTCACTCTATTACCAATTCTTTTCCTTCTGTCGTGATTTCAGCAAAGCCGCTTTCTCCTTGTTCACCTTGTCCTGGGTCTTCTTCTCTCTGGCCTGGATAGCCTTCAGCATCTGCTGAGCCTGCTGAGGGGAGATTTTAGCATCTCCCTCCCCTTGCTGAGGATCTTGTTGAGGATCAGGCCGGTCTCCTTGATTCTGATCAGGATTGTCATTCTGATTCTGATTCTGATTCTGGCCGCTATTGTCCTGATTATTGTCCTGATTATTGTCCTGATCCTTATTGTCCTGATCCTGCTGGTTGTCGCCGCCGCCACCCTGCTGCTCCTCGTCCTTGAGCATCTGTTTGGCATAGGCGTAATTCTCCTTGGCCTCCAGATCCTCCGGATTGAGAAGGATTGACTGCTTGTAGGCCTCTACAGCAGCCTTCCAGTCCTTTTTCTGCACGGCCACGTTGCCCTGGTTGTAGAAATAGTCAGCGGCACGCCCGGAAGCGGGAGCAATCTCCTTCAATCCGTCCAGAGTCTTGGCGGCCTCGTCGAAATTGCCCTCCCGGTACAGGGCGCCGGCAAGATTATAGCCGGCCGCGAACGAAGTGGAATCCTTAGCCTGCGCCTTACGGTACTCTATCTCAGCGTTCTGCCAATTGCCTTTCTTGTACTGACGGTTGCCCGCCCTCACCTCCTTGCGATCAGTCTGAGCCATGCAGACACCGCAGGCGAGAGCCAGCATGAAAGCCGTCAATGAATATCTTAAAATCCTCCTCATCTCTTTCCTTCAAACAAATGTCTTCTGGCACGCCTGTCTCCGACAAGCATCTCCAGAACGAAAAACACCAATGCTATGCCGAGGAAATACATGAACTGCTCGTTGTATTCCTCAAACACCACGGAATTATATTCCTCATCCTCCATCTTGCGGATGTCGCTTATGATCGGGGTCAGGCCGAACTCATCGTTGCCGGCATGGACGTAGGCTCCGCCTCCGGCAGAGGCGACCTTCCTGAGGGTCTCCTCGTCGAGACGAGTCACGACGATGTTGCCGTCCTTGTCCTTCAAGAGTTCACCGTTCATCGGAATAGGCTGGCCATCAGCAGATCCGACACCGATCGTGTAGACTTTGATCCCGGCCTCGGCGGCCTGCTTTGCTGCGGCCACCGCGTCATCCTCGTGGTTCTCGCCATCGGTGATCACGATGATCGCCCTGCTGTGCTCGCTCTGGGCGCTGAACCCCCGGACCGCCGTGCTGATCGCATCCCCGATCGCCGTTCCCTGAATCGGGATGGACTCCGTGGAGATGGAATTAAGGAACATCTTTGCACTCACATAGTCGGAGGTGATAGGCAGCTGGACGAACGATGTGCCGGCGAACACTATCAGTCCGATCCTGTCGTCCTTAAGTTTGTCGGTGATTCTGGAGATGGCCAGTTTGGCCCTTTCCAGCCTGTCAGGAGAATAATCCTGGGCGAGCATCGAGTTGGACACGTCCAGGACGATCATGATTTCGGCTCCCTTTATCTTGTGATCCTTGAGTTTAGCTCCGATCTGAGGCCTTGACAGGCCGATCACGAAAAAGAAGAACGCCAGCGAGAGCAGCACTGTCCTGACCCACAGCTTGCCACGCGACCAGGACGGCATCAGCTCGTTCACGAGAGCCTCGTCGCCGAACCTGCGCAGACGACGGCGCCTGCCCCAAAGCCATAGTCCCATTCCAAGAAAGAAGAACGGGATCAGCAACAAAAGCAAAAGATAATGCGGCGCGGCGAAAATTATCATGGCAACCTCCTTATCAACAATTTAATGACAAACTCCAGCAGCAAGCAGATCAAGGCGGCCAACGCATAGGAGCCGAACAACTCCTTGTAGACAGGGAAACTGTCGATCGTCGTCCTTGCCTTCTCCATCTTGTTGATGTCTGAATATATCTCCGCAAGCTTCGTGTTGTCGGTGGCCCTGAAATAGCGGCCTCCAGTCATTGAGGCTATGCTGGAAAGCAGTTTCTCATCAAGTTCGACCTTAAGGTTCTGCATCTGGACTCCCCACGGAGTCATGACCGGATAAGGAGCCTCG
>OMNT01002173.1_pt1 | contig 16221 bp, 12 predicted proteins | sample 1672551 | NCBI WGS metagenome assembly OMNT01 (sample SAMEA3136698, study PRJEB25190) | human gut metagenome
GGCAACCAGACCCGACACGGATGCTTGGATTGGAAGAACCCTGAAAACGGTGCTTGCTGCGAGTGTTCCGTCTTTGATATGGGCTGTTTTTTGGTTTATAAGATGATAGGAGGAATTTCATATGAAAACTGGTTTCAAGTTCGGCATTGCAGCAGTTGCGCTGACCGCTTGCATCGCTGGCAGCACACTGTGGGCTAACGCAGATTCCGAAGATGAAGCAATCAAGGAAGCGTTTATCGGCTCGCAGAATATCGCTCATCAGATCGGATATTTTGAATCGGACAACGGTAAGACCGACCAATTGAGCGAAGAGCAGATTCAGGGATATATTGATGATTTTAATGCAGGAATGGACAAGTATTATTCTTCGGATAATATTTGCAGACAAACATATAAGGAAATCAACGAACAGTATCTGAGAAAAAATGCAAAGGACACAGTTCTGTACACAGTAGATGGCGGCGTTTTGGATTGTACATGCAGACATATCAAATTAAGTGCGGATGGGACATCTGCCACGATGGATGTTATATTGGTAGATTGGGAAAATTCGGTAGAACAAAATGAATACGGACAGATTGAAGTGACTGCGCCAATAGAACAAGATACCATGTCTGTAACGATGGTAAAAGAAGATGGACAGTGGAAATTGCAATCCATTGATGACATGATAGCATTTTTCGGCACGGATGCGATGAATGATTTGCAGGCAGCGGAGCAGAAAGCCAGTGAAAAAGGGAAATCTATATTTAATGAAGAGCAGCAAAAACAGATGCAGGTATTCGAGGAATACGAACAAAAGACCTACTTCACAGAATATGACAGCTTTTCTGAGGCGCTCCAAGTCGCGGAAAGCATTGATCTGTATGAGGTCAACCCGTTCCCGCTGTGGAATGAGATGGGCGGTTATTCGCTAGAGGAGTAAAGAAACATCATCTGAGAAATATCTCCGCTTTTCTTGTGAGGGCGGAGATATTTTTTTTGAAAAAGTGTTGCAAATACGCGAGTTTCTTGTCTTAATAATAAAGAGATGAAATATGACGAAGGGAGAAACCAATGATTACATGGATTTGTTCGGCTGTATCAGATCCGGACGATCAAGAATTTCTCATCGAACTGTATGAAGAATTTCATGCGTTGATGTTTTCTGTCGCCAGACGGTATAATAATAACTGGATGAGCTGCGAGGATATTGTGCAGGAGAGTATTTTGCGCATTATGGACAAACTGGATGTTTTGCGTAGCAAAAAACGCTGTGTGCAGGCGGGATATATTGCTATGGTCGTGCGAAATGTCGCCATCAATACCTTGAAGCATGAAGATATCGTCAAAGCTCACGCAAGAGAGGTTGCGGAGGAAGAACCGACCGCGCCGACGATGGATGAAATTTTGATTGCACGAGAAAATGCAGAGCTTCTGATGCAGGTATTACAGCAGATGCCGGAAGCAGAAGCGTTGCTCCTGCGCGGAAAATATATGCTGGGATATTCCGACGAATATCTTGCCAAATAGATTGGCTGTCAGCCCAAGAGCGTGCGCATGAAGCTGACCCGTGCGCGGAGACATGCGCTCCAAGCCATGCAGGAAGCAAAGAAAGGAGAGGAACAGCTTTGACCAGACAGGAGCAATTACAGGAACAGATGGAAGATACCGTCTTTGCTCTGCTGATGAATGAGGTCATGCAGCGCGAAAGTGCACACATTTGGACGGAGTATCAAGCGGAAAAAGAGGCGGGGCATGATCTATCCGTTCCCGAAGATACCGACCGGCGCATGAGGGCGTTTATTCGCAGGCAGTTCCGCAGAAAACGGCATCGGAACGCACGAAAGACCATCCTGCACGTGATGCAGGTTTCTGCGGCAGTGTTCTGCGTGCTGACCATTGTGTCCGCAACAGCATTTGCGTCCTCTCCAACTTTTCGAGAGAATGTGCTGCATTTGGTGGAACAAAGCACCAAAACAGGCACTGCGTATTCCTTTTCGGACGGATACAATCAAACCATGCCGTCTGAGTACACAGATACCGTTGTGCAGAGCTTTTCTGTCCGTTGGCTGCCGGATGGCCTGACGTTTCAAAAAGAAGAACGCACACAGAGCACCATTGTAGATACCTTTGCCGCGGCGGATGGGCGGTATTTGACGATTCAAAAGGCAACCGGTGCGGCGATGACGGCGTCGATTGACACAGAGGGCGCACAGACTTCTCAGACGAAGATTCATGGAAATACGGCACAGGTGGCGGAAAAAGACGGTATGGTCACGGTGACTTGGACGGATGCCCTGCGCGTGTCGATTTATTGTGTGACGGCGCAGAACATTGACACACAGGATGTACTCAAAACCGCTGAACAGATACAATAAGGAGGCTATATGAGACGAATCATAAAACAAGGCTTGGTTGTTGCATTGGCTCTGGGGACATTGGGCAGTACCGCATGGGCGAGTGACAAGATGAGCCGATGGGAAGGTTTTTGCTACGCGATGCAGGCGGATGTGAATGCGGAAACAATCAAACAAGCACCGCCGCCGGATGTCACGCCGTTTCAGGAGGCGCAGCCCATTGCACCCATGACGCAGATATTTTGCGGGATTCGGATTGTTGGTTCGGAAATTTATTGCAATGCAATGATTGGCTTGCCGACAGGGTACACCGGCATATTGCGCGTACAGCTGCAAAACAGCAAGGATGGAGAAAACTGGGAGACACAACATACATGGCTTTGTTCTGACAGCACGGTATCGTATATGGACAGGATAGCGGGACTGGATCTGCAATACCGTGTGCGGGTTGTGGCAGACGTTTCTAACGCCGCGGGAGAGAAGGTCAAACAGATAGAAAAAGTTTCGTCCTGCGTGTGGGGATAAAACGCAGGACGAAACTGCCAATGACAGGAAAATAATTTTTTTCTGCGGACAAAGACCGCCGCTTTCCGCGCAAGATACCATCTATAATAGCAGATACACGGAGGTGGCTGAGGGGATGCGCGTGGTGTATCTGGATGTGCTGTTCGCGTTGAACTTTGCAATGGATTACTGTATCCTGCGATGTGTCTCGGCGTTGAGCGGCAGACCGGCAGCGGTTTGGCGGTTGAGCCTCGCGGCGGGGCTTGGTGCGTTGTATGCCGGCGGGTGCATCGTGATTCCGGTTCTATCCGCACTGCCGGTGCGCATGGCGGCGGGGGCTGTCATGGCGGGAATCGCCTTTTCCATTCGGCAGGTGCGCTTGCTAGTGCGGCAGACCTTGCTTCTCCTGCTTGTGGCCTTTGTGTTTGGCGGAGCAGTGACGGCACTGGAACAGGTGAGCGGAACGCGCCTGATGCAGGGCGGTGTGCTTGTCGCACAGGTGTCACGGCGGGTGTTGTTCGCTTCAGCGCTGCTGGCATATGGCTTGAGCTGTTTTGTTTTTCGCAATCAGGCGAAAAGCAATCGGCCGCGCGGAGAACACGTTTCCATCTGCTGCGAGGGAAAACAAGCACAGATTTTTTTGTTGGTGGACAGCGGAAACACGCTGTGTGATCCGATGACGGGAAAACCTGTGCTGCTGCTGACACGGGACGCCGCGATTCGGATTTTACCGGAACAGCAGCGGTTTGTGCCGCGAGAACTCAAACAGGACAATGCTGCCGAGCTGGTGCAGCAAGCACAGCGCAGCGGGCTGACGGGATGGCGGCTCGTGTCATTTCACAGCGTTGGTGGCGGGGGATTGCTGCCATGCTTTCATCCGGATGCCGTCAGACGGGCGGACGGCACGGCATATGACTGCATGACGGCGATTTCTGCAGCGGATATCTGCTCCGGAGAATTTGACGGACTCATTGAACCGTGAAAGGAGAAGGGTATGCGAATTTGGGAAAAGCTGCGGGGAATTTTGTGCCGGCTGGGATTGCTTCCGTCGGAAACAGGTATCTTTTACATTGGAAGCTCGATTGTTTTGCCGCCGCCGCTCACGGCACAACAGGAAGCGGAAGCGGTGCGGGGATTTCAGCAGGGAGATCGAGCCTGCCGAGATCGACTCATCGAACACAATTTGCGGCTCGTCGTGTACATTGCGCGGAAGTTTGAAAATACCGGCATTCACATGGAAGATTTGATTTCTATTGGAACAATTGGGTTAATCAAAGCGATTGAGACATACAATTTGGAGAAAAAGACCAAATTGGCAACCTATGCTTCGCGGTGCATCGAAAATGAGATTTTGATGCACCTGCGCAAGGTTTCCGGACAGAAAACCGAGGTGTCCTTTGATGAACCGCTGAGCACGGACTGGGATGGAAACGAATTGCTGTTGTCGGACATTCTCGGCACAGAACCCGACTGCGTCATTCGGCCGGTAGAAGACGATGTGGATCGGCAGTTGCTGCATCGGGCACTCAACCGCCTGCCGGAGCGCGAGAAAACCATCATCTGTATGCGGTTCGGCCTGACAGACGGAGAAGAACATACGCAAAAAGAGGTGGCGGATCTGCTCGGCATCTCGCAATCGTATATTTCTCGACTGGAAAAGCGCATTATGAAACGGATGAAAAAGGATATGATGCGGTGGGTATAATAGAAGAAAAAAGAAGATTCTCGGTGCCGATTTGCCGAGAATCTTCTTCATGTACACGAAGAATTCGGGTAGTATGCACAAGAAAAACACAAAAGGCGAGAGGAAAAATGACAGATGATACTGTCGGATAGCATGAATTTGATTGACAACAAGGAACATTTTGATATAATAAAAAGTGTATAGGTGTCAAAAGAGAATTTTTGGTTTGATTTTGAGACGAAATAGCGATAGAACAGCAGTGTTGAAAGATGGGGGAGCTATGAAAATTACGAAGGATATCATCATGCGAGAGATCGCAGGGGAAACAGTGTTACTTCCGGTTGGTGAACTGGCAGTGCGGTTTCAGGGAATTATGAGTTTAAATGAGACCGGAGTATTTTTATGGAAACACATGCAGGAGGATTGCACGGAGGACGCCTTGGTGCAAGCGATTGTAGAGGAATATGACACGACGGAAGCGTGTGCGAGAAAAGATGTGCGAGCATTTATAAAGCAGCTCCAAGAACAAGATTTGCTTTTATAAGTGACAACAACCAGGATCGCGCAAGACTGCTTACCGAGCCTGTTCATATAAATAAATATTAAGGAGGATGAAACATGAAAAAGGGTTTGCGAGCAAAATTATTTGCTTTTGCACTGGCTCTGTGTCTTTGCACAACGATGGTAACACCGGCGTTTGCGGCGAGCGGCAGATACAACAGTTCTGGCAATCGTTGGTCATTCAGCAATTGGTGGAACAATCGGTGGAATCATGACGATGATAACACATCAGACTCCAACAAGTCTGACAGCAGCGAGACAAAGCTGAAGCTGGTGGAGGATCAGAGCACAGTCGCAGAAGGAACGGAGCTGCGTGCTTCAACCTATGAAGTGGAGAATACAGATGCAGCCAGCAACGCGAGCACCATCAAGTATTTTCCGGTGACGATGTACAATTACGACACCAAGAAGATCAACAAAGCGACGCATAACGCAGAGGCTGCAAAGGCTTATGAAAATCACAAGGACATTGATACTTGGAAGGGCTTGTACTTTAGCAGCGGCAATCCGGTAAAAGGCGTAGGTAATGGTCAATATAGTAAATACAATCAGTCTGAGTATTTAGGCAATAATGCCGGCACGGCAGGTGGAAGAGAATACAGTACCAAAACCTATGCTAAGTGGAACTATTGGGGCAAAAAAGATGATGGCTATACCGGTAACTATATCTGCAGCGGCTTGGTAGAAAAGAGTTTGGATAACAGCAACAATATTGTCTTTATGAACACCGAGCCGGGTCTGTTCCGCTCTGACGATACGACGAACAGCTATGGCAAGACGATCTATACCAATGTGGGTCTGCCGTTCCAGTATAACAAGGATACGAATTACTATACATTTAATTCTAACAAGATGTCTGCACATTTTACGAAGGACAATCCGGCTGGAAGCAACAAGAATTTGACGTATAGCGCAAGTCCGCAGACAATTACAGATATAAGTGCGCAGGGTAAGAACGATAAGGCTTCTTGGCTGCCGTTTGACAAGGAAACATCGATAGCAACGGATAATGCTACATATCATTTCGGCATGCAGGCAGTTATTCCGTTTTCTATGACGGCAAATGGCAAGATGAACGCTGCTGATGAGGAATCTGCCGATATTAAGTTTGATTTCTCTGGTGATGATGATGTTTGGGTATTCGTTGACGGCAAGCTCGTGCTGGACATTGGCGGCATTCATAACGAAATGGCAGGCACAATGAACTTTGCCACAAATAAGTGGAAGGTATTAAAGAGTACAGATAATACCAACAAGGATACAGTCGGTGATATGAATGATCAAGAGATGTCCGGTAAGCTGTTTAATGATAAAAATGGAAAGGGCGTTCTGGGCACCGACCGTGAGACGTTTGCAGCGACCACTTCTCATACACTGACCGTATTTTATCTGGAACGCGGTGCGGGCGCATCCAACTGCAAGATTAGATTCAATCTGCCGATGGAAGATTCTGTATCCGTTAAAAAACTCGTAAGTGACAAGGACAGCGCAGGTTCTGCAATTTTTGCAGATACGCAGGAAGCAATCAATAACCATGAGTTTGCGTTTAAGCTGTTTAAGAATGATCAGCCGCTTGCGAATACAAACTATATCATTCTGGATGAATCGAACCAGCCGATTGATACTGCCACAACGGCAAGCGACGGTACGTTTAAGCTGAAGAATAAGCAGACTGCAAAATTTGTCGGTCAGATACCGGAAGCTGGAAACACGTACTATGTACAAGAAGTAGAGGAAGAGGGCTGGCAAACGCCGAGCAGCGACTATACTGCGACAGCCGCAAATGGTTCTAAGGAGAAGCAAGCGGCAAACGGAGCAACCAGCGCCAAGGTATTGATCAATGGCTCTGATGAAGCCAACGATCAGCTGAACTATACCTTTACCAATGTGCTGACACATGTAGATAAAACAACCATTCATCCGCAGGATGATAAGATTGTTATTGACTATGGTTTGCCGGTAGAAATTGATCCGCTTGCAAACGATGTTGTACAGAACGGAACCAAGTCGATTGAATCTGTAACCGAAGCAAAGTTTGGTACGGCAGCGATTCAAGGTGATAAGATTATCTATACGCTGAATAAACAGTTGACGGATGTTGAAACGCTGACCTATACAGTTAAGGCAACGGCATCGACCGAAGCTGACACGAAGACAGCGGAAGCAAAGATTTACATTATTCCGGCAACTTCTATGTACTACGAGGAGAACTTCTCCGACATGGTAACATTTAGCAAGGGTTGGACGAACGTAGGTAGTAGCGGTACTGTGTATCAGGAACCGGGCGTTGTAAACACTCCGAATGATAGCCCGTATGGCTCCGACAATGCGTATATGAACAGCAGCGGAGACAGCTGCGGTACATCGAAGTATGTAGATGCAACTGCAAATGGAGCAACGTTCTCTTACAAGTTTACTGGCACGGGAACATCATTCTTTGCGCGAACAACAAAGAATAGTGGATATATGCGCGTGACGATTTACGACAGCGGAAACAAGAAGGTATATACAGGCTATCGTGATACATCGTATAAGACAACCGATGCGAACACGACTCTGTATAATATTCCGGTATTTACATGGAATGCAACAAAATATGGCGAATATACAGTGAAAGTTTCTATTGCAAAAAAGACTGGCAATTATGGCACTGAGTTCTGGTTGGACGGCATTCGCGTTATGAATCCGATGAATCCTAACAGTGACAATCTTACAATTGCGCAGGATGCTTATGCGGCAGATGGCGAGAGCAATATGACGTTTGCAACGCTGCGAAATGCTCTGCTGGCTGATACTACGGAAACTGAACATGGAGAGCTGGTTTGGGATACATCAAAGGGATTTGTTGTATTTACAGATTCGAATGATAAAATTACCAGCGCGTCTGAGTATAAGAGCAACGGCCCGAAGGAAGAAGTATATCTTGCGAAGGATCAGAGCGTTTCCTTCTCCTTGACGGACTGGAATGCAAATGAAAATCATCTGTATCTTGGTATCAAGGCACCGATGGGAGCAGGAACTGTTCAGCTTGGCAGCAAGACTATCAATGTGAACAATACGGTAGATTGCTACTATGATGTTGCCAAGCATGCAAAGATTTCGGAGGTAAATGGCAAAAAGGTTGCAACGCTGACCATTACCAATCCTTCGGATAAGATTATTTCGCTGACCAATATCAAGGTAACGGGAACACCGAATTTTGCTATCATTCCTGAAAAGAATACTAACGGCGTAATTCCGGAAGATGTAGAGGAGTAAATGACAATGTATTGGCGGGAGAATTTTCTCCTGCCAATACGCTTGATAGAAAGGAGGAAGATGGCATTGAAGAAAGCATATGAAGCACCAATGCTGGAGATAGAAGAATATTGCTTGGATACAAGCATTGCAAGTAATTGTGCGACTGTTGTACATAACGGTCCGGCTATGGGTAGTCACTCACAGTGCGATGATTATGTAAATGTAAATCCTTTTCCGGATGATGATGAAATTTCACTTGCTAGTGAGCCGCACAATGTATCTTTTTATGAAGATACGGAATGTGACTGCTATACTACAGGTGGTGGCGGTAGCTATTGGACATCTTAAGTAAGAACAGATATATCTGAGTTCATGGGGGAACGGCAGTTGATACCGTTCCCCTATCTTTGCGAGAGAGTATGGAAATTACATTACAATTTTCGAAAATAACCCTTCGGCTTTTCCTAGAGCAGGAGGTTGAAATAGATTATGCACTTCAAAAGTTTGTTTGTGCAAACCGCGAAGAAGCAGACTGTGAAATTTTTGTATCGTGGGATTGGAATACGCGAATTGCGCCGACAATTTCCCCGATAGGACAAGATTTAATACAAACGTATTATATAGAGCCAAGATGGGTTTTGTGTGAAACGCGAGGAGGAGCACGCGGAGCTGTTGCAAGCTGCGTATGCACACCGGATTTTTCTAAGATATATAGTGCAGTAAATTTAGAAGATTATTATTACATACCCCAAAAATTAAATTGGTTTCTGCGCACATTGCCAATGCGAGCAATTTTTCAGCAGTTTGGGACATTGTTTTTTCACGCGGCACAGATTGCTGTAAAGGAAACAGGTATTTTGTTTACTGCTCCGTCCGGTACGGGAAAAACAACGCAGGCGAAGCTGTGGGAAAAATACCGCGGAGCACGGCGCATATGTGCAGACCGCACACTGGTGCGGCGGCTGCCGGAAGGATGGCGGACATTCGGTTATCCGCTGGACGGGTCAGAACCAATTTGCAGCGAGGAAGAGCATGCGCTCGGTGCAGTGGTGCTGCTCCGGCAGGGACAGCAAAATCAAGTTGTCTGGCTCAACGGCAGACATGCCATTGCGGCATTGATGCCGCAGATGGTCATCGACGGATGGAGCGCTGAGGCAAAGGCACGCGAAATAGAACTGCTTGCCAATCTGCTGGAGGAAATACCGGTATATCAGCTGACCTGTACACCGGACGAAACGGCGGTTCGATGTTTGGAACAACGGTTAATAAAAGACGGGGTGATAGAATCGTGACAGTACGAGATAAACTTTGGAAAAAAGCCGGACAAGAGGGTATCCCACTGACTGCGGCTTTTGAATTACTTCCGGTATGCAACTTTGCCTGCAAGATGTGTTATGTCCGAAAAAGCATGACAGAGGTACAGGCATTGGGCGGATTGAAGGATGCAGACTGGTGGCTGGATAAAATGTGGCAGGCGCAGGAGCTGGGCATGCTGTTTCCACTTCTGACCGGCGGAGAACCATTGCTGCATCCGGATTTTCGGAAAATCTATGAAGGCTTAATCAATATGGGCATGCAGATCAGCGTGAACAGCAATGGCTCTCTCATTGACCGCGATTGGGCACGGTGGTTTGCAAAACAGCCGCCGGTGCGCATCAATCTGACTTTGTATGGCGGCAGTGAAGACACCTATGAAAAGCTGTGCGGAAATGGAGCGGCATTTGAAAAGGTCTGCAATGCGGTGCAGTATCTGAAAGAAGCCGGCGTGCCGGTTAAATTCAATTGCAGCGTGACGCCGCAGAACGTACAGGATTTGGAACAGATGATCGCGTTTGCAAAGAAAGTAAAAAGCCCGATAGAGGTTGCGACATACATGTTTCCTCCGGTTCGCAGAGAAAACGGAAGTATGTACGGACAAAATGACCGGCTCAGTCCGGAGGAAGCAGGAAAGGCACGTGCTTATGCGGACTATCTGCAGGCAGAACCCAAATGGCTTCTGGGACAAGCTGAACGATTCCGGCATTTTGTCCCGCTTGACCAGCTAAACTTTGAATTGATAGAGCGCAAAGACATGCGAATGCACTGCCGCGCAGGACACAGCTCGTTTTGGATAGATTGGCAGGGAAACATTACAAACTGCGGCATGTTTGGTTCGGTCGAATTTCCCTTAAAAAATCGTACCGTCAAAGATGCTTGGACAGAACTTCGAGAATGCACCCACGCGATGAAATATGCACCGGTCTGTTCGGGATGCCCGAACCTTCCCTTGTGTCATTCCTGTATCGCAATGGTGCAAAATGAATGCGGAAATACAGACGGACGTCCGGAGTATCTTTGCCGGATGAATGCGTCTGCCGCAGCCCATTATCAACAGTATGCAGAGACTTGCAGACGGGAACTGCAGCACTCTGAGACTGAATAAATCGCACGAGAGATACGATAAGGAAAGGAGGCTACAGACTGGATTGAACAAGGAGAATCGCAGCCGGAAGGGGGATCCGCAGCGGATAAAATCAACTTTGACTGTGATGAACGAGGAACAAAAAAATGAACACAAAAAGATGGACAACACGCGTGCTGTCCGGCATACTCGTGGGTGTGCTGACAGCAACACAGCTGCCCGCGGTAGCAATTGATGCAAATGCTACCGTATATGGCAAAGAAGAAACGGTAATGGTTTCTTCCAATGCATCAAATGCAAGAGAGAGAAACTTCAATGAGGGATGGAAGTTCTATCTTGGAAACAATAGCTCTGCTTCGAATAAAAACTTCAACGATTCAGGTTGGGATAGCGTTACGCTGCCGCATGACTACAGCATTTCGCAGAACTTTACAACCAGCGGTGAAGCAGAAAGCGGATTTTTGCCCGGCGGCACGGGCTGGTATCGCAAAACCTTTATGATGCCGGCGGCAGACAACGGAAAAACAGTTGTGCTGAACTTCGACGGTGTATATTCGGATGCTTCTGTCTATGTAAATGGTACACAGGTGGGTGAGCATCATTATGGATATACATCGTTTGCGATGGATATTAGCAGATATCTTACCTGCGACGGCAAGACGGAAAATGTGGTTGCGGTAAAGACGGTAAATAATATCCCGTCCAGCAGATGGTATTCCGGTTCTGGAATTTATCGAGATGTCACACTGGAAGTGACAGATCCTGTGCATATTTCCCATGACGGTATTACGGTTACAACGCCGGATATTCAGAATGGAAAGGGAACAGTATCCGTGAAAGCGGCTGTGCAGAATGACAGCGCAAAGCAAGCAGACGTTACTGTGACTGCTGCTGTTTATGACAGCAACGGCAACAAGGTTTCTGACGATACGCAGAGCAGTGCATCGCTTGGAACAAGCGGTAACCGCGAAGTTTCTCTGTCGGCAACGGTATCGAATCCGAAGCTGTGGTCTGTGGATAGTCCAAATTTGTATACGGTAAAGACAGAAATCAAGCAGAATGATACGGTTATCGACAGTGAAGAAACAACCTTTGGTTTCCGATATTATTCCTTTGATTCGAAGGGTTTCCATCTCAATGGAAAGAATGTAAAACTCAATGGTGTGTGCCTGCATCATGACCAAGGTGCACTGGGCTCTGCCGCATATACAGATGCGATGTATCGGCAGCTCAAGAACATGAAGGATATGGGGGTAAATGCGATTCGCACGAGCCATAATCCGGCGGATAAGGATTTTATCCGTATATGTGATGAGCTGGGATTGTTGGTCATTGAAGAGGCGTTCGATGGCTGGCTGGATGCTAAAAACACCAATTACAATGATTTCAGCAAATATTTTAATACAAAATTGTCCGGAACCAGCACAAATTTGATTGGCGCTGACAGCAGTATGACTTGGGCAGAGTTTGCAATTAAGTCTATGGTAAAGCGCGATAAGAATGCACCAAGCGTTATTTTGTGGTCGTTGGGCAATGAAATTCAAGAGGGTACAAACGGGTCTAGTACGGGCTCATTTGCATCCGTTGCACAGAACCTAATTAACTGGATTGAGCAGGTGGACACAACGCGTCCGACAACCAGCGGCGATAATAATCGTGGAGGCAATAACCAGCTGGTAAATGTTCTCAATACAATTCGCAACAATGGCGGCGTGGTTGGCTTTAACTATTCCAAGACAACGAGAGAATTGCAGAGTTTGGCGCGAAATTATGGCGGCGGTGTCGCGATTGCCAGTGAAACATCTTCTGCAACAAACAGCAGAGGGATTTATTCCTCCCAGAATAATAACAGTGATGCAGATGGAAAATATCATTTGACTTCATATGATACATCTGCCGTCAACTGGGGCAATACGGCGCATGATTCTATTTACAATACCTATCAGTTGGACTGCATCGCAGGTGAGTTCGTGTGGACCGGCTGGGACTATATTGGCGAACCGACTCCGTGGAATGGCACTGCCAGTGGCTCTGTGACTGGCAACGCATACCCGAACAGCTCCTATTTTGGCATTGTGGATACAGCAGGATTTGAAAAGGACACGTATTATCTGTATCGCAGTCAGTGGAAGCAGGATGACACCACATTGCATCTTGTCACGGCATGGGATAGCAATAATATGTTGACATCGAGCGGCAAGACTCCGGTTGTCATTTATTCTAATGCGCCGGTTGTAAAGCTGTATCGCAATGGTACACAGATCGGCACAGCTACACGTCAGACGCACACATCCAGTGCAGGTCATACGTATTATACATATACTGTGAAGGCGGATGACAGTTCCGTGTGCAATGCAGTATCAGCGAGTGGCAGCAGCAGTCTGTATGCGACATTCCGAGTTTCTTATGCTGCGGGTACAATCTCTGCAAAGGCATATGACGAAAATGGAAAGGAAATTACGCAGACAACGGGTAAAAACAGTGTTTCCACTCCGGGAAATCCGAATAAACTGCAAGTGACAACAAATAAAACGGAAATCACAGCAGATGGCAGCAGCTTGGCGTATATCTCTGTTGATGTCACGGATGAGAACGGCAATCTGGATACGACGGCAGCCAATACCATCAACTTCTCTTTAACCGGAGAAGGCGAAATTGTCGGTGTAGACAATGGTGATCAGGCGACAACACGAAAGTATCAGCAATCGTCTGTACTGACGAGTAAAACGTCGGCTAATATTGCAGCATATGCGGGTAAAGCACTTGTTATTGTTCGCTCTACAAAGGATGCAGGCAGCATAGCTGTGAATGCAGCAAGTTCTGGGTTGACAAGCGGCAGTGTAAAAATCAAAACCAAGAGCAACAATACCGAAGAAGAAAAATCTGGGCTGACAAGCTATACAATTGTACGTGATTATACCGTGAAAACAGGAACAGAACCGACTATGAAATCCGATGCAACTGGTACGATGGCGGATGGAAGCACGGTATCTGGCAAGGTGCAATGGGACAGTATTTCAGCAGATGTCTATAATCAGGCAGGCGACTATACCATCAAGGGTACATTGAGCATTGCTGAGCAGGAAATTGCGGTAACAGCACGACTGCATGTGATTGCCAATGTCGTTGCGATGCGTAATATTTCCGCCGTTACGCAAGTGGATTCTGTTCCAACACTGCCGTCTACTGTGAGAGGTGTACTGGCGGATGGAACATTGAGCGGAGAATATGCTGTTCAATGGGATGCGATGTCTGCTGAGCAGTTTAGCCAGACGGACAGCGTTGTTACGGTAAATGGTACGGCAACTATTATGGGAGAAGAAACACTTCCGGTAACTGCAAGTGTTCGAGTGGCAGAAGCTGTCAACAGCGAGAGCAGCAATGTTGCGGGACAAGCATCTAAGCTGACACAGGATATTGCCAAAGATAAGCAATCGGACAATCTGAATTCCGTTAATAATGGCACAACGAAACCGGGAGATAATACAAACGAGCGTTGGAGCAACTGGAGTAATCGCACAACTTCTGCAACAGCTGCGCTGACATTCCAGTGGGATACTGCACAGGTAATTGGCAGCGTGAATCTGTTTTATTACTATGATAATTGTGCGGCAAAACCGGAATCTGTAAAGTTTGAATACTCTTTGGATGGCAGAAGCTTTACGGAAATCAGTGCGGCTGAAACATCGGCAGAAACGTATAATCTGGGTGAAGAATGCACGTATACATTTACAAAGCCGGTAAATCCGGTTGCACTCCGTATTACATTCACACAGCAAAATGGCACTTCTGGTAAAAACTGCGTGGCAGTAACAGAAGCGGAAATTATGACATTTGTCGGAAAAATTACAGCGAATAGCTCGGCAGCTCTCTCTGCTATTTCTGTAGATGGTACTGCTATTGATGGATTCGAAGCCAATACAACAGAGTATACAGCTTCCGGTTCTAAAGTTTCGGCGACATCAGCAGACAATGCGGGCATTACTATACTTCCGGCGAAAGACGGTGTAGTGCGTGTTTTGACAGTTTCTGAAGATGGTACAGCGGAGAAAATGTATGCCGTTATTTTGAAGAGAGCTGCGTGCCAGCACAAAAATACCAAGTTGGAGAATGCAAAACAAGCAACCTGCACAGAACAGGGGTATACAGGAGATACCATTTGCGCAGACTGCGGTGAAACTCTGGAGACAGGTACCATTATTGCAGCCAAAGGACATCAAGCGGCAGTGCATAACAATCTATCCGCAACTTGTATGCAGGAAGGATATACGGGAGATACCGTTTGTGATGTTTGCGGAGAGACGCTGAAGAAAGGATCTGTTATTCCAAAAAGTGAGCATCGTTGGAACGAAGGAAGAATCTCGAAGGCTGCAACTACAGAAGAAGAGGGTGAAAAAACATATACTTGCATCATTTGCGGAGCAAAAAAGGTTGAAAAAATCGCCAAGCTTCCGTTTGAACTACATGTTCCAACGGTGTCGTTGAAGATTACTGCAAGGACGGACGTTGGCAAGATCCGCATGGAAGGCAAATTTGAAGATTATAAAAATCAAGAACACTATTACCCTGTGACGATGCATGGCTTGGTTTATCAAACAAAGGCTCGAATGGGGACAGACAGTCTTTCGGTGAATACGCCGGGACGTACACGCGTGACTTTTAACGGATATAAGGAAGACGGATCGTTTGCATATTCGATAAAGCCGCTATATCCGAGTACGGTATATGTTGTGCGTGCATTCGTTGCTTATACAAATCCGATGGGAAGAACGATTTACGAATATTCGGATACACAATATGTCAGCTACAACCAACTGGCAAAGTAAGTTGTATTGCAGCAAAAACAACAGCGCCGGAATCTTAAAGATTCCGGCGCTGGCCGCTTTATCAGAGAAGTTTACTCCTCCATCAGTTGTTCCATTTCGGTAATCAGCTCATCAAACAGCTGCAGGGCATCATGAATCGGTGCAGTCGATGCCATATCAACACCGGCGCCGCGCAGCAGAGAAATCGGGTCGGTTGAGCAGCCGCCGGACAGAAAATGAATATAGTCCTTGACTGCCGGAGCACCTTCTTTGAGAATGCGGCGGGACAGCGCGATAGCGGCAGAGTAACCGGTCGCATACTGATACACATAATAATCGTAGTAGAAATGCGGAATGCGTGCCCATTCCAGATCAATTTCCTTGTCGATGACAATATCATCTCCAAAGTACTGATGATTCAGCTCGTGATACAGGGCATTGAGGGATTCCGCTGTCAGGCTTTCGCCGCGCTCGTTGCGGCGGTTGATTTCCAGTTCGAACTCTGCGAACATGGTCTGACGATACAGCGTTGTGCGGAACTGCTCCAAGAAGTAGTTGATGAGATACGCACGGCGCTTTTTATCCTTGGTTGTCTTGAGCAAGTGCTGCATGAGCAGGGCTTCGTTGCAGGTCGAGGCAACTTCAGCGACAAAGATGCTGTAATTGGAATAGGCAACCGGCTGATGC
>OMNT01002177.1_pt1 | contig 16214 bp, 15 predicted proteins | sample 1672551 | NCBI WGS metagenome assembly OMNT01 (sample SAMEA3136698, study PRJEB25190) | human gut metagenome
TAACTTGCGCTCCTTTCTTCGGTTTTAGGTTGTGTGTTCTAAGAGACTTCCCAACTGCTTGATTAAGAAGTCTTTTAGAGCATACAACACCAGCTGCCAGCTTATATGACTTAAACTGTTTGATTGCAAATGAAGCAATTCTAACAACTTCATCTGAGGGTTCAAGTTCTTTAAATCCCTCATATCCTTCATATTCCTCTGGAATTTCTTCCGGAATTGTTCCGTTTATCCACATTTCAACGAATTCAAAATGTCTATCAATTGCATTTTTGAATGTTTCATCATCTTCTCTGCACTCAGACATGTTAATCATATCAATCAATGTTTCAAAATTTCGTTCATCCGGAGGAGAGGTTGCAAAAATCATTGCAATATATGCAGTATATAAAAGTTTTTCTGCTTTAACCCAGAAATCTTCACCGCTATTCGGCTGATTTCCGCTTGTGTTTTTGATAAGGACATCTACAAATTTAAGAATATCCTTTTCACGATTTTTTTCGCTAATATATGCAAAAGGGTTATAGTGCATTGATTTTGCGAAATCAATCGTATTAAAAACCTTTATGTGATATGGTTCATAGATTGTCTTACCATTGCTATCTTTTCCTATCGGTCTACCACGCTTCAACATTTTTCCGCATTCAATCAATACTGTTCCTTTCGGGTCGGTAACGATATAGCTAGAATGCATCTGCATTAAGTTTGGTTTGACAAAAAATCTTGTTTTACCTGAACCAGAACCACCGATAACCAGAATATTTTTATTTCTGGCGTATTTCGGGTGAGAGGGTTTTCCCATTGTCAGGCTCTCGGTTTGCGTTAGAATTACATTATTAAACTTATCTTTTAAGTCCATATATGGTTCTATATCTTGTTCGTTGCCCCATCTTGCACTACCGTATTCCTCCCCATTACGGAATTTCTTTTTGTTTTTTGACTTAATGTACATGATGAGTTTCATTATGAGTGCAACTGCTACGCCAAATCCCAAATCTATCACATTGAAACTCGGAATTACCTGTGCAAAAACAACGCCTAGGTTATTCATAAATGGCATCATTTTTTCAGAGATTCCGTTACCTTCGGCTGTTCGATATGCAAGTGAAATCAAATCACCTGCGTATCCAAATATAACAAATGGCAGCCAACTCAATATCGTTTTCTTTACTTTTTTGCTATTCATTATTTTCTCCGAAGTCAAAGTCAAGTGGCTTTGTCGGCATTAAAGAGCCATGTCCTTTGATTTTTCACGAACTTTTTCTTTCTTTTTCGGCTCTTGCTCTTGAATACGCTGTGCATTCTCACGCAGCTGCTGTCTTGTTACTGTCGGCTGCTTCTCAATGTCTTGCTGTTTTTCATTTGCATATTCAGTAAAAGCACGCTTGAAATTATCTGTCTTTCCAGATTCAAACATCACATGAAATTCGCCAGATGCTGAATCGTGTTTTATTGCAAAGTCAATATCATATTTTTTTGCGACAGACAAAAAATCTCCGATATTTTTATCTGACACTTCAATAGATTCCAACTTTCCACCATGTTCTGTTGCACGTTTATTCAATTGGCGAACAGAAATCTTACCTTTCTTTTCTGCATTTCCGCTTAAAAAGGTTTTCATCATCTCTTTCATTATGTCTGATGTAAGTTCAGTTGCTTGTTTGGAAAGAGAAAGTGTCTTTTTTAAGCCTTGTTCCATGTCAGAAGCCATAGAATGTCCTCCTTATCTACGCATAATATGATTTATTTCATACTGCGTGTGAAACGGACAGTCTTCTGTGCTTTGCAGCCATAAGCGAAGCTTTAAAGCAAACTTTCTGGCGGTTTTTACATCAGTTATCACTGCAATTGTCACAATTTCACCATTGTTGATTTCAGCCAAAACGCTATATGATTTCATTTGATTTTGTTCAATTCGCAGCGAAACAATGTTTTCCTTGCACAGAATACGGTTGAACTCAGTCAATAAAAGCTTTTCGGTTTTAACAGTTTTTACAACTTCCCTCATTCTTTTCATCTCTCTTTTTAATCGGGCATCCGGAGCAAATTTCCTGTATCTGAATTTCCAGACAACCAGTTAATCAACGTTGCCAAGGCTTGTTCCATTTGAATTCCAGTGTCGTAAACACCAAGAATTACAACGTCTTCATTGTCAACAACTTCTGCGACAATTGCATACGCCATTTTTTCTTCATCTGTTTCTGTATCCACCACGGTTGTATTTTCCATTGTGAATATGGAAATGACGTTTGCGTAATTGACTAACATTTTGTCGTTTGTTCCCTTTGGAATAATGGTCATGCTCATTTTTGATTCCTCCATTTTTTTATTTTCAACCGGAAATCCAGTTGATAGCGTAGTAATTATCCGGTACACATGTCATGGTGGACAAGGTTATCATAAAAACCCTCCATTGAAATGGGAGCATTGTATAACGCTGTCAGTAAATAATTTTGCCTTGCTGTGATTTTGGCGGAGTTTGCCTTTAAGCAGTCTAAAACATACATGATATGTTCGGAATTGAGTTTTGAATACATAGAACGAACTATTTCTGTATCCATATCCATACCGTTAATGTGAATGGATTTTTGTGTTGTACAACGTACAAAGCTAATCATATGAATGAGTTCATTCACTTGCTCAGCATTGTATATTAAATGCCCTTTAGAGTTAGTCGTTTGCAGTATAATATCTGCTTCTATCTGTTCTTCGACCAATTGTTTTGTCTGTTCCCATTCAATCTTATCAATCCATCCCTTTTTATCTTCATTCTTTGAGATAGATTGATTGATAGTTAATAAATCAGTATTTGATTCTTTGGTACTTGATAGTTTTGATATTTTATATACATCGTGGTTTTCCGCATGTGTTTCATCCACATTTGGGTTTTCCCGATATGGTGTTTCCTGTTCTGGTGTATCCTCCAAAAAAATCGGTTCATCGCTTATAGAATATTCCACGTCAAGAAATCTCCCATTATCAGCAAATATTCTTTGCCTGCGTAAATATCCGCATCTTTCTAATTCTTTGAGAGCCGAGGAAACTTTCGTTTCACCGTCAGGAACGATGCTTGCCAAGCCTTTAATGGAAAAACTAAAAGAATCAGACATGGACAACATGGTCAAAAGTAAACCTCTTGCTGTTAGCCCAAGGCTTTTATCTCGAATAAATTCGTTATGAACCACTGTGAAATCCTTCTCCATTTTCTTTGTTAGTCTTGCCATTCTTACCACTCCTTTCTGAAAAAACGTCCCTCGAAAAAACCGAGGAACGTTTTCACTGTAAAAGTTGATTTTGATGATGATTTCACTTTTTATATGAAAAGCAAGCATAAAACAAAAAAACAAAACAAGGAGAAAAAAGAATGCCACACAAAAAAACGGCGTTCCTCGATTTTTTCGAGAAACGCCGTTTGATTTGGCATTATTCAATTATATCAATCTGTCTGCGGTTGTTTTTTCGTGTAAAATTTTTGTGAAATTCTGTTCCCTATCAAAATTACAGGTAAGAGAAATTTATTAAGGCAAAATAATAGAGCATAGCAGATGCACATAATTCTACCATCAATATCATGAGTCCTTTTCTTCGATACTTTTTTCTGTCCTTTTCCGATAACTTTTTATGGATATCAGATACAGGCATCAAAACAACGAGACAGAGCAAACTCAAAGCTGTCAGCAATAAAAAGAAGGCAGTAAAATGAGAAACATACCGAACTATTAGCAATGCCGCGATTAAAAGAAAATTGGAAATAACCCAGCATCGAAATGGTGTTTTTGCATGATAGCCACCTGCGAATGACCGCAACGGAATATATGCGACTGTAAATACAGCTGTTTCCGGAAGCATTCGAAAAAGCAATCCGATTGCAGTAAAAGTTGCAATGTTGAAAAGGGTATCCAATATGTGTGTCATTCCCCATTTGCATACAACTTCTTGGTCTGAACTTATGATTTTGGTTTTGGACAGCCATACTGTAATCCGATTTGATGCTTCTTCAAACATCCCATGCACCTTCTTTCTTCGCTAATTTATGATAGCACAAATAGGACTTTTAAAACCGACTTATGGCATGAACTGTATGACTTTTGGGTATGAAATGCAAAAATCGGACGCTTTAGAACGTCCGATTTCTTCATTCTGTTCCATTGAACATGGTCACTGTTGTATGATATTTGTTGTTATCTTCTACATAGTGCTTCAGATCACCATGGTATTTTTCAAGCGTATGTGAAACACTTAGGAGACCAATTCCATGTTGTTTTTGATCCGCTTTCTTTTTCTGTTTTGGGTTGTAGCTGTTTTCAATATCAATTCGTACAATTCCACGAGTCAATTTCATGGAGAGCAGAAGCCGTTTGTTTTCTGACTGACGCAAAGCTTCTATCGCATTATCCAACAAGTTTCCAAGTATCACGGTCATATCAAAGGATGAAATATTCAATTCTGCCGGTAAGTCAATTCTGCACATAATTGCTGTACCTAAATCAGACGCTAAAGCCAACTCATAATTAATCAGGCTATCCACATCACGATTGCCTGTTTTCGAGTATTCTTCCTTCACAATAATTGCGTTCTCGATTGTCGTGAGATACTCCTGCACCTCCGCATACTCCTTCTCTTGCAGCATCCTACGCATGGTGTTCAAGTGCTTTTGCATATCGTGCCGCAAATACCGCATTTCTCTTTGGGAAGTCTCCATGATTTTAAGCTGATTTTGATAAGCATCATTTGATGCCTGAATCAATTCCACCATGTGTTTGTTTTTCAGTCGGTCTTGTTCCAGATGATACGTGTAAAAATTGATAAGATTAATAAGAAGCAGGATAATTGCAACGATGATGTCATGCTTGGAACTATCATTTACTGTCAGAATTCCTACTGCAATTGTTCCAAGAGAAACTAAAAGAATCAGCAAAAAATATGGAGACTTTGAAGAATACTCTATATGACGATGATATAAATGACGAAATAAGAAAGCGAGATCTAACAGAAGAACATATTGTAAAAAGCCACTCTGCACAAATTGAGAATTACCTAAAATAGAAAACGCAATCCAATCTATAAACATTCCAACCGCACAAACCCATATTGCAGAAAAAACTCTTTTCTTCCAAGTTGCACGGTATAGAATAGAAATTAAGATGATTGCTGCTGTATTGATAACAAGATTGATATTCGTATTTTGTGATATAATCCAAACCAGACTTCCGATAAAATAATAGGATATATATGCAATTATTTTTATTATCCTTTTGCATTTCAAATTACCGAAGAACGAATCTAAAAAAATACTAATAGCATAAATGCGAATTACATTTGACACTAAGTATAAAGAAGTTTCCATATATACCTCCCAATTTTATAATTCAGACAATCGATCTCTTACAATGCTTTGCTGCCCTCGGCTGATAAAAAGTGATGTGCCGTCTTCCAATGTTACTTCCTTTGATGTTGCCTTAATGATGTGTTTTATGTTTACATAAACGCCTCTTGATATGCAAAGGAATTTACTACCGTTTCCCTCAATGATACTGCTGATTTTCCCATTCACGGCAAACTCTTCTGTTTTTGTGTGAAAAATCACTTTTTTCCCGTTAGATTCCAAATACGAAACTTCTTTCAATTTGATTTTATGCTTTGTATTTTCCGATATATATTCCAAAAAACTATCCGAATTACTGTAATCCAACATATAATCCTGCAAACATTTGCATAAGTCCTCATAAGTAATTGGCTTGATCAAGAAAGCAATCGGTCGAATCTTGAATAATTCCATGGCATAATCCCGAATCGTAGAAATAAAAACAATTTGCGTATCATAATTTTTCATTTGTCTCCGCAGCTGCAGCCCAAATTCTGTACCTTTCATTTCCGGAAACTCAATGTCAAGGAAAAGTAAATCATATTTTTCTCCTGCTTTGAATTTTGCATAGATATCTTCACAAGATGAAAAATATTCTACGGTAAAATCAAAATCATAAGCAATGATAAATCGATCAAATAGCTTGTGCATATCACATAACAGTGTTTTATCGTCATCAATTACAGCAATCCTAAGCATTTCATTTACCCCTTTTTCTTTTTATCATACCACACCCTTCTTCAAAAAGCAAGTAGCTATAAATGAGCATCCCAACACCGTTTTCGTGAAAATGCACAAAAGTGGTTAAGCAATATTCTCCAAAAGGGCAGACTTATCCCCACCGTTTTGAGCATAGTCAAAAACGAAAGAGATCTGCTCTCTTCGAATCGTTTGGGACAGCAAATGATATCCTTCCGAGAAATTGTACCGTTTAGATTCGAAGCAAGCGATCATGTAAGCAAGAGATGCAATGAGCCAGAAGTGTTTGATTCCATTTGCGGATCGAATCTGATACTTATCAACAGCAAGCTTCATCTTGCAATCACGTAAATAGACTTCAATCTCCCAACGTACAACATACAAATCCAGAATTTCTTCATCCGAAAGAGCTGCATTTGTGCTGATGAATGCACGCAGAGCTTTCTCTTTACCGAACGACTTTGCCGGATAAGATAACAAAACAACTGCATTTTCAATTCCGTTCAAATTGCCTTCATATCGGTAAACGTAGTACTTTCGCCCTTTCACGGTCACGAGGTGAAAGAGTTCCCTGCACTTTGCTTCTATCAGTTTTCCGGCAAATTCACAGACATTCATTTTTGTGCCGTATGGATATAGGATACGATTCGTCTTCAAAGCTCCGACAGTGTGAAAGCCTTTGCAAATGAACGCATTTACGACCTTTTCGCATACATACCAACTGTCACAAAGAAGGTATGACGATGTCGGAGCCGTTGGAAGTTCTTCCGCAATTTGCTTTACAGTATCGATTTTGGAAACCGATTTATCATACATAATCATTGTGTAATTCAGCGTAATCCCATTACAGGAAAGCAGAACGCCTACCGCCTGATGACCATAATCCTGTTTTCTTTTCAAATGTGAAAAGTGAAAATTTGCTGCTTCCATTGGATGTATTGCCTTTGATGATGGTTTTGTCTTGGATGCAATCGTATCATCAACGATGCAAAGAATCGGTTTCCCACTGCGTTCGGCTTCCTCATAAATTGTGTGGATTACCAGCTCCTTCATTGCCTTTTCCAGCGATGATGCATTCCATTGATCGTTATGCAAAAAACGAGAGATACTGGTACGATGCTTGTCACTGCACTTCTCCATATCAACTGTTTTTCCATGGTATCCTGTACTAAGAGCTTGTGTTCATCGGTTCAGCACACGTCTTTTCGGCAAATTTTCCTGCTGAACTTCGTCAAATATCCTTGCAATACGACAGTATTCCTGCGGATATTTTCCTTGTCAGCATAAAAATTATGCTCGAAAATCCGCATACTTTACCGATAAACACAAGCTCTAAATATCGCAAGCATGATCGTATTGATGTGTTCCATCGCATAGGGCGAAATGGTTTCCGTCAATTTTTTTGCTTCCAATCTTTTGCAAATTTCTTCAGAATAGTGTATACTTGTTTTCATAGGACAACACTCCTTTGAGTTAATGTAGGTCTCAAGTACATTATAACTCTTTTTGGGACTGTTGTCCTATCTTTTTGTGCATTTTTTAGGGATGCTCATTTATAGTTTGAAAGGGAAAATCAGCTGTGCTTTCTAAGTGAAATATTTTAAGAAAGGATTTTTTCTTCAATTTGATTTGTTAACTCGGTAAGGTAAAAATATAGTTGTTCTTTTGTTTCCGAGTAATCCATATTAAAAGCTTTTCTTGTCAGCCCTTTTAATATATCATCATCAATCAATTCGTTTTCGGAAATATATTGACCTAATCCATAATGTGCAAGGCAGTTCCTAAAAGCTCTGTTTTTCAAAGACTCATTGATATAAAAGATTGTTCCATTTGCAGCATTTAACTCTTTGATAAAATCACAAAGATAGTAATACTGAAGATATGCGAACTTAAACTTTTGTAGAATCTCATTGACAAAGCATTTGTCTATAAATTTAACAGCATAATTAACGCTGCAAAGAATTGAAAAAAGTAGAAAGCCGAAATTCGTTTTTAATTTTAATGGACAGTTATTATAAAAATGATAATCCTCATATTTTACTAAAACAGTATCATCGTAGTTATATGGCGGAAAATTCTTACAGTCAAAAAAATTTGCAAGTTTTCCCGCTACCACACTAATATTTTTAATCAAAAATCCGATATTTTTATTGTTCAAAACATTCACCGGTGTGTATAAAGCACACAAAATTGTGTTTCCGCAGAAATATCCATTACACAGATCTGTCCCCACGTTGTAATATCCAAACAATTTTTCTCGAAGCCCACGGATTTTATAAAAATAGTTGTCACTTTCATAAAATTTATCCATCAAATCCAACAAAAATTTAGAATATGACTTTTCATATAGCTTATGACTTTGTCTCAGGGCAGAGTAATATGTTTTCTCTGTGCCAGTAAATTTTGGAGCATCTAATCCAAGCTTTTGACACCATTGTTCTGCTCCATATGCAAACAAGCCAATATAAGGTTGACTCATCATAATATAATTGCTGCTGATATTCTTAGCATTTTGCTGTATATCGGTTAATGTGTAAATAAATCTCGCATCTGATTGAATCAGTTCATAAGCAGCTTTTTGTACGTTATTTAACATATCCACCACACTTGTAATATATTTATTTTTTATCTGCCCCCTTATGCTCCCGAATACAATCCCGACGAGCTCGTTAACAGCGATCTGAAACGTGCTGTTGGTAAAAAAGCCTCTCCTCGTTCTGAAAAAGAACTTGAGAAAAATGTTCGCTCTCATCTTAAAACTTTGCAGCTAAATCCGTCTAAAATTGCATCTTTTTTTACTTCTGATTTTACTTCCTATGCCGCTTGATTTTGGAAAGGTTTAATTGGGGGAACAATATACTACTTTTAGGTACCGTTTGCAAGTCGGGATTTAAATAAAATAAATAATCTGTGATAGGTTCCTCGCCTCGTACTCATCATCGTTCTTCCAGTAGTAGTCTCTTGCGTACCAATCAGGAAAGTCCGGCACTTTGGAACTCATGGGTGGCACTTCTTCCCAGTATGGGTCTTCCATTTCGCTATAGTCGGACATTCCCCACGGCAGATAGTCTACCACTTCAGACAGCGTACCGATGCAGGAGCCGTATAGCCAAGGAATATCGTTGCCAGTTTCGACTGCATACAGCATTGCAAAGCACAGCTCATACGGATCAGGAACGGGAACCGGCTTCAGCATCGCTTCGTGCAATTCTTCTGGGAAATACTCAGTGACAAAATCAAATGTAAGATAGCTGCGGTGTACGATCATATACAGGAACTTTCCGCGCTGATCTATAACATCATCCAGTTCCTTTAGCGCCGTTTCATGAAGGTTATCCAACCCCTTCATCTTGTCAAGGAGCGAAACAATCTCCGCATCGCCCATGTCGCCGGCACCATTAATAAGAGCTGTCAGCGGTGAAGGTGCATATGCCAGAGCTGTTTCGAAGATAATTGGAAGGTTAGGAGCTCTCAGCGGATTCATCAGCGGTGCATTGATTGGTGCATTCGGCTTGCTTTTGATCTGAGCTTTCCTGTTCTTTCTCAAACGCTCTCGTTCAGCCATGTACTGCTTTGCCTTGCACTCCAGCTTGTCACGTATTTCGTTGATTTCCTTGCGAATCGTGTTTGCATTATGAACTTTGTCAATGTACTGCCCCTTAAAGAAGCCTATACCTGTAAAGAAGCGTTCTGTCCACGCCTGATGACAAGCTTCCAAGTGAGCAATAGCCTCATCCTTCATCCATTGTGGTAATAGAGCAAGGAGCGACTCGAACTTTTGCCTGCTCGGAACAGCGGCATGGTCTTTGCCTTCTGCAGCGAGGTTACTGGTCAGAATGCGTTCACCATCGCCGCCATTGCTTTCAAGCAGTGCAATGTCCTGATTTCGGTAACGCAGAACATATTCCACGCTAGCTATGAGGTCTTCCTCGTACTGGCAGTCCCATATGTCTATCTCGAATAGATCGTCTATCAGTTCCTCGTCCGTAGGTAGGAGCATATATATCTTGTCTAGTGGGACATTCAATTCAGATAGTCGGTCAAGAATCCATATTGATGATGCTGTCAGGATATGACCGTCATACTGCACTGGAGCATAGCTCTCGCTAAAGATATTGAGCGTGATCCAGTCACCAGCAAGTTGGCGGTCATGCTCGTTCAGCTTTTCGAGCGATGACAGGAGGGCGGCGGTACGCCGCTTCTCCATTGCAGGCTCCAAGTCGAGCAGTCCGCTGGTGATGCGGTTATTCTTCTTCATCGCCTTGGAATGTGCCTGACGGAGATGCTGAATCTCCGTGCGAATCTTTTTATGCCATTCCTTCGGCTCGGTGTACATGAAGTCCTCTATCATTGATAGTCTCTCAGGTAAGGGATTTTTCATAGTGAAGTCACCTCCGTACGATAAATCTTACGCTAAATGCATTAACCCTGCTCTCACCACTACATCAAGCTGAAACTGGTTCTTGTTTCCATTGTCAAACTGAACTTCTATGATATGAAGACCGCTTTGCTTTATCTCAGAACCGACTATTATGCCTTCTCCATATGCATCATGTTTAATTCGTGTGTTCACGGTATACGCAGCGAGTTCGGGGGCTAACGGAATAGAAGGAGCTTCAGCTTTTGGGACAGAGGGCGCTTGAATTCGTGGTTCTCTTATCTGAACATCAGGGTGACTGACGACGGGTTCTCTTGCCGTTCTGTCAGGCGGAGCAACTGCATTCACAAATTCTGATCCGCATTCGTTGACATAGAACAAATGCAGTTCGTTCTTTGCCCGTGTGATTCCCACATAGAATAAACGTCTCTCTTCTTCATAAGTGTCGATGCGTTCCTGTTCCGATGCGTCTTCCCGACATGAATGTGGTAGGCATCCATCATAAACATCCACGATGTAGACAGTATCAAATTCCAGACCTTTAGCAGAGTGGATAGTTGATAAAATGACTGGATTCTCATCTGTGCATCTGTAGTTTTCGATCAACTGCGGCAATTGATCCAGTCGTTCAAGAAATCCTTTTATGGTCTCCTCACGAACAGCCAAGGCGTATAGAATGTCCACCTTTCCTATATCAAGTTCATTTTCCTTGGCATAGGTATAGTACCAGAAACGGCAAATCAAATCTATTGCATCATAGGGATTTGAAGTTGCTATTTTCTTCATTCTATGTCTGAAATCTTCTGCTTTGCGCATCAATGTCGGCCACTGAGCCATCTGGTTTACCAGTTCATCAGCTATTGTGATTCGCTTCTGCGTAGCTTTTCTACAGCTCCAATACGCCGCATTCTTTTTGAATCCATATCCGCACTTATAATACACCTGATTAAATGCTTCGGCATCATTCAGATTAATAGCAAATCTGAGAAAATAAACAATATCCTGAACTACCTTGCTCGTAAAGAAATTCTCTACAGCTTCTTTCAAACGAACAAATGGGATGTTCTCACGAAGGAATAAGTCCATCAAAGGAATAGCACTACCGTTGTTGCGGTAAAGCACTGCCATCTGGGCGTGCTCTTTCTTGGATATCTCGGCAATTGCAGAATACTGCTGATGCTTTTTCCTGACTGTTATTCTCTCAATCGGCTTCCCGTTGCCTCTGCTAGCTGCCATGTGCTTCTCGGAATGTCGATTGATGTTCTGGCTTATAAAACGCTGTGCTGCGGATACAATGGGCTTTGTGGAACGGTAATTTGTTTCAAGAAACAGAATATACGGATTGGTATATGTATCAGTAAAGTCGAGGAGCGCACGAGGGTAAGCAGCACGGAAGCGATAAATACTCTGGTCTTCGTCTCCAACCATGAAGATGTTATTTGTTTTTGATGCCAGTATTCTGATAATTTCATGCTGTATTTTTGATGTGTCCTGTGCTTCATCTACACAGATATACTGATATTGAGCTTGAAACCACGCTAAAACCTTCGGACGTGCCATGAGGATATTCCTCGCATAGACCAACTGGTCATCAAAATCCATGCGCTTTTGCGATTTGAGCGTATCGACATATCGATTGAAGAATTCCTCGTAGAAAGGCTCATCATTCAAATACTCAGCCCTTTGTTCAGCCGTTGTCAACATCATATTCTTGATGTAGCTGATTACTGTCTGAGCCGCAATTAAATCTGCTTCGTGTGGGAATTTGTCACCGGTAAGAGCGATGTAGATTGACTTAATGATACTGGCTTGTTCATTTGCTTTCAGCATTGTAAATCTTGTGCGCTGATGTATCTGAACATATTTAGTGATTACCTGTTCACACAGGGAGTTGATAGTGCGGATGTTCAGACGGCTTGCCATTTCAGGCTCGAACTTCTCGGCAAAACGCCTTTTGATATCATTAGTAGCACTGACTGTATATGTAATCGCAAGGATATTCTCCGGTGCGATTCTTTTACAGTAGATCATGTAGCCCATTCTTGCAACCATGACTGTGGTCTTACCGCTACCGGGGACAGCTATCATCAGATTAGCACCACCGACAGCCTGAACTGTCCGCTGCTGCTGTGGGTTCAATTGGATATTGTACTTTTCAGAAAACTCACGGAATTCCTCATCTATCTGCGTGTCAAGATGAAGCGGTGGAGGACAAACTCCATTGATTAGGCCGACATACGCTAAAAAGGCATCTTTCGTATACTTGTGTTTGATATGGAATCCATCATTGGTAAAAGTCTGAATATGAAGGATGCATTCACCCTCATCCGCAATCTGGAAAAACAGGTCGATTTCACCGACACGCAGGTTATACTTCCGAAATGTTGAACGCGGTTTGCCCCATGTGAATTGATTCGAAGCCGATTCTGTGATTAATTCCTGCTCAAAATCCTCTCGCATATCGTACAGCCATACGACCTTATACCCGATATTTCCATGATAGAATACATTTCTGTCATTAAACTTTCCGGAAGAGAGGGGGCTATGCTGAAACTCCACAACATTTCTGTCAGTCAGAACATCTGCCCTATGGCGGATATCATCACACTGAACAACTACTTCCTGATTCTCAGGCGGAAATTGGTTTTGCCACTCGTAATGCCAGTCGGACATATCATATTGCCCGTTCCAGCTATCGTTGCATTCACAGTTCGGAAAATGCGAGAAATGGCGAGCGCGTTCGGTACCTGACTTCACGAACATCTTTTCAAGACAAACAGGGCAGAAGAATGTATCACCCTGAACCGCATCACGAATCGAAATGCGTTTTTGTTCTTTATCTAAGGCAATGTACATTTTCCACCCTCCTTTAACTATTCACTTACTATGCTTGTTGCGATAATCCTGCACCATCTGACGTGTCACAGGGTAGGGATCTCCCATCATCCATTTGCAATCATAATAGTTCCAGATTTTTTTCAGTTCCTCTTCAGAGTCGATTCCGAGCCGATAAATCGTTACCTGAATAAAGGTCAGATCATACCACTTACAATTGTAGTGCTGGCACAGTTCCTGTAACTCTTCATCACCCTCGATTCCCAAATCCATCATGAACTCCGTTATTTCATCAGGATGGAACTCATCATACTGTTCATTCTCAATAGCCATTTCAAAGCACCACTCAAGAAGATGTCCAAACGGAATAGACAGTCTCTCGGAAAGTTCTGAAATCAGGCAGCAGGTCGAAGTGTCAAAGCCAAGCTCATCGGTTGCATGAATAAAAATCGTACAGCAAAGAAATTTGTGCAGCTATATGAACGACACAAAGTGGAGAGAGTTGCAGCAGGCAATGGTACATGAAATGCTAGGCTCAGCGTTTCACTTGTCGCCATAAGTCAGCAAGTTGCAATTATAGTAATCCCAGTGGTCATCTTCATGATCTACCGAAAAAAGTTCGCCGTCATAAGCCATAAAATTATCCCAGACTGTAGCGGAACAATCCCATGCATTCAAAAAGTACATTTTCTTGCCCCAAGTATTTGTTGTCGTATCCATATATACCTTATTGCCATATACCTGGGCATTTTGTCCCCAGCCCTCTACCACGTTATTCTGCTCGAATGCGCGTTGAATTGCCATACAGCCATTTCGATAGCCGATATTATTTCTGATAATACAGTCATTGCCTTTGACATTGATAAAACTTTTGGCGGAATTTTCACCGCTCATTCCCGTTCCGTCAAATGTACAGTTTTCCACGATCGTACCAATGGTATACTCTTTGATGTCAACGTGTTCCGCTGCAACATTTGGGCCAAGTTTACAGTTTCTTATGGTATTATAATGACAGTCATAGCCATATCCGGTGGTACTATAAGCGCTGCCGACATAAACTGCCTCACCATATCCCGGAGATACAACACCGGTATCATGAACGCTGCAATCTTCAATCAGGCAGTAAGAGCTATTGTCTCTCAAATGTATGCCCTCTGAACCAATTTGATACACTTCACAATTTACGATTTTGGTATGATTGGAATTGTCGATCATAATTCCTTTCTGGGCATTTGTGATTTTTAAGTCTCTGATTTCCCACCAGTCACCCGAAACAGACAAAACATAATTTTCAGCTGTGGATGAGCCGGAGAGTATGGCAAGATTTTCAGGATCCTCAGAATGAATGCGGATCGGCTCTTCTTCTGTTCCGTCTGCTGAACTGGTGAACATATATCCCTTTGGTGTAGCGCCGCTGTAGACATATTCGCCAGCGGCAAGAATGATCTCATCCCCTGCCCTTGCACTTTCAAGGGCATTTTTCAATTCTTCTGTATTTTTCACATAGACCTGGTGCGTTTCTGCTTCTCCAGAAGTTAGCCTATGCTTCATTACGCAAAGATCAAATCCATTGAGCGCATCATCTTCGCACAGATCAGCAGCTTTCCAATTTACAAGCTTCACATCAGGCATAGCAAGAAGCCACTTCTGCAAAAGAACTGCATCTGCAATATCAAACGTACCATCCGCATTGACATCACCTTGAATCGCTGCTGTCTGTTCCGCCGCTTCTATGTGGATCTCATTTCTTGATGCAGTATAAAAAGATGTGCATGTACTTGTGACTGCCAGTGCTGACATTATAGCTACGATTTTTTTCATAAGCTTATCTCCTGTTTTTTGATTTTTGCTTGATGCTTTTCAAGGATGCTCAACTGTTCCAGCGTATTCATCCAAAATATATCCTGCATAGGAAGATGCTTGCCGTTCGTATCCGATTTCTGTAAGCTCAATATCGTTAATCCACTGAAAATAATGTGTCAATTCATGTGCGATCGTTTCCAGAATCCGAGCCAAGGCATCATCTCTTCCTAGTCTTATCAAATCCTCCGCATAGTTTCAAGTTGCAACGCGTACATAGGGTTCATATCTCTTATCATACGGCTGAAAGAAAGTGCCATGCACCATTTCCCCATCCATTGACTTAATGTACTTTTTCCCTTTCACATATACCGGCACCCTTATTGGAAAAATGTACTCTTTTCTCAGCCACTCTCCAAATTTCAGGCATGCTTCTCGTACTTCTGGATTCACATCAGAAGTGAATCGAAACCTGAGACCGCCTCTTCTCGATGAAATGTCTGTGAAATTATATTTCCAATTTTCAAGAGTCCAGATATGCACAATGTCACTTCCCGTTTTTCGGCTTAAAATTTTTGCGATTTTCTGATGGCGGCGTTGATATGACGAATATGCAGCAGCATTCTCAAAATTCAAATAGATTTCCGCAATGTAGTTTTCGTTATTTTTTAGTATACCATATCCACATACCCAAAGTCAATAAAAGTCAGATGAAACTCATGGAAATCAATTTTCATTAAGAATCCTCAAAATCATCCTTGAATCCAGTAAGCATTCGAACATAAGATGAGAAATAGCTTGTTTGGAATTAACAGAAGATTTGAATCGCTTGATAAGGTTAATAGCAGCTTTTCTGAACATATTCAGACATTGTTGAACAGCTTTGCTCTCGACCCTGCACCAATCCTCTTCAAAATGAACATCAAGAAGCCAGTGCATTGATTCAACAGACCATTCCATTCTTGCATGATGCAGTAATTCTTCTGCTTTAAGCTGTCGGCTGGAGATATAGTAGTGCCATACGCTTGAAGTCCCTTTTTTCGTAGTAAATTCAGTATGAATCGCTCCTATGCATTTAAGATTTTTCGTAACCGCCAACCAGACCAGCGGGCAAAAAAATGAGCCGAGATCAACCTCGGC
>OMNT01002183.1_pt1 | contig 16197 bp, 16 predicted proteins | sample 1672551 | NCBI WGS metagenome assembly OMNT01 (sample SAMEA3136698, study PRJEB25190) | human gut metagenome
CGGGCAGCCCTCATGCAACCGGTTTTACGCATGAGTGCTACTCGTTGTACGAAATCATTATAGCCTGCCTGTCTGGAATTTGCAAAGGCAGTTTTGCACAAGAATTGTACTGGGCGTTCTGCGCAGATTGCACGAGGCAAACTTTGTGGAAGATGCCCTTTGAAGCCCGCCAACCTACCGTGGTACAATAAAGTAAAGAGTAAAATTACGCTGGAAAGTCTGTTTTTGCAGCCTTTTCATACAAGGGAAAGAGGCAATACCATGTCACGGTTTCAAGCGGGATCGCTGGTAGTCTACGGAAATCTGGGAGTGCACGAGGTGGAAGGGGTCGGGCTGCGGCACTTTTGTGATGCGCCCGCCAGAGAGTATTACACCCTCCGGCCTTATTTTTCGGATTCCCACGACCGCAGCTATATTCCGACTGCAAAAGAAGATGCCCTGCGCCCGGTGGTCTCGGCGCAGCAGGCGGCAGCCGACCTTGCACGCATCAAAACGGAGAAGCTGCCCATCCCGGCGGGGGTACAGACAGCGCTGGCAGAACACTATCAGGCGCTGCTGCACACCAATGATTTTTACCAGTACCTGACCCTGTTCAAGGAGCTGGGGCAAAAGCAGACCCAGCAGCAAAGCCGCGGCCGAAAGATCAACGCCATGGATACCTACTTCTACCAGATGGTAGAGCGTGTCCTGCGGGAGGAGCTGGCGGTGGCGTTTGGGGAATCGCAGCAGGAAGCCGGCAGGCGGCTTCTGGAGGTTTTGCGCTAAAGTTGCAGGGTGATTTTTACCAATAAATGCAAGGGTGCTTTTTGTGAAGAATCGCCTTTGCATTTATTTTTTGCGTTTTTTATAATAAGAATAGGACGCTGCAATGCTGTAATTTGCGGCGATAAGACTTCTTTTGGATTGGAGAGAAGAACATGAAACGAGTAAAATCTGCCTGCATCTGCCAGACCCTGCACTTTACGCTGAAGGACGGTCTGGATCACCTTTATGCCGTCAAACAGGTCAAGGAAGAGGTAGAGACCTACAAGAAAAACATGGAGCGCAACCACACAAAGTATAAGATCGTGGAGCAGACCGAGCAGCCGGACGGCTCTATCATCGTAAAGATCATCAAGCAGTACAACGCTGCACCTGTGGGCGATTATCTCAACTGATTTCCGCAACGAAAAGACCGCTTCCGTTCAAAAAAACGGCGGCGGTCTTTTGCGTCCGGCAGATCTACCACTGGTCAAAAGGATCGGGAAACGTTTAAATTGTTCTATCATCGTATATTTTAAAATCTGATCCTATACTTTTTGGTGCGTATATAAATCGGAGCAACTTTGTAGGAATTAACAAAGCATGACGGTTTGTCATGAAAAACCTTCGTGAGAGTTTGCCACTTGAAACCCATCGATGCCTTATGATATAATCCCTTCAGCAGAACGCGCTGTGTGTGAACACGTAAGACCAGTTTCTTCACACGCAGGCGTTCTCTTTTTATTTTCAAAAAAGTTAGTTTGCACTAATCTTGAGGAGGGCTTTTCATTCGTAATCATCGTTCCACCGTTTTTCTCGGCGTTCTGCTGATGATTCTTTCGGTTTGTTCTTTGTTTGTCGGAGTGCTGGACATCCGGCCTTCTGACCTGCTTACAGGCAGCGTGGAAACATGGGAGATCTTTCTGATCTCCCGCCTGCCGCGTCTGCTTGCCATCCTCTGCACAGGCATCGGCATGAGCGTGGCGGGGCTTATCATGCAGCAGCTCTGCATGAACAAGTTTGTTTCGCCCACCACAGGCGCGACGATCTCTTCTGCGCAGTTTGGCATTCTGCTGGCTTTGCTGTTTGCACCGGGTTCTACCCTGTGGGGACGTGCTGCCTTTTCCTTCGTTTGTGCTGTTCTGGGCACATGGGTCTTTGTCTGGTTCATCCAGCGCATCCAGTTCAAGGATGTTGTCATGGTCCCGCTGGTCGGCATCATGTTCTCCAACATCGTAATGGGCGTTACCAATTATCTTGCCTACAAATATGAAATGACACAGGCTCTTTCCAGCTGGCTGGTCGGTCATTTTTCCACCGTCATTCGTGGGCGGTATGAGCTTGTCTGGCTGACGGTACCGCTGGTGATCCTGGCATTTGTATTTGCCAACCACTTCAATATCGTGGGCATGGGAAAAGACTTTTCTCAGAACCTCGGCGTTCCGTATGATCTGGTACTGTTTATGGGTCTGACCATTGCTGCCATGATCACGGCATCCGTTGTTGTCGTGGTCGGCTCGATCTCCTACATCGGCCTCATCGTGCCCAATATCGTAGCAATGTTCAAGGGTGACCAGATCCGCGGAACGCTGGTGGATACCGCTCTGTTTGGTGCAGTGTTCGTGCTGGTCTGCGATATGATCGGACGGGTTGTGATCTATCCCTACGAGCTGCCCATCGAGTTGATCGTTGGCGTCATCGGCAGTATCCTGTTTGTCGGGCTGCTGCTGTATCGGCTGCGGCATGGGCGCAAGGCAGTCCGGCTGGGCAAAGCTGCCAAGAAAACCGGAGGTGCAGCATGAAAACGCACAAAAACCATCTGCGCCTGCTGATCCTTCTGCTTCTTGTTCTGCTGGCCTGCGTAGGCTATATGACAGTGGGTGTCCATTTTGAAAACCAAAAATTATTTGCCTACGCCATGCGCATCCGCACGCCCAAGCTGATCGCCATGCTCATCACGGCATTTGCCATTGGAAGTGCCTCCATCGTGTTTCAGTCCATCATCAACAACACCATCGTCACGCCCTGCCTGCTGGGTATGGACCAGCTTTATTCGCTGATCCACACGGCGGTGTTCTTTGTGGCGGGTTCGGGCAGCTTTCTGGCGGTCAATGCCAACGCAGCCTTTGCGGTAGACCTCGCCATTATGGGCGCTGTTGCCACCGTAATTTACAGCTATCTGTTCCAGAAAACAAACCACAACGTTCTGTACGTCCTGCTCATCGGCACGGTGCTGACCTCGTTCTTTTCCAGCATCCAGACGACCTTGACCCGTGTGATGGACCCCAACGAGTACGACACGCTGCTGACGGATCTGGTCGCCAGCTTTTCCAATGTCAATTCGGCGATTCTGGTACTGTCCGTTGTGGTTCTTGCGCTGGTCGCCTTTGCCTTCCGGAAGGAGCTTGCGCTGCTGGACGTTCTGACACTGGGCAAAGATCAGGCCATCAATCTGGGCGTGGACTATGACCGCTGCATCCGCCGCCTGCTGCTGGGGGTCACGCTGTACATTGCAACAGCCACCGCTATGGTCGGGCCGCTGGCATTTCTGGGGCTTATTATTGCCAACCTTTCCCGGCAGTTCCTGCGTACCTACCGGCACAGCCAGCTCATCACCGGCTCTGTTTTGTTCGGTATGGCTGTTCTGATCGGCGGACAGCTTCTGGTGGAGCGGGTGTTCGTTTACTCGGTTCCGGTCAGCGTGTTCATCACCGTGGGCGGCGGCGTGTATTTCCTGTATCTGCTGCTCACCCAGAGAAAGGCATAACACCATGTTTGTAAAAGAGATCACCAAACGCTACGATGGCAAAGCCGTTGTCGATGGCGTGAGTTTTGAGATTCCGAAAGGCAAAGTCCTTTCCCTCATCGGCCCGAACGGCGCAGGAAAATCTACCGTGATGGGAATGCTGTCCCGCCTGATCGCACGGGACAGCGGTCTTGTGGATTTTGAGGGGACGGAGATCACGCGCTGGAAAAGCCGGGAGTTGAGCAAGCGGCTCGCCATCCTGACCCAAGCCAACAATGTCCAGATGAAGCTGACTGTCCGGGAACTGGTTGCGTTTGGCCGCTTTCCGTACTCCGGCGGACGGCTGACCCAAGAGGACAACGAGATCATTGACCGCGCTATCGCCTACATGGAACTGGGCGATTTTGAGGAGCAGTTCATCGATGAATTGTCCGGCGGTCAGCGGCAGCGTGCCTATATTGCCATGGTCATTGCGCAGGACACCGAGTATATCCTGCTGGATGAACCGACCAACAATCTGGATATTTACCATGCAACCAACCTTATGCGCATCGTCCGCCGCCTGTGCGATGAGCTGGGCAAAACGGTGATCCTTGTTCTGCACGAGATCAACTATGCTGCGTTTTATTCCGACTACATCTGTGCCTTTGTGGATGGAAAAATCGCAAAGTTTGGCACCGTGCAGGAAGTGATCACCAAAGAAAACCTGTCCGATATCTACAAGGTAGACTTTGAGATCATGCAGATCGAAGGCAAGCCTTTGTCGATATATTATTGATTTCAGTACTTTTTAAAAAGGAGCATTCTTATGAAGAAAATTTCTCGTCGTTCGTTTTTGACCGCTATGGCCGCTGTGAGTGCAGCGGGTGTTCTCGCCGCCTGCGGCGCTTCCTCCTCCACGGCAAGCTCCGTGGCATCCTCTGTGGCAGCATCCAGCGAAGCTACCACTTCCTCGGAAGCGGTGCCGGAGTCGGTGACTATCAAGGCGTTCAACGGTGCAAAGGAGTTAGTGGACGTGGAAGTGCCCTTTGACCCGCAGCGCATCGCCATCCTCGAACTTGCTTCTCTGGACATTCTGGATGAACTGGGCGTTGGCGACCGTGTGGTCGGCACGGCATCCACCTCTCTGGACTATCTTCAGAGCTATGTCACCGATGACAGCATTGCGAACCTTGGCAACATCAAGGAAGCCGATATGGAAGCAGTCATGGCTTGCGAGCCGGACATCATCTTTATCGGCGGACGCCTCTCCAAATCCTATGATGCCCTGTGCGAGATCGCACCCGTTGTTTTCCTTGCGACCGACGCCGAAAAAGGCGTTGTGGAAAGCACCCGTGAAAACGCCATGACCATCGCTTCTATCTTTGGTCTGGAAGACCACGTGGAAGCTTTGATGGCGGATTTTGACAGCCGCATTGACGCCCTGAAAGCCTTTGCAGAGGGCAAGACTGCCATCGTCGGCATGACCACCAGCGGCAGCTTCAATGTTCTGGGCAACGATGGCCGCTGCTCCATCATCGGCAAGGAGATCGGCTTTGAGAATATCGGTGTGGATGCCAATATCGACACCTCGACCCACGGCAACGAGGCTTCCTTCGAGTTCATTGTGGACAAGAACCCCGACTACATCTTCGCCATGGACCGCGATGCAGCCATTGGCACCGATGGCGCACAGATGGCACAGGAGATCCTGGAAAACGAGCTGGTCAAGAGCACGGATGCTTACAAGAACGGCCACGTCGTTTATCTGGCACACCCGAATGTCTGGTACACCGCAGAGGGCGGCATTCAGGCACTGAGCGAAATGCTGAGCGATCTGGAAAACGCACTGCTGTGATTTTTTCAAAATTCTTCTTGCAATTTTGAAAAAACTCCGGTATAATACCTTCCGTTAAGAATACAAAAAGCCGGCTTACAAAGCGTGAAATCCTGAGGAGATGCTACCCCTCAACGATTTCACGCTTTTTTGTTTGCCCGAAAAGGAGGACCTATGAACCCGAAAAACAAACTGGCGGAAATGCCCGTCCGCCCCCTGCTGTACACCATGGCGGTACCGCTGATGCTGTCGCTGCTCATCCAATCGCTGTACAACATCGTGGATAGCATTTTTGTGGCGCATCTGTCCGAGAAGGCGCTGACCGCCGCTTCCCTTGTGTATGCCATCCAGTTTTTGATGATCGCCATCGGCGTGGGCACCGCCGTTGGTCTGAACGCCCTGCTCTCCCGCAAGCTGGGGCAGAAAAAGCCGGAGGAAGCCTGCCGTGCCGCCACCACCGGGCTGTTTCTGATGCTGGGGACTTCCCTGGTGTTTACGCTGGTGGGGCTGCTGTTCTCGAACCAGATCGCTGCCGCCCTGACCAACGATCCCGAATTGCAGCAGCTCTGCCGGGAATACCTCTCGGTGAACCTCGTGTTCTGCTGGGGCATCTTTTTACAGACCTACGGGCAGCGGCTTTTGCAGGCCGTGGGGGACACGGTGCTGTCTATGGTCTCCCTCATCATCGGCGCAGTAGTCAACATTATTCTCGACCCCATTATGATCTTCGGTCTGCTGGGCTGCCCGGCCATGGGCATCCGGGGTGCAGCCATTGCCACCGTCATCGGGCAGCTCATCGGTGCAGCGGCGGCGCTGTGGTTCAACCGGGTCAAAAACCCGGTCATCCACGTCCGGCTAAAGGGCTACCGTTTCCTCTGGCAGGATGTGGCCGACATCTACCGGGTGGGGCTGCCCACCATCGTGATGCAGGCCATCGGCAGCGTGATGACCTTTGCAGTCAACGGCATTCTACTGGGGGTGTCCTCCACGGCGGTGGCCTTCTTCGGCATCTACTACAAGCTGCAAAACTTCCTGATGATGCCGGTGAACGGCTTGGGACAGGCGGCCATCCCGGTGGTGGGTTTCAACTACGGCAGCGGCCAGTCTGACCGGGTGCAGCAGGCATGGAAAGTCCTGCTGCCCACCGGCGTGGTGTTTGCCCTCTGCGGTACGGCGGTTTTTATGCTGTTCCCGGCGCAGCTGCTGGGGCTGTTCTCTGCTAGTGACGAGATGCTGGCTTTCGGTGTGCCTGCCCTGCGCATCATTTCGGTAACTTTCCTGTTTGCGGTCACAACTATTCTGTGCGGCTACTTTGCCTCCGGTCTTGGCAACGGCGTGGTCAATATGATCGGCGCTGCCTTGCGGCAACTGGTGGTGCTGGTGCCCTGCCTGTGGCTCCTTATCCGCACCATGGGCATCGAAAAAGCGTGGTTTGCGTTCTGGGTGTCGGAAGTAGTGGCCTGCGCTTACAGTCTGTGGGCAACGAAAAAAGAACTGCGGAACAAGGGAAAATAAGGCAAAACAAAAACAGGGTGCGTCCGCAGGGGCGCACCCTATTTTTGTTTCATCATGGTTGGGTATCCGTCAAAACGCATTTACCAGTTCTTTTTCTCCTTGGCTGCAACGTGGTTGGTTTTGCGCTGTCCCACCATCTGGGCGAGCCATTCCACCATTGCAGGGTCGTCGTGAGCAAAGAAGGCACTGGTTTTGGTATCCAGTGCGGCGATCCTTTCCATGTCCTCAGAGGACAGCGTAAAGTCGAACACTTCCAGATTTTCCTGCATCCGCTCCCTGTGGGTGGATTTTGGGATGACCACCACGCCCCGCTGCAAATGCCAGCGGAGAATGACCTGTGCCACGGTTTTGCCGTATTTTGCGCCGATTTCTGCCAGCACAGGGTTTGTGAACATCTGACTCCGACCTTCGCCAAAGGGAGCCCATGCCTCCATCTGAACGCCGTACTTTTCCATCCATTCCTTTGCCTTGCCCTGCTGGTGCAGCGGATGCACCTCTATCTGATTCACCATGGGTTTGATACGAGCAAAGCTGCACAGATCAACGAGGCGGTCAGGATAAAAATTGGACACGCCAATGGCCCGAATCTTGCCTGCCTCATATAGCTCCTCCAAGGCGTGCCATGCGCCGTAGTAATCAGCAAACGGCTGGTGCAACAAACAAAGGTCCAGATAATCCGTTCGCAGCTTACGCAGGGATTCCAGCACAGATGCCTTGGCCTCCTTATAACCGTAATGCTCGACCCAGACCTTGGTGGTCAGAAAAATATCTTTGCGATCCACACGGGATTTTTCGATTGCTGTGCCCACCTGCTCTTCGTTGAAGTAGGCTTGTGCCGTGTCGATGGAGCGGTAGCCCACCTGCAAAGCATCCAGTACACAGCGCTCGCATTCCTCCTGTGAGACCTGATAGACCCCATAGCCAAGCTGGGGCATTTTTACGCCGTTATTCAATGTGATATAGTTCATATAAAAGCCTCCCTGCTGAGATGATCCTGTGTTTATCACCGCAACTCCTTATAGGTTTCTTCCGGCACCGGCTCGCACCACTCGTTAGAGGTGCCTTCGCCGGGCACTTCCACTGCCAGATGAGAGAACCAGCAATCGGGTGCAGCACCGTGCCAGTGCTTGACCTCCGGGGGAATGTTCACCACATCGCCCGGATGCAGCTCCTGCGGCGCTTTGCCCCATTCCTGATAGTAGCCCCGGCCTGCCACGCAGACAAGGATCTGCCCACCGCCCTTTGCGGCATGGTGGATGTGCCAGTTGTTCCGGCAGCCCGGCTCAAAGGTGACGTTGTAAATGCCAACCTGTGCGGTGGACAGAGGGGCCAGATAGCTTTTTCCGCTGAAATATTGTGCAAAACCGTCGTTGGATGCACCGATGGGGAACACCATTTCACTCTGGTGCTTTGCCTTGGCATCCTCTGCAGCGTCCTCTGCCCAGACTTCCTTGGCCATGCGGAAAGCCGCCCACGCCTTGGGCCAACCTACATAAAACGCCGCATGGGTCAGGATCTCTGCAATCTCAGTCCGGGTAATACCGTTGTTTTTCGCTGCCGTCAGGTGATACCGAAACGAGGAGTCCGTCAGTCCCTGCGCCATCAGTGCTACCACCGTCACAAGGCTGCGGTCCCGGAGGGAGAGTTTATCCTCTCGGCTCCACACCTGCCCGAATAGTACCTCATCGTTAAGTTCCGCAAATTTTGGTGCAAATTCGCCCAGAGCATCCCGCCCTGCTGTCTGTTTCACTGCCATTATACGTTCCTCCCCATCTCGTAAGCCTGTGCCATTGCAGAGGTGTTTCGCACCGCACCCGGCTCGTAAACACCACCTGCTATAAGGACTCCCTTTTCCACAGCACCTTCCACACAGTCTGCATAGCCCCGGAAGCAGGTCAGCGTAGTGTCCGCAGAGGCTTTTTCCTCGTCTGCCATGGTGGTGATGTAGTAAAATTCCTTGTCCTTGACCTCAAGCCACCGTGCCACTGTACGGTCGATCACCGCCTTCAACTGGGCACTGATGGAGTAGAAGTATACCGGGCTTGCCAGCACAATGACATCGGCATCGATCATCTTTTGCAGGATGTCTGCCATATCATCCTTGTGGACGCAGGCTCCGCCGTGGGTGCTGCAGTAGTAGCAGCCGGAACAGGGAGCCACCTTTTTCTCAGCGACCCGGATCTTTTCTGCTTTGTGCCCGGCATCCTGCGCTCCACGCAGAAATTCATCGCATAGAATATCAGAGTTACCGCCCTTCCGGGGACTGCCAGACAAAATCAATACCTTCTTGCTCATAGGAACCTCCTTGACAGCGGAGTGCATCCGCATTATGATGTTGATAAAGTTTGATTTTATCATACAACTTAAAGCGCACTTTAAGTCAAGGGCTTTTTGAAAAAACGGAGGTTTCAGATGATCTATACCGTAGGCGAAATGGCACAAAAGCTGGGCGTACCTGCCTCCACCCTGCGCTACTACGACAAAGAAGGGTTACTTCCCTTTGTGGAGCGTTCCTCCGGCGGCATTCGGATGTTCCGGGAAAACGACTTCGAGTGGCTGCAGGTCATCCGCTGCATGAAAAAAGCCGGAATGTCCATCAAGGATATCCGGCAGTATATTGAGCTTTCCATGCAGGGAGACGACACCATTGACACCCGGCTGGAAATGTTCCGGCATCAGCGCGAGGTGCTCACCCAGCAGATCCAGCAGTTACAGCACACGCTGGAGACCGTGGAGTATAAATGCTGGTTCTATGAAGCCGCCAAAGCCGCTGGGACAGTGGATGTCCCCGGTGCGATGACCGATGCGGATGTGCCGGAGCAGTTCCGTGCCATCCGGCAGGAGCTGCGGGGACAGAAGATGCCGAATGGCGAAAAATAAGAAATGCCGTTCCAGTTGCTTTTGGAACGGCATTTTTCTTAATCTTCTAACCCATGGCTCCCGGTTACAGTTTTCAAGTATTTCTCCGGGGCGCCATTCAGAATCAGCTCGGCATACGCCAGCGGATCATTGTAGATGAGATAGTCCAGTTCCGTCTGCTGCGCCATAGTCATGTCCAGTGCATCCTCGACCCCGGTGCAGTCGATGGAAATTTTTCTCCCATCCCGGAGCAGCAGTTCCACGCAGTCGGTGTCCATGTTGAATTTGCAGGTTCTTTCATCGTACTTCATACTCGTGTCCTTTCTACCTTACGGCACCTTTACAGTTGTGACCTTCGTGATACGGTCTTTCTTTTGATAAGGTTTCGGACACACGGCCGTCAGGGAAGAGCCTGAATTTTCATTTCCGAAGAAAACAAAAAATCCGAACCCTTCTCCTATCGAGAAAAGGTTCGGATTTTCATGGTTTGTCTCTATGTTACAAAAAAGATACCCGGTCAAAAAGGGCATCAATGCGTAAAAAACAGAGACAATGCACAGCAAACAACTTTATAATTAAAGTGTATAGAATTTCGGCTAGGATTGCAAGGGACTGGCACGGTGTATCCACAGACACCGACAAATTTTGTTTTGATTGAATCGCATTTTGCATCCTTGGAAAAGCAGACCCTTCGCCATTTAGCCATGAATCTTGTGGCTTACGCAACAAGATTGTAGCCTATAAGACTTTTCTCAATAATGCCGAACGAGTATAACTTTTGAACCCCTTCAAGAATCTCTTGAGATGAAAATCTTTGAGCCTTATCCTCAGACCAATTCTTAAAACCAGAAACAACCTGATCTTCGGTTAAGCCACCAGAACTTTCGATTAGGAAGCAAATCGTTGCCAAACATTCTAATTCGTGGTTGGTCTCGATAGTATTCACGAAATCACAGGATTTTTCAATCCAAGGAAGCAATTCCTGCAAGGTTCCATTTACAGATTCGCTAGTAAGTTTATTAAATAGGATTTCTTCGGCCTCTTTTGTGGAAGAGGTACCATGGAATTTTTGAAATTCTTTAATTCCTTTACTAACGACATCAATGGAATGGTCATATGGTCCATATTTGTGTGCAACAAAATGGAAATATTCTTTTTGTGAGAACAAATCCATAAAATATGCGGACTTTTGCAAGCGGAGATGGTCAAACTTTTTTAAGTGATTCTTTAGTTCCATTAACACAAGAGCAGAGGTGCTCAGCTTCGGTTCTTGTGCAGGTATCGTAGAAAAGTTTCGGGAAGGTTCATAAATATAAATTGCAACATCTTTTGAGATATCGCAGAGCTTCTCTGCCAAAATCTGCTTAACATCGGCCCAAACAAGGCCGCCGTTTCCACTTCCTAATGGTGGGATAGCGATGCTTTTTATGTTAAGTTCTTCTATTAGCAAAATAAGGGAATCTAGTCCGTCTTCGATATATTTGATTTGCGACTTTTCTCTCCATTTGTCCTTTGTCGGAAAATTGATAATGATTTTTCCGGCTTCTCTATAAAAATGAAGCTTTCCAGGGCGAAGAACGCCACTTTTACATGCTTTAATGTAGTCCTTATTATTGTTTGGAAATTTTAGCTTGAACTGGTAGGCAATTCCTTTTCCCATATAACCTTCACAGTTTACTGTGTTGACAAGTGCTTCTGCGTCGGATTGAAGCAAATCGCCAGTTGTATAGAAAAACATTCAAATCACCTCCCAAGTTGGCTCTATCGACCTTGTGGAAACATAGTAGACATCACGCGCATCTTATCCTTGATAAGATATGCATTTTGCATCTTTAAGATTTCATCTGCTGCATTTTTATTGCTAACATAAATAAAGGCAAAATCTGATATGGGAACACAATCTTTAACAATGCATTCTGCCATACACGCCTTTCGAATTTCTGGATCATGGTAATCTCGATGCTCTTTGTCATCCAATATATCCCAACGTACTTGGTTAAAGCCCTTAGAATATGGGTAAATATCAGGAGTATCAGTATCTAATGGATGTGAAGGAATTATCTGATAATCCTTTCTTATACAAATGTCTCTTCGGACAGTAATGATTACCATATTCTCTGAGCCATATTTTCTGCATACAGCACCGTCAAATGGATTCCTTGCAAAAAAGTGGAATAAAACATATTGTGATAAAGATTCCTTATATTGCTCACGCTTACTTAGAATTTCCGAATCAGCAATATCAGTAAAGGAAAGAGAGGGATTACGCAACAATTTCTTTCGGGATAGTAACCCAACCTTTAGAATAGAAGGTAAATTATTGATATGCGTTATATGGTAAATCAATTTTCCTTCACTTGGATTTTGTGCCATGCCCTCACCTCATATTCTTTCCGAAAAATCAAATAACTATCCACAATGATTATAGCATGGATGAGAGGCAATTTCAATAGATCATTGAATTTGAATGCGATAGAATTTCTATTAGGATCGCAAGGGGGCTGTCACGGTGTACCCGCCGATGAATTCGATTTTGATTTCGTTGGCGGACACAATGTCTATTCGTTCGATGATTCTTGCGACAAGGGTATCTGAATATTCGGTAATACGGAAGTCGGAGTCGGTCAGCTGGAGATCTGGGTTTGCAGCTTTCTGCTGACTGGCAGTAAGCTGGTCAATTTGTTTTTGCATGGTGTCGATTTCCTCGCTTGCGTGTTTTAGTTTCTCGTCAAGAAAGGACGCATCACATTCAAGGGATATATCCAGCAGGCGGTCAAATTCCTGTCGGGTATCTGCGAGCTTTTGCTGTAATTTTTCCAGTTCTGTTGTGCCGCCTTGCAAATCATGCAGAATGCCGTTGATTTGCATAGCGACTTCTTCGGTGTAATTGTCGGCCAGATTTTGGATGGCTCTCAGCAGGGTCTGATGCAGGGCTTCTTCCTGCACCGAGGGTGAATTGTGGCAGAATTTTGTTCCGTAGGTGACACGGTTGACGCAGCGCCAGACGATTTCCTTTCTGCCGTGAATATTCCAAGTCACACGCTTATAAGGGCTGCCGCATTCCCCGCAATACAGCCGTTCGGAAAGGGCGTACTTGCTGTTGTACCTCCCGCGCTTTTGTTTGCGTCGGTTCGCGCAGGATTTGCTGTTGCGGCGGGCGATTTCAGCTTGCACCTCGCGGTACATCTGCTTAGTGACGATGCCCTCGTGATTGTTCTCAATGTAGTATTGTGGCAGCTGGCCGGTGTTTTTCTTCGGACCGCCGGTCAGCACATTGTCGGTAAAGGTCTTTTGCAGCAGGACATCACCGCAGTATTTCTCATTCTGCAAGATGCGTAGGAGCGCCTGCGTTGACCATGTGGTGTTGCCACGCACGGTTTTGTAACCGCCTGCTTCGACCTTGCCCTTTATGGTTTGCAAGCTGTCGCCGTGCAAGTAGCTGGTGTAAATCATCCGAATCAGTTCAGCCTGTTCGGGGATGATCTCCGGCTGACCGTCTGCACCTTTGCGGTAGCCGAGCATCTGCGCATAGGGGAAGGAGAATCTTCCGTGACGAAATCCCATGCGCTTTCCTCTGGAAATATTCTGCGAGATGGATTCGCTCTCAGCTTGTGCAAAGGCACTCAGCACGGTAAGGAGCATTTCGGAATTCATGGTACTGGTGTTGATGTTCTCTTTTTCAAATATGACGGTGACACCGAATTGCTTCAGCATCCGCACATATTGGATGCTGTCTACGGTGTTGCGGGCAAAGCGGGAAATTGACTTTGTAAGGATCAGGTCGATTTTGTGCTTCTTGCAGTCTTGAATCATCTGGTTGAATCCGTCACGCTTTTTGGTGTGGACACCTGAGATACCATCGTCGGCGTAAATCCCGGCAAGCTTCCATTCGGGGGTGGAATTGATTTTGTCAGTGTAGAATTCTTTTTGGATTTCAAAGCTGCCCTGCTGTTCTTCTTCCTCGGTGCTGACACGGCAGTATGCAGCAACGCGCAGCTTGGTGCGGGATTCGGCGCTTTTGGAATCTTTCCTATTGGGCTGAATGACGATGATTCTTCTCTCACGGTTCATGGGATTCTCCTTATACGACCATTCCATTTATAAGTTTCAACTGAATGGAAGTAGTTCTGTGCAAAACTATTTTGTCAGCGATGGTGTGATACAGCTTTGAGTCGAACGTATCGCAGGGCGGTGCAGCAGCGAGGGCTTCTTTGATGCGGAGAGTCATGGGGTCAGAATTTCCGGCTGTGCAGCAGAGATATTGCGTATCTGCGCGAGAAAGGACGCTTTGGATAAGTGATGCTGCATCAAATTCCCCGGCGGATAACATTTCATCGATTTCTGCTTGCTGCTTTTCGGCTTCAATGGATACTGTGTTGTGTGACAGCGGCTGGTCATTGATGCTGTCAGGATTATCCTGTAAGCGTTTCATTGTGGTAGCGATGCTTTGCAGGAGAATATCCGGCGCAATTTGGACGGAGAATGCTGCGCAGTGGCGGCAGCGCCATCGATGGCCTTTCGTCTGCCATTCCAGTCTGCTGTCGCAGTCGGGGCAGATAATGTCACCGCGAATATCCTTTAAGGCTTCTGTGTAAGTGGGGGCTTTTCGCTGGCACAGGACTTGCGCTTTTTGAAATAAGGTATATTCGACAATGGGCGGATACCTGTCCTTTCCGCAGTATGCTGGATTTTTTACGATGCGGTGGACGGTGTTCTTGTTCCAACCTGTCTCATCACTGTATGGGATGCTGTTGGCTTGCAAGTGTTTCGCGATTTCTTGCAGTGAATTGCCTGCAAGGTAGAGTTGATAAATTTGGCGGACGTATTCGGCTTGCGCGGTATCCGGGGTAATGAGGCCGTTCTGTATGCGGTATCCGTAGGGCAGGTATCTCGGCTTTGCCATTGTCAGAAAATCTCCTTAAACTTCATTCCGTTTTTGAGTTCAAAGGTACAGGATTCGGAATCGACCAGTACGCGGTTTACGGCAAATTTGAACTCATACTCATCAAATTCAGTAAGTGGCTTTAGATAGGTATAATGTTCTGCAAGCTGTTTTGTCTGTGCAAGGGTACGAAGTAAAGGATGGTTGGTAGCTGCTTTTGAAATCGTGTTTTTTACATCCGTGAGTTCACGCTCCAGTGGATTGCGCCGTTCCCAGTATTGAGCGGCGGTGATGCAGTTCTTTTCGCGCAGACGGGAAAGGTTGTGCAGCTTTTTGGCAAGCAGATGAACCTGCTGGTTGAGTTCCTGCCGCTGGCTCTCCTTGTCATCGAGAATTTTCTGCGCAGCGTACAAGTCATGCAGGGCAGGGGCGAAAATCTGCGTGTAGTTTACGATCAGCTTGTTGTGCATGGTGAGAAAGGCACGTTGAATAAGTTCCTCTTGGATTGGCGGCGTGGGACAGTCTGCTGCGCACCAAAGGTGTGTGCGGCAGAGCCAAGTCGCTTGTGTGGAACGGTTTATTTTGCGGGAAAGCATTGAACCGCACTCTGCACAGTAAAGCATTTTGGAAAAGGCTGTGTCTTTCCTCGGACATGGGCCTACGCTTTTGCGTTGCAGGAGCGCTTGCACTTTATCAAAGTCTGCTTGGGATATGATGCCGTTGTGGGTGTCCGGTGCGTAGTAGGAAAGGACTTCACCGTTATTTTCGGTGCGCTTAAAGGGCAAGTCATCGGATGTATAACTCTTTTGATAGAGGGAACATCCGGCGTACTTTTCGTTTTTAAGGATGCGCTCTATGGTGGTATGATGCCAATGCTTATCGGCATCTGGACGAAGCCGGTTTAAATCGTCGGCGATTTTGGTGGTGCTTTCGCCTTGCAGAAATGCATTGAAAATGTCCTTGACGATTTCGATTTGGTTGGGGGCGGGAACAAGGTCGTAATTGACCTGTTTGTAGCCGTAGGGGACAGATGATGTACGGTAAGTGCCGGACTCCATTCGCTTGCGGATTCCCCAGCGCAAGTTTTTGGAGATTGACAATGATTCCTCTTGGGCAACAGCACACATCATACCCAGCAGGAGTTCTCCCTCGGTGGAGTCTGTGTCAAAGCGCTCTTTCTCAAATTCTACGACCACGCCAAGGCTTTTCAGTTCGCGCACAGCGGAGAGAAAATCCACAGAGTTTCGTGCCATTCGGGAGGATGACTTTACAAGGATACGGTCAATCAGACCGAGTCGGCAGTCGTCCATAAGGTGGTTGAATCCGGCACGATTTTTAAGGCCGGTGCCGGAAATGCCCTCATCGGCATACACACCAACAAATTCCCAGTTAGGATTTTTCTGAATAAGGTCGGTGTAGTATTCCACCTGCACCGACATTGAGTTCAACTGATTAGTAGATTTGCTGCTAACGCGGGCATAGGCCGCCACGCGAAGACGCTTCGGCTGTTGCTGTATCGGCTGGATAACTTGGACTGGTGGCATACTATTTCCTCCGAGTTTAACGCTGTGACATTCTTTTTATCACATACAACATACCCGAAAGGCAGGTCAAAAGCTATTCACGAGAACCACTAAA
>OMNT01002188.1_pt1 | contig 16155 bp, 9 predicted proteins | sample 1672551 | NCBI WGS metagenome assembly OMNT01 (sample SAMEA3136698, study PRJEB25190) | human gut metagenome
CTACACCTACTTCCCCTGGCCCAGCCTTGCCAATCTGCTGGACGCCCTGATCGAAGCGGGCGCTTACCCAGATATAACTGCGGAGAAAGAACCTGACCCTATTGGGGACTACAATATCCCGGCTGAAGTAGAAGAAATGGGCGGCACCCCACAAAGGGAGATCGGGCAGGCCGATTATGACTATGTTCTGGGCGCCGTCGCCTATGAAGCTGGAGAATCCGATCAGGAGCCAGTTCCGCCACAAGCACCGCCTACCGGGACAAGTGAAACTTCCCATGAAGATCATCCCCCAACCCAGCAGCTTCCTTCCGGTGAGGCACCCGATGCTGCGGCCACAGACAATACACAGCCCCCTGTTCAAATGCCGCAGCCGGTTCCAACACGGTTCGTTCCAACACCGCCCCAAGGCAGCACGACCGCCCACAAGAACTTCCGGCGTTTTCAAAAAATGTTCCCGGAGATCGTGTCCGGCCAGTATGAATCTCTGCGTTTGGAGGCTGGGGACGCCTATGATCCCCTGGTGATCCACCACAAATACGGCGATCACTACTGCATGGAACATTACTATATGCAGAATGGCGACCGAATGTATGACCCCTATATGGACTTCCTGATTGACACGGAGGCCGGGACCCTGCGGGCGTTCAGCTATGAAAACAGCGGCATCGGCGTGTATCAGGAGGCTGACCCCGCAGACCCAGCGCAGGAAAAGAAGATCGCCGGGTTCGGCCAGTTCTTCGCTACCTGGCTGAACAACATCGCCAGTCAGGGTTATGATCCGGTACGCGCCACCATGCTGGTCAATGATGAGGAAGTGGATGTGGAGCTGCGGCCAGCCCCCGAAGCAGCTCCGGCCGCAGAAGCCGAAGAACCGGAGCAGCTTTCCCTCCTGGCCTCGCCGTCTGAAAGAAGCCCGGAAGATCTGCTGATTGAGCGCGCTATGCTGCGTGGGCCTCTGGTTACACAGAAAAAAGATCGTATCTACGAATTTGCCCGGACCCATCCCACAGGCTCGGCTTTTGCCTCTTTCCTGAAAGAGATGTACGGCTACGAGGGGTTTCCTGATGAAGCGGCGGGGCTTGACTATGTGTATTCCGGTACGGACAGCATTGAGCTGCACTGGACCGATGAACATGGGGAAAAGAGGGAAACCAAGCTGTCCTGGCCGCAGGCTGCCGGTATTGTTCAACGCCTGGTGGATGAGGGGCGCTATCTGGAGGCCCCTGCCGTCAGTGAGCCGGAGCAGAAGGATGGGACGCAGCCGTTCAGCGCCGAATACCGTCTGTTAGATCGTCTGTGTGCTGACTGCGAGTATTTTCTGGGTGAAGGGCAGCGGGCGGAAAAGCACCTGTGGGCGGGCAGTGTGGAGGCGCAGATCGCCAAAATGCGGGAGCTGTACGCCCAACTGCCGGAAAAACCGGATTGGCTCTCCCCGGAAACCATCGACGCTTACGCCCGCCGCATGGCAGCCCCGGAGCAGCCAGAGGAAACCCGGATACTGGATGAGGCGCTGGGCGCCCACAGCGGTCAGATTGATATGCTCATGCAGGCCGTCCGTGGGGAACTGACAGTGGGCACCCTGCGGTACAGCATTTTCGAGGAGCGGCCCCATATCAGCATGATCGAGGTGCTGGAGGATTACCGCCGTCAGGGGATCGCCACTCAAATGCTCCGTTATCTGCAAGGACAGTATCCCGATGAAGAAATCGAGTGGGGCTATCTGACGGAGGACGGTTCCGCCCTCTACCGGGCGGTGGTGGACGAACAACCCAACCCGGAATATCAAAAGGTCAAGACTGATCTGGAGGACATTACCCGCCTGTACGATGGCTATGTGCAGCGGATGGAGGGCGGCGGCATCCTCTCCCCAGCGGAAGCCGCTGATATGGATGATTTAGAGGACATTCAATACCGGCTGGAAAAGGAACTGGACGAGCTTCGGCCTGTGCGGGCCTTTGTCCGCATGGAGGGTGTGCCGCCCACACAACCGGGGGAAAAGGCGGCCCCTGAACCGCCCGCCAATCCCCGGCCGGAACCGTTCATCCCCCGCAACTTCCGCTTTTCCACGGACTATGACCTCTATCCCGGAGGCGCCAAGACCAAATATAAAAACAACATCCTGGCGATCAAGACCTTGAAGCAGATTGAGGCGGAGCAGAGGACGGCCACCCCGGAGGAACAGATCACCCTTGCCCGATATGTGGGCTGGGGCGGCCTTGCCAACGCTTTTTCCGATAAAGTGGCCGGGTGGGAAAGCGAATATCAGGAGTTAAAGGCCCTGTTGACCGAGGAAGAATATAAGGCGGCCATGCGCTCCACCATCACCGCCTACTACACCGAGCCGGAGCTGATCCGCTATATGTACCGCGCTTTGGAACGGTTCGGGTTTGAGGGCGGCCCAGACCGCAGGATTCTTGACCCCGGCATGGGAACCGGCAATTTCTATTCTGTGCTGCCGGAGCAGTATCAGGGAACCAAACTGTACGGCGTGGAACTGGACTCCATCACCGGGCGTATTGCAAAGCAGCTTTATCCAGAGGCGGATATTTCCGTTATGGGCTATGAGGCGGTCAAGTTTGAGGACAACAGCTTTGATGTGATCCTGGGCAACATCCCCTTCAACAGTGTCAAAATCTACGACCGCCGCTACAATGAGCTGAATCCCTATATCCACGACTACTTTTTCATCAAATCCCTAGACCTTGCCAAGCCGGGCGGCATCATCGCCTTTATCACCAGCAAGGGCATCCTGGACCGGAAGGACGAGAGCCTGCGGGAATATATCGCACGGCGGGCAGAGTTCATCGGCGCCATCCGCCTGCCCAATACAGCGTTCAAAATGCTGGCGGGAACCGAAGTGACCGCGGATATTGTCTTTTTGAAAAAGAGGGCGGCCCCCATGCAGCTTGACCGGGCAAACACCCCATCGTGGATACAGACAGACATGGAACGGGGAAAATGGATTCCCTACAACCGCTACTTCATGGACTACCCGGAAATGCTCATGGGCAAGATGGAGAGCAGCCGGAATATGTACGGCAGCGAGGATGGCACGGCCTGTATCGCGCCGGAGGGTTTCGACCTGTATGAACATCTCTCCGGCGCGGTGGAAAGCCTGTACGCCCGTTTCAGCGCGGAACCGGATGTGGAGCCACTGGAGGAAACGGAGGAAGAACAGCCGACCGATTATGAGGACGCTCCCGAAGGGACCCGGAATTTTACCTTTGTGGTGAAGGACGGCGAAATCTACTACTGCGAGAAGAACAAGCTGATCCCCCAGCCCTACACCGGCATGAAGGCGGCCCGTATCAAGGGCCTGTGCGAAATCCGTGCCGCGCTGCTGGAGGTCATCAGCATCCAGTCCCATGAGTATGACCCTCTGGACCTCCGCAAAGCGCAGGATAAACTCAATCAGGTCTATGACCGCTTTACCGCCAAGTATGGAGCCATCAACAGCAAGGGCAATATCCTCGCCTTTTCCGATGACGATCAATTCCCCCTGCTGCGCTCCATTGAGGACGAGCGCAAGGACAAAAGCGGCTGGGACAAGTCGGCCATCTTCCATAAGGCGACCATCCGGCCATTCCGTGAGGTCAATCACGCCGACACCGCCGAGGACGCCCTGCATATCTGCCTGAACCGCAAGCTGCGGGTAGACCTCTCCTATATGTCCTTCCTGACCGGGAAAGAACCGGGCGAGCTGGTGGCAGAGCTGGGCGACCGCATCTATCTCAATCCGCAGAAATACTATGGGAACCCGGATGAGGGCTGGGAGCTGGCGGAGGAATATCTGAGCGGCCATGTGCGGGACAAGCTACTTTACGCAAGGCAGAAGGCGGCGGAAGAACCGGAACTGTTCGCCCGGAATGTGGAGGCGCTGGAGGCGGTTCAGCCGGAGCCTCTGACCCCTGCCGATATTGAGGTGAATCTGGGCGCCATCTGGGTGCCGGTTGAGTATTACCGCCAATTCATGTATGAAACCTTCCAGACCAGCGGCTATGCCAAAGTGATTGACGGCGGGGATAACCGGCACCGAATTGATATTGAGTATTTTCCCTATACCACCACTTGGCGAATCAGCAATAAAAACTCCGAATCCGATTCCGTGACGGTCAATCAGACGCTCGGCACAAGCCGTAAAAATGCTTATGAGATACTGGAGGACTGCCTGAATATGCAGTCCACGACCGTCCGTGACCGGCAGGAATATACCAATGACAGGGGCGATAAAGCGGTCCGTTATGTCATCAACCCGAAGGAAACCATGATCGCCCGCGCCAAACAGCAGCAGATTCAGGAAGCCTTTGCGTCCTGGGTATGGAGGGAACCGGAGCGCCGGGACGCCCTGCTCAAGCTGTATAACGATACCTTCAACACCGTCCGGCCCCGTGAATACGATGGGAGCCATCTGGTGATCCCCGGCATGAACTCCGAGATGAAGCTGCGGAAGCACCAGCTTGACTTTGTGGCCCGTGTCATTTACACCGGCACAGGGCTTGCGGCCCATGAGGTGGGCGCTGGGAAAACCGCCGCTTTGATTGCCGCCGGGATGTACCTGAAGAACCTGGGAGCGATTCACAAGGCGGTGTTTGTGGTCCCTAATCCCCTTGTAGGTCAGTGGGCGACCGAGTTTTACCGCTTTTTCCCCAATGCCAATCTGCTGGTGTCCACGGTGGAGGACTTCACCCCCAAGAACCGGAACCGCTATGTTTCCAAAATCGCCACCGGAGAATATGACGCGGTGATTTTGGCGCACAGTCAGTTTGAAAAAATCCCTATTTCAAGAGAGCGGCAGATCATGCAGTTGGAGCAGCAGATCAATGAGATTGAGGCTGCAATCAGCGAAATGAAGTATGAAAAGGGTGAAAACTGGAGTATCAAGCAGATGGCGATTTTCCGGGGCAACCTGGAAGCCAAGCTGGAAAAGCTGTCCGCCGAGGAAAAGAAGGACGACCTTCTGACCTTTGAACAGCTCGGCGTGGATATGATGTTTGTGGATGAGGCGCATTTTTATAAAAACTGCTTTGTGTTCACAAAGCTGCGGAATGTGGCGGGCATCACAACCTCCTCCAGCCAGCGGGCTTTTGATATGCTTCTGAAATGCCAGTATTTGCAGGAGGTCAACAACGGGCGCGGCGTAGTGTTTGCAACGGGGACGATGATAAGCAATTCCATCTCCGAACTGTTTGTCATGCAGCGGTATTTACAGCCGCAGGAGTTGGAGCGGTTCGGCTGGTCCTATTTCGATACCTGGATCGCCCACTTCGCCAAGCGGACTTCCGTGCTTGAGCTGCGGCCGGAGGGCGGCGGCTACCGGATGCGGGACCGCTTTGTGCGGTTCTACAACCTGCCGGAACTGATGGCGGTTCTCAGAGAGGTTGCGGACATCAAAACGGCGGATATGCTTGATATTCCCGGTCTGCCAGCCATTCAGGGCGGAAAGGCGCAGATCATTCCCACAGAGGCCACCCCCGCGCAAAGGGCGATCATGGCGGAGTTTATCCTGCGGGCGGACGCAATCCGCGCTGGCCGTGTAAGGCCGGAAGAAGATAATATGCTGAAGCTGACCAGCGAGGCCCGCATGATGGCGATTGACCCCCGCATGATCGTCCCCACGGCGGACGGTACAGGAAGCAAGCTGAACATCTGCATTGACGAGGTGTATCAGGTTTGGGCGGACACCGCCGAGGCATCCTCCACCCAGCTCATTTTCTGTGATGTGGGTACGCCCAAGGCGGGGCGTTTCAATGTATATGATGAATTTAAGCGGGTGCTGATCGAAAAGGGCGTACCGGAATCCCAGATCGCCTTTATCCACGACGCCGCGACCGAGGTCCAGAGGCAGGCGTTGTTTGAGCGCACCTGTAAGGGTGAAGTCCGCATCTTGCTGGGCAGCACCAATAAGCTGGGAACCGGCGTGAATGTGCAGGACAAGGTAATTGCGATCAATCATCTGGATTGTCCCTGGCGGCCCTCCGATATTACCCAGCGGGATGGGCGCGGGGTCCGGCAGGGCAACGAGAACCCGGAGGTCATGATAAAGCAGTTTGTGACAAAGGGCACCTTTGACGCCTACCTCTGGCAGATTCAGGAACAAAAGCTGCGGTATATCAAGCAGATTCTTACCGGCAGGAGCATCGCCCGATCCTGTGAGGATGTAGATGAAACGGTGCTTTCCGCCGCGCAGTTTAAGGCGGCTGCTACGGATAATCCCATGCTGGCTCAAAAGATGGAACTGGAAAACCGGGTGGCGGAGCTGAAAATCCTGCGGGGCGCGTGGAGCAACGAGCAGCTTTCTTTGGAACGGAAGGTGAACACGACTTATCCCAACCGCATCCAGCAGTATCAACGGCAAATCGAGCAGATCAGGCAGGATGTAACCCTGCTGGAGCAATCTAAAGGCGGGGACTTCTCTATCATGCTGGATGGGAAGCAGTACACAGAGCGCCCAGCGGCGGGCGATGCGTTTGCCCTGCTTTACCGCACGATCAGTGAAAACCGCGCAAAGGATGACCTTGAGTTTGAAATTGGTTCTTATCGTGGATTCAGGCTCTGTCTCAATCTTCATCCGCTTTCTCAGGGGATCGTCCTGCGGGGAACTTCCCGGTACAGTACGGACATTGGTTCTTCTGGTCAGGGAACGATCACCCGCATTGAGAACCTTGCCGAGCGTATTCCCTCTTATCTGACATATGCACAGCGGGATTTGGAAGAAGTGCAAAAGCAGTTGGAGGCTGCCCGTCAGCAGATGGGCCAGCCTTTTATTTATGAGGAAGAACTGTCCGAAAAAGTTGCTACCCTGACGGAGATCAACACAAAGCTGGAGTTCGAGTCTTTGCAGGGACAGGAAAGCGAGGTGGTTTTAGATGAGGACAATCCGCAGGCAGACGGCGGGAAAGCTGCGGCCGGTATCTCCGTTCATGCGGCTGTTGGCATCGAACAGTAAAATGGCGGGAGGGCGTTTGAATGAGTGAAAAACATTCCACTGTCTGCTACATCTTCCGGGAGGGCGCCTTCTCCCCTGTGCGAGAGGCCAAGCCGTTCCACAACGATTTCGGCCTGGATCTGTTTCAGTACAAGGGCGCCGTCTATGAAGGCAGGACGGGCCTGCAATTCTGTCCCTTGAAGCAGGCAGCGGATATAGCTTCTTTTATTGGAAAACATGGCGGACTGGAAAAGGTGCAAAAGCTGATTGCAGACAGTTTGGAGCGAACCGGCCTGTCTCCCCGCTATACACGGCCGGATGAAAAGAAAAAGGACATCTTCCCGCCAAAGGAAAAGGATGAAAACCGGGTGTTTGCCAAAGACCTGATGGGCAGCAAGCATTACTATTACCGCTTCTACAATGAGAATGGTATTGAACTCTACACGATGGAAAAGAAACGGGAGTTCTTCCAGACTGTTTATGTTCCGTGCGATGGCTTCATGGTGGGAATCGACCAGAGGCACCGGCTGGAGGAAATCCTGAAATGGCTGCCCACGCTGAAGCAAGGCATCCGGGGTGAGATCGAACGGGTTTTTAATGAGAGTATGGGCGATCCGAAACGGTGGGCAGACCTGGGCTTTGCCAATCTGCTGGGGCGGTACTATGAGGCAAAACAGCACAATATTCCATTAGAAGCAGAGCGCAGGCAGCGGGAAGAACGATGGGCGGCAGAGCGTGAAGCAGAGAGGCATCAGCGGGAACAGGAACAGCAGGCCCGCTATGATGCCGCTATCCGGGAGGCGGAGAAGGATATTCTGGCGGGAAAGGAGGTGGTAAATCGGGAGGTCAACGGCAAGGCCCTGATTATGCAGCTTTTCCGGGAGCATGAGATTCCAGTCCCCCTGAAAACACAGGGCTGGATCATCAATGCGCTGCACAGCATCCGCTATTCCCCGGAGAACGGACAGTGGGACTACCGTTATTATAGAAAAAGCCGTGACAGCACAAAAATGTTTGAACTGCTCCCGAAGCTGTCAGCGGCAATTCAGACCAAGCAGCAGTTTGAAGAACAGGGTGAGGCCAGCCCAGAGGCCCCCGCCGCTGCGGACGAGGACGAGCAGGATATGGAACTGTAAACCTATTTTTGGAAAGGAGTTCGCATGAAAAAAGTAATTGTAGGTATTTCCGCCGCTGCCGCCGTGGTTGGCGGCTTTTTCTATTTTGCCTGGTACCGGCATTACCGAGACGCGATCCGGTGAGGAGGTTCCTGCGACCAAGGAGGTGAGGCATCATGCCGCTTGCGGCAACAAGGGCACCCTACACCCTATTTATCGTGGATGACGATATGCCCCCGAATCCCCGTGAGGACTACGACTGCCTGGGGAAAATGGTCTGCTGGCATGGGCGCTACTCTCTGGGTGAAAAGCACGATTTTGAGGAACCCCGTGATTTCTTGAAGGATTTGCTGTTTTCTGAATATTCCAGCAGCCATGACCGGGACAATCCGGTTTTTGCGTTTCTCAAATCTGGTAAGGCCAAGGATGCCAAGTTGGAGTATAACCGCTCCACAAGGGAGTGGGAGCTGCTGGAAAACCAGCACTGGACTTCCGAGAGCGACTGGTATGTATCGTCCAGCTATGCCGCCTCGCTGAAAGATGATGTGCCGGATTGGTTTCTGGATGACTGCCTCTCCGCCCTCTCCACCGGCGAACTGTTTTCGCTGGTGGAGCAGATGGAGGGCATGGTGATCCTGCCCCTCTATCTCTACGACCATTCGGGCATCACCATGAACACCACCGGCTTTTCCTGCCCGTGGGATTCCGGTCAGGTAGGATGGATTTATGCAGACAAGCGAAGGATTGAAGCGGAGTACGGCAAGGTAACGCCTGAAACTATGGAGAAGGCCCGCCAAGTGCTGGAAGGTGAAGTGAAGTCCTACGACTATTTTCTGACCGGCCAGTGCTACGGGTTCCAGCTATTCCGGGAAGATGTGGAGGTGGATAGCTGCTGGGGCTTCCTGGGCGAGATACGGGATGTGCAGGACGATGTAAAAAGCTATCTGCCGGAGGACTGCGATCCGGCTATCGTGGAACTGCTCCAGTTCCGCTATGAGGAGCTGGACATTGACGAGTATCTGGAAGAATTACGGGAAGAAACGGAGGGATTGGATTGTGAAGCCGGATGATTCCTTGACCGTGTATGTGCTGTATGGCTGCACCTTGAGTAAGTAGCGAAGCTCCATGCGAATCGTGTCCGCCACTACGGATGAAGAAATGCTGCATACCATCATCGGCGCCCAAATCCTCGGCGGTACAATGGACTACCGGGGCTTCAGCAACATGAAGGGCTTTGAACAGTTCCGGGCCGCCTGCCGTGCCGGTGATGTTCGGTACAGCGATCTGGACTATGGCTTTGTGGAGCAGACGAAGAATCTGATGCTCACAGACTGTGCAAAGGAGCTGCGGCTTGAGAAAGCCTACCGGCTGCTGAACCTGTCTGAGCGTGAGTTCAATGCCATCCGCAGCGGTTCTCTGGAGAACCTGGGCGCTGACCGCACCTGTTTGATTCTGGATAAGGCGCTGTCTTGGGCAGCCCGGAACTATGCCGGATGGGATTTGTACCAGTATTTGAGAGAAGAACTCGGCATGAGCAACGAGGAGATTTCCCACGCTGGGTTTGAACTGGATGAGTTCTACGAGGACGAAACGGACTATGAGGCGGAGGATGATTATGAGGAAGATTGTGATGAAGAACTATAACACACAGTCAGGAAGGCGGTGATTTTATGCGAAGAAGCGCCGCCGCGTATCATAAATTCACCGAGGACGAGATACGGCAGGCAAACAGTGTGGACATTCTCTCTCTTGCCCGTAGGTACGGTTATGAGCCGGAAAAGGCAGGCCGCAAGGCCGTCCACATGAAGCACAGCGGCGGCCTGTATATCTTTCCGGAGAACAACCGCTTTTTCCAGTGGACGGGGCCGGATGACGGTATCAAGGGCGGAGCCATTGATTTTGTCATGCGGGAGGAAAACCTGTCCTTCCCGGAGGCGGTGGGCAAGCTGATCGGCAAGGAATATGCGGCGGAAGCCCGACAGGTAACGCCCTATGAGAAGAAGGAGCGCGGGCCGCTGGTGCTGCCTGAAAAGGCGGACAATATGAAGCGGGCCTATTGGTATCTGGTGTCCATCCGAGGGATCAGTCCACAAATCGTCAGCCATTTTATGAATCGGAAGATGATCTATCAGGAGAAAAAGTACGGCAACTGCGTGTTTGTGGGTTATGACGCCGAGGGAACGCCCCGGTACTGCTCCATGCGGGCGGCCAGAGAAAACAGCTCATTCAAGATGGACGCGACCGGCTCTGATAAAAGTTACCCCTTTTTTCATGAGGGAACAAGCGACCTGCTGATCGTCACCGAAGCCCCTATCGACCTGATGAGCCATGCGTCCATCGCCGCTGACTTTTATGGGCGGGACTGGACGGAGGATCACCGTATCTCCACCGGCTGCCTGTGGAACGGGGCTATTGACCGCTATCTGGAGGGCCATCCCCAGATCAGGCGGCTGGTGTTTGCGGTGGACAACGACTATCTGGCCCGTGACAAGGACGGGCAGTTTCGGAATTGGGGGCAGCTTACGGCGGCCAAGTGGGTGCGGGAATATACCGGGAGGGGATTTCAGTGCGCCGTCCATCTTCCCCATCTGAATGATTTTAACACCGATCTAGTGGAGCGGCGGAAAGGCCGCTCCGTGGAGGATTTAGACCGCCTGCGTATGGCGGAGTTGGAGGCGGAGTTTAACAGGGACGCCGCTGAAGAACCTGAAAGCGAAGATGAACAGGAAATGGAGGCTTGATTATGGCAAAGATACAGACCTTTGAACTGGACCGATGGAGTGAACCGGATGAGAACCACCGGGTTAAACACATCGGTATGGCTGACGCCAAGGAAACCTTTGATAAGCTGAAAACGCATTTGGAGGCTCACGGACTTCTCCCGGATGAATACTTTTCATTCTCCGGCAAGTATGAGGGAGTGACCGGCGAACTTCCTGAATTTGAGGAAGCCCTTTGCATCCCGAATTTCGGCTCCAGTGAGGGAATCTACCTGGATATTTCCCTGGCCTGTCGAGACGGCGATGGCAAACGGTATTTTCAATCATTCGCCACAGGCAAGACACTGGGCGAAACGGCGGACGATTATTTCCGAATGTTCCGCATCGCTGCCGAGTGTTCCCTAATGCTGAATGGACGAGGCTTTTCCTATGAAAGAAATAATGTGGACATCGTGCTGACCGAGAAAGAGGCCGCAGCCGTTGCAAATTCGGTGGAATTGGATCTGTGCGGCTATTTTGAGCCGGAAACCGAGGCGCTGTTGTCCTCCGCTCTGGAGAAGTTCGCTGGCGCCCCCTGCACAGCCATCCAGACCATCACCTGCCACGGACGCGATGATTACTCTGTCTGGAATGTGGAGATACCGTCCGATATGTTCCGCTCCATTGTCCGTGAAGCGGCGGAAAAGATAGGGACGCTGGAAGAGCTGATGAGCGGTATGGACCCTACATCTGGCTGTGAAATGCGGCTTTTGACACGAATGAAGGATGGGCGCTTTGCGTTCTTCACCATCCCGGAGCGGATGAACGCTCTGCGGGATTATGAGACGCAGGGTAGCTCCACCCGTGGGGACAAGGAGCAGATCATGGCGGAGATCTTCACGGATTGGGAACCCGCCGAGGAACCAGAGGACGAGCTGGAACGCTGACTCTCTCACTTCTCTTTTCATCCGTACTGACCGCCCCGCCGGGGCGCCCCGCAGCCGGGAAACCGCAGGCCCCGCCTGCGATTTCCCGGTTAAGGCAGGAATAGCCGTCATACCTGACGGCGGGCCGACTGCTTGAAAGCCGTGCTTTCAACGGGTTTTTGAGAATTTTACAAGGTATGATTTTTTGATTTTGGTGTGATTTTTGTCACACTCAAAAATGAAAGTCATATTCTCTCTGTTCTTATCGCTTCTAATCGTTTGCGTTGACAAGAATGGTTAGAAGCGTTAGAATATGGGTAGAATAATCTCAGGGAGATGAAGATATGACTTTTCAGGAAAGTGAAACCCTTGAATTGAAAGAAATCGTTGTGGAAGATATAAAAAAGGAAATCATAGCTTTTGCAAACAGCGCGGGCGGAACGCTATATGTAGGGGTTGCTGATGATGGCAGTATTGTGGGCGTTGATAATCCTGATACAGTGACACAGCAGATTTCCAACATGGTGCGTGACAGTATCAAGCCGGATGTTACGATGTTTATCCGCTATGACACAAAGGTTGTGGATGAGAAACAAATCGTTGTTGTTGAGATTCAGCGCGGCACAGAGCGTCCGTACTATCTGGCAAAAAAGGGGCTGCGGCCGGAGGGTGTATATGTGCGGCAAGGGACTTCATCTGTCCCCGCAACGACCACAGCAATCCGCAGGATGATAAAAGATACGGATGGTGATAGTTTTGAAGCCATGCGATCTCTGGAACAGAATTTGACCTTTCAGGCAACAGCAAAGGAGTTTGAAGCGCGGAATATTGCATTTGGGGCGCCCCAGATGCAAACGCTTGGGCTTCTCAGCGCAGAGGGTATTTATACCAATTTAGGGCTGCTCTTATCAGAGCAATGTACCCATACCGTGAAAGCGGCTGTGTTTGAGGGAACCGACCAAAATATCTTCCGGGACCGGCAGGAGTTTACTGGCTCTCTCCTTCAGCAGATGAGCGAGGTCTACGAATATATCGACCGTCGAAATCAGGTGCGCTCCACCTTTGATAAGCTGCGGAGGATTGACACACGGGATTATCCAGAAGTTGCAATTCGTGAAGCTCTGCTCAATTCTCTGGTACACCGGGATTATTCTTTCAGTGCAAGTACACTTATCAGTGTGTACGATGATCGTATTGAGTTCACTTCGATTGGTGGTCTGCCTGCGGGAGTGTCGCTGAACGATATTATGATTGGGCTGTCCGTTTGCCGGAATCCCAAATTGGCAAATGTGTTCTACCGTCTAGAATTGATTGAAGCGTATGGAACCGGCATGAAAAAAATCATGGGTGCCTATGAAAACAGCGATAAAAAGCCACTCATTGAAGCAACAGACAATGCGTTCAAAATCGTGTTGCCAAATTTGAATGAGGGCGCTGGTTCTTTTCCCCTGGTAAGTGCGGACAACGAAGCGGAACGGTTGGTGCTGGAGTTCATTAAGAAGAACGGTTCTATTACCCGCAAAGAAGCAGAACGAGCCGTGGATATGAAACAAACTGCCGCTGGCCGTCTGTTAAGCAAGATGATCCAAAAGAATCTGATTGTGCAGACAGGCCAAGGAAAAAACACCAAGTACAAATTGCCGTAATCAACGAGAAGGGCGCCGGATGAACCGGCGCCTTTTCTGTATGGAAGGAGGCTTGACTTGAAAGAATCCCCGATCCGAACCGAGCGCAAAACCATCCATCTGCCCCCGGACACCATTCAGGCGCTCAATAAGCTGGCGGCCAGAAATGGGACAGACTTCTCCAAAGAGGTGCGGCGGGCGATTGACGAATACCTGGATTTGGAAAGTACCGCTGAGAACATCGACATGATAAGCGGCGTGATCCGGCAGGAACTCAGCGGCCAGATCAAGGGGCTGGGAAACCGGCTGGCCGGACTGATCAACCGCCTGACGATCATATCCGCCGCAGGCTACTATGCCAATATCGCCATTATCGCAGACCTGATCGACCGGGACCGCTATTCCTCTTTTGAGAAGATCGAGGCGGCGGCCAGAAAAGAGGCGTTGGCGTTTGCAAACCAAAAGAACGCCGACGCTCTGCGTATTTTTCTGGATGACGAGGAAATGAAAAAGGCGATTCAGGCTGTTCAGGGGGGCCGCCGTGTCAATCCTGATCTATAAGCAGCGCCACCGGCACCCTAATCAGAAAAAGACGCCCAAGTGCAACTATTCCCACATCGGCTATATTGCCACCCGTCCCGGCGCGGTAAAGAATGAGGGGATGCGACACGGCCTGTTCGGGAAACTGGAACCTGGCGAGGTGCGGGAGTTCTCCACCTGGCAGGAGGCGGCCCGTCTGGTGCGGGAGCTGTCCTACCGCCGTGTGAATATGTATCGGGGAATTATCTCCTTTTCCCCGGAAACAGCGGCCGAGCTGGGGCTGACCGATCATAAAGCCTGGGAGGACTACATGGAGCGTCATATTTTAACGCTGGCAAAGTATAATGGAATCCGGGTTCAGAACCTACAATGGGTGGCCGCCCACCACAATGAGCGGGGTCATCCGCACATCCATGTGGTGTTCTGGGACAAGAACCAGCGCACAATGGTTCCGTTTGTGCATCCCAGCATCCCGGATAAAATACGCAGGCAGTTGATCCGTGATACCTTCGCGGAGAAAATACAGGCGTATTGTGAAGCGAAGCAGCGGGCCAGAGAGCAGCTTACCGCAGCCGCCGTTGATCTGGTTGATGAGTTTGAGCAATATATGGAGCGGCTTCATCCCAGCGAGTACAAGCGCCTGCGGGAAACCTTCGGCCATATCACGGATGATGAGCTGGGAGCCGCCTCACTGGACGGTGTTTTGAGTGCGGATGGGCTGGCCCGATTTATCCCCGGTCTGTTTGCCCTGAAAGAAAAGATGCCGAAAAAAGGCCGTCTGGCCTACAAGCTGCTGCCGGAGGAAGTAAAGGCCGAACTGGACGCTTTTATCCGCAGCTTGAAAACAGACTGTAAATACATTGGTGATCTGGTAAACGAGTATGCGGACGCCAAGTGCCAGCTTTCCATGCTCTATGACGCCGACCCTGCCCATGTGGAGGAACAGCGGCAGAAAGGAATCGCGGAGGCGGACAAGCTGATTGCCAACAAGGTATTGGAGGCCATACGCACCATGCTCCGCAAGGATCGGGAAACCGGCTCTTTTGAGTATGCGGAGGCCCGAAAAGCCTACTATACAGAGCGGTTGATCTGTGAAATCCTGATGGCGTTGGAACAGAACGCCGTCAACATGGGTATGGAGTACGACGATTGCCAGAAGGCTATGGGAGGTGATCTTTCCAGGGCCGCCAAAAAAGAATGGTATTTGCGGCACAAGGACAGGGGTATGGAGCCGTAGTACTTTTTTGAGGTAATCCGCAGTCAAATAAATTGTCGAAATGTTTTGCGGTTTATAATCGCAAAACTAATTGACCACAAACAGGTTTTGCGATATACTATTTACAATGGAGGTGGTCACGATGATTTACAGGCCGTTATATGTGGATAAGATCATGGCTTATGCCGATACCCCGTTTGTAAAGATACTCACAGGGGTACGCCGCTGCGGGAAATCCACAATATTGAAGATGATTATGGAACGGTTAAAGAGCGAGCGGAATATTCCGGCTGAACGCATGATAAGCTGCCGTTATGATTCTATGGAATTTGAGGATATGACGGCAAAGCAGATGTACGCACAGTTGAAGGAGCGTCTTTGCCCGGACGGAAAGACCTACCTGTTTCTGGACGAGGTACAGGAGGTCAAGGGATGGGAAAAGGTTGTAAACTCCCTGGCGTCCGACTTTGATGTTGACCTGTATATCACAGGCTCCAACTCTCGGATGATGTCCTCGGAAATCTCCACCTACCTTACTGGCCGGTATGTGTCTTTCCGCATTTTTACGCTGTCCTTCAGCGAATATCTGATGTTCAGAAGCAAGTTCACGACTGTCGGGGAACCCAAAGCCGAGCTTGCGAATTATGTCCGTTTGGGTGGATTCCCGGCAACCCATTTACAGGAGTTTTCTCAGGATGAGATCTACACGATTGTCAGGGATATATATAATTCCACAATCTTTTCAGACATTGTAAAGCGAAATCAGGTCAGGAAAATCGACCAACTGGAGCGTGTTGTCAGATATACCTTCAACAATGTCGGCAATACCTTTTCGGCAAAGTCGATTGCGGACTACCTGAAAGCAGAGCGCCGCGCCCTTGACAATGAAACGGTTTACAGTTATTTGGAAAAGCTGGAAAAGGCATATCTGCTTCACCGCTGCTCCAGATACGATTTGCAGGGAAAGGAAATCCTGAAAACTCAGGAAAAGTTCTATCTGGCTGATACCGCCCTGCGGTACAGCGTTCTCGGTTATAACGCGGACAGCGTAGCCTCCAGCCTTGAAAACATTGTGTATCTGGAACTTTGCCGCCGGGGATATACCGTCA
>OMNT01002191.1_pt1 | contig 16149 bp, 9 predicted proteins | sample 1672551 | NCBI WGS metagenome assembly OMNT01 (sample SAMEA3136698, study PRJEB25190) | human gut metagenome
CTCAAGCTCGTATAATTTATATTTAATTTTATAAACGTCGTCTTTTGTGTGGGCATCTATGGTTGTTTGCGCGGTTTCAAAAAAGTAAATGGAACTGACCGGTAGATAATATTCAACATTATTTTTATTACATATATCTATAAATGCCTTTTCTCTATTATCAGCAGGCATTTCTTCATCAATTACACCACTAAAATGTACTATTCTTTTACATCCACATTTTATTAAATGCTCTGTTGCAAGGCATCCCCCTTGATAATTATCACATTGTATTCCTAGTTTTCCTTTTTCAAAATTCTTTTCTAATAATACAATTGGGATATTTCCTGTGTTAATCATATTATATTCAACATTGCCACTACATAAAATTATTCCATCTACTCTATTACTTTTACACATGTCTAAATATTTTTTCTCTTTTGTAGCAGTGTCCTTGCTATTACATAGTATTATTTTATAATCTTTTTTCGCTGCTTCATTTTCTAAATTGCTTATTAACTTAGAAAAATAAGGATGAGATATATGTGGTACTATCACTCCAATTGTATTACTTCTCTGCTTTGTTAATGAACGCGCTATTTCATTAGGCTGATAACTTAACTGATCCATAGCTTCATGAACTTTACTTTTTGTTTTTTCACTAATATATCCTCTATTATTAATAACCCTTGATACAGTTGTTGGTGTAACTCCTGCTAGTTTTGCAACATCAACTATTGTAGCCAAAATTCATTCCCCTCTCTTTATTGTACGACTATATTTATTTACAAAATTCCTACACTCCTAAAATAATAAGTATAAATATTGCTGAAAGTAAATTTGCTACCTTTATCTTTGTAGCAACGTATAAAGTTACTATACTCTATTATGCACATTTACATATAGTTATTGTCAATATTTTCATAATAAAAAAGTACATAACCTATACAAATAATTCACTTACTCACTTTATGTCTTTTTTTCATAAAAAATGGAAATTCATTTTTTATTTTGCAATATTTTGATTTATAGTATAATAATGTTATATATTGCTAAAATAAATATTCAAAATGGAGGATTTATGTCAGATATATATTTTTTAGAAAATACAAATAAAGATTTTATTGATTTATATTTATGTTATTGTGGTATGGAACAATGTGCTCCACTATATTCCTTTGGACCTGCTATAAGACCTAATTATTTACTACATTATGTTCTTGATGGTAAAGGGTACTATTATGTAAATAATGAGAAATATGAAGTTAATAAAAATGAAGGTTTCTTAATTTGCCCAAATGTTGTGACATTTTACCAAGCAGACGAAGAAAATCCTTGGACTTATCTTTGGATCGGTATAGATGGTGAAAAAGTGGAGACATATTTAAAGGCTGCAGGATTAAATAATGATACTTTAATATTTAAATATAATGATGGAGATTTATTAAAAGAATATATTCTTGAAATGTTAAAACATAACACCTCTTCTAGCAGTGATTCTCTTAAAATTGAAGGCTTACTTTATATGTTCTTTTCAGAACTTGCTAAACAAAATAAATCTGATCCTATTCATAAGAATGATATAAATAATAATTATATAAATAAGGCAATTGAATTTATTCAAAATAATTATCATAATCCAATAAAAGTTTCTGATATAGCTAATTATGTTTGTTTAAATAGGAGCTATCTTTCTACTGTATTTCAAAATAAACATATATCTTTGTCATACGCTTTCTGCTCATCGGCGTGATGAAACGGTGGAAAGCGGTTATTATTTTAAATGGAATATGACGTATTATCTCTCTTACCCGAAATCTAGCAGTTTCTATTCACGGAGAGATGATACAACAGATATTCCACGTGAACGGCTTGTATCAACATATCCGTTAGGAGATGTGTTATATATAAACGATTGGCGTGGATGTCTGTTGTTATCATTGTCTCGTGAAAAGGTTCGCTAGGCCTAGGGTAAAGATAATGGTACAACAGCATTCACGTCTTTTTTGTATCCGGGCGGTTATACATTACCCCAGAAAAGTCTAACCTAACCACTCCTTACTCGTCCGAAATGCAAAAAACGTGGATGCGTGTTGTCCCACATAAACAAAATAACATTTACTTTTTATTGTGGAACACATTAAAAAAGAGCATTATGCCGAAATGGATTAGCATAGAAAAAGCAGCGTTTAAGTATGGGATTAACGAAGAGGTGATCTGGCTTTGGATAGAAATGAATAGATTTCCGGTAGCGTACACTAAGGAACCGCCTGCAGTTGACGAAGAAGGTATGGACGATTTTTTGCGTCGAGGTAAGGATCGGGTTATGGCGGAATATATTGATACATTAGAAGAACTGTGTATGCAAAAAACAAAGATTTGTCTTTTGTATGCCGAAATTATAGGTGCTCAGGATAAGGAACTGCTGTTGCAGAGGGAAAAAATCGCTCGAATGAATGAGATACAGATAGCCATGAGAAGACAAGGCGAACGGATGCAGGACTGTGCGAAGGTGCTTATGAAATACGAAAAGCCTTTTCATATCAGTTGGGTAGATAGATTATGGAACAATTTGAAGCAGTTGTTGTCAGGCGTGAAGCATTGGACGGGGCTGAAATAAATAGAGCGTATAATATTTTTTATCTATTCTTTTTACTTTCTTAACTCCGAATGTTTCGTAACTGTTGGGAAACCACCTACTTTTATCCCCCAAATTTGCAACATTCCGAAATGTTGCACGTCTAATAAAATAAGAACTAAATCATTCTAGTTATGAAACACAGACTGTTGCTACTATTACTATTCGTGTTCACTGCATCTGTGGCGGGGTGGGCGCAAAAATCCGTGGCTCCTTCTTATACAATCAAAGGTGTGCTTCTGGATTCTTTGACGCAGGAAGGGGAACCGTATGCTACAATCAGAATTACAAAGAAAAATGCTCCGGAGAAAGCGCTGAAAATGGCGGTGACCGGTGCGAACGGTAAATTTCAGGAGAAGCTGAATGTGCCGGCAGGAGATTATGTAATCAGTATTTCTTCGATAGGTAAAGCGCCTGTGGTGAAGGAATTTACGTTGAAATCGTCAACTAAGGTGGTTGATTTGGGGACAATGCTCTCGGCGGAAGCCAACAATGAGCTGAAAGGGGTGGAAGTCGTGGCACAAAAGCCTCTGGTAAAGGTAGATGTCGATAAGATAGAGTATAATATTGAGGATGATCCCGATTCCAAGTCCAACAGTATATTGGAAATGTTGCGTAAAGTTCCTTTGGTGACGGTGGACGGGGAAGATAATATACAGGTGAACGGAAGCAGCAGTTTCAAGGTACACGTGAACGGAAAACCCAATAACATGATGAGCAATAACCCGAAGGAAGTGTTGAAAAGTATGCCTGCCAATTCGATTAAATATATTGAGGTTATCACTTCACCGGGAGCTAAATATGATGCGGAAGGAGTGGGCGGTATCCTGAATATCGTGACAGTAGGCAGCGGATTTGAAGGATATACGGCTACTTTCCGTGGAAGCGCGAACAATAACGGGGCAGGTACCGGTGCTTATGCAATGGTGAAACAGGGGAAACTAACCCTTTCCGCCAATTATAACTTTAATTATAATAACAGCCCGCGCGGCTATTCGGACAGTTATCGTGAGAACTTTGAGTCGGATACGGAGAAATATCTTGAGTCCGGCAGCAGTTCCAAGTCAAAGGGGAATTTCCAGTACGGGAATCTTGAGGCGAGTTACGAGATTGATACGTTACGGTTGCTGACGGTGGCTTTCGGGATGTATGGCAGCAGTAATAAGAGTAACAGCGACGGTAGTACCGTGATGTACGGAGCAAATTACGAGGATGTTGCTTATAGCTACCGGACGGACAATCATGGAAAAAGTTCGTGGTTCTCCATAAATGGAAACGTTGATTATCAGCGTACTTCCAAGAAGAACAAACAACGGATGATTACGCTTTCTTATAAGGTGAACACACAACCTCAGACGAGTGATTCTTATAGCACTTATCTCGATATTCTTCCGGATGAAAGAAAAGATGAACTGATAGAAAATCTGAAGTTGTACAATTACCATTCGGACGGTAAGACGAATACTATGGAACAGACCTTTCAGGTGGATTATACGACACCGATCGGCAAATTGCATACGATTGAAACCGGCGTGAAGTATATCTTCCGGCGGAACTCCAGTGATAATAAGTTTTACGAGGCAGCAGGAGGCAGCAATGATTATGCATACAACGAGGACCGCAGCAGCGATTACCGTCATTTGAACCATATCCTGTCCGCCTATGCCGGATATACGTTGAGATATAAGGACTTTACTTTCAAACCGGGCCTCCGCTACGAACAGACCATACAACGGGTGAAATATATTGTCGGTCCGGGAGAGAATTTCCATACCAATTTCAGTGACTTGGTGCCTTCCGTCTCTTTGGGGATGAAGATCGGCAAAACGCAGAACATACGTGCCGGTTATAATATGCGTATCTGGCGTCCGGGTATCTGGAACCTGAACCCTTATTTTGACGATCAGAACCCGATGTTTATCAGTCAGGGTAATCCGGATTTGAAGAGTGAGAAAAGTCATGCGTTCGATGTGGCTTACAGCAGTTTCAGTGCTAAGTTTAACGTGAATGTCTCGTTGCGTCACTCCTTTAATAATAATGGAATCGAGAGAATCAGCCGTTTGATTACTGCCGAGGACGGGGAAGACTTTGGCGGAGGTCATATAGCACCGCAAGGGGCTTTATACAGCACCTATGATAATATAGGCAAGAACCGGAATACCGGTCTTTCCCTTTATCTGAACTGGAATGCTTCTCCGAAAACACGTATTTATGTGAACGGACGCGGAAGTTATACAGATATGAAAAGTGAGGCGCAGGGATTGCACAACTATGGATGGAACGGTTCTTTCTACGGGGGTATCCAGCACACGCTTCCTTTGAAGTTGCGGTTGAGCCTGAATGGCGGTGGAAGTACGCCGTATATCAGTCTGCAAGGAAAGGGGTCCGGTTATCAATATTATGGTCTTAGCCTGAACCGCTCGTTCCTGAAAGAGGACCGTTTGTCTGTGAACTTATATTGTAATAACATCTTTGAAAAATACAGGAGCTACAACAACCATACGGAAGGAGCCAACTTCGTGTCAAAGAGCAGTAGCAAATGGCCGAGCCGTAGCTTTGGAGTCAGTGTCAGCTACCGGATCGGAGAACTGAAAGCCAGCGTGAAGAAAGCTGCCCGAAGCATTAGTAATGATGATGTGAAAGGCGGCGGAGGCGGAGGAAACGCCGGTGGCGGAGGTGGTCAGTAAGACCACTTCCACCGACCGTGATTCCTTATTGTTGTCTCACATCCTGTTTGTTGGTATTAAAACCGAGTTTCGTCAATCCGGCTTGTACATCGGGGTGGCTCATAAAGAGTTTCCATAACAGGCCTGTCCGGTAATTCTCGATCATGACGGCGATAGGTCCCTGGTCGATAGCCAGATAGCGTTGCGGATACCAGTTGTCCGTTTCGCTGAAAGCGTCGTAGAATCCGAAAGGACCGAATACTTTGTCTCCCATATTATATAGGTGGCGCATCACTTGCAGAGAATATTCCGGGGTGTAGACGATAGACGAAAGTGCGGCGGTGGGGGAGATGACCCCTTTGTCGTCCTGCTCGTTCGGCGAGTGGGCGGCGTATCCGTCGACGGAGTAACTGGCGGTCAGCCCCCAGCAGTCCGGCCCGAAACCTTTATAGTGTTTGGGGTTGCGGATACAGTAGGCGCGGTTGACTAGCGTCAGGTTACGCATTTCGTGGAAGTAGCTGGGACAGTATTCGTCTTTCAGTCCGACGGGGTCGAGGCCGAGGAAAGAATATTGTGCCCAGAAAAGCGGTCCGGCTTCCGTGCCCTGGTAGCGAAGATGCAATTCTATACCTTCCACCTTGTGCGGGGAAACAATCGCTCCGTTCTGTGCCCAACCGTCATGATAGACAGCGGCAGGCACTCCGTGCGTCGGTGAAGCGGCGGCAAGGATATACATAATCATGCATTCGTTGTAGCCATGTATGGGGAAATCCATTTCCCAGCCGTAAGTAGGACTCCAATGCCAATAAAGAACGTTTTGTCCGCCTTTGCGGTACCAGTCCCAGTCTACCTCCCGCCAGAGGCGGTCGATACGTTGGGCTATGGCCTTTTCTTTGTCATTACCGTTTGCGTAGTATTGGTGCACGGCTAGAAGACCCTGCATCAGGAAGGCGGTTTCTACGAGGTCGCCGCCGTTGTCTTTCTGACCGAAGGGCTTCACTTTTCCGGTATCACCATACCACCAGTGTGGGTAAGCTCCGTGAAAACGGTCGGCCTTTTCGAGGAAGGAGACGATACGTTCCATGCGTGCCAATCCTTCTTCGCGGGTGACGTAGCCGCGGTCTATACCGGCAAGGATAGCCATGATGCCGAAGCCGCTGCCGCCGGAGGTGACCACGTTGGCGTCATTCTGCGGATATACGCCGTCTACGTGATAACGTTCGGGGGCAAGACCGCTGTTGGGTTCTGCACCTTCCCAGAAATAAAGGAAAGTCCTTCGCTGAACGGTATCCATTAAGGCGTCATCCGATAGTGAGTCGGTGGCGGCGGTGAGGTTGCTGCTGCTTTTTCCCTTACAACTTTGGAAGGTCAGGGTAAGGGTGGATAGAAACAGTAGCATGAGAGGGAGTAGGCTTCCTGTTGTGATTCTTCTATGATGTTTATTTTTCATAACTGATACTATTAAGTTTGGTTTGTAAAAGGTAAGTTTGGTTTGTAAAAGGGGCAAGAGGCGGTTGTTTCTTCATTCCCCTCCTTCGGGGAAGGAGGGGTGGCTGAAAGCCGGGGTGGTAGGTGGATGCACAATGCTGATAATAATAGACTTACGCATTCACCTACCACCTCCCCCTACGGGTACTCCTCCTTCCCGAAGGAGGAGAATGGAGTTACTACCGACTTTTCACGGTTACTTTAGTTCAAAGTGAATCTTGCTGTTTTCACATCCCGGCTGTTGGTGCCGATCATCACTTCGAAATCTCCCGGCTCCGCTACCAGTTGCAGGTCATAATTGTAATATCGCAACATTTCCGGAGCAATCTTGAAACGGACAATCTTCATTTCACCCGGTTCGAGAAATATCTTCTGAAAACCTTTCAGCTCTTTCACCGGACGGGTACTGCTGCCGACGACGTCGCGGATATAAAGCTGCACTACCTCCGAACCGGGCCATGTGCCCGTGTTGGTGACTGTCACTGCTGCGGTCAGCGAGCCGTTCATGTCCATGCTGGAATGGCTCAAGTCGATATCGCTGTAAGAGAAAGTGGTATAAGAAAGTCCGTAACCGAACGGATAGAGTGGCTCGTTATCCACATCGAGATAGTTGCTGCGGAACTTCTCGAACCATTTACCCTGTCCCAACGGGCGTCCGGTGTTCTTATGTGCATAATAAAGAGGGATCTGTCCGACGTTCTTCGGGAAAGTCATCGTCAGTTTGCCGCCCGGGTTGACATAACCGAAGAGGGCGTCGCCGATAGCGTAGGCCGCTTCGCTACCTCCGAACCATACATTCAGAATAGCGGGCACGTGTTCCTGTTCCCAGTTTAGCGTAAGCGGACGACCGGTGAATAACACCAGTACTACCGGCTTTCCGGTTTTCAGTAATTCTTTCAACAGGTTTTGTTGTACGTCGGGGAGGTTCAGGTTGGTGCGGCTGCTGCTTTCCCCGCTCATTTCTGACGATTCGCCCAAGGCTGCGATGATGATGTCCGAGCGGCGGGCTACATTCAAGGCTTCGTCCAGCAATTGCTGGTCGGTCCGGTTGTCGCGGTTCAGTGAACGGCCGAACATGGTGGCGCGTTCTTCGTAGGCGGCGTCACTAATCAGGTTGCTGCCTTTGGCATACATGATATTCGCTTTTCCGGCAGTCATCTCTTTCAAGCCTTCCACCAGTGATGGGCAACGGTCGAGCACGGCGGCTACGCTCCATGTTCCGGGCATATTGGCACGGCTGTTGGCTAGCGGGCCTATCACGGCGATGTTGCCTTTAGGATTAAAAGGCAGCAGAGGGTTGCCGTTCGGATTTCCGTCGGGGCTGTCGTTTTTGAGCAGGACGAAACTTTCTGCCGCAATTCTGCGGGCAGCGTCGCGGTGTGCCTTCGTAAAGATGTCACGTGCCGGACGTTTCGGGTCGCAATATTTATACGGGTTGTCGAACAACCCCAGTTTGTATTTCGCTACCAGGATACGGCGGCAGGCGGTGTTCAATGTTTCCATAGAAACCTTGCCTTCCTGAATGGATTTTTTCAGAGTACCAACAAAACCTTCGCTGACCATATCCATATCCACTCCGGCGTTGATGGCACGTGCCGTTACCGTCTGGAGGTCGCCGATACCGTGGTCTATCATTTCGGAAATACCGGTATAGTCGGTGACTACAAATCCGTTGAATCCCCACTGACCGCGCAGGATGTCCGTCATTAACCATTTGTTGGCAGTGGCCGGAATGCCGTCCACCTCGTTGAATGATGCCATGACACTGCCTACGCCTGCTTCAACGGCGGCTTCGTAAGGCAGCATATAGTCGTTGAACATCCGTTGGCGGCTCATGTCCACCGTATTGTAGTCACGTCCGGCTTCACTTGCTCCGTACAGGGCGAAGTGCTTTACGCAAGCCATGATTTCGTCATTGCGTTTCATATCTTTGCCCTGATAGCCGCGCACCATGGCTTCGGCAATCATAGCTCCCAGAAACGGGTCTTCACCGTTACCTTCGGATACACGTCCCCAACGCGGGTCGCGCGAAATATCCACCATTGGACTGAACGTCCATGAGATACCGTCGGCGCTGGCTTCTACGGCTGCAATGCGGGCGGATTCTTCGATAGCCGCCATATCCCATGTACAGGAGAGTCCGAGAGGGATAGGGAACATCGTTTCGTATCCATGGATCACGTCCATGCCGAACAACAACGGAATGCCGAGGCGTGACTCTTCCACAGCCTGTTTCTGTACCTCACGTATTTTCTCCACCCCTTTCAGGTTGAACAGTCCTCCCACTTCGCCTTTCTTGATTTTGCCGGCGATGTCGCTACTCTTGGCTTGTCCGGTAGTAATCTCTCCCGTGACGGGAAGGTTCAACTGACCGATCTTTTCTTCGGTGGTCATTTTTTTCATCAATGCGTCGATGAAACGATCCATGTCTTGTGGCGACTTCTGAGCGGATGCGGTCAGGAGTCCTGTCGCAAAGAACAGGATTAATAAACTTAGTTTCTTGTATATCATATTATTATATTCTATTTTGTTTTATTGGTAATCGGGATTTTGCACCAGTACCCCTTTGGACTTGTCTATTTCAGTCTGAGGCAATGGAAGTAAAGCGTTCTTGTCCTGATAATTCTTGCCGGCAGCTTGCAATACTTCTTTTGCAATGCCCCAGCGGACGAGGTCGTAGAAACGGTCGAACTCAAGTCCCAGTTCCACACGGCGTTCGTGGCGGATAGCTTCACGCAGTTCTCCCTGGTCGGTAGTGGTCACTTTGGGAAGAATGTTGGTGTTGGTGCCTCTGGCACGTGCACGTACTTGTTCCAGGTAGTCGATTGCCTCACCGGAGATACCCTTCTCGTTGGCGGATTCGGCTCCCATGAGCAAGACATCTGCATAACGGATCAGGCGGATGTTCACCCAATATCCTTTATTGGTATATTCTTTACGCAGGGCAGGGTCGGTATAGGCTTTCTTGTTGAAGTAAGCACCTATTGCCGGAGAGACGGGAGATTCGCCGTAAGGCTCATTGGTATTTTCCGGAGTAATCGGTTCGCTGTCCGATCTGCGGAAGTAAAGCAGAGTGGCGTTCTTGCGCGGGTCGCCCGGTTCGTAGGCTTGCGCCATAAGTTCGGTTGCCATGTGCCAGCCCCAGCCCAAGTCCCATTGATCCGCTCCGCGCACACCTTGCACTTCGCAGAATTGGCTGCCGATAATATCGCTTTGAGGAAGGGCGGCAGTAGCGGTACATTGCAGTTCGAAGATAGAACCGCCGCTATTTTCGCCATCGTCGGTGAAGATTTCATTATACGGAGTTCTTAGGTTGTAGAGCCCTTTCTTGATGACGTCGGTGGAGGCAGTGTACATATTGTTCCAGTCGTTACGCATCATATATGTACGTGCGTGCAAAGAACGGGCGGCTCCCCATGTCAGTCGTCCCAGGTACTCGGTACTCCATGTTTCCGGCAGTGACTCCTCGGCGGTTTTCAGGTCGGCATCAATCTGCTCGTAGATTTTATCGACGGTGGTTTTCGGAATGTTGGCTTCCGAAGCGTCGTTGATCTTGTAAGTCACCAGAGGGACTTCGCCGAATGCCCTTACCAGGTTGAAGTAGCAATAGGCACGGAAGAAAGAGGCTTCACCTTTGTTGATGATGTCTTCGGCTTCGGTCTGTCCGGCAGTTTCTTTCTCGGCAATGGCGTCGAGGATGTCGTTACACTGATAGATAACGGCGTAGTTCTTTCCCCAATAAGCACCTAGCAGACCATTGGAGGCCGTGTATTTGAAGTCGTCATACATCTCGGCTACATCCGACCCGTCACTGGCAATACTTCCCTTTTCTTCGTCTTCGGAACGGAGACAGTGGATAGCGAGGGCGGTAGTGCCTGCAGTGATATCGTAGCTACGCATCATCGTGTAGACATTGTAGATTTTACCGTTGACCAACGCATTGGGATTATCGTCTTCTGTAAACTGTCCTTGCGGACTGCGGTCCAGAAAGTCACTGCAACTGCCCAAAGCGAGTGCGGCCGCAGCAATAAAGGTTGAAAATATATATTTATCTAGTTTCATACAATTATAGTTTTAAAGATTAAAGTTGCTGAAGTTTCGCAAGGGGCCTGCATGCTTTCTCCTCTTTCGCCCCTACGCTACTATCTTGCCATTAGAATGTCAGGTTGATACCGAACGTATAGACTGCCGGTACGGGATAGCTTCCGTTATCTACGCCGAATGCGGTGGCGGTTCCTCCCAATTCCGGGGTATATCCGGTGTTATGCTTCCATGTTTTCAAGTTTTGTATGTTGACATACACTTTCAGGGCTTGCAGGCGGATTTTGGCAAGCAGGCTCTTGTCGAATGCATAGGCAAGTTGTACGTTACGGATACGGAAGAAGTTGCCGCTTTCGATGTAATAATCCGAATTCAGGTAGTTGATAGAGTGCTTGGAGTTCAGCAACGGTTGGGTATTGGAAGTACCTTCCCCGTGCCAACGGTCCAGCCGTTGTTCGAGGTAGTTGAACTGGGCGAAGTTATAGTTATCCCACGTGCGGAATATCTTGTTACCGCCTTGTCCCATCATGTCGATCCCCAACGACCAGTTCTTGTAGTTCACTCCGAGGGAGAAACCGTAAGTTACTTTCGGGGTAGGATTACCTATCATGGTACGGTCTTCCGGAGTAATTTCTCCGTTTCCGTCGACATCTGCGAATTTCAAGTCACCGGGGGTGACGGTGGCAAGCGTGTTCTTGGGCGATGCGTCTATGTCGGCTTGCGACTGATAAACGCCTTCTACCTTATAACCGTAGAAGTAACCGATCGGATAGCCTGCCATTGTATAACTTTGCTGCTTGTCTCCGGCGATAATAGAGTATCCTTCCTGAACCAGACTCTTCACTTCATTCTTGATGGTGGTTAGGTTGGCACTGACAGAATATCCCCATTCGCCGATCTGGTCGCGCCAGGTCACAGCCATTTCTACTCCTTTATTCTGAATCTGTCCCAAGTTACCTATCCCCGGAATTGTTCCGGAAATACCGGGAACTTCGGCCAGCAGGTCTTTGGTGTTTTTCTTGTAATAAACACCTTCAAAATGCAGTCGGTTGCGGAGAAGATTCGTTTCAAATCCGGCTTCCCAAGCTTCCACTTTTTCCCAACGGAGATTTGGATTGGGCAGATAGGCAAGCTGATAGCCCGGATAGATGATAGACGGTTTGCCGAATACGGCGGAATAAGCGTTGCTCAGTAACGGCTCGGCAGGGTAGGCTTTATCTAGGTTCTGATTACCCAGCGTACCGTAAGAAGCCTTGATTTTCAACATATCGAGCCATTTGATATCTTTCATGAATTCTTCTTCGGACATCAGCCAGCCTGCACCGATGGAGTAGAAGTTCTGCCACTGGTTGCCGGTGTAGGAGAATGCGGAAGAACCGTCACGACGGAACGAGCCGTTGAACAGGTATCTGCCCTTGTAGTTGTAGAGCACGCGCCCCAGCATGGAGACAGTGCTGCGCTCCCATTGCTTGCTTTCATTGGTGGCTGTCGCCGCATCACCGATGCTGATGTACCATTTGTCGGGATTGTTGGGAATAACCAGTCCCACGCCTTGCGTGCGCTCGCCACCCAGCATTTCCAGTTTATTATAATAGGTGGTGAAACCGGCTGTGGCGGTCAGGCTGTGTTCGCCCCAGCTATTGGTGTAGGTCAGCAGGTAGTCACTTTGCACTTTGGCTTCGGTCTCTTTGGATTGTCTCACTCCGGTCTTGCCGTTGCCGAGGGTTACGACGTTACCTTCCACACTGCTGTCGAATACGGTAATGATAGGCGTATAGGTACGGCTGCTGTTGGAGGCGTAGTCCATGGAGTACATCACCTTGAACTGGAAGTTCTTCAGGAAGTCCCACTGGGCGTACACGTTACCCGAAGCGCGATAGTTTTCCGCACGTGTTGTATTGGCTTTCAGTTCCACATCAACCATGGGGTTGTTCATCTGTGCCTTTTGAAAGCCGGGTAAGGTGGTGTACAAACCGTATTCTTCATTGTATACGGGGGCTACCGGGGCAGCGCGGAGGGCTGTTGCCACACTTTTGGTATCGGCAGGCAGTATGCGTGCGCCGTTGAACTGGAAACCCACTTTGAAGTTGTCCGTAACTTTGTAATCGTTACTTATGTTCAGCGTGATTTTGCTGTATTTTTCGTGCTTGATGTTGCCTTGCTCATAGGCATAACCGGCACCGAGGTAGAAACTGTGTTTGGCGGAAGCGCCTGTTATACTGACATTGTTGTTGGTGATGAATCCGGTCTGGAAGATCTCATCCTGCCAGTTGGTGTTGCCCGTCCATGGGGTAAAGTCGAATTCAGGGCTGCCTTCATTCCTCAACTGCTCGTTGTAGAGTTCCTTGAATCCGGCCGCATCGGTCATTGCAATCTTGTTCGCTACGGTTTTGAAACCGAATGAACCGTTGATGTTGACGCGCGTCTGTCCTTCCTTGGCTTTCTTGGTAGTGATGATGATGACACCATTGGCGCCGCGCACACCGAAAATGGCGAGGGACGACGGGTCTTTCAGGATTTCCATAGACTCGATGTCCTGAGGATTGAGGAAGTTGATGTTGTCATTGAACAGGCCGTCTACCACATATAGCGGTTTGTAGCCGTTGATGGAGTTTGTACCGCGTACGCGTATTTCGGGGTCTGCACCTGCTTTGCCGGAGTTGATTACCTGTACGCCGGCTATCTTTCCCTGCAAGGCAGCTACCGGATTGACTACGGGTTTGTTGGCAATCTCATCACCTTTGATATTGGTGATAGAGCCGGTGAGGTCGCGCTTCTTGGCGCTACCGTAACCGATGACCACTGTTTCGGCAAGCATTTGCGAGTCATCTTGCATCTGTACGTCGATGACGCTCCGGTTGCCTACCTTGATGGCCTGTTTTACCATGCCCACGTAGGAAAACTCCAATGTCGCTTCGGACGGCACTTGGATGGAATACTTTCCGTCGATGTCTGTAATGACACCGTTGGAGGTGCCCTGCTGCAGTACGGATGCTCCGATAAGCGGTTCGCTTGTCGCATCGACCACCGTACCGGTCACTGTCTTGTTTTGAGAGAAACCGGGGATTGCCGTAAGGAGCAAACATGCTATCAGAAACAGATTTTTCAGCCAAAAGGCTCTCTTCATAGGAAGTTTAGGTTTTTTCTTCATTGCATAAAAATTTAGTGGATAACTAACTTGATTGTTTTCTCTGAAACAATCGGGATGCAAAAAAGATTTCAGACCTTTATATATCTCCGGTTTTTAACACAATTCGCGGGGGAAGGAGAGGAGGAGTGCGTGCCTTTTCTGTGATATGCCTACAAGAAAAAAAGAAGATGTACTTTTGATACATCTTCTTTTCTGTCATTTGTCTTTTATAAAGAAACTGTGCGGGTGATAGGACTCGAACCTACACGCCTCACGGCACCAGATCCTAAGTCTGGCGCGGCTGCCAATTACGCCACACCCGCAAGGGATTTTCCGTTAAGCGGTGCAAAGATAAGAAGTTTTCTTGGTTATGCAAGCAAAAGCGTAAAGAAAGTTGCTCATTTCATTCCGGCATCCATTTCCCTTTAAGGAAAGCCCGGGCTTTCTCGATAATGGTATCTATGTGATTGGCTTCATCCGCTTTGTCCATATCAACTTTGATGTCAGGTTCTATGCCCCATTCTATCTGTTCCATATCTACACTGAAATGCGGACTGGCTGAAAAACGGACGGTCCATCCGTTAGGCAGTTCGGAGGTAAAAGGCATGCCGGAGCCGCCGCCGGTGTTGTCGCCCATGATAGTGACATTGGGCAGGCAACTCATCTGGTTCACAAAATCGTTGGTGGCACTGTATGAACGGCGATTGGTCAATACCACCACTTTCTTTTGCCAACGTATGCTGTTGCTGGGTTCCAATTCTATGGGATAGGGCTCGGAGAAGTCATTGTGACCCTTACCCGTTTTATGGCGGATGTACCCGGTCAATACTTTTTTGTTGCTGAAACGGGCAGCGATGCGTGTGGAATTGGTTACATTACCACCGCCGTTGCTGCGTACATCAATGATAAGTCCGTTGCATACGGCGAGATAGGAGAGTATCTCATCCAGATTCCCATCACCGATTCCCGAGGAGAAACTTTCGTAACGCATATAGCCGATGTTGTCCTCGAATATCTTGTACTTGACGCCTGCGGCAGTGCGGTAGTCGGTACTGGCTTTACCCAAATATACATCTTCTACAATATCCTCGCGAAAGTTGCGCGGGTAGTCCTGATACCATGCATCATAATAAGATACGTTGTGGGCGGAAGCGAGGTTTACATGCCCGTCCTTCAGTTCGTTCAACATATTTCCCAAGACTTCGAACAAGCCTTCGCTGCTCATAGTGTTGGTGATGAGTTTGCTGTATTTGTCATGTATGGCATTCCAGTCTATCTGTTTGTATTCCAAAAAACAATACTGCTCATCGATAATCTTCCATAGGGCTTCAAAGTTGCCCTGTGGAGTATTGGTCACCTCTTCTTCGCGGATGCAACTGCTCAGCAGAGGAAGTACGACAATCAAAAGTGCTATTTTTTTTAGAAGTCCCATCATCTTATTCTTTTCTGGTCTATCATCTTACCGCCCTATCGCTTTCTTTTCTTGTTCTTCAATAAATACACCTCTTTTACGAAACCCACCATGAATACATGTGAGTAGGCGTGTGTCTTTATAGCGTTTACGTTGGACTGTTGGACATCCCATATATAGGCAAAACGCATCTTGGCACGTCCTATCGGAAAGTCTGCCGTCAACATCTGCCGCAGTGAGGGCTGGTTGTGTAATGAGGTGAATTTCACAACTCCACTGCTGTTCCCCAATGAGAAGATTTCATAATAGGATTGGCCGTAATGCGGTGAGAACATCACTCCCATTAATGGCAGGTTGACCTGATAGCGCAATGTCAGCGGGTAGTTCTTTATGCGTAAGTCCCAAACAGCCATGCCCGATGCATCTAAGTTGATATAGGCACGTGCCGATGCCGGATTGTTGGTGTTGCGGAGGTTATAGACAAAACCGCCGTTCAAGTCGGCAAGACCGCCGGCGAGTAACTTGAAGTTACTCGTGATGGGAAAGTTATAGTGCAGACCATAGTTCCAGTTGGCCAATGCGGAGAATGTATTGTTGTTGTCCACTTTGTTATGGGTATACCCGAGGTCGGCTTGAAAGAAGCTCTGCAAGGACAGTTTGCCGTCCATCCATTTGGTCATGCGCATGCTCTCACGTGAGACGCGGAAATCTATTCCGGTATATTCCTGGGGGGACAGATAGGTGTCGAATACATTCGTGACACCTATGCCATACATGGTAGCACGGGTTACGAGAC
>OMNT01002213.1_pt1 | contig 16029 bp, 10 predicted proteins | sample 1672551 | NCBI WGS metagenome assembly OMNT01 (sample SAMEA3136698, study PRJEB25190) | human gut metagenome
GCAATCTGCGTGCAGATTTTCCGTCATATTGCCCAGAAATCCCTTGCCATACATACAGTATGCCTGCGGAATTTCTGTACAATCTGCCGAAAAATCTGACAACGCATCTTACGCACAAGCTTTATTCCGTGTTTCCATAATCGGATAAGCATTTCCTTAAAGTAAAGAAAAGGAGAGAGAACCATGAAAGTAATTTTTATGCAGGACGTAAAAGGCTCTGGAAAAAAGGGCGAAGTGAAAAACGTTTCTGACGGCTATGCCCGCAACATGCTGCTGAAAAAGGGGCTGGCAGTAGAAGCAACACCGCAGAACCTGTCGGAACTTTCCGGAAAGCAGTCCTCCGCAGCCCACAAGATCGACGTGGAAAAGCAGAATGCACAGGCAATCGCTGACAAGCTGAAAGGACAGACTGTTCACGCCGGAGCAAAGGCTGGCAACGGCGGCAGACTGTTCGGGGCAGTTACTGCGGCACAGATCGCGGAGTGCATTGAAAAACAGTTCGGCTGCAAAATCGACAAGAAGAAGATCGGTCTGAAATCGGACATCAAAAATTTCGGCAGCTATGAGGCAGATATTCGCCTGTACACCGGCATTTCTGTCAAGGTGACTGTAGAAGTTGTCGAGGAATAAAGGCAACACCGCACAAAGAGCGTCTGGCGACTTTGCACGCCATCTGCTTGCAAATTTCCCGTCATATTTCACAAAAATGCTCGTGAATACATCCAGTATTCACTCCGCTTTTTGTTTCATCTGACGAAAAATTTGACGACGCATCTGTCGCACAATCTTTGTGCGGTATTGCCCAGAATCATCAGCAACAGAGCAATGCGGGTACGGTTTTCGTCCCGCATTATTTTTCCAAGGAGGGATTTTCATGGCAGATACAGTGTATTCTTCCAACGAAGCCGCAGAACTGCCCTTTAGTCTGGAAGCAGAACAGACCGTGCTGGGTGCCATTCTGCAAGACCCGAATGTACTGCCGGTAGTATTGGAAACCGTTCGTCCGGAATGCTTTTTCAATCCCCAGCATCAGGAACTGTTCCAGATCATTCTGCAAATGTTCACTTCCGGTGAAAGAGCAGACGTGGTGACGGTGCTCAATGTGGCAGTGCAACGCAAGGTGTTCGAAACTGCCGCAGAGGGCAGAAACTATCTGGCGGCGTTAATCAACAGTGTGCCGTCTACCTCGAATATCGAGAGCTACTGTGCCATTGTCACGGAAAAATATTATATCCGTTGTCTGGCATATGCGGCACGGGGCATTTTGCAGGACATTCAGTCCGGCGAGGGCAGTGCCCAGATGCTCATGGACGCGGCAGAACAGCGGATTTATGACATTCGGCAGGGCAAGGACGTGCAGGGGCTGACCAAGATCGGCGATGCCATTTGTGAAGCTTATGACCATGTGGGCAAAATTGCAGGGCCGGACAAAGAAAAATATGTAGGTGCCAGAACAGGATTTTCCTATCTGGATACGGTGACTTCCGGTCTGAACAAGTCGGATCTGCTGCTGATCGCTGCCCGCCCCGGTATGGGTAAAACTTCTTTCGCCCTGAACATTGCCACCAACGTGGCACGGCACAGCGGCAAGGAAGTGGCGATCTTTTCGCTGGAAATGTCCAAGGAGCAGCTTGCCACCCGTATGCTTTCTTCGGAAGCACTGGTAGATTCCCAGAAGCTTCGCAACGGCTTTCTCACCAACGAGGACTGGGTGCGGCTTGCCACCAGTGCCGGCGTTCTTAGCGGACTGCCCATGTACATTGACGATACTGCCAGCATCAACGTGCAGCAGATCAAGGCGAAGCTGCGGCGTATGAAGAATCTGGGACTGGTGGTCATTGACTATCTCCAGCTGATGGGTTCTACCCTGAAAACCGACAACCGTGTACTGGTGGTTTCGGAACTGACGCGTCAGCTGAAAATTATGGCGAAAGAACTGGATATTCCCATTATTGTTCTGTCCCAGCTGTCCCGTGGTCCGGAAGGACGTAACGACAAGCGACCGATGCTGTCTGATCTCCGTGAATCCGGTTCTATCGAGCAGGACGCGGACATTGTAATGTTTCTCTATCGGGATGCTTACTATAATAAGGACAGCCCCACGCCGAACATTTCCGAGTGCATCGTGGCAAAGAACCGTCACGGCGAAACCGGTACCGTCAAGCTGATGTGGGACGGTCAGTTCACTCGCTTCTCCAATGCGGAAATGCGTGATGAGGGCTGATGCCATTTCCCGTGCAGTACTGGAGCAACTGCGGGAGCTGCACTGTCTGGAACCAGAACAGACTGTCTGCTGTGCCCTTTCCGGCGGGGCGGACAGCGTGTGTCTGCTCCGCTGCCTGCTGGAACTGCGTCCGGTGCTGGGTATTACAATTACAGCGGTGCATGTCAATCACCATCTCCGCGGAGCCGAAAGCGAACGGGACAGAGCATTCTGTCAGCAGCTTTGTGCAGGGCTGGGCGTGCGGCTGGCGGTCTATGATGTGAATCCGGCAGCAAGGGCAGCACAGGAGCACTGCTCCGAGGAACTGGCGGCAAGGGAATGCCGGTATGCTGCCTTTGCACAGGTGCAGGCGGACTGGATCGCCACGGCACACACTGCCTCGGACAATCTGGAAACGGCAGTGCACCGGCTGGTGCGGGGAGCAAGCCTGCATGGACTGACGGCAATTCCGCCGAAAAACGGGCGGTTTCTCCGTCCGCTGCTGCGGGTGACACGGCGGCAGGTGGAACAATATCTGGAATCACTGGGGCAGACCTATGTTACCGACAGCACCAACCTCACCGATGCCTACACCCGCAACCGGATCCGGCATCAGGTGATTCCGGCACTGGAACAGCTGAACCCTTCTGTAGAACGCACGGTTTCCTATACCCTGCGGAGCCTGCGGCGGGAGGACGATTTCCTGCACCAGCAGGCACAGGCAGCCTATGCCAAATGCCATACCGGAAAGAATACCCTTTCCGGCTTGGAAACGCTTCACGAGGCGTTGCAGTTCCGGTGTATTGCCATGCTGCTGGAGGAGGCGGGGATCTCCTGTGAAGCCCCGCTACTGGAACGGCTGGCGGCACTGGCACGGCAGGGCGGCAGGTGGAATTTGTCTGGTGCTGTTTATGCTGTGGGAAAGTCGGGCACACTGACCATAGAAACGGTGCAGCTGCCGGAGCCTTTGCCGGAAGCGATCCCTCTGCAAATGGGGGAAAACCGGCTTTTTTCAGGTTTTGTGTTGCATGCCCGACTGGAAACAGTGTCGCCTGCGGAAAATGTTGCAAATATTCATAAAAAATTTGCAAATGCGTGTCTGGATTATGATAAAATAAAAGGTGAAATCTTCCTGCGTCCCAGACAGTCCGGCGACCGCATGCAGCTTTCCGGCAGAGGGTTTACCTCTGCTCTGAAAAAACTGATACAGGCGAATCTTCCGCCGGAACGCCGCCGCACGGCTCATGTGCTGGCAGATGCAGACGGGGTGATTTTCGCCGAGGGCGTGGGCTGTGCCGCAAGAGTTTGTCCGGACGGAGAAACCAGACGGCTGCTGGTGCTGGAAATTCTCGGGAAATGGTGTAAACTTGATGCAGCAGTTCCCTCACAATGATATAGAGAGAACTGGCGGCAATGCTGCCTACCGGTTTTCTTTTCAACAGAATGGAGTGAATGTAATTTGACACCAAAGAAAGGCCGTGGGATCGGAGCGTATCTGCTCGTTGTCGTGGTATTGATCGTGGCACTGGTTTTCCTGCTGAACGGACTGAAAACCGGCGGCAAAGAAACCAAATATTCCGACATTATGAAGTACTTCGATAATTATGAAGTCACTGCGTACACCTTGGATCTGGGCTCCGGAGAACTGAAGCTGACGCTAGACGACGGGGATAAGCTGACCTATGATGTGCCCAATGTATCGGTATTCCGTGATGATACGAAGGACTATCGCACCAGCTATAACCAGAAGCACCCCGATGCTCCGCTGCAGGTGGACTATTATAAGATTCGGGATACTTCGTGGCTGCTGACGCTGATTCCCACACTGGTGCTGCTGGGGCTGATGATCTTCCTGTTCGTGTTCATGATGCGGCAGGCAAACGGCGGCGGCAAGTACACCACCTTCGGCAAGGCAAACATCAAGAATCAGGCGAACACCCGCAAGGCAACCTTTGCCGATGTGGCAGGTGCCGATGAGGAAAAGCATGAACTGGAAGAAATCGTAGACTTCCTGAAAAATCCGCGGAAGTATGCGGAACTGGGTGCCCGTATTCCCAAGGGCGTACTGCTCATGGGGCCTCCCGGAACCGGTAAGACCCTGCTGGCGAGAGCTGTTGCAGGAGAAGCCGGCTGCCCGTTCTTCTCCATTTCCGGTTCGGATTTCGTGGAAATGTTTGTGGGTGTCGGTGCGTCCCGTGTCCGTGACCTGTTCGATCAGGCGAAGAAAAACGCTCCGTCTATTATCTTTATCGATGAAATTGACGCAGTCGGCCGCCACCGCGGCACCGGCATCGGCGGCGGACACGATGAACGGGAACAGACCCTGAACCAGCTGCTGGTGGAAATGGACGGCTTTACCGGCAAGGACAACGTCATTGTCATTGCTGCCACCAACCGGCGGGATATTCTGGATCCGGCTCTGCTGCGTCCGGGACGGTTTGACCGTCAGATCGTAGTTGGCTATCCGGACGTTAAGGGTCGGGAACAGATCCTGAAAGTACACACCAAGAGCAAGAGCATCGGACCGGACGTAGACCTGACTACCATTGCCAAGTCTACCGTGGGATTTACCGGTGCTGATCTGGAAAATCTGGTGAATGAAGCCTGCCTGCTTGCTGCACGGAAAAATAAAAAGGCAATCACCATGGACGAAATTCAGGAGGCGACCATTAAGGTGATCGCCGGACCGGAAAAGAAGTCTCATAAGGTAACGCCCAAGGAAAAGCGGCTGACCGCATTCCACGAGGCAGGGCATGCAGTCTGCACCTATTACTGCGATCATCAGGATAAGGTGCATCAGGTGTCCATTATCCCCAGAGGTATGGCTGGCGGCTATACCATGTCCCTGCCGGAGCAGGACAAAAGCTTCGTTTCCAAAAAGGAAATGGAAGAAAACATCATCACGCTGCTGGGCGGACGTGTGGCAGAACAGCTGGTGCTGGACGACATCTCCACCGGTGCCTCCAACGACCTGGAACGTGCCACTTCTACCGCACGGAGCATGGTGACTCGTTACGGCTTCAGCGAAAAGCTGGGACCGATCGTCTATGGCAATGACCAGAACGAGGTTTTCCTCGGCAGAGATCTGGGCTCGTCCCGCGATTACTCCGACCGCGTTGCCGGTGAGATCGATGACGAAGTACGGAACATCGTGGAAAAGGCATACGACAAGGCAACGGCGATCCTGCAAATGCACATGGATCAGCTGGAACTGCTGGCAAAGTATCTGATGATCCACGAGAAGATCGAGAAGGACGACTTCGAAACCCTGATGCAGGGCAAAATGGATCCCTCCCAGTTTGAGGAAACACCAGCAGAACCGGAAACCTCTGCAACAGAAGCAGAACCGACAGAAGAAAAGCCCACGGAAAATGGAGATTCTTCTGCACCTACAGAAGCGTAAACAATTGTTATTATAAAAGGCTGTCACATGCAAAGAATCATGTGACAGCTTTTTTGCGTATGAGTTGACTTTAGCCGTTTCACTGGACAGCATGGCAAAGAAAAATGCCGACTGTGACTGCGACGGAGAAGTGGGCAGCAATGATGCCGTTTCTCTGATGCGGTTTCTGGTACATCTGATTAACATACTGCCGGAGCCAGACCTTTCTTAAAGGCAACAAATAAAGGCAACAAAAACGCCCTGCAACAGTTCAATTGTTGCAGGGCGTTTGCTTTTCGGAAATTTTCAGTTACTGTTGTTCGATCATCGGGCGGTTGAGAATCTGCATGAATTCTTCGCCGGTGATCGTTTCGTGTTCATACAGATACTTCGCGATCTCGTGCAGCTTCGGCTGGTTTGTCTGTAACAGCTGCATTGCCTTGTCGTACTGTGTCTGAATGATCTCTGTGACCTTCTTGTCGATCTTGGTCTGGGTTTCCATGGAGCAGGTCAGGCTGGCATCGCCGCCGAGGTACTGGCTCTGGACGGTTTCCATTGCCACCATGCCAAACTCGCTGCTCATACCGAACCGGCTCACCATAGAGCGTGCCAGCTTGGTTGCCTGTTCAATATCGTTGGAAGCACCGGTGGTGATCTCGTGGAAGATCAGTTCCTCTGCGGCACGTCCGCCGGTAAGCGTTGCGATCTTGTTTTCCATTTCGGTTTTGGTCATGAGGTAATGTTCGCCCTCGTCCACCTGCATGGTGTATCCCAGTGCACCGGAAGTGCGGGGGATAATGGTGATCTTCTGCACCGGAGCAGACTGGGACTGGAGGGCAGCCACCAGAGCGTGTCCCACTTCGTGATAGGAAACCGTTAGCTTTTCCTTATTGGACAGCACGCGGTTTTTCTTCTGATAGCCGGCAATGACGACTTCCACGCTCTCCATGAGATCTTCCTGTGTGGCACAGGAGCGTCCCAGACGAACGGCACGGAGTGCAGCCTCGTTGATGATGTTCGCCAACTCTGCACCGGAAGCACCGGCAGCTGTGCGGGCAATGGCGGAGAAATCCACATTTCCTGCCAGCTTGATTTTCTGGGCGTGGACCTTCAGAATGTCGATACGTCCCTGTAGATCCGGCAGTTCCACCGGAATCCGGCGATCGAACCGTCCCGGACGGAGCAGGGCAGGATCAAGGGATTCCGGACGGTTGGTCGCCGCCAGAATGACAACGCCCTTGGAACCGTCGAAGCCGTCCATTTCGGTCAGCAGCTGGTTCAGGGTCTGTTCCCGTTCGTCGTTGCCGCCGTATTGTCCGCCGTCACGCTTTTTACCAATGGTATCGATCTCATCGATAAAGACGATACAGGGAGCCTTTTCGTTTGCCTGCTTGAACAGGTCACGCACCTTTGCGGCACCCATGCCCACGAACATTTCCACGAATTCCGAACCGGAAATGGAGAAGAACGGGACGTTAGCTTCGCCGGCAACGGCTTTCGCCAGCAGTGTTTTACCAGTTCCGGGAGGCCCCACCAACAGGGCACCCTTGGGCATGGAAGCACCGATCTCCTTGTAACGCTCCGGCTTGTGGAGATAGTCCACGATCTCTGCCAGCAGTTCCTTGGCTTCTTCCTCGCCGGCAACGTCCTTGAACTTGATACCGGTGGTGGACTTGACGTAGACCTTGGCATTGCTCTTGCCCATGCCGAACATCATGGAACTGTCGCCGCCGCCCATACGCTGTGCCATTTTCTTGTTGAAGAAGTGGAACACCAGCAGCATCAGGGCAATGGGCAGCACGCAGGTGATCAGGATGTACAGCAGAGGACTGGTGCCGCTGTCGATCTCCGATTCAAATTTTGCACCGGAGGCGTACAGCCGGTCGATGAGTTCCGGATCGTTCAGGGTGCCGGTCTGGTATACCTGCTTTTCGTCCTTGTCAGTAAATGTGATCTGACTGCTTTCGATCTTGACAGAGCCGATTTCCTTGTTCTCTGTCATGCTGATGAATGTGTCGTAGCCGACTTCCTTGACGCGTCCCTTGAACAGATTCGGGAACACAAACGCCTGAAGCAGCATGAACACACATAACGCAATCAGCCAGTATGAGATCCATGATTTTTTGGGCTTTTTGGATTCTTCCATATACATACTCCTCTCTGTGCCGTATGCTGAAAGACACGGCGGGGAATCTGCCGAAATCTTGGGAAACAGATTCCGGCTGCCTTTTCATGATGACAATAGCATACCACATCTTTTTGTAAAATGCGGGCACACTTTGTGATAATTTCATGAGAATTGGGGAATGCTGTGGAACAAGCTTTATTCAGTATTGCCTTAGAAAATATTTTTTGCAAACACCAGTACCTGATATGTTGTGCCGTTGCTGTCTGTCAGGACAAATGAACGTTCTGCCTGATTCAGCAGCGGATCTTTTCTTTCGTCAAGTTTCTGATATTCGGCGTTGTTCAGCAGCAGGAAATAGTTTTTCTGTTCCGGCTGATCTTCATACCACCTAGAATCAGTCTGATAGGTCGCCTTTTGTACGCCATTCTCATTTACGCTGACATTGCGTACTTTTAGTTTTTCGCCGGAGATCACTGTGATTGCATTGGCATGCCAGAAGGTGGCATATCCATAGGTCAGTCCTTGTTTCTCCAGCATATTGGTCAGCTGGTACTGTACGTTGACTTCCTCCGCATTGGTGGGCAGCAACAGGACATTGCAGGCACTTAACAGGCAGAAACATGCCAGCGGCACGCAGAGAACGCCCGCCGCACGCTGCATAGTTTTCTGTTTGGTAATTGCCCAGCGTAGGAATGCCATAGATACAATGAAAGCCGTGCAGACGATCGGACTGAGCCGCCAGTTTGCCGCAGAAAGTGCACCGCAGAGATAGCCCACGAGAATCAATCCGGTGACTGTCCAGTGTGCCCAGAGTAAAATACGCATCTGTCTGCCGGACTGTCCCCGATACTTGGCGTAACAGCAGGTCGCTGCAACAGGCAGCACTGCCAGAATCAGTGCGGTGATGATACGGATCAGGTTCATGATACTTTCTCCGGACATTAGTTTTTTGTCGGGAATGTCCTCCAGTCCCAGCAGTGTCATCCATGCCAAGGGCAGTTTTTGAAAGTGCTCTGTCCAAGTTTCCTGAGCAGTCCAGTTGGAATAATTATCTGCATATGCACCTACAACGCCGTTTGCCCAGAGATTTCCCAATTTCATGCCGGCAATGATTGCGATTCCCAGAGAAAGCAACAGCAGCAGTACACGAGTATTCTTTCGGTGCAGCAGTGGTGTTTTTCGATCCAGCACCCGTTCCAGAAACAGACCAGCCAGAATAGGCAGTGCAAAGATCGTGATCGCCGTGATCTGGTCGGTGCAGCAAAGTATGAAAAACAGGAACAGTGCGATAAAGGTCAGGATCGTATGCATGCGGACCTCTCGCGTCTGACGTATTGCCGACAGATTTTGCAGCCGGAACAGCAGTGCCAGTCCGAAGAACAGGAATAAGATTCCTAAACTATAATAAATGGTATGCCCCCAGAAGATTTCCCGCAGTTTTTTGCTGGCACTGAGAAGCATGAGGAATGCCGCCGCTGTGATGCAGTTCCATCGGGAATCCCAGTGCATTTGCCGAAGCATCCAACACAATGATGTTGTGAACAGAAAGAAAAAGACCAGCATTCCCATCATATTGGTTGTCATGGAAAAACCGAAAAGCGGCAGGAACAACAACATCAACAGGCTGCCGCCAAATGGCAGCAGACAAGCATAGGAAAAGTCTGGGTTGATCAGTTTTCCGCTGTCATAAGTCGCTTTTGCCCAGTAGAGCGTATCAGTGCAGTCTGCATGAAATTCGCCTTTTGACGGACAGAGAATATAGTATGCCACCACGCCTACCGCAGTTAGTAGCAGCACTGGCGGAAGTATGATGCAGAAGCTTTCCCAGAGCAGTTTCCCCAAAGGTTTTTGGGGCTTGTTCTCTGGCGTTTGTTCAGCAGTGACCACAGACGGTTTTGGCTCAGATAAGGAAGAACTGTTGGATTCTGTCGGCTCGTTCGGCGACAGGGTTGTATTTGATGCGGTATCCTGTTCTGCTGCGTTTTTTTGCAGATATTTTGATGTGGTCATAGATAACCCCTCCTTTTCAGACGGAGGCTGTTCCTGTAAGCACCTCTGCGGGATAATTCAGCTGCTGCGGAGTCCAGTTTGTCAGAATGGGCTGATACTCCCGAGCCATTGCCTTGGCACCCTCCAGATCGTGAGCCAGATAGTTGCCGCATTCCTGCCGCTTGCCGCCGGGGATCTCGCCGGTGAAGTCCAGTACATACTGTAAAGTTTCCTGCACCAGCCGAATAGCATCGGCACCGGAAACGGTATTGCGGGTGAGAAAATAGAAGCCGGTGCGGCAGCCCATGGGTCCCACATAGACCACGCCGTCAGACAGCGGGGTGTTCCGGACATAGGTAGCGAACAGGTGCTCAAATGTGTGCAGGGCGTTGTCCTCCAGATAGTCGCCTGCCGGATTGTTGGGGAGCTTCATTCGCAGATCATAGGTGATGACATCGCCGTCCACGCGGGAAATGTACATACCGGGTTTCAAATAGTCGTGATTGATCGTAAAACTGGTGATTTGTTTCATTGTTTATGCCTCCAAAAAATTACGGCAACCCCGCACAAAGCCCGCCTGACGGCTTTGCATGCAATCTGACGATGCAGCTTACGCACAAGCTTTGTGCGGTGTTGCCTTGCGAAATTTTTTCGCATTGGTTTCATTATAGCAAACAATGCCGGGGATTGTCAAGTGAAAGCCACGAAAAAACACCCGCCGGCATGCCGACGGGTGCTGTCTTACAGTACCACTTTTACCTGATATTTTTCCAGCCAGTAGTTCATCTGGACGAAGTACGCCATAATTTGCGGACGTGTCATCAGCTGTCCGTACCACTGCACGGACTCCTCGCTTTCCAGCAGTCGTTCCAGCATTTCCTTCCGCACGATTTGCAGCACCGGCGAAAGCGGATCTGCCACCACATGCCGGAGCATTTCTGAAACCGCCTGTAAATAGCTGGGGTTGTGGGTCTTGGGATAGGGGCTCTTTTTCCGCCAGAGCACTTCCGGCGGCAGAACGTCCTGCATTGCCGTCCGCAGCAGTCCCTTTTCGTAGCCGTTCCAGTCCTTGTACTCCCACGGAACATTGTAGAGATACTCCGCAATGCGGTAATCGCAGAACGGCACACGGACTTCCAGAGCGTTGTACATGCTCATGCGGTCTTTCCGGTCTAACAGCGTCTGCATGAACCAATCCAGATTCAGCTTCATCATTTCCCGCATGCGGGATTCCAGCGGGGAATCGTCCGGCAGCTTTTCCGCGGCAGCCACCGTGCGGGCATAGGCACTCTGCACGTATGCTTGTGCATCGATCTCCGCCGCAATTTCCGGCAGGAGAAACTGTGTCCGGTAGGCAGTGCTCTGTGCCCACGGGAACCCATTGATGCGGCGAATGTCTGCGTCCCGATACCACGGGTATCCGCCGAACAATTCGTCGGCACATTCACCGGACAGAGCCACTGTGACTTCCTGCCGGATCTCCCGACAGAACAGCAGCAGGGAACTGTCCACGTCTACCATGCCGGGGAGGTCGCGGGCATCTACGGCGGCATAGAGTGCTTCCGCCAGAGCCGGTGTGTCCAGCACCGTCCAGTGATGCCGGCAGCCCAGATAGCGTTCCATAGCACGGATATAGGTGGGATCGCTGGTGGGCTGGAAGTGGCTTTTCTGAAAGTAGCGGTCGTTGTCCCGATAGTCCACGGAAAAGGTGTGGAGTTCCCTGCCCTGTTCCTGCATGACCTGATTTGCCAGCGAGGAGAGCAGGCTGGAATCCAGCCCGCCGGACAGGAATGTTCCAATGGGCACATCGGAGATCATCTGCCGCCGGACGGCATCCGTCACCAGTTCCCGCACATGGGCGGCGGTGTCGGCAAAGTTCTCCGTATGTTCTGCGGCGTGCAGTTCCCAGTAGGGGTGGAGATGCAGCTGCCCCTGCATGTAGTAGCCGCAGTGTGCCGGCTTCACCTCCCGTATGGTGCGGAACACGCCGCCGCCGGCAGTCCGCCCCGGCCCCATGAGAAGCAGTTCTGCAATGCCGGTCTTGTCGATCTCGTGGGGCACATCGGGGTGCTGGAGCAGTGCCTTGATCTCGGAGCCAAAGACAAAGCCGTTGGGGATCTCCGCGTAAAACAGCGGCTTTACGCCGATGCGGTCCCGTGCCAGAAACAGTCGGCGGGCACTGTGCTCCCAGACGGCAAAGGCAAAAATGCCGTTGCACTGTTCCACACAGCGAGGACCCCAGTGCACATAGGATTGCAGAAGCACTTCCGTGTCGCAGTGTGTCTGAAATACTGTGCCCTCCTGTTCCAGCTGTGTCCGCAGTTCGGCGGTGTTGTACAGCTCGCCATTGTAGACAATGGTATAGGTTTCTCCGCCGGCAGTGACTTCCATAGGCTGCCTGCCCTTTTCCACGTCAATGACCGCCAGCCGCGTGTGTGCCATAGCACACTGGGGCGAGAGAAAAATGCCCTCTTGGTCGGGGCCGCGGCGTTGCAGTGTTCGCTGCATTTTCCGCAGCAGCAGTTCCTGCTGCCGCAGGTCTTGTTCCAGATGTACCATGCCGGTAATTCCGCACATAGAAAAAACCTCCGTTTCGATCACTTTCTGCGTACCTCTATACTCTATGCGGGAATGCGGAAAATCTTGCAAAAAAGACAACCCGCCTCCGGAAAAATCCGGAAACGGGTTGATTTTTTTTGTTCAAGGCAACACTGCACGCAGATGGCATGCAAAGCCGTCAGGCACTCTTTGTGCGGTATTGCCTTAAGCTATCGCCGTTTACTGCGGCAGGTTAGTGACAATATGGACTAAGAACTGCATCAGTACTACAGCATCATCGCTTGTAAGTTCGCCGTCCTGCCTGCAGTCGCTGTTCTGGCGGGCAGCACTGGACAGTGTGACTGCATTGGCGACTGCCTTGTTCAGCAGTACTGCATCAGTGATGTCCACTCTGCCGTCCAGATTGGTGTCACCGTACAGAACCGTGGAACTCGGTACTTCTGAAGTCTTTTTCGTGGTGGTTGCCTTGGTAGTTGCCTTTGTGGCTGCTGTTGTGACTGTGGTTGCCGGAGCCGCAGCGGTAGTTTCAGCAGGTGCTTCGGTAGTCATTACCGGAACCGCGGTAGTAGTTTCTGTGGGTGCTTCGGTAGTCAGCACCGGAGCCGCGGTAGTGGTTTCTGTGGGTGCTTCGGTAGTCAGCACCGGAGCAGCGGTAGTAGTTTCCGTGGGTGCTTCGGTAGTCACCACCGGAGCACCGGTAGTGGTTTCTGTGGGTGCTTCGGTAGTCACCACCGGAGCAGCGGTGGTAGTTTCCGTGGGTGCTTCGGTAGTCACCACCGGCGGTTCCGTAGTGGTCACCGGTGTGGGAATGGCTCCGATAGCGGTAATATTCCACATCTGATCCATGCTGCCGTTTTTGGTCCACTGGAGCACGTTTGCTCCCTGTTCCTTGGAGGCGGCAGCAACGCCTAAGGCTCCCTTATCCTTGGAAGCACGTGTCACAATATAATAGGTGCCGTCGGGATTGGGGATAAACTTGAACAGCTGTGCGGAAGTTTTGGTGTTGGTGAAGATCTGAATGTTGGTGCCGTCGTCGCCCTTGCCCTCGGCAACGTCCAGATAATAGGTCTTTCCGTCGCCCAGTCGGGACAGGATATAATAGTAGCCGTCACCAAATTCTTTCAGTGTCCAGTTCTGGCAGTCGTTGCCGTTGGCACCCCACTGCTGCACGTTGGCACCGGCTTCTGCACTGGCATCTTTGACTTCCAGATACAGTGCACTGTTGGCGTTCTGGAACTGGTATACCTGACTGGTGTCCAGCTTCACACCGGCAGCGGTGGTTTCTTCCAGAATCCAGTGCTGGCAGGCGTTGCCGTTGCTCTCGTACTGCTGGACATTTGCTCCGCTGGATTTGCTGGCATTTTCTACCTCTACGCAGCTTTTCAGATTAGAGGCCTTGGTGTAAATGGTGTAGGAGCCGTCCTCGTTCAGAGCGAACAGGAACTGTTGTGCCTGTTCGCGGCTGCTCTTGGTCCAGAGGGCAGCGTTGGTGCCGTTGTCTGCCTTGCCGCCGGAGATGTCCATGAGGTAGGTGATCTGATCGCCTACCTGACTGTACAGATAATAGTAACCGTCACCGGCGGAAATCGCCCGCCATGTGTTGTGGGCGGCGGCACTGTCCGCACCCCACTGCTGGAGATTGGCACCGGCTTCTGCACTGCCGTTGGCAACTTCCAGATACAGTCCGCTGTTTACATTTTTCAGCATGAATACAGAGCCTTCCGGCAGAACTGCCGCAGTGGGCGTTACCGGTTCAGGGTTTGGCGTAGGTGTGGGCGTTGGAGTAGTCTGTCCCAGCACAGTGACGCTGGGACGTGCCGGCAGGGACTGGTCGGAGCCGAGGTAGAGGCTGGCATGGGGCGGCTGGTTATAGGCAGTTTGCTGTGCCGAAACCTGTACCCGATACTGGGGATCATGCATCAGAGTTGTGATGCGGTAGTCCGTGTCGTAGGGCGTGCAGTAAATGCGAATGGATTTGCTGTCTGCTCCGCGGACGATTAGTTCTTCCCGCCAGTCGCCGAAGATGTCGGCGGACAGGCAGGGCGTACCTTTGGTGGTGTTGCAGGTGTAATAGCCGTCTGTGGTGAGCAGGGTGGTCAGCTTGCCGTTTGCTCCCATTTTGGAAATGGTGGCAGGGGAGTCGGTGTAGCCGTCCAGAATCTCCCGTTCCAGATCGCCGTCCCAGTAGGACAAAAAGTTGACTGCCGGTCTGCGGCAGCTGAGGGTGTTGCCGCTGCCGTCAAAGACATCGTTCCCCAGTCCCCAGAATTCTGCTCCCTTGTTGCCTGTCCAGACATTGTCTGCACAGCAGCGTCCGGTGTCGCCGGAACCGTCCTTGTGGAAGAGAATCTTGCCGTTGGAAGCGTCTACCAGCGAAACGCCGTAGGGTTTGTCTTCGTGGCAGATCCACAGTTCCAGCCCCTTGCGGTCGGGGAGAAGATCGCCCAGATGCATGGCATCGCCGTGTCCCTTGTTCAGACACCACAGCACCTTGCCGTTGTCGTCGATACAGGTGGAGCCGGTGATGATCTCCTGCTTGCCGTCGCCGTCCACATCGGCAGCCATGCTGTTGTGGTTGCCGTCGCCGTAGCCGGCAACGCTCTTGTCGTTTCCGGTGTCAAACGCCCAGCGTTTCACCAGTTTTTTGTTGACCACGTCATATGCCGTGGCTGTCATGCGGGTGTAATAGCCTCGTCCGGTGACAACACTGGGCTTGCTGCCGTCCAGATATGCCACAGTGCCCCAGAAGCGGTCAACACGGTTGCCATAGCTGTCGCCCCACTTGGAAACTGTGCCGCGGGACGGTTCATAGTTTACGGTGTCCAGTGCTGCACCGGTGCTGCCGTCGAACAGGGTGTAGTACTCCGGACCGGAGAGCACATAACCGCTGGAGTTGCGGTAATCCTTGGAGGCGTCGCCGATGACCTTGCCCTTGCCGTCCACAGTGCCGTCAGCAGTTTTGCAGGTCATTTCTGCCTTGCCGTCACAGTCGAAGTCTGCCACGAAAAACTGCGTGTAGTGAGCACCGGCACGAATGTTCTTGCCTAGGTCGATCCGCCACAGCCGCGTGCCGTCCAGTCGGTAGCAGTCAATAAAGACGTTTCCCGTCTTGCCTTTCTGGGAATTGTCCTTGGAGTTGGACGGATCCCATTTCATGAAAATCTCGTACATGCCGTCCCCGTCCACATCGCCGACGGAACAGTCATTGGGGGAGTAGGTGCAGCCGCTGCCGGTGGGCGGATCCAGATTGATCTGAAAGTAATTCTGATTGGAGATCATGGTACAGTTGGAAGTGGAAACCACTTTGCCGTTTTCCACGGTGTCCACCCGATACTGGTCGGTGCTCTTGCCGCTGCCGTCCAGATAACAGGTGGATTCTCCGGCGTTGCTGGTGTAGATCAGCGTGTTGTTCCGGTACAGCTGGAACACGGCACTGTCCGAATCGTTGGCGAGAAACCGCCAGCTGACCAGCATGCCGGAACCGGTGTTGATGGCGGAAATGCCGCGGTCCAGATATTCCATCTGGCAGTTGCCGGCGGCAGATGCAGTCACGGCTGCCTGCGGGAGTGTGCAGCCCAGCATGGACAGCCCCGCTGCGGCAGCTGCGAGCCATGCTGTGAGTTTGTGTTTCTTCATAAACATTCACCTCGTGTGATATTTGCCTGCCGACTGTTCGGCAGGTCTTTTTATACATTCTCTGCTGTAAAGGATTTAGGAAACACTGCATAAAGCCCGCCTGACGGCTTTGCACGCAATCTGCGTGCAGAT
>OMNT01002214.1_pt1 | contig 16028 bp, 13 predicted proteins | sample 1672551 | NCBI WGS metagenome assembly OMNT01 (sample SAMEA3136698, study PRJEB25190) | human gut metagenome
CCGGGCGGTTCTGCTGCTCGGCGTGGAGACGGACACGCAGGATACGACGGGACAGATTCTGGAAGAAAAGGAAGTAAATGCAGGCGAGGAGGATGTGCGCAGCGCGATCCTTTCGTTTGTCGGTCCGTATGACCAGATTCCGCCGATGTATTCGGCGTTAAAGGTCAATGGTCAGAAGCTGTGTGACCTCGCCAGAAAAGGACAGGTTGTAGAGAGAAAGAGCAGGCGGATTACGATCCATTCGATCGAAATCGAGGACATTTCACTGCCTCGCGTGACGATGCGAGTGGCATGCTCCCGCGGCACTTATATCCGGACGCTCTGTCACGATATCGGACAGAAGCTGGGCTGCGGCGGAGCGATGGAGCGGCTGGAACGGACACGCTCCGGCAACTTCAAAGCTGAGGATGCCTATCGGCTTTCCGAGCTGGAAGTGTTTGCAAAAGAAGGCAGCCTGGAAGAAAAGCTTCTTCCGGTGGAGAGCGTGTTTGAACAGCTGGATGCATATCAGGTGCAGGGGGACGGACAGAAGCTTTTAGAAAACGGCAACTGGCTTTATGCAGATTTGGTGATACCTTATACGAAAGAAAAAACGGCGGCAGCATGTGAAAGAGGTACGTTTGCACCCGAACAGCAGCTGCGCATTTATGATACAGACGGGCAGTTTACGGGGATTTATGCCTGGAAGCAGGAAGAAAAGCGCTTCGCATTCCCGAGCTATCCGTTCGACCCCAAAGCGCTCACCGATTGGGCGATGGACGAATACCACTACGCGGCCGACCCGAAGCTCATCTATAAAATCGCGTGCGAAGGCGGCCACTCGCTTGACTGGATGGCCGATTGCGGCGTGAAGTGGCGCTTGGGCGAAGTGCCGGTGTACGTTGCGCCGAAGAATTCCACGCTCGACCACCACGTGCTGAAAATGAAAGACGCGACCGACGCCATGTACGATTACGGCGTATCCAAGGGCGTTGAATTCATTTTCCGTTGCCCAGCCGAGGCGCTTGTGCAAGACGAAACGGGCCGCATCGTGGGCTTGGTCGCCAAGCAAGATTTCCAGCACGAGGTTTATATCCACGCGTCTAAGGGCGTCATTCTTACCGCGGGCGGCTTCTGCAACAACAAAGCCTTGCTCGATCGCTACATTCCCACGGCGGCCATGGGCTGCGCATCGAGCTATCTCGTCGGCGGCGAAACGGGCGAATGCTTCCGCATGGGCTTGGGCGTTGGCGCCGATGTGTCGGGCTTCAACAGCTCCGCGAGTTTCGATGGCGGCGTCGATTGGCAGGCTGAAGGCGGGCAATGGGCGCGCTTCCTCTATGACGGCATGACGCAGCTCTCGCGCCAGCCGTGGCTCACCATCGACCGCGCGGGCAACCGCCTGCGCTATATGGACAGTCGTGTGGGCGAAGACGGTGCGAACGCGATTTACGCGCTGGGCGACTTGGCGACCATTCAAATGGTGCCTCCTGGGCATCGCTCTTACATCATTTTCGATGCGAATTATGAAGACCACTTGGCGGGCTTCGCGCAGGAGCATTGCCGCAAGCTCATCACGCCCGATTTGGAGCAAATCGACAAGGTGCCCGAGCATTACCGCGATTGGCACCACGGTGTGCAAGACGCCATCGATGCCGACGTGCTCAAGCGCCGCGATACGCTTGAGGAGCTCGAGGCCGATTTAGGCTTCGCAAAAGGCGTGCTCACCGATGCTGTTGCGAAGTGGAACGAATGCTGCGAAAAGGGCGAGGACGACTTCCTCTATCCCATGCCTCCTGAATGGCTCCATGCCATTACTACGCCGCCGTTCTATGGCTGCCGCATTGGAGGAAACCTGTACGGCACTAAGGCGGGCCTGCTCATCAACGACCAAATGCAGGTCGTGGGCACCAATGGCCTCGTGATTCCCGGCCTGTATGCGGGTTGGCATACCGCTGGCGGCGCATGTGGCGAGAACTCCTATATCGGCGATCCTATTCTTGGTTCGCTTATGGGCGATGTGGGCTTGGCATTCTGCGGCGGGTATTTGTGCGGAACGTCGGTCATCGACAACGAGTTTTAGGGAGGCCTGACATGAAAACCCAAATGAAGGCCATGGCCAGGCCGTATGTGACCTTGTTCGGAATGGCTCTTATCGTAGCCGTTGTGGCGCGCATCGGCTTGGGTATTATGGATGCCACAGGCGCGTTTGCTTACGACTACATTTCGGCGAGCGATGTCGCCATTCTTGACACGATTTGCTCCATTCTCACGGGTTCGGCGTTCGTGGCGTTCATGTTCGCCGCCTCGCTCGCACTCACGCTTTCGGTTGCGGGTGTGGCTTTGTATGCGGCGATTGCTCGTCGCGAGGGTTGCCAGGCCAGCGCGGCAAGCGCGTTTCTGTGGGGATGGGCTACGGCGCTCGTCGCAATCGTATGCCTGGTTATTGTTGGAGGCGGCATTCTGTCGGCCGTGCAGGTTGGCTCTATGAGTTCGAAACTTCCCGGCACGGGCGTGCTCGTGGTTGCCGCAATCGTATTCGCCGCATTTCTTGGAACGTTGCTCGGTGCAGCGTCTATGGTTGCCGTGGCGTGCGTGCGACGCGCGAAAACGAAGCGTGCCTGCGTGAACCTGCTTGTGGCGTGCGCGGTGTGCGGTTTGGCGGTCATGGTGCTCACGGTGGGCACGTTCTCTACGCTCAATCATGTGAGCATCGATACCTCGGCGCTCGGCGTGTGGTTCGCCGCCGATGCGGTTGTGAACATCGCAATGCTGCTTGCTGCAAGCCGTTTCGCGAAATAAGCCTGTCGCTTGATGTCACTTGAGGGCTGCCGCTTTGGTGGGCTCGGCGCATGGCGGTGAGAGTCGTCGCAGATTCGTCGAAAAAACAAAAGCTGCAGAAACGGCAGCTCGCGTCAGCTGGGTATGGTTCGCGACAATACATTGGGCGGAAGGTATGCACGCCCCTCCCAAGCGAGTCCGCACGCGGGCTCGCTTTTTTGTGTGATAACGCTGCGGCGTGTTCGGCGATAGGAGGGAGACGGCTGCTATTTCTTCCCGAAAAAAGAAAACCCGCATCATGCGGGTTCGAGGAAAATCGGAATGGTGCCCCAGATAGGATTCGAACCTACGGCTTTCTGCTCCGGAGGCAGACGCTCTATCCCCTGAGCTACTGGGGCACATCGCAGTCGTTCATTATACGCTAAAATGTCTCTCGCGAGAAAGAGGAACTATGCCAGAAACTATTACCATCGATCGCCTTGCTTATGGCGATGCGGGCATCGGCCGTGCGGAAAATGGCAAAACCGTATTCGTGAACGGCGCATGCCCGGGAGATGTCGCCTTGGTCGAAATCGATCGCGACAAGGGCAATTTCTGCGAAGGCCACGTGGTCGAGCTTGTTGCGCCGTCGCCCGATCGCGTGCTGCCGGCATGCCCGCTTGCGAGCGTATGCGGCGGTTGTGGTTGGCAACATATATCTTACGAGCGTCAGCTTGCTGCGAAGCGCGATGCCGTGGTATCGCAGCTGCGTCGCATCGGCGGCTTCGATGCGCAGCGCGCCGAGCGCATCGTTGGCGCATGCGTGCCGTCGAAGCGACAAATGGAATATCGCAATAAGCTCGAGTTCAGCTGCGCTTTCGATGCGAAGCAGGGCTTCCAAATGGGCTTCCATCAAAAGGGAAGCGACAAAATCCTTGCCGCCGACGCATGCCCGCTTGCGCATAAACAAGCCCAAAAAACACCGAAGGCTCTGCGCGGCGCTCTACGCTATCTCACGGGTCGTGAAGATTTAGGCATCCATCGCGTAGGCGTGCGCCATTCTCACCGTTCGGGTGATTTGGAAGTGGCTTTGTGGACGACGCCCGGTCCGTTTCCGCGCAATGCCGTGGCGAAAACCCTGTCCACGGCCGTGAAAGCTTCGTCAATCGTGCGCGTGATGACGGCCGATGCGGGCAGCGCGCGCAAGCTCAAGGGCCTCGAGATTCTCGATGGCCGCGGTTTTTGGCGCGAAACCGTCGCAGGCATTGAACATGGCGTGAGCGCGCCCTCGTTCTTCCAGGTGAACACGCCTCAGGCCGACAAACTGGTGCAGCTTGCCCTTGACGGCCTCGAGCTCGATGAAGATTGCGTTGCGGCCGACCTGTTCTGCGGCGTGGGCACCTTCACTATTCCGCTCGCGAAGCGCTGCGGCGGCGTGTACGCCGTGGAGTCGTATGGCTCGAGCGTGCGCAATTTGCGCCACACCGTTGAGCAGGAAAACGTCGATGTCGAGGTTATTGGCGGCGACGCGACGCGTGAGCTGCCCGAACTCGGTGAGCTTGACGCGCTCATCGTCGATCCGCCTCGAAGTGGCCTCGCGAAAGAAATCATCGGCTCCATCGCCGAGGCGGCGCCCTTGCGCGTGGCGTATGTGAGCTGCGACCCAGCTACGTGGGCGCGCGACGTAAAGTTGCTCGAAGCGGCCGGCTTTGAGCTTTTGCAAGCAACGCCTGTCGATATGTTCCCGCAGACCTTCCATGTCGAGACGGTATGCCTCCTAACCCGAGAAAAGTCCGTCAAGAGCTACGCGTACGTTGACATCACCCCGTCGGAGCTTGGCATGGGCGGAAAGGTCAAGAAGCCGACGTACAAGCAGATTCAGGCTTACGTGCTGGAGACGCACGGCCTGAAGGTGTCCCCGCTGTACATCGCGAACGTCAAGGACGAGTTCGGGCTGGAGAAGCAGTTCTCCTACGAAGAAGCCGGGATGTCGGCGAAGAAGCGTCCGAACTGCCCGCCGGAGAAGCGCGCGGCGATTATCGACGCGCTCATCCACTTCGGCATGCTGGACGAAGACGCCAGAGAGACCGAGTAAATACCGAACGAACAGGCCAGCGGGCAACGTCCCGCTGGCTTTTGTCGTATGTGAGCTTATTTTCTCAAAATTTTTCTCAAAAACTTATTTTAGACCGCCCCTCGCAGACGCCGACAGTATCGGCCTCCGCAAAGGCATCGCCCCAGGTCAGGCTATTTATCGGGTTGCACGAACTGTTGACAGTATGACACAACCCGAGTTATAATATAGTCACAAGATGAACGAAGGGCATCTTGGAACCGGGAAACCGGTTAGGTACTTTGATAAATGAATAAACACAACAAGATTCGTGAGTTTAAATCCGAAGGAATGGTAGGGAGCAGCGTTCGAGCGTAAGACCCCGTAATTCCATCCGAGACCGAGGCGCGGCAGACCGAAGCGCCGAGGGACGGATACAGCCGGTCAAGAGAAAGGCGGCGAATCCGAGTTGTGGCATAGGGATTATTCCCAAATGTCACGGCTCGGGTTCGCCGCCTTTTTTGTTTATTCATTCGATTTTCAAACACGAAACGGAGGCAAAGGAAATGGCAAACGAAAGCAACACGCAGACAGCTCCGCAGGAGCCTGATTCCGACATCGAGAGGCGGCTCGAAATCGAGAGCCTTTTCGGTGAGGTGGAGGCGGCTCGTTCCGAGATTAGCGCGCTCAACTGGTGCATCCAGCGCATGGAGTACGCGCTCAGGAGCAGGAACGTCCGAGGCGAAATCCGCCAGCTGGTCGTTGAAGCCCGTGACTGGGTGGACGACAGCTACAAGACCATCGCAGAGCTGGAGAAGCACATCACAACAATACGAGAGGAGATTTAGCAATGAGCACTTACGACATCAGCGGTCTGGATTGGCAGACGGCACACAACAACAGCACGGCAGCTCCGAGTTGCCGTGAGAGCGACGGTATGACGAAGGTCGCAGATTCTTTCTATGAGGGACAGATTCACAGCGTGGACGCGGTGTTCTGCGAGGGTTACCTGCGCGGATTAAACCACGCGCTGCGCATGCTCGGGCTTGAGATTAGGAAGCCCACTGCAACGTACAAGCGCGCCTATAAGAACCTCGCATACGACTTGACCATGAAACGCGAGCTGCTGCTTGAAGAGCACGACATAGACCCTGGCGATGACGAGGCGCTGTACTCAGACACGCCTTTCATCGACGCACTTTCAAAAAAGGAGGCAATAGACAATGACTAATGACGAGATGATGGAGATGATTTACACACCGGACACGGTGATAAAGCGGGCAACGGAGGAGTACATCGAGAACGCCCGCGCTGACGAGGACACCTACCTCGCCATGCCGCTTGACACGCTCGCGGCTGACCTGACGCGTGTGGTGAACGGAGAAATCGCGAAGGTCAACGAGGAGCTGAATTATCGCCGCGATACGCTCAAGGCCGAGAAGGAGAAGGCGAAAGGCGACCCCGGCAAGCTCGCTGAGCTGTCGCAGATTGTCGTCGAGCAGAACATCAGGATGCTCTCCTCCCCCAACCCGTACATGCTGGCGTCGGTCATCATGTTCAAGCACCACGTGATTCGCATGAACTACGGCACGAGCGATTCCAACTCCACCGACATGTGCCCCCTTGCCGTGTACAACGACAGCGGGCACGACGAGGGCATCTACACGACGGACAACGACACCATCGAGAGCATCATCCGCGACGCCTGCCCGACCATCGTGCAGCGCGACGTGAACGAGACGAAGGCTTTCCTGCGTGCGATGGCTCCCGTGAAGTTCCGCAGCAACGACCGCAACCTTATCGCTCTGAACAACGGGGTGTTCGACTACGAGACCAAGATGCTCCTGGGATTCGACCCCGAGTGGGTCTTCGCGTCGAAGATTGGCACGGATTACAACGAGAACGCCAAGAACGTGTTCATCCACAACGACGAGGACGGCACCGACTGGGACTTCGATTCGTGGCTTGAGGAGCTTTCCGACGAGCCCGAAGCCCCGAAGCTGCTGTGGCAGATTATCGGTGCGGCGGTTCGCCCGAACACGGCATGGAACCAGGCGGCGTTCTTCTACAGCACGAAGGGGAACAACGGCAAGGGTACGCTGTGCGAGCTTATCCGCGGCGTTGTCGGGAAGCGCAATTGCTGCTCCCTCTCGCTTGACTCCCTCGGCCGCGAGTTCATGCTGACGCCGCTTCTGAAGGCAAGCGCCATCATTACGGACGAGAACAACGTCGGCGAGTATCTGGAGCGTACGGCCAACCTGAAGGCAATCATCACGGGTGACGCCCTGAACATCAACATCAAGCACCGCGACCCGGTCAGCTACACGTTCCGCGGGTTCATGATTCAGTGCCTGAACGACGCGCCCAAGTTCCGCGACAAGACGGACTCCATGCTGCGCCGCATCATCTTCGTTCCGTTCGACAAGTGCTTCACGGGGCGCGAGCGCAAGTACATCAAGGAGGACTACCTCAAGCGCAAGGAGGTGCGTGAGTACGTGCTGAAGCACGTGCTGGAGGACATCCCGGACTACTACAGCATCGAGGTTCCGCAGTATTGCAAGGACGCCTTGGACGACTTCCGCCTGAGCAACGACAACGTGGCGGAGTTCCTGAGCGAGGTGCTTGACGAGCTGGCGTGGGACGCCATCTCGTGGAAGGAGCTGTACTCGTTCTACCGTGGCTGGCTCCGCCGCTACGGCTCCGGCGATTCCGGGCGCGGGTGCGTGAAGTACCGCGACTTCAGGAACTCAGTCCGCAACATCCTCGACACGGGGACTTACGGGTGGGAGTACCACCCCGGAGACGGTCAGTTCATGGTTGACGCGGCATACCACGCAGCGGTCGAGCCGCTTATCAAGGAACTCGACATCAAGGACTTGTCTAACGTGGGCAACTCCGCAACGGCTGACCATATCGACAGTCTCAAGGGCATCACGACGAAGATTCGCGGCATCCGTCGTCTCGACGGTGCATACGCCGCAGCATAAGAGGAGGTAGATGGAAATGATGAGCTATTTCATGGAGGAGGTTTACCGGGGGTCTAACCCCGGGTACGGCTCCGGCGATTTGATTATCGCAACGTATGGGGCACACGGCGACCGCTACGCCTACGGCACCTATCACGAGGTCATGGAAGACCCGGAGAACCTGCCAACTGGTCACCGCGGGTTCAAGGAAGAGGTCATGGCGAGCATGAGGGCGGAGCTTGAGAGCGCAGAGGCGTATGAGCCCTGTGGGGTTGATTTCCTCGATTCGATGTTCCGTGAGAGCGACAGCAAGCGCGCCGAAGCCATGCGCAAGGCGCTGGCGTTCATGGAGACCCGTTAGCGGTCTCTACGAAGCCCAGGCAAAGCCCGCAAACGGGCTGCAAATGGGCAAATGAACGCGAAATGGTCACGCGAGGGCTGATTAAAGCCCACGCGGAGACCGGCAAGAGCCCACAGATGGGCGGCAAATGGGCTCTGGTCATTCAGAGACCACGGAGAGCCCACAGATGGGCACCAAAAAGCCCCCTAGCGGGCTGCGAACGGTACACGAAAAGGAGGGATTGATATGACGAAGGAAGATGCACTCCTCATTCTCGAAGCGCCCGAGTTTGCGCTCCGTGAGCTGGAGAGGGCTGTCGAGCGTTATGAGCGCGCCTACACCCGCGTCGCGGGCGGTGCGATTCGCTACGACAAGGACAAGGTGGATGGCGGCGGAGGTGACCCCGACATGCCGCTCATCATGGTGGCGCAGCGCTCCATCGAGCTTGATGAGGCGCAGGCCAACTACACGGCCGCCGTGGACACAGCCGAGCGCTACATCGGGATGCTTCCCGATTGGCGCAAGCAGGCAGTCCTTACGTCGCGCTACGTGGAGACACCGGCGCTTACATGGCCGCAGATTGCAGACGCCCTGGGCTTGAGTCTGCGGCAGACGTACCGACTGAAGAACAACGCCATCGCCGAGCTTTGCGACATGGCATGTGGCGACGTTCTTGCGGAGGTTTCGTAGGGGGTCAAGGGGGAGCATCCCCATTGTCCAGGGTAGTAGTGTTGAGGGTTCCCCCTTGACACTACTACTACTAGATTATCACGACTGACAAAGGAAGTCGTGATGGAGTACGACGATATGTTAGGAGGACGAAAAGATGACGAATAGCAAAGTGACGACGGTGCGTTTCCACATGGGCGGTGATGACGAAATCAAGACGGAGCACAACCGTCGAGATGAGAACACCGTCAAGTGGGAAAAGCACATCGACATGGATGGGAAGCACGAGGTGCTTCGCGACATGGAGTTGGAGTCAGTGTATGAGGAATTGTTCGGACGAGCCATTGAGGAGTACGACGCTAAGCAGAAGCGCCGCGACCGCCGCTATGGCGGGGTCTATGGTTACATGGAGCAGGTGCGCGCTGATTCCCGAGGACGCGTCAATCACAAGACGCGTACGAAGGGCAAGAACCTCGCCTACGAGGTCATCGTAGGCGTTGGTTCCGTCAAGCCGGAGCTTGACGAGGAGACGGGCAGGTTCAAGCGTGACAGCAAGGGAAACTTCGTGACGCCGTACCTGGTGCCCGACGACATCTGCGAGGCTGTGCTAAAGGCATACCTCGCGGCGTGGGACGCACGCAACCCGCATCTGCGCCTCTATGGCGCGTACCTCCACGGCGACGAGGGCGGTGCGATGCACATGCACCTCGACTTCGTTCCGTGGGCTGACGGGTACGAGCGCGGGCTCAGCGTGCAGACGAGCCTCAACCGGGCGCTGGCTCAGCAGGGGTGCGTCTCCGAGGGCTGGACGCGCAACTCTCACGTGATATGGGCGGAACGCGAGCGCGATTTCATCGAGTCGATTCTGACCGAGCAGTACGGATACACCATCGTCCACCCGGATGCGGGCAAGTACAAGGAGTCCATTCCGTGGCGCGTGTACGCACAGGAGCAGGAAGCCCTAAAGCGCATCGACGACCAGAAGGTGAAGCTGAGCGCCATGCTCCGCGAAGCGGACGACATGGAGGCGGAGCTGGAGATGAAGCGCCAGGAACTCGAAGATGTGACCGAGGCGACATGCGCCATCGAGGAGATGAAGGCCATCGAGATGCCGGACGGGCGCAGCCTGTGGGAGCACAACATGGCACGCGTCCGCGAGGAACGCGAGCGCAAGCGCCGCGAAGAGGAGGCCAAGAAGCGCAGGCGCAAGAGCGAGTCTAGGGTTCACCGGGCGCCGAACGTGCTTCCTACAGAGTATGAGGAGCAGATGGACGAGCAGAAGGCGCGCATCGAGCGCCAGGTGCGCGAGGATGTTCTTGGCCGCAACGAAGACCTCACGCGCAGGACGCTGGCAGCGAGCGAGAGGGTGCTGTCGAAGGCCGAGAATGAGTCCGAGTTCGATTTCGACTCTATCCGCAGAGGATAAAAAAAGAACCGCCCCGCAGCGTTTCGCTGTGAGGGCGGTTTTTTCGTGCTCTGAGGACGTCTCAGCGGATGTCCGGGGCGGGAACGTAATCCCAGCTTGTGCCGAAGTGCGTCACACCAAGTATGTACAGGTCAAGCTCTTCGTCGTGGAACACAAGCTCGTCAGTGTGCTCCATGATGAACGATGGGTCGCTGATGATATACCACTGGAACACCTCGTCCCACGGTGCGCAGTCACCGCTCACGAGTTCCAGCGGGCGCTTCGCCATCTCATTCGCGAGAACCATGTCCCCGGCGGTGCGTGCAAGGTCGGCGTATGTCTTGATGCTTTCGTATGCCATTGTTGCTCCCTTCCTTTCTTCACGCGTACCGTCGAAGCCGCCCCGCGGCTTTTCCCCTGCATCATCCACCGTGCCCTCCCCGTAAAAGGCAGCATCATCCACCCCGTACACAGCAGGAGGGTGGATTTGAGGTTGATGTGCTTCAAGTTTTTGAGAATTTCGGCCACTTTTTGAGAATTTTAGGCCTGTTTTTGAGAATTTCGGAGAGTTTTTGAGAGTGAAAACGGGCGCTCCGGGAGGCAAAAACGTTCGTAAACCAGGGTTTTTCTTTTATTTTTTCTTAAAAATTCTCAAAAACTCAAAAAATTTGGAAGAAAGTTCCTATAGAGCCTTTCAAAGTCCTTTGCCTATATATATAAAAGTTCCAAAAAAAATGAGTTTTTGAGAATTTAGCCCGTTTTTGCCCTTAGTATGGCTTACCGTGGGATACTGTGAGCAAACGTGTTCTCAGAACGTTCTCAAAAACGTCTTTTCATTCTCATTTTTGCCCTAAAATTCTCAAAAACTCAGCCCTCCTGCTGTGTACGGAGTGGATGATGCCTCCTTTTATGCGGGAGCGGCGCCTGTGATAAAAAAAAAGACGCCACCCGATTGCTCGGATGGCGTCTGTGACGCGACGGTATGCGTTAGCGGGTTGCTCCGCAGTCGCAATACTGGTAGTCCACGTAAGTCTGTGTCTCGTAGTGGCCGTGGTCTTCCGTGTGGGAACCGGAAGGGACGCGCTGGGTCTCGTAGATGGTTTCCATGCGGTAGTTACCGAAGTAACCCTGCTTAACGAGTTCAACGGCATGTGCCTTAGCTGTGCCGGGGTCTGTGGTTACGAAGCCGTCCTCCGCGAAGACATACTTCGTGCCAACAGCTACCTGCTGGTCTGCGTAGTCAGTCACGGTCACAATGTTTGGAACCCAGACCTGCTTGGTCGCAGTATGGTCCTTCCAGCTGTGGGTGTGCGCCGGTGCGGAAGGCTTGCTCGAAGAACCGCTCGAAGACCCGCCGGAAGCGTTGGAACCGTTGCTGTTGGAACCGGAGTTCCCTGCGTTGGAACCGCTGTTGCCGTTGTTGCTGGCGTTGCCCTTGTCGCTGGTGTTGCCGTTATCGCCTGAAGGCGTCGTGGCCTCTGGCTGACCGTTCACGTTGACTTCCTTGTCGGCGTTGGTAGCCTCCTGCTTTGTCTCGTCAGAGGCGTTCGGGTTGTTGGCCACGTTGCCTTCGAGCTTGTCGAGAATGTCCTTGCCGGCGTCGCCCTTCAAGGTCTCGTCGCCGTTCTCGACGGCGTCCTTCGTCTGGTCGACGATGCCCTTGAGCATCTCGTCAGTCACCTTGTCGGCCGGGATGCGCGTCATCTCACAGGTCACGCTCAGCGTGTCCGTCGCGTCGGCATCGACCGTCACGGTTTGCGCCTCGCCCGTGTCGAACAGCTCGTAAGCGGAACCGTCCGAGTTGACCGGGCTGATGAAGTCGACCGTGTAGTCTCCCTCTTCGAGGGTGACGGTCGATGTGCCCTTGTTGCCTTCGGCTTCCGGCGAAACCGCGTGGTAGAAGTCTACCTCATCGCCCGTAATGTGGGCGATGGCCGGAGTGGAGTTCTCATCCCAGCCGGTGTCGGCGGTCACGTTGAGGACGAGGTCGGCGGTTTCCACCTTTGCTGTGCTGTTCTGCTTGTCTGCTGTGGAAAACGCTCCTGTCGCTGCTGCAATTACTACGGCAACGACTGCGATGATAGCGATGGCGATTGCCGCGGTATGCGGTTTGTGAGATTTAATCCAGTCAGTTGCCTTCTTCATTTAGTCCACCTCTATTCCTTCTGTGTCTGGGGCGTCAAACGTGAAGCCAGCATGGTCATCGTTGACTATTGTGACAAGCCCGCCGAATCCTCCGAACGTCATGTCGTAGACGGTCTGTTTTTCAATAGGAGACAGCTGGATGCTTTCGTTGGTAATTGAGTCCCCGGCAGGGGAAGAGCTTCCATCTATACCCCATGTCAATACGTCGTAAGGGTCTTGTTCCTCATCGTTCACCTCTACTGTGGCGAAGGAGTATGAGGGCGCATCGAATGATATTGTTTCGCTCTGCGTGCTGTTTCCTGTACCGTCGGTCTCAATGTGAAGCGTGTACGGCTGAGCCTGTGGCTCCTGATACGTAGCCGCCTCAGCTGCGGCTTGTCCCTCCTTCGCGTCGCTCAGTATTGACTCCATATCGGAGAGTGCATAGCTGTACGTAGACGCCAGCCATTCGACATCCACACCTTCGGCTTCCCCGGCGGGCAGGTCTGATAGCGCAGTCCCGCCAAGCGCGGTCGCGTACGTGCCGTTGTCGTAGTCCTCTTTCAGAGTATCATAGATACTTTGAACTACCTCAATAGCCTTTGCGTTGCTGTCGATGGCGGTCTGACGTCTGGTGTCGAATACTTCCTTGTCCTGCTCCTTTGCCAGTTCGATGATTTCATCGTCAGACAGACCGTTCACGTCTGCGAACGTCGCGCTGTTACATAGGTAGGCAGTGACGTTCCCGTTTCCGTCAAAGACAAGAATGCGTTCGATGTCGCCGTCTTTTTCTATTGCGTCATTATCGTCGTACTGCACCCATACGCTTTCTTGACTGAAAGCCTGTGATGCAGAAAGCGGTTCACTCGCGCTCTTTACATCGTTCGTTCCCCCACAGCCTGCGAGTGTGAGTGTGAGCAGGCATGTAGCGGCTACCGCAGCTGCGGTAAATCGTCTTTTCTTCATGCTATGTACCTCCAACAGTTCTGATTTTTGACCGCCCCCGCCGCATCTGAATAGATGCGGGTCTAATGATATGGCTGGGACAGAAGAATATGAAGTGTATAGGCTGAAAAAAGCCCACACAGGTTATTATATTATACACATAATCTCCATACAATTCAAGTGTAGATGAATTGTATGGGCGGTGAAAGGATGAAATACTACGACATAGGACAGCGCATACGCCACTATCGAAAGGCGTGCGGACTGTCGCAGGAGTCTCTTGCCGATAAGGCTGACATTTCCGTAACGCACATGAGCCACATAGAGACCGGCAACACGAAGCTGAGCCTGCCGGTGTTCGTCAAGATTGCGGAGGCGCTGGACGTGCAGACGGACGCCCTTCTCTATGACTCCCCGCGATTCAGCAAAAACGTCGCGGCGGAACGCGTCCAGAAGGTGCTGGACTCCTGCACTACCGAGCAGCTGTACGTGCTGATTGAGACTCTGGAAGCACTCAAGGTCTCCATGGACAAGCATGTGAGGTGATTCGGTTGATTTACAGCTTCGACTCATGAAAGCCCGGTACGCAGCGTGCCGGGCTTTCTTTTTTACGCCCATAGGACGCGTCTCCAGCCCATAACCTCCGTACCGGGATTGACTATGTACACGAATGGGCGTATAATATCCTCATATATGGAGGTAAATCAATATGGACAAGAGCATCGAAGATATGAGCCCTTCCGAGGCTCTGAGATATATGCGCGGGCTCTACGGCATGAAGCGCTCCGAGTTCTGCGAACATTTCGGCATACCGCTGCGTTCCTTGCAGCACTGGGAGATTGGCGACAGGAAGCCCGCACCATTCGTCATCGGCCTCATGCGCAAATGCTACGAGCTTGAGCGCGAGAACGAGCGCCTGCGCGACTGCATCGACACGCTCGACCGTCAGAACGACGAGCTGAAGGCACTCCTCAAAGGCGAGGGGGTGGTTCAATGACGAGAAAGGCAAAGACCTGTTTCATCTATGTCCGCGTCTCAACGAAGATGCAGGTGGAGAACGGCGAGTCAATCGAGGCGCAGCTTTACGACCTGCGCCAATATGCGAAGCGTGAGAACCTGCGCATATTGCACGAGTACATCGACGACGGTTATTCCGGCAAGAACATCACGGGACGCCCCCACTTCCAGGAGATGATGGAAGAGATAAAATCCGGCGGCCATGTTGACTATGTGCTTGTGTTCAAGCTTAGCCGATTCGGGCGCAACGCGGCGGACGCCCTTTCGTCTCTGCAGTTCATGCAGGACTACGGCACGAACCTCGTCTGCGTGAAGGACGGCATCAACAGCGAAGCGCAGATGGGCAAGATGATGATTGCGTTCATGTCGGCGTTCGCCGAGATGGAGCGAGAGAACATCCTCGTACAGACCATGGCCGGGCGCGAGCAGAAGGCGCGCGAGGGCAAATGGAACGGCGGGCAGGCTCCATTCGGCTATCGGCTCGTCAAGGACGAGAAAGGCAAGGGGCATCTCGAAATCGACGAGGACGAGGCGGAAATCGTCCGCATCATCTTCCGCGAGTACACGAAGAACGGCAAGGGCGTGCATGCGATAGCGTCATGGCTCAACACGCAGGGATACCGCAAGAAGATACGCGGCAACAGCAAGTATGAGCACTTCGCCCCCGGCACCGTGAAGAACATCATACGCAACCCGGTGTATGCCGGAAAAATCGCCTTCGGGCGTCGCCGGACAACGCCCGTCAAGGGCGAGCGCAACGTGTACCACATGGTCAAGCAGGACAACTTCGACATCTACGAGGGCGAGCACGACGCCATCATCGACGAGGCGACGTGGGACGCCGCACAGAAGCGCCTGGCCGAGGACTCGCATCCGTTCCCAGAGGCGAAGCCTGACGGCCACACGCACCTTCTCACGGGGATGCTGGTATGCCCGGTGTGCGGGCGCAACATGATAGCCAACGTGTCGCGCGGCAAGCGCAAGAAGGACGGAACCATCGGCAAGACGACGTACGCCTACACGTGCAAATACAGCAAGCGGCAGTTCGGCCACGACTGTACCTTCACACGACAGTTCAAGCAGGAATACATAGACCGCGAGGTCATCGAGGTCATTTCCCGCGCCGCCCACTCCGCCGTGTTCGAGGAACGCGTGCGCGAGGAACTGGACGCCGCCGTGGACATCGAGAAGCTGGAGGCGGATGTGGCGCGTATCGGCAAGGCGCTGGAGAACAACGGCGCAGCCCGCCGGATGCTGTCCCGACAGCTGGACGCACTGGACGCGTCAGACCGCAGCTATGAGCGCAAGTACGAGGACATGCAGGCTCGCCTCGACAAGCTGTACGACGAGAGCGCCGATATAGAAGAAGCACTCGATGAGGCCGAGGCGAAGCTGGAGAGCGCGAAAGAGAAGCAGGTCACGACCGCGAGAGTGTACGAGATGCTGGACGAGTTCCAGGAGAAATTCGACACGTACGACCCGGCGAAGCAGAAGGAGATTCTGCAGCAGGTCGTGGAGCGTGTGGAGATAGACCCGGATGCGAACCCGAAGAAGGGCGACGCGATAGTGAAGCGCGTGCGCTTCAAGTGCCCCGTGTCGTTCTACAGAACGCTGCCGGAAGAGGCTTACGACGTGCTCGGCATCAACGAGTTCAACCGCCTCGAAACGACGGAATACACGCCTGATGGAAATTCCCGGGTTGATGGGAATCACGACGAGACGGTAGTTCTTTTGTCCCACAAAAAAGCCGACAGTTATATCCACATTGAT
>OMNT01002216.1_pt1 | contig 16020 bp, 14 predicted proteins | sample 1672551 | NCBI WGS metagenome assembly OMNT01 (sample SAMEA3136698, study PRJEB25190) | human gut metagenome
CGGTGACAATACCCTTGACCTGGGCCGAGGCCACATAGGGGTAATAGCTGCTCTCGGCGGGCACGTCGGTAAAGGTCTCTCCGCTCGCGGAGACCTGGGTGAAGCGGGCGCAGATGGTGACAAACTCGGCGCGGGTGATGGACTGATTCGGGGCAAACTTGCCGTTGCCGACGCCCTCCACGATGCCAAGAGAGGCAAGGGCATTCACCGCCTCGGCGCACCAGAGCGTGTCGGGGACGTCTGTAAAGGTGGATTTGGAGGAAACCTTCTGCTCCAAATGCTCCTTCAGCAGGCGGTAGAAGATCTGCGCCACCTGTCCGCGGGTAACGGAGCTTGCGGGATAGAACCTGCCGTCCGCCATGCCCTGCATATAGGAGATATTCTGATCGGTGTTCAGCTGCTTGGAGATGCCGGTCATATCGGGGTCGGCGACCATCACGGCGCGAACGGACACGCTGCTTTCGGGCATGGTGAAGGCGTAAACGCCGTCAGACTGTCTGCGCACGGGAACATCGCTCCCGCTCTCATCCTTGACCGCGAGATCGGAGAGGACATAGCCGTTCGCCGCGGCGCTGTCCCGGATGACAGCGGTCTCACCCTTGGGCAGGGTGTCCTTGTCCGTGCGCAGCGAGCTGTTGGGCACAGGCTCCACAACGATCTTGTGCCCGTCGGGTGTGGGAGCGACGGGCGGATTCACGCCGCTGTCCGAGCCGGTGGTGTAGGCCTTGAGCGTCACGGTCACGGTATAGAGACGGCCGTTGTCCCGATAGGTCACGCGGTTGACGCGGTCGACCGTGAGGTTCGAGAAGGTGGAGGAAAGGCTCTTGAGCGTATCCTTGAAGGCGCTGTCCACGCTGTCATAATACTTCTCAACGTACGCATTCCACGCGCTCTCGCCCTGCCGGAACGCCTCGGCGCCCGTGTCCACGATGGTTCTGAGGCCGGTCCCGGCAAAAACAGTCTCCAATTCGCCGTATTTGCTGTCGACGACAGAGGCAAGCTCCGATGCAAGGGGCGTGCTCATCGTGCCATACCGGCTGGAGGAGGCGCTGAGCGTCCGCTCCACGCCGTCGGCATCGGGACCGGTGATGGTCACATCGACATAATAGGTCGTGGCTGCCAGCGCGGTCTGCGACAGCAGCGTGCACAGCACCAGCATCAGTGCCAGCGTTCTCGCAATGTTTCGTTTCATGTTCATCCTCCAAGTCAATGAATTTATCAAATCACGTTTCCGTATTTCAGACGATTCCTTCAAGATGCAGCGTCTCGCTGTGCAGCCTGCCGGGCAGGGCGCTGTGATGGGTGGCGAATACCGCCGCCGGATACGCACCTGTCAGCTCTGTCAGCAGCTGTGCCTCCGTATCCTCGTCCAGCGCCGAGGTGATCTCATCCAGCAGCAAAAAGCGCGGGGCGGAAAGCATCGCGCGGGCGATGGCAAGGCGCTGGCGCTGTCCCGCAGAAAGACCGCCCCCCTCTTCGCTCAGGACGGTTTCAAGGCGGTCGGGCAGGTCACGGACAAAGCCGCATTGCGCTCGCTCCAACACCTCCCAAAGGGCGGCGTCATCCGCCTCGGGCTTTGCCAGCAACAGATTTTCGCGAATACTGCCGGAAAAGAGCCAGGGCGTCTGTGGGACATAGCCGAACAGTCCCCGCACGGCAGCGGAGCAAGGGAGTTCCCCCCGCTCGGTTTCAAGGTATACCCGGCCCTGCTGCGGGTGGTACAGCCCCAGAATAAGGCGGAAAAGCGTGCTTTTTCCGCTTCCGGACATTCCCGTGAGGCAGGTCCAGCGATCGAGCGGCAGCCGCGCGGAAAAATTCCGCAGAACAGGCTGTTCCTCGCCCTCATAGGAAAAGGTGACATTTTCAAATACGATGGCGCGAAAGACGTCGTCCTCCCGCGCAGGCTGTCCCGGCGCCTCCCCGGGCAGGGAATACAGCTCATCCAGCCGCGCCTCCGCCGCGCGGACGGCTGCCAGCCGGGACTGAACGCCCGACAAGCCCGTGAGCGGGCTTTGGAACATCGCGAGGAGCTGCAACAGCGCCGCAAGGTCGCCGAAGGAGAGCCTTCCTTCCCGAATGGCGATGCCGCCCCAGACAAGAAGAACGGCGTATCCAAGCTGCAATACGGCGGAAAACCCGGTTCCGACCCCCGTTGAGAAGACGCGCAGGCGCTTGCGCTCGCGCAGCCACTCCTTCTGCCGTCCTTCAAAGCGGCGGACAGCCTCCTCCCCCGCCGTCATGCTGCGCAGAAGCTCCGTATGCTCCAGGATCTCCTGCGTGCAGCCCGTCAGACCTTCCTCCGCCTGACGCACGCGCAGATGCCGCCGCGTCAGATACTTTCGCAGCAGCCGCCCGCCGGCGATCGCCAGCGCGCCCGCGCCTACGACCGCAAGGGCAAGGGGGATATTGACGAAAAACAGCGCGGATGCGGCGCAAAGCAGTTGGATGAGCTGCCCCGCCACCTGGGGGCGGCCGACGACCCGCCATTCGCAGACGGTGTAAGCGTCCTGCGTCAGGCGGCTGAAGACCTGCCCGCTGTGGTAGCGGCTGTATGCCTCCGCATCCTTGCTCAAAAGCGTATCAAGCGTGTCGCGCCGCAGCGATACCGCCGCGCGGTCGACCGTCCTGCCGGAAAGCAGGTCAAGCCCGCCGTCGAGCAGCGGGAGAGCCAGCGCCAGAAACAACAGCACCCAGCCCCACGGACTGCCGCCCTCGTCCAGCACCCGGCGGCTCACCAGGGCAAGCGCCGCGATGCCGAACGCCTGCGCGGCGATGCCTGCATACAGCAGCGTGAGCGGCGCTTTGTACGCGCCCGCCGCCTTTTTCTTCGACTGACTCATCTCATCTTCTCCCGCGTATCAGTCCCCTCCGTGCCCGCTGAAGGAATCGCAGCAGCCTCAGCAAGGGGCGACGGGCGGGAAAGGTATGGACCCAGAAGCGTTCATAAAGCCGATAGGGTCGGGACAGGGCGGTTTCCCGCCAGCGTCCCTTGCGGCGAAAGGCGGTGACGTACGCAATGATCTGCGCCTCATCGACCTGCTCCCCTTCCCACTGAGCGTCGCCGCAGCAAATGCAGGTCTCTGGCGCACACAGGCGGATGACCCGGTGCAGGATATAGCTGCCGTCCGCCTTCTGATAGAGGGCGATATCGCCCGGCTGTGCGCGGCGATCGGGCCGCGCAAGGCGCACCATGTCCCGCCCGCCGACAAGAAGCGGCCACATACTGTTTCCTGTTACCGGAAGGAGCGCTTCTCCGTGCGCGAGCTGCTCGTCAATAATCCCGCGCAGCTGCGCCATGGGGATCTGCCGGACCTCCATCTTACAGACCGTCCACCGCGCCGACGGGTCTCAGCTTGTCAAGAAAGGCGGCTGCGTCTGCCTCCGCCTGCGCCCGTTCGACCGAATACACGGCGCATAAGGCGTCTCCAAGGCTTTGGAGCGTCTGTTCCTGTTCCAAAAGGTCCCATAAAAATGCGCCGGTCTCGTTTACGGAGATCATTCCCGGAAACGCTTCGGCAGCCGCCCCCAAAGGGACGATGACCGACATATCTGCGATCCGGCGCAGGATGAAATTCTCATTTCTTCGCATATTCCCTCTCCTGTTCTGCGCGCGCTGCGGTGAAGATCGCGTCGCTGCGGCAAAGGAGCGCTTCCAGCGCATCCCCTGTCAGACGCTTTTTGGCAACGGCAGCGGCAGGGCCCAGATCGGGTGTGCGCCGCTGTGTGCCGTGACAGTCGGATGCAAGGAAAAAGGATTGCCCCTCCCTCAGCAGCCGAAGGAGCTTCCACCGCTCCATGGGATGCAGCAGGCATCCGGCGCTGAGCTGGATGGGGACGTTCAGGCGATACAATTCCTGTATGTGCTCTTTCTTCTGCCGCCCCAGATACCGCTCCAGATGCGCCAGCACCGGCGTAACGCCGCTCTGTGCCGCCAGAGAGTAAAGCTGGTCGATCATACTATTGTTCCAGAGGGTGAAGGGCAGCTCCAGCAGCAAATAACGGCTCGAACCGAGACACAGTGCCTCAAGCTCGTCCCAATGGTTCATATTTGGCATCCATGCCACCTCTGCACCCAACACAAGGTCGGGAAAGGACTCGCCGCTTTTCTCCATCGCTGCGGAAAGATGCTCCCAAGCGGCTTGACGACGCGCGAGAAACTGCTCTATGCTCTCCCTGTCCCGATGAAAATGGGGGGTGAGCGCTACACCCGTAACGCCCTGCGCTGCCTCCATGCGGAGCATTGCAAGACTGGCTGCCGTGTCCGGCGCGCCGTCGTCCATGCGGGGCAGAATATGGGTGTGAAGATCGGTCATGGGATGCTCCGTTCCCCGCTGTCCGGCTTCTCCTGTCCGTATCCGTAACCGTAGCCGTAGCCGCGTCCGTAGCCGTAGCGGTGGCGTCGATAGCCGTATTTCCGATATCCGTAGTATCCGCTCTCCCGCGGCACTTCATTAAGAACAAAGCCGAGGATCTTGGCATGGGAGCGCTCTAACTGCTCCACCGCGCGCAGGACGCTCCCGCGCTCGGAAAGACCCGCGCGCACCACGAACAGCACGCCGCTGCTCTCAGGCACCAGAACACAGGCATCCGTCACCAGATTGACGGGAGACGTATCGAGAATGATGTAATCGTAGTTTTTCTGCAAGCTGTCAAGCAGCGTTTTCATGCGGGAGGAACCGAGCAGTTCCGACGGGTTGGGCGGCACGTCGCCGGCAAAAATGACGTCAAGATCCTCAATGCCGGAATCATGGATGGCCTTTCCAAGCAGCTCCGGCTGGATAAGCAGGTTGCTCAGTCCTACCTTTTCCTTCGCGGACAGGAGCCGCGCCAGCTTGGGGCGGCGCAGGTCGCAGTCGATGAGAAGGACGCGCTGTTTCATCTCCGCATAGGAGATGGCAAGGTTGAGGGCGGTGATGCTCTTCCCCTCGGACTGCATGGCGGAGGTCACGATCAGCACCTTGCACGCCGTCTCGTCCGCCAGGGAAAAGGTCACGTTGGTCCGCAGGGTCTTATAGGACTCACGGATGAAAAAATCGCTCTTTTCCGAGAGGATGTTTTTCCGCTCCACTTCCATGATCGCGGCAGTATCCGGCGCGTCGTGCCGCCGGGATCTCCACAGAAGAGAAAAATGCTTTTTTTTCATGTCGCCTTACCTCTCTCCGCCGTGCTCATCGGCTTTTTGTGCGCTGAGACCCGCCTTTTTCCGCTCATTCTCCGCGAAAGAGGGGATCTGCCCCAGCATGGGAAGATCGAAAAGCTGCGTCAGGTCTTCCTCGTTCTTGATGCGAACGTCCATCAGATACAGCAGCGTGACATAGACGACCGCGAGAAGCAGACCCACCGCACAGCCCAAAAGGGTATTTTTCCGATAGCTTGGGGTATAGCGGCTCGTGGGCACCTTGGCATGGTCGATGATCTTGGTGGAGCTGCCTTCGACGAATTCCTCGATCTCGCCGGGGGCGACGGTCGCCACCGCGTTGGCGATCTTCGCCGCCATCTCCGGATCGGGGTGGGAGATGTATACCGAGAACAGCTCGGTCTCATCCACCTGCGCCGTCGTCATCATGCCGCGGATCTCCGCCGCAGAGTAATCAAGCTTTGCGTTCTTTACCACCTTTTCCAGCACGGTATCGCTGCGGATGATGTTGACATAGGTGTTGACCAGTTGCTGAGAGGTCGCAAGGTTGGCTGCGCTGATATAATCCACCTGCTGATTCGCCTTTATATTGTTGACGTAGATGGTGACGTTGGCACGATACAGCGGCGTAATGAAATTGGCGGTGTAGATCAGGGAGATCGCCGCGGCGGCAAGTGCGCACAGCAGGATCAGCCGCCACCGCCTGAGGTAAAGCAGCAGCAGCTTCCAAAGGTCGATCTCCAGAATGTCGCTGGATCGGTTGATGTTGGATTCGTTCATGGTTGTATTTCCCTTTCTGTCTGCGTTTGGACAGATCTTGAGCGGGGCTTTCCGCCCCTTTTGGCGAGAGACCGCCTGAATAGTCTAAAGGCGGCACAAAAAGCCGCATATCAATCGGTACTCTTTGTGCCGCTTCCGTCCACTGGCAGCGGGCAGCACGGCTTTTCTGTGTTGCCTCCTGTCAATCGATGGTTTTGGCTTGATCCGGAAACAGTCTCTCCCAAACAAAGCGGGCGGCGCTGTCGTCGTTTCGACAGATCAGCCGGAACACGTTCGTCTCCCGCAGGAGACGGTCTGCCGCGGCAAGCAGCCGGTCCATATCCTCCCGATGCAGACGGAAGAGGGTCTGGCTCAGCAGCAGAGGCAAGGCCTCCGCCGGAGTGAGCGGCTGCAAAGCGTTTTCCTCCCCCTGAAAGAGGAAGCAGATCGCGCGCAGGGGCGCGCTGCGGTTCTGATGCAGCGCCTCCTTGCCGCACCATGGCGTGCCATAGACCTGCCACACACCGCTTTCGCGGCGCAGGGCGGGCTTGTCATCATTCAGAATGGACGCGCCGAACAGGCGCACCCATTTTTCCGTGTGGGTGGATTTCCCCGTGCCCGGCGGCGCGGAAAAGCACACGGCCTGTCCGCCGTATTCCACCGCCGAGGCGTGGAGCATCATCCCCTCGTGGGACAGAAGCCCCACGGCAAAGCAGTCGCCTGTGGCGATGTACTCCGCAAGGTCCTCCGTTTCCAGCTCGGGACAGAGCGACAGCGCCTCCGCGCCGCCCACGCGGATGGTGATATCCGCCGCGCCGCACCGGGCGGAGGTCCGATAGACCTCCGCCTGGGCAGCCGTGCGTCCCTTGGGGGACATTTCTACGATCAGATCAGCGATTCGGTAACGCATCACTTTTTGTAGATCTTTCCGTCCTCGCTCCAGTAGGTGCGATTGCTTCCCTTGGCGCTGGCGTACGGGAAGACGCTTTTTCCCCACTTATTTAAGGCGATACTGTCGTCCTGCGACGTCGGAGCGGCCAACGCCTCCAGCGGCGCAAGCAGGATCAACTCGGCGGACGGAGCGATATAAGTTTTTTTCGTGTTTTTCATCATGCTTATTTACTCCGCTTCGATGGTGATACCGTACGCTTTAAGGAAGTTTGTGAGGATATCCTTGTCTTTCTGCTTCATGCCAGAATCAGAATTCAAAGCATCCTTCCAAGCCTTCTGGAAGCTCAAATGCTGCGGTTCGCTATTCTGCGGTTCTCTGTTATCGAACGTTGCCTGCGCGGTGGCGGAGAACTCCTTGGAGGCAGTATTGACCGCATCATTTTCGAAGGAACGCATCAGGTATGCCTCGAACAGATAGGCGCCGCCTTCAGTAATAACAGTTGAGTTTTCATCTTCTGCGCGATCGTTCAAGGAATCGGGCATCTTACAACTGACGGTCTTGGGCTTGCCATCAATATCCGGCAGGGTAAAGCCCAGAGAAGTCAGGTGCTTCTTTGCCTCGGCGTCGCCTTGGAACTTGCCGATGAAGAACAGCGCGCACTTCGGGGCCGCCAGCTCGAAGCGGTAGCCGGTGACGGAGATGTTGAAGCGGTGGAAGGTATATTCCGTGCCCGCATCGTTTTTGATCGCCACATAGCGGAGGTAGTTATACTCAGCGTCACCGGTCAGCGGCTTCTCAAACACGGGAGCAACCGTGCCCGTCACCTTGCCAACGATCTTGCCCGTCGGGGCGGTAACATAGTCTTTGCCCGCCGTGCTGTCCATGCCGTAAAGCTTATAGCCGTTCGTTACCGAGATATCGCCTGTCACCGTGCGGCCGTTCAGGTCGAGGCGGAGATTCTTGTTGTTGACGCTGATAGTTTTCTCGGTGGTGTTGTGCAGCAGCTTGATGTATTGGTTGTCTTTAACATCTGTAACCGCTTTTTGCAGGGTGTCGTATTTTGTTGCGCCGATCTCCGCGACATCCTTCACCCATGTGCCGTCGCCGCAATCCTGGCATTTGCAGTAGGTAAAGGTATCACCGGCTTTGGAACCCGCGGTTTTGCTGTAGCCGCCGTCGGCGTTGTGCAGCTTGGCGGGGGTGATGGGGATGTCGTAAAACTTCTTCTCCGCTTGAACGTACTGATTAGTCTTTTTCGAAGAATCAGGGGCATTGCTCTGGATAAACTTACCTGTTCCCTCACTCGAGTAGATATTCGCGCCGGTCTCAGTTGTATAAACGCCGCCGGTGGAGGTCGTTAGCGTACCATTGACATCGATCTGAGCCGACGGCGCCCGTTTCGGGGTGGTTCCCTTAGATGCTTTTGTGTATGTGAGAACCGGGTTGCCCTTGTTGTAATTAGTTGAATTGACATACTGCCTCTTATACCACTCGGCAGCATCATATACATACATCGGCGCTGCTGCAGTAAGCTCACTATTTTTGCTTATATAGAGCTCAAAGCCCGGCAAAAGAGCAAGCGGCGTATTGACAACAGCTTTGCTTCCCCCGCTTTCGTTTTCAAAGAGGCGCAAAGAGAGGTTTCCGTTAATTGGCAATTCATATTTATTTGCGACAACGTCTCTACTTGCTATGGACAAAGTTATACTGTTCATTTCTATGCTGCCATAAACATCGTAATACACATGATCGTTTAGCAATGCGCTGCCTTCCGGTGCTTTTGCAACATAGGTTCTGGTTATGTAGCCATCTGTTATGTTGAATAGTCCCCCATTTCCGATAAACGGGACTTTTCCGGTCTTTGCTACATATGTTCCTATACCATAGCTCACCTGCACAGCACTATACGCATAATCGTGCGCTCCTTTGCAGATGGTCAACGGTACCTCAATGTTCTGGACATAGTATTGGGAAAACAGAAAAACTCTTTGATCGTTGTTCAACATGGTGAAAAGAGTAATTTTTCCACCACGGAAGTCTTTGATTTGAAACGCTTCGTGAACCTCACCACCGGAATTTACCGTAACAGTGCCGCAATTAAAGCCACTTGTATATTTCCCGGTGGAATCCTTCGGTCCGCTGATATATCCATAGGCATAAAGCTTCCCATTGACGATTATCGCGCTTCCTTCCGGCATAATGATCGCGCCGTGCGGTCCGGAAGGGGTTCCATTAAATCCATCGCTCGTCCCTGCTGCCGACAATCGTCCTCCGACAACAAGCTCACCATTTACGGTCAAGGTACTTCCTTCAGTCATAGTCAGTTCTCGGAATGTCGAAGGGGTTGCATATTCATTGGTAAATTCCGGCTCCCCGTTAGACACATTTCCCGCCGCATCATAGGGAATCAGCAGTGTCATTCCAGCGGGGATGGTATAGTCCCCCTGCAAGAGTGTGCCATCTTTGATCAACGTGATCTTATTGATAGTATTTGCTTTGGCGTACTCTGTTGCCTCATCCAAGGCAATAAATGTCTCACTGCCAACAAGAAAGGTTGCAGTATTGTCAGGAACAAATCTTGCTGTGATCTCACAATTCTCTTCGACATTCAATGCACAGCTTTTTTCCTTAGATATGGTCTTCCCCGTCGTCACATTATACCAATCGCGGAATTGATATCCCTGTGCCGGGGTCGCCGCGACCTGATAGGCGGTCTTGGAGCTTTGGGTTATGCTGAACTCCTTGGTGAAGGACTTTCCGTCCACGGTGTAGCTGCCGTGCTCAGCGGGCTGGAAGGTCACGGTGGCATCTACAACGTGTACCAGCAGTACATTGGACATCGTGATTTTGGTCCCGTCGGTATTCTGACCTGACTCGATGTAGACCTTGATGCTCTCGCCCGCCGCAAGCTCTTTGAAAAATTTCTCGCCCTTGGTGAACGATGTACCGTCCACCTGAATGGTGCCCCCATTCACCACACCGTCGTAGTCAAAGAACAGCGTCGCCGGTGTGCCCCTGTTGTTGGTGATGGTCAGGGTAGATGCGTATGGGGTATATCCGAACAAAGAGCTGCCGCTCTTAGCAGAACCCGTTATCGTCGTGCGATCAGCGCCCCACTTAACGTTTTTACTTCCGCTATAGCGCAAGCCGATTTTTTGATCAGACAAGCCGGTAACATGTCCTTCCGCCGCCATTGCCGGCAGCGTCATCGCCGGAAGCATCGTCAGTATTGTGACGACCGTCAGGAGCAGCGACACCAAGCGCCTGCCGATTCGTTTTTTCATTCCGTCCTCCTCCTGTTTTCTTTCTTTCATAATTCACCGTTTTTGCTGCCGTCCCTGCGGCAGCAAAAACGGATCTTTTGCCTTACTTCTTGGAATTCAGAACTGCCTGCAGCAGGGCAAGGGTCTGGTCGTCGTTAAATGCGTTGGGGTTGGAAACGTCGAATTTAACATCGTAGTTGCTGATGATCTGCATCGCTCCGAGATAGCCATCCATATCTGCCATGATTCCCTTTTCATTTGCCTTCAAATAATCCTTATATTTTTCATCGTTAGTCATCTCTTTTACCAGATTGAGAACATCCGTAACACCCTTGGGGCGATTTTCCATTTTTTCCTTGAATGGTTTACTGGCGTAATCAGACTGTGCGTAACCGGTCATGGTTCCGTACATCAAGGCAGCATAGGGGAGTTGACCAAATCTGTTCATACCAGCAATATCCGGATTTTCCGATTCTTCATCCCATCTACCGGGGTTTTTGAGTGTCTCCATAACTTCTGCCGCTGTCATGCCTTTCGCTTTATTGGCGACATAAAGAACGGTGGCATTGGCGAGTTCCGTGTTGTTGAGTTTATTGAGGTCTTCTTTCCCTGACGTCGCTTTCAGGAAGTCATAGAATTCTTTGACTTCCTGAGAATCCGGTTTACCTATATAATCCGCCAAGACACTGAGCGGATTGTCGCCCTTTTCTTTAAGCCATTCGGTAAACATCTGGGAAAGGTTGTTGCAGGTATTTGCCAATTCCACTTCGTGACCGTTCAGATTGGACTGCGTGAGTTTATTGAGATTTGCCTGCTGTTCCGCATCCAGCACGACCGACTGAGCGGGCAGGGCGATGGTTCCGTAAGTGCCGTTCGCGTACTTGTCCGTGCGGTATTTCACCGTGTGTTCCCAGCCGTCGCCGAAGGCGTTTTTCATCCACTCTTTAACGACATCCGGGTTGCCGGAAGCGCCGACAGCCTCGACCTCCGCGCCCTTCTTAGTGACGATCACGCGGCCCGTCACGCCGGGGTTCTCATACTTGCCGATCTCACCGGCGTACAGGATGTTGCGATACAGAGTCTCGTCCAGACCCTCGTTGGTGCGCTTAATGTAGCCGCCGTAGCCCACCGTGCCGATGCCGGCCAGAATGCCGATGATCGCGATGACCACAATAAGCTCTACCAGCGTAAAGCCTGCGCTGCCGCGCAGCTTGTTTCCCACTTGCTTTTTCATGTTGTTTCCTCCTCAATATATTTGTTTTCTTTTTGAGAATTATATGAACAGATGATTCCTCTGTGATTTCCTATTCCGTCTTCCATTTCAGCACGCCGTAGCCCACGATGCGCGAATCACTCAGAGAGTAGCGGTTGACGGCGACCCTGCCGCCGCTGTTGCCCTCGATGGTGTAAAGGTAATTCCCTTCCACGCACAGCACCGCGCCGACGTGGTCGGGGTCCTTGACGCCGTCCGGGTCGGTTCCCCCGTCCCAATCGAAAAAGACGTAGTCGCCGGGGATGGGCTTATTGTTGGTGTCACCGCGTTCGCGCCACATACGGCTATCCTTGAATCCCTTCATGCCCTCATCCACGTCTGCGAATCTGGGCGGATCGCCGTTGATGGTATCGCGCTGCTGCGCCGCTCCCCACGAGAGGAAACAGCCGCACCAGGGGGTGTATTGGTTCCAGCCGGGGTGATCGGCGTAGTTGCCAATGTACCATTCGGAGAAGTAGCCTTTCCCTCCGATGATCTCTCCCCTGCTGTCGTACTGTCCGGCGAGCGTCTGCAAAAACGCGAAGCGCGCTTTCTTTTCCGCCTCGGTCAGATCGGCGGCGGCTGGCAGGGTCGGAGTTTTTTTTAGGATATCTTCCGCCTCCGCTTTGCCGACGCTGTCGCCATCGATTCCGGTGCGGCAGAAGACGGAGGTGCTGTAGCTGTGCGCCGCGGTCGCGAAGGTGAAGGTCACGAGGCTGCCGTCCAGATCGACCCGCGCGCCGCGCAGGTTGTCCAGCAGCACCTGATCGCCGCTCGTGCCGCTTGTGAGCTTTCCGCTCTTGTAGCGCAGCAGGACCGCTCCGGACTTGCCGTCGGCGGTCTTTCCCTGTAGCTGCCAGCCGTCGGAGAGCGGCTCCACACGGTAGATCTTGCCGCTGGCGGAGAGATCCTCCAGCGCGGAGAGCACGATGCGCACGGTCTGCTGCTCGCCCGCCTCCTTCTGCGTTGTTTGATGCACCCGCAGTCCGAGCAGCATCAGCGACGCTGCGGCTGCCAGCACGATGGAGCTGACAGCGACGGTCACCAGCAGCTCGACCATGGTGAAGCCGCTGTTGTTTCGTTTCATCCGCTCGTCCCCCCTTCCGCTGTCAAGTGGGTGATGGTGTAGGTGATGTAGTTGTGCGTCGCCTTGCTGACCTTGGCGGCGTACTTTATGACCGTTGTGGTCGTTCCGTCGGGCAGCTTTTGCGTCGTCTTTTCTTCATCGTAAGCGTAAGTGAGCTCCATGCGGATCTCTGTCTTGATGCGAACGGCTTCGTTCTCGCAGGTAAGCGTAAAGGTGCAGGAATTGATGCCGTTATCGGCGTCATCAAGTTCAAACTTGCATCCGTTGACCTTTCCCGACACCTCTCCAAGATATGTAAGGTAAGCCGTTTTTGCCTTTTCCTCTGCTACCTCTTTCGTGTCATGCTCAGCGGGAAACTCCAAAAGATGTACGTCTTCCGCCAGCGCCACGAATTTTTCGATCTCGCCCTCCGCCTGATAGAGCTGCTGCGTCTGGCGGATGGAGCGCTCCTGCGCCTGATAATTTTTCAGCGCTGCGGTGCAGACGGACACGGCGACGGCGCACAGCACCAGAACGACGATGAGCACATACGCCAGCGCGTAACCGCCGTTGTCTTTCCAGAGCTTCTTCATGTGCCACCGCCTTCCGGCGACACGGCGCGGACATACGTTACCACCGTGACGAGCGGTTCCGTGCGCTTATCCGATACCGTGACATGATAATAGGGGTTTTCGCCGTCTTTTACCGTTTTGACCGTCACATTGGGGAACGCCTCTGCGCGGTAGTTATCGTTTGCCTCCGTGACGCCGTCCTTCATCAGGGTCTCCACGGCGGTACGGACGTTCAGATGGGCTTCCATTACGGCCTGGCTGTGGGCGTTGATCCGTCCTGCCAGAATCAGGCTGGAACAGATGGGCGCGGAGATCAGGCCGATGATGGCGATCGCCACGACGACCTCCAGCAGCGAAAAGCCCGCTGTTCTCTCTTTCCCGATCTTTTTCATGCCTTGTCTCTCCCAATGGGTCAGTTGAAAATGTCCGTCTTACCGGTCGCGGGCGGCGTTACGCCCGGTTCCTCATAGGTGTTCTGAGCGGACGGCATCAGATACAGCGTCAGGGTCATCTGACCGTCCAGCAGCTTCTTTTCGCTGTCGTAGTTGAAGGTGGCATACCGGATGGAGGTGATGCGCTCATCCGTTGCCAGCGCGTGCACCATGTTCTTGAACTCCTGATAGGAGGCGTGATAGTACACCGTCAGGTTCAAGCCCTCAAGGAGTGCGCCATCGCTCAAGGTCTGCATCGGCGTGATCTCACCGAAAGAAAACTCGATGTCGCCGCCGCTCCCGAAGCGCTGAAGGAAAATATCGTGCAGTTTCTGGGTGTAGCCCAGCTCCTTACTGCCGGTCCCCAGCGTTTTTTCCAGATACAGCAGGTAGAGGATCTGATCTTCTTCCTTCATATCCGCGGGGAAGTTCTCATAAAGCGCGGCGCGGCTTTCCTCGATCGCGGCCTCTGCCGGCTCAAGCTGATCCTGCACGTCCTTGTACATCTCGTTTTCGACGATGGTGGTTTGCAGCGCGGTGATCTGAGCATTTAACTGATCCCGCTCCATGACGTAAGCTTCACTGCGGGGGCGGTAGCCCAGAACATACACCAGAACGGCGACCAACAAGAGCAGGACTGACAGGACAGCCTTCCAGTTTCTACCGATCACTTTCACTGGCCCACCTCCACTTTCTCAACCTTGGCGTCGCGGTCCAGACCCTTGCGCGCCTGCTCCGCCTGGATCAAGGACTCGTCATAGGACAGCACGACCGTCAGGTAATAGCGGTTGTCGGCAGGCTTCTGCGTCTGAGAAGCGCCGGTGTTGAAGATATCCGGGATGCCTGAGCCGCCGGTTTGATTTTTGAGTTGATTCATCAGGATCCACATCAGCAGATCGTTTTCATCCATGCCCGTGTTGCCGGAGGTGCCGGATGTACCGGAGGTCTGCTGATTCTTCCGCAGCAGCGCGTTGACCGCGGCCACAGTGGCGGCATCCCGCTGGAACGCCGCGCCGCTGTTGATCTCCTTTTGGAGCGCCACGAGATCCAGAGCGGTATTGGCCTCTTTGATCTCGCCCATTTCCTTGGCAAGATGGAGCGCAAGCTTGCCACTCAGCGTCTGATTCTGCCGAATGAGCGCGATCGCTGCGTTGACATTCGTCTTGTTGTCAGTCAGGATATTCAGCAGGTTCGGCAGATATTTGTTCAGCATCACATCGTCGCTCTCATAGAACATGCGGTGCTGATCGGGGTTTTTCCAAATGTCGTCAAAGATCTTGTCGTACAGGATCTGGTCCTTTTCCTCACGGGCGATATCCTCGCGCATCAGCAGGAAAAACTGATACATGGCGGCAGGATCGTTTTGCAGCAGGGACCGGATCGCGTTCTTCTCCTGGGTGGTATTGGAGCGCTTGCGCAGGTCATCCAGCGAGAAGCTCTTTTCCTGCACCGGCCCGTAGACGGCTTGCAGAGCGTCCAGCTGGTTGGAGTTCAGGTATTGCAGGCTGAGACGCAGCGTTGCAATATCGACAGACTCAATGCCAGAAGCAGAGGACGTAGTGCCGCTGCTGGGCGTGGTGGGCGTGACCGTTGTACTGCCGGAACTGCCTGGCGTGCTGGGCGTGCCGCCGCCGGGGAACAGCCCCTGGATCCCGGAGAGGATGCCGAGGTTATCCGGGGTAATGGTCACGCCGAAACGCTCCATCACATCCGCATAATTTTCCATCTTTGCAATGGTACTGTCATCGGCACCCGCCGCTTTCAGCAGCGGGATCATATTCCGAAGCGTTTTTCCGTCGATGGCAACGCTGCCACTGGAAACGTTGGAGAACAGCTCATCGAGGGAATAGCCGCCCTCGGTGGGAGGTTCTTCCGTACTGCTTTCCTCGGTACTATCCGTTGTGCTTTCCGTGGTACTATCCGCTGCGCTTTCCTCCGTGCTCGGCACGGGGGACTCCTTCTCCGCTTTCTCGTACAGCGCAGCGATCATTTTGTCCGGGGAATAGGCTTCCCGCGGGCCGATGGTCAGGTTGGAAACGGTGCTGAGGGTCATGAAAGGCACGTCGCGCAGCGCCACGAGGAAATAAGCGGCGTCCTCCTTGCTCTGGAAGGCGACCTGCGCCGCAAGACACAACTCGGTCGTGCTCAGAGCGGTCACCGTTGACTTCTTGGGGAGCTTTGCCTCCAGCTCGCCCAGCACCAGTTCAAGGTTGTCGTTATATGTCCGAACGGAGTCGAATACGGTGTCCCAGTCGGCGCTGTAAGCGTCGTACATATTCGAATAGTTGTGATAGTTCTCCGCGCAGCCCGCGTTCTGCTGGGCAAGCGCCGTCAGGCGGTCCTGCTGTGCGCGCAGACCGTCCAGCGCATAGCACAGCGCATAGGCGCGCAGCGTCAGCGCCTCGCAGGGATCGCCCGCGTGCCCCAGCAGGCTGGCGTATTGGGTGGCGTGCTCGGTCAGGATCAGCGATAGCTCCGCATATAGCGCGCGAGCATGCTCACGGCTTTCGCCCAGCGCGTCGGCAGACAGACGAGCGGCATAGCGCGCCGCGCAGGACAGCAGGAACAGCGACAGCAGGGTTTGTGGGCTTGCCTGCGCGCGTTCGATGGGCGGCTGTACTTCGTCATAGGGGTGACGATGGGCGGCG
>OMNT01002218.1_pt1 | contig 16018 bp, 12 predicted proteins | sample 1672551 | NCBI WGS metagenome assembly OMNT01 (sample SAMEA3136698, study PRJEB25190) | human gut metagenome
TCCAGTATTTTGAAATCTATGCTATGGAATATCTGCTGACAGCAAGAGTACCTGCCAGAGACAAAGTTATGGCGGTAATGCCGGCAGTCTATCGTCTGTGGAAGGAGAAGCAGAATGGAGATGAGATGTTCTACACACTTCTGTGTTTTCTGGATCATGAACGATCTATTACACAGACATCGGCAGAATTATTTATGCACCGTAATACAACGGTATATCGTATAAAAAAGATCCAGGAAAATATGAAAGTGGATTTGGATGATGCAAAAGTACGGAATTATTGTTATATTTCCATGCATTTTCTGGATACACTGGAAAAAGTAAGAGAAACAATATGATAACTGCCGGGTGCTTGCGCCCGGCAGTTATTTTACGATCAGAACATAATATCATGTGGGAGACGCATCTCGGCCTGTTGTTCCGGTGTAAATCCAAATTGTTCATAGTTTACTTTGTCAATAGCTTTTGCCAGAGATAAATATACACCTGGATATACGGAACCGGGTCCGCCCTGTGCAATGCAGGGGATAAAGCTGTGCATACCACAGTCCGCAACAGTTTCTCGAACAACTTTTTCGCATTCTTCATCAGTCCAGCCTTCATGATCAACAAATGCATTTTCGATGACGCCCATGAAGCTGATCTTGTCACCATATTTTTTGATGAGTTCAGGAACGTTGTTGGTTTTCATGCAGCCCTGGAATACATCAATACCCATTTCGATCATATCAGGAACCAGTGTAGCTGCGTAGCTGTCAGAATGATGAACAACATATTTTACACCATGGTCTTTGTAATAACCGTAAATCTGTTTATAAGAATCCAGGAAGTAATCCTCAAACATGGAAGGACTGAGGAATGTACTGTCATGGCTGCCCCAGTCATCATGATGGAAAATCATATCCGGATGAAGATGATCACAGATACCTTCTGCCAGTTTCAGTTCCCATTCAGTCAGATATTTGATCATATCATGCATTTCATCTTCATAATCTACGTAATAATACAGAGCATTTACCATTTCGCAGAGATGATGTGTCTGTTCAAAAAGACCAGGAGCGATGAATGGAGCTTTGAAGGCTTTTTCTCCATCTACAGCATCATACATTGCTTTGCACTGATCCCATGCTTCCTGTGGAAAATCAAGAGAAGGTGCTTTTACATAATCTTTCCAGTGCTCAATGTCTTTTACTACAATTTTGTCTGGTGTATGAACCGGAAAAGCACCTGGTACATTGTCAGGGAAACTGTTGGTAACACCCCATGCATTTACAACATTCAGCTGACCTTTCTGCGGTGCGGGACTGGAAAACATAAATGGATGGAAAAGAAGTTTAATAGCTTCATACTGGTTTACATAACGGTCCGGCTGTCCGCCTGGCTTCATACATTCGATCATATTCTGTTTAGCTGTTAACATAGGAAAACCCTCCTTCAAATATTGAAATTTTTAATTTTCTATCACGATCTAACTGTCTTTATCATACAGAAGACCAGAATAAAAAAACAGGGTTGCAGTAACCAATTCTGAGAGAAAAAGCAGGGAAGAATTTGGTTATGAGTAACGAAGAGGATTTGGAATGCATTTTGACTCGTAACTGTGAGGGTACTGAACAGTTACGGATAAACATAAATTTTCACTGATCATGTGTGGAAAGAGGTAAGGCTATGAATATAAATGAAATCGCCAGACTGGCGGGGGACGGTATCAAGATATCTGAATAAAGGGTATGTAAGTGAGGAGAAAAAGGAAATTATCCGTAAAGTCATTGTGGAGACTGGTTATCAGCCTTCTGCACAGGCACAGACTCTGAGAACAAAAAAGACCAGCCTTGTAGGGGTAATACTGCCAAAGATCAATTCAGATACTATCAGCAGAGAAGTGGCAGGAATCAGTGATGTGCTTACTGCCAGAGGCTATCAGTTGATACTGGCAAACACCAATAACAATCTGGATGAAGAACTGAAGTATCTGTCACTCTTTACAAGAAAACACAAACAGATGCTGAAAGACATCCGTATCCTTGGTGATACTACAGCTGCGGAAGTTTATCTTAATAAAGGGGAAGTGGTTTTTTCTACAAGATATTATCCGCAGGACAGAAAGCAGGCATTAAAGATAAATGCACAGCAGATAAAAGGAAATCTTTATCAGCTGGATTCCATGAAATTTACAAAATAATATTTGATCAAAATCATAAAACCATCAGAAAAATTTTATTCTTTTTCTTTTGATTTTTATTATAGAAATCTCCCTTTTTTATGATAAAATGTTTTTATCATGAAGGGGAGATTTTTTTTCTCTCAGTACAAAATTTAAATATCGTAAAAGTACAGGGAGATGAGTATGAAAAGAACAAAGATCAGATTTGAAAACAGTAAAATAAAAACCATAATTGTTCTGGCACTGATCGTGGCACTGGGAATCAGTGCGATGGTGGGAACTTATCAGGTACTCCTTTCCAATGCACGAACCATGGGAATGGAACTGGTTCGGAGTTACTGTACAGATGAAGAACGCAATATAGCTGTTTATAGAACTTATATACGGATGGGACTGTATTATCTGGAAGAACTGGAAAACAGCAGTTACAGTAAGCAGGAATTTACACATAAGATGGAAAATTTTCTGAAGCGGACAGCTGCTGTAGTTGGGGATTCAGATTTGCAAAGCTGCGTAATGAAAAATGGTGAGAAAATTGCCTCTAACATAAATGACAAATCCAGCTTGAAAAATTATCAGAACACAGACTGGTACTATAAAGCCAGAAAAGCTGCAGGTGATGTTGTGTTCTGTAATGTGGCAGAAGAAAAATCAGAAAGAGGAGAACTGACAGTTGTGGCAGCTGTGGAGCCTTTTTCCGGGAATGCTATTGCCATTTTTCTGGAACGGGAAAATTATCAGAATACCCATATGGATCTGAAACTTATGGATCAGGGAGCCTATTATCTTTTTGATGAAAATGGAAGACTGTTGTTTTATGATGCACCATTTATGGTGGATAAAGATGCAACAGAAGAATATGCAGCAAATATGTGCCAGAAAATAAAGGAGGGTTCGTTGGACAAAACCGGTGGTGGAATTGTGGATATCACCGGAAGGAAAAGGGATATTTATCATTGTACGGTCAGTAATGGCTGGCTCTGTGTAATGACAGTACCGCGTTATATATTGCTGGTTGGCTTTTATAAGATTCTCTGGTATTGTGGAGGTGTTCTGGCAATTCTTTTTTTGGTTATGCTGGACCTGTATTTGCGAGATTTGAGAAGAGGTAATTCTGTACATTATGTAAGGCTTATGATGCAGGCACTGAGTAATACTTATTATGCTCTTTACAGAATTAACCTGAAAGATGAAACCTATGTAAGGATCAAAAGCTCAAATGAAATGGAAAGGACTCTTGCAGAACAGGGAAAATATGATGAGATGCTGGAAGGTTTTCTGGCTGTTTTGGACGACAGAACAGCCAGAGATCTGAAAAATGCTTTTTCGCTGGAAAATGTCCGAAAAGTTGTTTCTGAGAACATCAGGAATTATGGGGGAGATTTTCTGCATAAAATAAACGGCAGGGAATGCTGGGTCAATATTTCTGTGATTCAGGATGACATTCTGGGAAAAAATGAAATTATTCTTGCATTTCGTAAAATTGATACAGAAAAGAAACGTCAGCTGCAACATACCAGGCTTCTGGAAGATGCTTTGAATGCTGCGGAAGCCAGCGAGGTGTCTCAGCAGAAGTTTTTTGCCAATATGAGTCACGAAATGAGAACGCCGCTCAATATTATTCTGGGAATGAATGAGCTTGCCATGCGAGAAAACTGTACTCCTGAGAAGCGTCTGGTTTATCAGAAAAAACTGGAACAGGAAGCCAGAAGAATGTTGGAGATGGTTAATGATATACTGGAAATGTCCAGACCGGAATATGCCCTGGTTCCTTTGCAGAGAAAATCCATGAATCTTACGGAGACACTGAAAGATATTCTGAAACCTTATGGAAAAGCTGCAGAAGAAGAGGGAAAACAGTTTACTGTAAAGACAGATGTAGAGTGCCCTGTTGTTATGGGGGATGCTCTGAAACTGGAAAAAATTCTCGGGGCGGTGGTTTCCAATGCACTTCGTTTTACCAACAAAGGGGACAGTATTACGGTTTCACTTCATCAGGCAGGAATTGACAATAAGAATTATATTTTTGTAATAGAAGATACGGGAATTGGAATGTCCAGTGAATTTTTGCCAAGACTTTTTGAACCATATTCTATGGAAAAAAGATTTGGAGACAGATCAGCTGCCGGGAATGGACTGGGGATGTCTATTGTAAAAAATCTGGTTACTCAGAAAGGTGGACGGGTAAAGGCAGAAAGTGAAGAAGGAAAAGGTACAAAGATCATTATCACACTGCCATTTGCACCAGATGCTGAAGGCACTTTCAGCGTAGATACACAGCCGGATATCCAACAGAAGGATGTGAAGGAAGAGAAAGAAAAAACCATCAATATCCTGGAAGGGCTTCGGATCATGGTGGTGGACGATAACGAGATGAACCGGGAATTCGTAGGAGAACTTCTGGAAGAACAGGGGGCAATTGTAGATCTGGCACCTGGTGGAAGAGAATCCGTAGAAATGTTCTGCCAGTCAGAAGAATTTGCCTATGATGTAATTCTTATGGATATCATGATGCCGGAAGTTGATGGATGTGAAGCAGCACGACTTATCCGCAGCCAGCAAAGGGCAGATGCGGAAACAGTGATCATCCTGGCACTGACAGCCAATTCTTTTGCTGAAGATGTGATCCGTACCATGGAGTCAGGAATGAATGCGCATCTGGTAAAACCTATCAACATGAAGATCTTGCAGGAGACAGTTCAAAAACTTCTGGAAAAGAAAAATGAAGATTGACAAAACAGATAAATACAAAAGCGAAGGTGAAAGATTCTTTTTCATCTTCGCTTTTGTCATATAGAGGAAATTATTATTAGAAACCGTTATTCATATTACGGCCAGATGCCTCTTAAGTTTTTTGCATCAACTACACGTTTAACTGCAATAAGGTAAGCGCCTGTACGAAGGGTGGTGCCTTTTTCATGAGCAATATCCCATACAGCCTGGAATGCCTGATCCATAATAGTCTTAAGGTGTTCGTTGACATATTCTTCGCTCCAGCTTACGGACTGGATGTTCTGAACCCATTCAAAGTAGGAAACAACAACACCGCCTGCATTAGCAAGGATGTCTGGAACAAGAATGATTCCACGTTTCTTGAGAATTTCATCTGCTTCAATAGTAGTAGGGCCGTTTGCGCCTTCTACGATGACTTTTGCCTGGATCTTCTTTGCATTTTTTTCGTTAATCTGATTTTCGAGAGCAGCAGGAACAAGGACAGTAGTTTTCAGCTCAAGAAGCTCTTCATTAGAGATATAGCTTACTCCGTCGCCTTCGTAATCTTTCAGCAGATTGCCTTTCTTTGCGGAAAGATACTCGATGATTTCAGGAATGTTAAGTCCTTCCGGGTTATAAATACCACAGGATACATCGCTTACAGCGATAACTTTAAGCCCTGCTTTGTGAATTAGTTTAGCAGAAATACTTCCTACATTTCCCATACCCTGGATTACTGCTGTAGAGCCTTCTACAGGAATATCAAGTGCGTTCAGAATGTTAAGGGTAGTAAGCATAACACCACGTCCGGTAGCTTCATGACGTCCAAGTGCTCCACCCAGTTCCAGTGGCTTGCCTGTTACAACACCAGGTACGCAATGGCCTTTCAGCATACTGTAGGTATCCATGATCCAGCCCATAACTCCTGCGTTGGTTCCTACGTCCGGAGCCGGAATGTCCTGGTCTGGTCCGATGATAGGGGCAATCATGGCTGTAAAACGACGAGTCAGGTTGCGAAGTTCATTTTCAGAAAGTTTAGATGGATTACAGATGATACCACCTTTACCGCCGCCATAAGGGATGTTTACAACAGCACATTTAAATGTCATCCATGCCGCAAGGGCTTTTACTTCATCAATATTTACATTCTGATGATAACGGATACCACCTTTGGCAGGACCTCTGGAAGTACTGTGTTGTACACGATAGCCTTCAAAACAATGAACACTGCCATCATCCATGCGAACAGGGATAGAAACTTTCAGTTCACGTTCAGGATGGAGAACTGCTTCGTAATCATCGTTGGAATATCCCAGGATTGCAGCGGCGTTTTTTACAACTGCCTGTACATTGTCATAAGGGTTGTAAGTTTTTGTAGTGCTCATAATAATAATCCTTTCCTGGCAAATTTGCCATATGTTGTATTTTGAATGAATAATAGTAAAGCTTTTATTACCGTAGGGAGAGAAAATAATGTATTTATATTAGTGCAATATGCAATATATTTCAAACGCCAAAAATAAAATCCAGATCCTTAAATCAGCAAATATAAAGAATAATTACGGTCTCTAAAAATCTGGATGTGTGCTGCTACAGGAAAGGCCCACAGAATAACCGGTCCTGCAGCAGCCCGAGGAAATCAAATAAAGTCAAAGGCAGATGCCTTAAAATCTTAAAATAGGTGAAATATCTGACAGTTTGCAGCCAGGAGTCAGGTCACATGCACGCATCAGGAAGTTCAGTTTATCAATACGTTCACCGGAACGAGGTGCACCGTTTTTGATAAAACCTACCTGAAGTCCTGCAGCAAAATCCATAACTACATCACCGATAACACCACCGGCTCTTCCGGATGGGATAGCCAGAAGATTGTGGGCTTTGGCGAATTCATAGGTGTCCATAGCTTCAGTGATGGTACCTACCTGATTTGGTTTCAGGATAAAACCATCCAGGGCATTAAGGCTGTAAGCTCTTTCCAGACGTTTCATATTGGTTACGATAAAGTCGTCACCAATGATATTGGTACGTGTGATCTGCTGATGAGCTTTGGGATAGGATTCCCAGTCTTCTTCATCCAAGAGATCTTCGATGAATACGAAATTGAATTTCTCAGTAAGCATCTTGGTATAAGCAATCAATTCATCTGCATCTACACGTTTACCTTTCAGCAGATAAGTATTGTTTTCTCTGTCATACATTTCACTGGAAGCACAGTCAAAGGCAAAACCGATTTTTCCAGTATACCCACAGACTGCGATAGCTTCAGAAATAAGTTCCAGAATTACTTCTGCATCTTCAGAAGGAGCTGCATAACCATAAGACGGAGCAACGGCCGGCTTGTGACCAAGGTATTTGGTGATCACTTTTTCCAGTTCCTGGAAAGTATTAATGCCCATTTCCACTGCGTTATAAATGCTGGAAGCACCATAAGGCATGATGATAAATTCATTAAACGGCTGGGTAAGAGCTTCATAATGACCGCCATTTACTACGTTGAAACTTGGTACAGGTACAGTTTTGATATCTCCACCTGCAATATAGTTGTAAAGAGTCATGTTGTCTGATTCTGCAGCAGCCCGGAAAGTAGCGATAGAAGTGGAATAAATCGCATTTCCGCCAAGCTTTTCTTTCTGGGCAGTGCCATCCAGGTCAATCATGGTCTGGTCAATTTTTCCTTGATCGTGAATATCAATGCCGATCAGGGCAGGAGCGATGATGTTGTTAACATTATCTACTGCTTTATGAACGCTCAGTCCATGATATTCGTTAGGGTCGTTATCTCTCAGTACACAAGACTCAAACATACCTACAGAGGAACCGGTAGGTGCACAGCCGCGGCCAAGTTTTCCGTCTTCTGTTAAAACATCAACTTCTACCATCGGTCTGCACTTGCAGTCTACAATCTGACGGGCATGTACAGATTTGATTTTTGAATTCATAAAAATTCTCCTCGTAAATTAATATATGTGACTGATCAATGCCGGGGAAAGACAGGGATCAGTTGTGACTGTCAGTCTTCTACAGCAGGGATGTACAGCACATTGAAGTCGCACAGGTTGGTTCCTGTATTGCCGGTAAATACTGCATCACCCATAGCGTCAAGTGCCTCATAGCAGGCATGTCCTCTGAGAGAACCAAATACGTCAACACCTTTTTCCAGGGCTGCCCTGTAACTGGTGGAGTCACAGATTCCCCCAGCTACAGGAGTAGTACCATCTGTTCCTTCAGAGTCAATAGAGAGCATACATGCTCCTTTTGTTTTGGCTGCAAGAATGGCGAAACTTAAAGTAAGTTCCTGTCCAGGTCCACCATGACCGGTAATGGTATTGTTATCCAGAATTTTGGTAGTAGTTTCACCGGAACTTAAGATAACGCAAGGTGGTTTGACAGGATTTCCATAAGCCTGAGCTTCTCTTGCGATAGATGCAAAGAATGAGCCGGCGTCTTTACTTTCGCCTTCCAGGAAGGAAGAAAGAATCATTGCCTGAAGCCCCATTTCTTCTGCGATTTCTTTGGCATAAATGCAGGAATCCGGAAGTGTATTCAGAAGGAAATATGTATTGTCCGGGAAGGCTTTCGGTGTCTCCCCTTCAGGTCCTACATTCATCAGATAATCTACAACGCTTTTGGGCAGACGGTCTGCCACGTTATAATCGTGGATAACTCTTCTTGCATCTTCCAGAGTTGTTTTGTCAGGTCCCATTGGGGTGCTGGCGTATTTTTCGTAAGGAACACCGATGTCTCCTGTGGCAGGATTTCCTACGGCATCGCTGATGCCAAATCCGATCAGTTCTGCACCTACAGACTGGATACGTTTGGCAAGCATACCACCGTTCATGGCGGAGATATGACGTCGGATAGCATTTACTTCATAGATACCCGCGCCGGATTTCAACATAACGTCTGTGGTTTTAATCTCGTCTTCCAGACTAATTCCTTCAATAGGGCAGCTCATAAGTGCAGAGCTTCCACCACTGATTACTACAATAAAGAGATCATCCGGTCCGGCGTGATCTACTAGATCCAGGATTTTCAGGCAGGCTTCGTATCCGGTCTGGTTAGGAAGGGGATGTCCTCCTACATATACATCCGTATTCTGGAAATGATCTGTCTCTTCTGAGATTTTTACAATAGCAATACCTTTGGTAAGTTTGTCTCCCAGGATTTCATCTACTGCCATGGCCATGTGATTGCAGGCTTTTCCAGCTCCAAGGAGATAGACATGTTTCTTTTTTGATAAATCCCAGGTTTTTGTCCCGATATGTAATATATCACAATCCAGATGCATGATACTTTTTATTCTTTCATAAGAATCAAGTTTCTGGAGTGTTTTATTTGTGATATCCAGTACAATTTTTCTTGACTGGATATCGCCATGGGATGTGAGGGAATCATAGTTTTTGATCTTATTGTTCATGATAAAATTCTCCCATTGTTTCGTGTGATAGATTGGTAATGCTGATTAAGAGTATTAAATAAAACATAAAGCGAAAAACAAAATGTATTAAAATGTACTTAAACAATACTGCGATATATCGAATGTGTCAAGAGAGAAGTTGAAAAAAGTAGATAAATGTGAAAAATGAATAAAGATAAGTTGAAAATATTGTGAAAATATCTGAATAAATGAAAAGAAAGCAAAAAATATTGACATATGCGATATATTGATATAATATAAATGTATTAAATAAAACATTAAGGTCGCGGGACAAACAAAAAGAAGTGCAGCAAACCAAAAACTGCTATTTATATAATGAAAGGAGAAACTCAAATGGCTCATAAAACAGAATTTCTTTATTTATCAGAACAGGATACCATCGATGCAGGTGTTCTTGATGCCAGGAAATGTATTGACAATGCAGAAGAAGTATTTACCTTATTAAGCAAAGGCGATTACCTGATGGGTGGAGCAAACCACAACAGCCATGGTATGGGAATTGTATTTCCGAAAGAAAGCCCATTCCCGAATATGCCGGTAGCAGGACCTGACAGACGATTTGTTGCAATGCCAGCTTACCTGGGTGGGCGTTTTGATGTATGTGGTAATAAATGGTATGGATCCAATGCAGCCAACCCGAAGAACGGTCTTCCAAGATCAGTCCTTACTGTTACATTAAATGATAAAGAAACAGGAGAACCACTGGCATTCATGTCTGCGAACCTCTTAAGTGCAGCAAGAACAGGTGCTGTTCCGGGAGTTGCAGCGAGACATCTGGCAAGAAAAGATTCTGAAGTTATTGCGGTACTCGGATGTGGACAGATCAATAAATCCTGCCTTCGTTCTATTCTTACACAGCTTCCGAATATTAAAAAAGTTGTATGCTACGATATCTTTGAGGCAGCAGCAGATAAATTTGTAGAATGGGAAAAAGAAGAGATTGGACTTGAAGCAGTCACAGAACTTGATCTGGAGAAAGCTGTCAAAGATGCAGACGTCCTTACAGTGGCAGCTTCCCGTCTGAAACCTCTTTATGTGAAAGATGAGTGGATGAAAGAAGGCGTTACTGTCCTGATCACAGGACCGATGCAGACAGACGATTCCTTCTGGATGAGCACAAAACTTATTTATGATAATACAAGACTTCATGAAGCATATGTTCAGGAAGCCATTGATTCCGGTGATAAAGCAGGGTATTATAAAGGTGTTATCGGCGGACCGATCTATACTCTGATCGATGCTGGAAAGATGCCGGCACTGAAGGATTCTACCAGCATTGGTGATGTTATCCTTGGCGAAAAAGCAGGCCGTACAGATGATAAAGAAAGGGTTACTTTTGTTGCTTGTGGTATGGCAACATTTGATGTAGGACTTGGATATGATCTGTATCACACAGCACTGGATAAGGGAATTGGAACAAAACTGAAACTGTGGGATGATCCATACCAGACAAGATAAAAACTGAATTTCGGATAGTTATTCGGAATCGCAGAAGGTATGAATTAGTGACAAAGGTGTCGCGCTAGTCTTCTTCTATGCGAAAAGAAGACTATGTGTGGCACTTTTTATATTTTTTAGCGAAAAGAAGGAGGTAAAGAGAATGTCTTGGTCACTTTTAGCGATGATCGTATGCTTTTTGCTTTTGATGGTAATTGGTTTGCCGATTGCATACAATCTGATCGTAACAACACTGGTGTATTCGCTGGTAGCAGGGTTTGACCCTATACAGATGGCGATTAAGATGTATGGTGGAATGAACAGTTTTTCATTCTTGGCTGTTCCGTTTTTTGTACTGACCGGTCAGCTTATGCTGAGAGGCGGTCTTCTGGAATCTCTAATCAAATTTGTAAATGCATGGTTCGGAAGATTTAAAGGTGCTATTGCTATCGTAACAATTGGTGCATCTCTTCTGATGGGATCTATTGTAGGTCTTGCAGTTGCATCTGCAGCATCTCTGGGAGCATTCCTGATCCCTATGATGAAAAAAGAAGGATACGCAGCACCATTTGCAGCTGCAGTTATGTCTTCCGCGTCACTTCTGGGACCGATCATGCCGCCAAGTGTACTGATGATACTTTACTGTACAGCAGTAGGTAAGACATCTATTACAGGTATCTTTATGTCAGCAGTAACACCGGCGATTACAATCGCAGTATTGCAGTGCCTGGTTGCACATCATGTAGCAAAGAAAAGAAATTATCCTTCTTATGGTAAAACAACACTGGCAGAAAAAGGAAAAGCAACCGCAACAGCAATCCCGGCTCTGCTTCTTCCGGTTATCATCCTTGGTGGAATTTTTACAGGTATTTTCTCTATTACAGAAGCATCTGGCGTAGCTGTTGTATACAGTGCAATCCTTTCCTTCTGTATCAACAGAAGTGTAAAACTGAAAGATATCCCTGACATGATCATTGAGGCTGCTTCTACATCCGGTCTGGTATTGATCCTGGCCGGAGCAGGTACTGCAATGGCCTGGGGTATTGCAAATGAGCGTGTTATGGACCAGCTGATCGGACCATTATCCAGTATTCCGTCCTGGCTGTTCCTGCTTCTGGTAAACATTCTGATGCTGATCTGTGGTATGTTCATGGACGATTATGCATCTACAGTTATTCTTGCCCCAATCATTGCCCCGATCGCATGGGCACTGGGAATCAACCCATTACATATCGGTGTTGTATTCTGTGTTAACCTGGTTGTAGGTCTGGCAACACCACCATTTGGTATTACATTATTCGTAACAAGTCCTGTCGCAGGTGTAAGGTTGGAGGAAACTGCAAAAGAAGCTTTGCCATTCCTGCTTGTAACAATCGGCGTATTGTTACTGGTAACATTTGTACCACAGTTTGCACTGTGGCTACCTAATCTGATGGGCTATACAGGATAACGATTTTAGATCAAGGAGGAAGATGAACCATGAAAAAAAGAAGCGTGACAGTACTTTTTGCAGTTGCACTGGCAGCAGCAGTATCCATTACAGCAACTGGTTGTGATATGAAACGTACCAACAGCTCCGGCGGAAGCGGAAGTGCAGGTGTAGATGAAGATATTTCCGGCGATTATGTAATTCGAGTAGCGTGTGAAAACTCTGATACTTATCCGTCAACTCTTGGTCTTAATGTTATGAAAGATTACATTGAAACACAGACAGATGGTCATGTGCAGGTTAATATTTATGCCAGCGGACAGCTTGGTGGAGAAGAAGAGACCATTGAGCAGGTTGCACAGGGATCACTGGAAATGGCAGTAGCATCTCTGGCACCGATTGTATCTTACGACCCTGAGTTTGAAGTTATGGATATTCCATTTGTATATGGTGATTATCATGAGGCATGGATGGTTCTTGACAGCCATGTTGGTACAGACATGATGGCAACTCTGGAAGACTACGGAATGGTTGGTCTGGCGTTCATGGAAAATGGATTCCGTCAAGTTACAAGTAACAAAGCTCCTATTACAAGCCTTGCAGATTTCAAGGGACAGAAACTTCGTACCATGCAGAACAACAACCACATTGCATTCTTCCAGGCATTGGGTGCGAACCCGACACCTGTTGCATTCTCCGAACTGTACATGGCTCTGAACCAGAACACAGTAGATGCACAGGAGAACCCGATCGCCAACGTTACAGACAAGAAACTTTATGAAGTTCAGAAATATCTTTCTATTACCAATCATATTTATGATGCAATGCCGCTGGTTTGCAACAAAGATTACTTTGACAGCCTGCCAGGTAAATATCAGGGAATCATCAAGACAGGTGCTACACTTGGTATGGAATACAGCCGATTCTGTAACGCAGAACGTGAGGATCTGATTCTTGAAGAATTGAAGAAGGAAGGTATGGAAGTTAACGAAGTTGACGAGGCAGCTCGTGATGAAATTAAAGAAGTTGCTCAGCCAGCTGCTATTGAATCCATTGTCAAAGACATTGGACAGGAAAAGGTTGACAAATATCTGGAAGATGTACAGACAGTACTTGGAGAAATCAGCAACTACTAATTAATGTATACATAGTAACTGTTCAGCAGATATGATATTGCTAAACAGTTACTATACAGGAATAGGAGATGAAAATATGGTAGAAACTATGGATAAGATCGTAGGTATTCTTTACAAGATTATTCGTGTGGCTCTCTGTGTGATTCTGCTTGCAATGATCGGAATTCTGATGGCACATATCATTTCCAGATATATTCTGAACAGTTCTCTGACCTGGTCAGAGGAACTTCTGAAGATTCTGCTTGTATGGTTTGGTATGATGAGTGTTTCTGTTCTTGCAGCTCGCAGAGAACATGTATCTATCGTTATCTTTAAAGAACATATGCCAAAGAAAGTGGCAGATATTTTGACAAAAGTAACTCAGATTCTTACGGTTGCTATCTGTATTGTTGTAATTTATGCAGGAATGAGGTATGTGCTTCTGGCAGGACATCGTCCTACACCGGCACTGAGACTTCCTTACAGATATGCTTACGCAGCAATCCCGGTTTCCTTCTGTTTTGTAACGATTTTTGAACTGCGTAATCTGCTGGTTGAACTTACCGGTAAAGGTCCTTATGCAGCAATCGAAAAACCAGAAGAAGACCTGACAGGTGGAAAAGAAGTAACACTGGATTAAGTAAATAGAAATTATGAAGTGCCGCACAGTCATTGAGTGAGAATGCTGTGCGGTATTTTTATACAAAAAAATTCGGGGTTTTACAACCCCAGATAAAAGCCCTGATTCAGGATGGATTCAGTTTTGGCAAGATTTTTTTGTGACTCAGAATAATTCTCCTGTGCGATAGCCGCGATCAGATAGTTGGACAGACACAGAGGTGCAGCGTAGGAGTTCTTATAGGAAATGCTGGTGATGAAACATGGGAGAACAATGTCTCCATATCCCTGAACAGCACTGTAATTCTGACTGGTAATGAGAATGACTTTGACCCCTTCATTCTTCAGCCAGGAAAGAATGGTGGTGCTTAACTTGGAGTAGCGAGGAAACATATAGGCGATGCAGATGTCTCCTTTTTTGGCACTGACAATCTCCTCCGGATAAAGCATTCCTACAGACTGGATCAGATGGATATTAGGACGGATCTCGCTTAATCGGGATGCCATGTAATGAGCTACGGCAAATGAGCTGCGCATACCCAGTACATATACGTTAGGTGCAGATGAAATCTTCTGAACAACGGTCTGGAGAGTCTGTTCATCTTGGCCTTCCAGAGTCTGCTGGATATTCAGAATATCGTTCTGAAAAGATTCCGCAAGCAGAGTGTTGGAAGGATAATTTTCCAGACTGACCAGACGCTCCGGAAGGCTGGTTTTGGTCTGAAGACTTTGCTGGATGTCTTTCTGCATTTCAGAATAACCGCTGTATCCCATAGCCCGGGAAAAACGGATGATCGTAGTAGTGCTCACACCGATGCGGTCAGCAATCTCTTCCAGGGTGCAGAATGCCACATCATTAAGATGATTATTGAGATAATTGGCAACTGTACGGTGGGATTTGGTAAATGTATCATACCTGTCATTCAGGTTTTGTAAAAAATTGGACATATTTGTACTCCTCATTCCATTAAGTTGGATAAAGTTTATCAGATAAAAACGATTTTTGGACGGCAAATAACACATATATTTTACCATAAAAATATGGAATAAAGCCACAAATTCTGCTATTATTTTATATAAAGAGTGAGGAGGTATGAGGGAAAATGCCATTACCAAGAGAAGAATCATCTTTCGAGCGTCTGTCTGCCAAGCAGAGAGTGTATGAGACAGTGAAAGATTGGATCATAGAAGGACAGTTTCAACCAGGAGAAAAGGTTTCAGATATTGAGATTGCAGATTATTTTAAAGTCAGCCGCACACCGGTGAGGGAAGCATTGCAGCTTCTGGAAGCACAGAAATTAGTAGTATCGTATCCTGGAAAGGCTACACTTGTAACAGAACTGGAAACCGACAACATTGAAAAATGGTATCTGCCTATGGCGATGTTGCAGCAGCTGGCAGTCAGTATTGCCATAGAAAAGGTTATGCCGGAAGATATCCGGAGACTTCGTAAACTGGCTGAAGATTTTGCAGAGAGCGTGAAAGAACAGAGTAAGCCAATGCCGATCCTGAAGGCAGATAAAGAATTTCACAGTTATATCCTGGAGATGGCAGGAAACGAATATATTACGGATTTCTGCAATATTCTGTGGATTCATATCCAGAGACTGGAATATGGATTTTTCAGGGATACACCAATGGAAGAGTCTATAGATGAGCATGAAAAACTAATCCAGGCACTGGAAATGAAAGACAGTTATTCTGCTTCTCTTCTGGCAAAAGCCCATTGGGACAGAACTGCATTAATGATCAAAGAACTGAACAAAAGAGACGAATAAAAAATATCCTCTGGTTTATAATAATCAGAGGATTTTTTATTGAGAAAAACATTCAGCAAGAGGCTAAAAACGGGAGTTAAACGCATCTAAATTGTATAAAATCAAGAGCATTCGTTAAATAATTGACATTGTAGTGCCGAGTAGTGTACACTGTTGCCGTAAACAAAATGATTTACATTGTAACTATAATAAGATTTCGGTCTTATTTTTCTTTAGAAGAAAAGTTAGACTGGACATACGCGGAATAAAATCATAAGAGAGGTGCAGAATTTAATGAAAAACTTTTCACAGTGGGAAGGTTTCAAAGGAAACCGTTGGAAAGAAAAA